>ERZ773050.46-NODE-46-length-80771-cov-12.984538_pt1 | contig 80771 bp, 63 predicted proteins | sample MGYA00580632_ERZ773050 | MGnify/ENA primary metagenome ERZ773050 (study PRJEB29015, sample SAMEA2738123) | human oral metagenome | biome: human oral; feature: human-associated habitat; material: saliva | place: China | collected 2166 ... | reverse complement strand
GGCCTAGCTGGACTCGAACCAGCGACCTCATCCTTATCAGGGATGCGCTCTAACCAACTGAGCTATAGGCCCGTTTGACTCGATAGAGATTACACGAGCCAGACGCAGATAATCAAATCGAATTAGTCATCTGCCAGTGTGAGATAGACCCCACCGATCAAGTGAGTGGTCACATTGTAGATCATGGCACCAATAGTGGCCAGGGCGGTGGACAGAATAATGTTCACAACCGCCACCACAGTAGCCAGGGAAACCGCACGCGAAAGCTTGAGGTACTCCACCACGGCCTGCAGCGACTTTTCACCACCAAGCTGCTGTACCTGATCCTTAATCTTGGCGAACACGTGCAGCGCATCTAGGGAGAACCACACCACTACAGCCGCAACGATGGTCATGATGCCTACTGCCACTGATAGCAGGAAGGCAGTCTTCATAACTGACCAGGGGTCCACGCGCTCTAGCGCTAGGCGCACAAAGCGGCGCTCAGCGGCAGCGGGGGCAGGCTTAGGGTTGTGCTGGCGCGGGGGCTGCGCCGGAGGCATAGATGCGGGCATCTGTCGCGGCGCCGGGCGTGAGCCGCCCGCCTGAGGTGCGGTGCGGATACGCGGCGGCGGTCCCGGCTGCACGCCCTTAGGGGGAACACCCTTGGGCTGGTTGCCCTTAGGCTGGGGCGTGATCGAGGGGGGTACCGACATTATTTGGCCTCGCTTTCATTCGCGTCTAAGGCTACCGACTCTTGGGCCTGCTCGTCACCCTCTAAAGGCAGGTTAACTGCCTCATTTACGTCGGATTGGGCACTAGCGCCTAGTTCGGTTGCGTCATCGTCGGAAAGGTCACGTTCTTGGGAGCGGGCGACGGCGATAATCCGGTCGCTTTCGTCGGGTTTGGCGAAGGTGACGCCCTGGGTGTTACGGCCGGTGCGCGACACTTCTGCCACCGCCGAGCGCATTACCTTACCCGAAGCCATGATGCACAAAACCTCATCGGATTCGTCCGTGATCAAGGCCCCTACTAGCTCACCGCGGGCTTCCACCAGGTTGGCTACCTTCACGCCCAGACCACCACGGCCCTTAACCGGGTATTCATCCACGCTGGTGCGCTTGGCGTAACCGCCGTCAGTAACCACAAATAGGTCGGCGCCTTCACGCACCACATCCATGGCTAGCAGGCTGTCGCCGTCGCGGAAACGCATACCGGTGACGCCGCTGGTGGCGCGGCCAGTAGCACGCAAGGTGGCGTCGGTGGCAGTAAAGCGGCAGCTTTGGCCGTGACGTGAAACCAGAATTAGATCCTGGCCTTCATCTAGCAAAGCCGCACTGACCAGCTCATCGGGGTTACCGTCGGCGTCTTCACGCAGGTTGATAGCAATCACGCCGCCAGAGCGGTTGGATTCGTATTCACGCAGCGCAGTCTTCTTAACCAGGCCCCGGCGGGTAGCCAACACCAGGTATTGGCTTTGCTCGTAGTCTTTAAGCTCCATTACCTGGGCAATAGTTTCACCCGGCTGGAAAGCCAATAGGTTGGCTACGTGCTGGCCCTTGGCGTCGCGACCGCCCTCAGGCAGCTCATAGGCCTTGGCGCGGTAAACGCGGCCCAGGTTAGTGAAGAACAGCAGCCAGTGGTGGGTGGTGGTGACGAAAAAGTGCTCTACTACGTCATCTTCACGCAGGGCCGCGCCCTTAATGCCCTTACCGCCACGGTGCTGGGAGCGGTAGTTGTCGGTGCGGGTACGCTTGGCGTAACCACCACGGGTGATAGTGACTACCACTTCCTCTTCGGGGATGAGGTCTTCCATACTCATTTCGCCCTCGTGCGGCACGATTCGAGTACGGCGCTCGTCACCGAATTTCTCAGTGATTTCTGCCAGCTCAGTGGAGATAATGCCGCGCTGACGCTCAGGGCGGGCCAGGATGTCACGCAGGTCGGCTACACGCTCGCGCAGTTCCTCGGTTTCCTGCTGAATCTTTAGTCGTTCCAGGGCGGCCAGGCGTCGCAGCTGCAGGGACAAGATGGCTTCAGCCTGAATCTCATCTACGCTGAGCAGCTCCATTAGACCCACACGCGCCTCATCGGTGGTGGGGGAGCGGCGGATCAGCGCGATTACGGCGTCCAGAGCGTCGATGGCGCGCATTAGGCCATCCAAAATGTGCAGGCGGTCCAGGGCCTTTTGCAGGCGGAACTGGGTGCGGCGCACAATCACGTCCAGCTGGTGCTCCACCCAGTGGCTTACAAAGCCGTCCAGGCTTAGGGTGCGCGGCACGCCGTCGACTAGCGCCAGCATGTTGGCGGGGAAGGAGTCTTGTAGCTGGGTGCGCTTGTAGAGGTTGTTTAGTACTACCTTGGCTACGGCGTCGCGCTTAAGCACAATTACTAGACGCTGTCCGGTACGGCCGGAGGTTTCGTCACGGATGTCAGCAATACCGCCCAGGGAGCCGTCACGTACCAGCTGGGCAATCTTTTCAGCCAGGTTGTCGGGGTTTACCTGGTAGGGCAGCTCGGTTACTACCAGGCACTGGCGGCCGTGGATTTCTTCCACGTTGACGACGGCGCGCTGGATGATACCGCCACGACCGGTACGGTAGGCCTGCTCAATACCGCGACGGCCCAAAATTGTGGCGCCGGTGGGGAAGTCAGGGCCGTGTACTCGCTGCAGTAGGGCCTCAAGTAGCTCTTCACGTGAAGCGTCAGGGTGCTCTAGCAGCCACTGTACGCCGTCGGCCACTTCCCGCAGGTTGTGTGGGGGAATGCGGGTGGCCATACCCACCGCAATACCCTCAGAGCCGTTAACTAGCAGGTTGGGGAAACGGGCCGGCAAGATGGTGGGTTCTTGCTCTTTACCGTCATAGTTGTCCTGGAAATCGACGGTGTTTTCGTCGATGTCGCGCACCATTTCCATGGCCAGGGGGGCCATTTTACATTCGGTGTATCGCGGCGCAGCCGGGCCCAGGTTACCGGGGGTGCCGAAGTTACCCTGTCCGGCTACCAGCGGGTAGCGCATAGACCAGGGCTGTACTAGACGGGCTAGGGCATCGTAAATGGCGGCGTCACCGTGGGGGTGGAAGCTACCCATTACGTCACCCACCACACGCGAAGACTTAGAGAAAGACGCGTTGGGACGGTAACCGCCGTCGTACATGGCGTAAAGAATGCGGCGGTGTACCGGTTTGAGGCCGTCACGTACGTCCGGCAGGGCGCGCCCAACAATCACACTCATGGCGTAGTCGAGGTAGGAGCGCTGCATTTCCAGCTGCAAATCGACGCGCTCAACGCGGTCAAATCCGGGTTCCTCGATTACTTCGATCTGGTCGTCACTCACGAAAGTTATTCCTGTTCTTTAAGTAGTCGAGGGCTCAGATATCCAGGAAGCGCACGTCGTTAGCGTTGCGTTGGATGAAGCTACGGCGTGATTCGACGTCGTCACCCATCAAAACCGCGAAGGTTTCGTCAGCGTCGGCAGCCTCATCCAGGGTGACCTGCTTGAGGATGCGGTGGGCTGGGTCCATGGTGGTGTCCCACAGCTCGTGGTCGTTCATTTCACCTAGACCCTTGTAGCGCTGAATGCCGTTTTCCTTGGGCATACGCCAGCCCTTGGCAGCGCCAGCTTCACGCAGGCGGTCACGCTGCTCATCGCTGTAGGCAAATTCGTGCTCAGCGTTGGACCACTTGAGGCGGTACAGCGGCGGCATAGCGATGTAAACGTGACCATTTTCGATCAGCGGACGCATGTAGCGGAACAGCAGCGTCAGCAGCAAGGTGGCAATGTGGGAGCCGTCCACATCGGCGTCGGCCATAATCACGATCTTGTGGTAACGCAGCTTTTCAAGCTCAAAATCTTCACCAATGCCGGTACCAAAGGCGGTGATCAGCGAGCGGATAGTGTCGCTGGACAGGGCGCGGTCTAGGCGGGCCTTTTCCACGTTCAAAATCTTGCCTCGGATTGGCAAAATCGCCTGGTGCTCGGGGTCGCGGCCACCTACCGCAGAGCCACCTGCGGAGTCACCCTCAACGATGAAAATTTCAGATTTGGAGGCGTCACGTGAGGAGCAGTCACGCAGCTTACCGGGCATGGAGGCGCTTTCTAGCACACCCTTACGACGGGTAGCTTCACGGGCTTTACGGGCCGCAATACGCGCAGCAGAAGCCTGCTTAGCCTTGCTAATAACCGCCTTGGCGTCTGCCGGGTGAGCGTCAAACCAGTCGGTTAGCTGGGCATAAACCGTCTGCTGCACAAAGGAGCGGGCCTCAGTGTTACCCAGTTTGGTTTTGGTCTGGCCCTCAAACTGGGGCTCAGAGAGCTTAATGGAGATAACTGCCGTTAGACCCTCACGTACGTCCTCACCGGAGAGGTTATCTTCCTTGTCTTTAAGCAGACCCTTTTCGCGCGCATACTTGTTGACCAGCGTGGTCAGGGCGGTGCGGAAGCCTTCTTCGTGAGTACCACCCTCGGTGGTGTTGATGGTGTTGGCGTAGGTGTGTACCGACTCGGAGTAGGCGGCGGTCCACTGCATGGCGATTTCTACACTCATACCACCGTGCTCGCCGCTTTGCTCAGCGGAGAAGTCAATGATTTCGGGGTGGATCAGCTCAGCCTTCTTGGTTTTGTTCAAGAAGTGCACGTAGTCGCGTAGACCGTCGGAGTACATGTAAGACACGCTGCGGTGCTTGTGCTCCTGGGTGTCTTGCTCGCTGCCGGCAATTTCGTCGCCGTCAACGGATAGGTCACGCTCGTCGGTTAGCGAGATGCGCAAGCCCTTGTTCAAGAAGGCCATCTGCTGGAAACGACGACGCAGTGTCTCAAAGTCGAAAACGGTGGTTTCGAAAATCTCGGGGTTGGGCCAGAAGGTGACGGTTGTGCCCGTCTGGTCAGTGGCCTCGCCGCGACGTAGGGGAGCAGTGGGGACGCCGTCGGCAAAATCAATATTCCAAACGTAACCGTCGCGGCGCACCTCAACGGACAGGCGGGAGGACAGGGCGTTAACTACCGACACACCCACACCGTGCAAACCACCGGAAACGGAGTAACCGCCGCCGCCGAACTTACCGCCTGCGTGCAGCACGGTAAGTACTACCTCAACTGCGGGCTTGTGTTCAGTGGGGTGCTCATCCACCGGGATACCGCGACCGTTATCTACCACGCGCACACCGCCGTCGGGCAGGATGGTGACTTCAATGTGGTCACAGTAACCGGCTAGAGCCTCATCTACGGAGTTATCCACTACCTCGTATACGCAGTGGTGCAGGCCGCGCTCACCGGTGGAACCGATATACATACCGGGACGCTTGCGGACAGCTTCAAGGCCTTCCAAAACCGTGATATTTGAAGCTCCGTAGCTGTCGTTAGTCACAGTGCTATCCTGCTCAGCCACGTCTAATATGCTCCTCGTTCTTGCTTGGCAGGGTCAAAAAAGATCCTTGCCTTTGCATTAGGTCTGTATGTGCCGTCTAGGGAGGGTTTAACGGCACGTTTAACTACCTGGTAAGGCAGCTCAAACTACCTATATTCTACCGTGTTAGGCGCGATTTTCCGGCCTGGCGGCGGTGTGGCCCTAAGCAAATACTGTGCCTTAGCTATCACTTAGGCTACGGCTGCCCGACGGCACCTGGTGGCGGCGCTTAGTACCCACAGCCGACGGCGCCCGCTTGGGCAAGCCGTGCACTTTAGCCGTAGGTGTCGCGTACCCCGCGCGCCCCGGGCACAGCCAATTTGCCGTGCTGCCAGGTGTAATCTGCGTTAGGGCCACGCACTTTAATGCTTTTGACAATGCCCGGGCCTACTTCGCGCTCAAATAGGGCCTCCAGTTGGGGCATCATCAGTTGCAGTTGCTGCGCCCAGTTGGTGGAGTGGGCGCGCATTACCAGGCGTCCATTTTTGAAGGAATAAATGCTGCAATTTTCGGCCATATCCTTGCCGACAATCTCTTCCCAGCGCACCTTGACACTGGCTATGCGCAGGGATTCTTCCCAGCCTTGGCGGTGAAAAAAGCCGTCCAGCTCGCGTTTACCTGAGCGCGGATCGCGCCAATACACGCGAGCTTGGGAGGCGGGTTGTCCGTTGACGATCTCGGCGTGGCGTTCTTGGCGCCGGCGAATACGCCCAATACTGACTGCGTCCCAGGGCGCTAGTGCGCCCGCAGTTTGCCCGTTCAGCGACGACGACGCCGGAGCCCCGCCTGCTGCTTGGCTTGCTGCTAGCACTGGGCCACCAGGGCTTTTACGAGGTAGGCGCTTTAGAGCATGGCCCGCATTCCAGGCCTGCTCGCGCTGGCGTGCCAGCGCGGCCACAGCCATTTGATCGCCGTAATCTTCACTGTTCACGGCTAAACTTCGCTTACTACAGAGCCGGTCACCTGCAAACGGTGATGATCAAGTTCGCTAGGGACATCGTCGCCAACCGCAGCGGTAATAAGCACTTGCTGAGCCTGGGCCACCATCTGCGACAAGGCCCGACGCCTGCGCATATCTAATTCCGCGAAAACATCATCAAGAATCAAAATCGGGTCTTCGCTCTTACCATCGATGCTGGTCAAGGCGCTATCAGCGCGCATTAGCTCAAAACTAGCCAGACGCAACGCAAGCGCCAGCGACCACTGTTCACCGTGTGAAGCAAAACCTTTAGCGGGCAGATGCCCCAGGAACAGCGTCAAGTCATCACGGTGTGCCCCCACCAGGTTCACTGCCCGCTCTAATTCCCGCTGACGCAGCTGTCCCATAGTTTCGAGCAAAGCTTTACTGGTGGCCTGCACATCCAGGAGAGAATTTTCGTAATCCGCCCACGCCTCGGTGTCTGAAATGTCCGGGTCAGCTACGCCGCGCGCAGCCAGTAGGCTCGCGCGGTAGGCCAGATTTGCCTGCGACTGCGCTAGCGAAACCATTTGATAAGACTGGGCCACCCAAGGGCGCAGCTGGCGCACAAGTTTGACGCGCGCAGCAATCAGCTGGGCAGCTAACTGGGCTAACTGCTCATCCCACACATCCAAAGTGGCTAGGGCGCTGGCGCGCGCCGAGCCACTTTTACGTTTAAGTCCCCGCAGCAGGCCTGAGCGCTGGGCTAGCACCTTGTCGTGGTCTGCGCGCACCCCGGCCAGACGCGGGCTCATCATAACCACCAGGTCATCTAAAAAACGCCGCCGCACCTGCGGATCTGAACGCACCAAAGTCAGATCTTCCGGGGCAAACAGCACCGTGCGGCAAATCCCCAGCAACTGGGTTGGGCGGGTAGGGGCACGGTTTAGCCGGGCCCGGTTAGCTTTGCCGGAAATAATTTCTACTTCTAACAGCTGTGGGCGGGCGGCAGTGATTAGTTTGGCGCGGATGACGGCAGCGTTGGGCTGATTTTGACCGCTTGCGTCACGCCTAACCAGGGCCGTATCGGCGCCAACTCGATGGGAGGAAAGCGTAGCTAAATAGTTAATAGATTCAACCAGGTTGGTTTTACCCTGCCCGTTAGAACCCACCAGTACCGTAGCTCCAGGCGGAAAACTGACTACCGCCTGCTCATATGAGCGGTAGTCAGTCAGCGCCAAATCAGCTACGTACATACGCCTTACACGCCAAAGCGAATAGGCATCAGCAAGTAGCGGAAGCTGGGGTCAGGCTCAGTGCCAGGCTCATCTACCCCAACCAACACTGCCGGCTTATTAGGGTGGGTGAAGTCAAAGCGCACATAGTTACTAGATAGCGCGTTTAGGCCCTCTTGCAGGAAAAGCGGGTTGAAAGCAGCAGAGATTTCGTTGCCATCTAGGTGAGCTACCAGCTCTTCACTAGCCTGTGCATCCTCACCCTGGCCAGCCTCAAGATGCAAGTTACCCTCAGTGAAAGTTAGGCGCAGTGCAGTGTTGCGTTCGGCCACCAAAGACACAAACTTAACCGCATCTAGTAGCTCTTTACGTCCCACCGTGGCATAGGTGTTGACCTGCTCAGGGAACAGGCGACGCACCTGGGGGTATTCGCCGTCGCTAAGCACTGAAGTAGTGCGGCGCTCACCGGATTCAAAACCAATCAGGCGTGAGGCTACGGCGTCGTCGTCATTAAGCGCAATCTCAATGGGGGCACCGGAAACCAGAGACTTAGCCACATCAGCTAAAGTGCGGGCCTTTAGCAACACCACAGCATCCAGAGGTTTAGCCGGGTTCCACTCAACCTCGCGCATAGCTAGCCGGTAACGGTCAGTAGCCAGCATGGTCAGCTTATTGCCGCTAAATTCCATGCACACATTGGTCAGCAGCGGCAAGGTGTCGTCGCGGGCAGCAGCAATAGAAACCTGAGCTACCGCCTTAGAAAGCACGTCAGAGTCGATGGTGCCCACCTGGGCAGGCATCGAAGGCAAAGCTGGGTAGTCATCAACCTGCATAGCCGGCAGCTCAGAATGAGCTGAACCACAGGTGAAACGTACGCGGGTGCCCACCAGCTCAATATCTACCGGCTTGCTAGGAAAGCCCTTAGCAAACTTGGTGAGTGCACGGCCGGGAATAAGTACCTCGCCCTCAACCTCAACCGAGGCCGGGATTTCACAACGTCCAGATACCTCGTAGTCGAAGGAAGACAGGATTACAACATCCCCCTTGGCCTCCATACGCACCCCAGCCAGCACCGGAACCGGCGGGTTGGGCGGCACTGAGCGAGCAGTCCAGGCTACTGCTTCAGCTAAAACGTCACGGGCTACCCTGAGCTTCACGTTGGGAGGCCTTCCTTAGATGGATATAGAGGGGCGGCTTAAAAGTTTAGCCGGTATCTCCCTATAGAGCATCTCAAAAAGGGTCACTGTGGGGCTTTTGCACGCCTTGGCCAGCGCTGCCCGTAGCGGAGGTTTTCCCCAATTGGCCTACGTTGGCGAGCTTGGAAATCGTGTGGGGTTTAAAAGTCAGTAGTAGTAGTAGCGGGTGTGGAAGTTGTGGAAAACCACTTTTTGGCCCGGTGGCGCGCCGACGGCGAATGTGGGCTGAGTGTGGGCAAAGCTTGGGATAACTCGGGGCGGCTGTGGAAAGTGCTAAAGCTCATAGCGCCAATCCACAGGCGAGACTTAGTTAAGCACAGCAAAACCGGGGTTGCCCACAGCCTTACCAACAGGGCCTGTGGGCGAAAAACCACGTATTTAAGGGTAAAAAAGGCCGCCGCTAAGCCCAAAAACAGGGCCCAGCGGCGGCGTCGGGAATTAGTCGAAAATTAAGGGAGAAGCGGCTAGGAGCGAGGCGTGGCCGCAGCCTGCTTAATACGGCTGGTTAGCTCAGTTACCTGCTTATAGGTATCTGCCTGGGCAGACATTTGGGTGCGCACCTTCTTATCCGCACTCATCACGGTGGTGTGGTCGCGGCCGCCAAACTCGCGCCCAATCTTGGGTAGCGACAAGTCAGTCATTTCGCGACACAGATACATGGCGATGTGGCGGGCGGTAACAATAGTGCGTGAGCGGTTGGCCGAATACAGATCCTCAATAGTGATCCCAAAGTAGTCGGCGGTTTGCCCAATGATCAGTGCAGCAGTGATATTGCCGGTGTCCTGGGTAGAAACCAGATCCTTAAGCACCATCTCGGCCACAGGCAGATCCACCTTTAGCTTGTTAATTGAGGCGTAGGCGGTTACGCGGATAAGTGCGCCTTCAAGCTCGCGGATGTTAGCCGAGATGCGGCTGGCAATGTACTCCAAAACCTGTAGGGGCACATCCAAATTGTCGGCCTGGGCGCGGCGCGACAAAATCGCGATACGGGTTTCTAAATCCGGGGGCTGAACGTCAGTAGAGAGGCCCATGTCGAAGCGTGAACGCAGGCGCTCATCAATTTTCAGGGCCTTGGTGGGCTGGTCGGAGGTCAGCACTACCTGCTTATTGGCGTTATAGAGCGCATTGAAGGTGTGGAAGAACTCCTCCAGGGTCTGCTCTTTGTCTTGCAGGAACTGGATGTCGTCAACCAGCAGGATATCCACCTGACGGTAGCGGCGCTTGAAAGCATCCATGCGGCCTTCAGACACGGAGGTGATGAAGTCAGAAACGAATTCCTCAGAGTTTACGTACTTAACTTTGCTCTTGTGGTAGGCGCGAGTGTAGTGGCCAATGCCGTGCAGCAGGTGGGTTTTGCCCAGGCCTGAGCCGCCGTAAATAAACAGCGGGTTGTAGGTTTTAGCCGGGGTTTCTGCCACGGCGTAGGAGGCGGCGTAGGCAAAGCGGTTGGAGGAGCCAACCACGTAAGTGTCGAAGGTGTAGCGCGGGTTTAGCTTGGAGTCATCGAGGACGTCGCTGGGGCGTACATTCAACCCCTTGCCGCGTGCGGCCTTTTTGGGCTGCTCAGGGCGACCAAATTCCACTACGGTCTGGGTATCTGGCACCACCAGGCCGTTTTCTTGGCCTAGTTCTAGACCTAGCTGCTGGGGGGCACTTGGTGCGGCGGCGCTGTTACTGTGGCTTAGGTTTAGTTCGGCCGGGGTGGGGATATTACCTTTGAACTGCGACGACGGCGCCTGGGTTGGGGCAGCGGGGGAGCCGGGGGTGGCGGGGGAGTTAGGCGCGGCGGAGGCAGCAGGGGAACTGGCGTCGTCGTCGGCATTTACCCCCGGGGCGCCAGAAACCGGGGCGCCAGAGGCGGCAGAGTCCCCATGCACGGCGGCGCGGGCGGCGCTAATAATGACCTCAAGATCTTTAGCTCCCGGCGCGACAGTGTAAATAATGGGCATGTCATAGCCGATTTGGTCAGCAACTGCCGTCTTGATCGTGGCTGACACTGCGCGGTCAGTTAGACGCTGCTTAACGAATTTAGAGTTGACCACCACTACCAGCGTGCCCTCAACATCGACGGCGTGGCAGGTGCGAGCCATGGCCAGGTAGCTGAGAGTCAGTGAGTTTGAGGTGGTCAGAGCTTCTACAACACTTTCCCAAAGCTGAGCGCCGAATTCAGCGCCCGGGTCAGTTACCGGATCGGACACGGCGTCTCCTTAAGTTCATAAAACAACTAATTGGGTCAGGGCCCGGCTAATTGGGTTTAGGGCCCTGCGGGCTGAGTCCAAGTTGTCCACAGAGATATCCACACCTGGGGATGGAGCAGACGTCCGCGAACAATTTTAGGCCGCTTATTGAGGATATACGCAATCTAGCTGGTAGGAGTGGAGTTACAAGCTTGTATTTTCCTGTGGATAACGTGGGGTTATCCACATGTTGTGGGCTAGTGTTTTACGCAGGTGTGGAGAAGAAAATGGGTAAAATCACCCCAGGATGTAGGCAGCCTCACGGCAAAGATGCTTTGACCGGTGGGTGTAAGACCATATAACGTTAATTAGTCGTACGTGTACATGCGGGTTCCGCTCAGAGGATCCAGTGCACGTGACCTCATCAAAACGGTGAGGTGCCACAAACTTTCGTGCGACCATCCGGGCGCGCGATATAGACCTAGCAGGAGTACCCCGTGAGCAAGCGGACCTTTCAGCCGAACAACCGTCGCCGCGCCAAGGTGCACGGCTTCCGCCACCGTATGAGCACCCGCGCCGGTCGCGCCGTCCTGGCTGCGCGTCGTCGCAAGGGTCGCGCTCGCCTCGCTGCCTGAGACATGCTCAGTGCGCCGCATCGGATGCTGCGCAGCGAAGACTTCGCGGCTGCAGTTAAAGGCGGCGTGCGCAGCGGTAACCGCGCGCTGGTGGTTCATTTGAACGCCGACGATGACGGAGGTAACTCTCCTGCACTCGTCGGCGTTGTTGTGCCCAAAAAGCAGGTTGCCCGCGCCACCCACCGCAATCGCATTAAGCGGCGTCTGCGCGCCCTGTTAGCTGCCCGAGTGGACTTACTGCCTGCCGGTTCGCGCCTGGTGGTGCGTGGTTTAGCAGGTGCCGACGGCGCCTCTAGCCAGCAGTTAGCCCGCCAGCTTGATCGGGCCTTGGCCCGGGTAGGGGTAGCGGTGCCTCAATCTGTGCCAGGCCAGTTAGCACCAGGCGGTGAAAGTGTTTAAGCGTTTGGTGCTAGCTCCCATTGGCTGGTACCGCAAGTACATTTCCCCAGCTATAGCGCCGCGTTGCCGCTACTATCCCAGCTGTTCCACCTACGCCGTCGAGGCTATTGAGGTACACGGAGTTTTTAAGGGATTAGCGTTGAGCGCGTGGCGCATTTTGCGTTGCAATCCCTATAGCCGTGGCGGCGTGGATCATGTGCCCGAGGTGGGGCACTGGCGTTACGCCTACCCCAAAGATGTAGCCCGCTTCCAGGTGCCTAGTGCAGCTGCGGGCCAAGATGCGCCGCAGACGCGGCAAGGCCAGCTTGGCTGACCATAAAAGGAGAATTTAATGGACGGACTGCTAATGCCACTGAAGGTGGCCGAGGCTTGGGTGATGGTTACCATCCACAAGCTGCTGGTTGCCATCGGTATGAGTGATGGACCCGGCCCCGCCTGGGTGCTGTCAATCGTAGGTCTAACCGTAGCGGTGCGAGTGCTGATCATGCCGCTGTTTGTGAAGCAGATTCGCTCTTCACGCGGTATGCAAGCCATGCAGCCTGAGCTGCGCGCCCTGCAGAACAAGTACAAGGGTAAGAAAGACCCCGCATCGCAGGAGCGTATGCGTGAAGAAATGATGGCGCTGTACCGCAAGCACGGCACCAACCCGCTGTCTTCATGCTTGCCGATGCTGATCCAGATACCGATCTTCTTCGCGCTCTTCCGTGTGCTGGCTCGCCTGCAGGAAGTGGCTAACTCTGCCGGTAGCGCTCACCCGGTAAAGATTGGTCCGCTAACTCCCGCCTTGGCGGCGGATGTGCAGTCCTCCAGTCTATTTGGGGCGCCACTGAGCTCTTCCTTTATGAATAGCGGCTCTGCCACTGTAAAGATTGTGACCATGGTGCTGATCGTGCTGATGACTGTCACGCAGTTCTACACCATGCACCAGCTGACCATGAAGAATATGCCTAAGTCGGTTACCGATTCCGACAACCCGGCTATGCGTACCCAGCGCATGATGATGTACGGTATGCCGCTGATCTTCTTCATTACCGGCCCTCAGTTCCAGGTTGGTGTGTTGATTTACTGGCTGGTTTCCAACGTATGGACCATGGGTCAGCAGTGGTGGACTATCCGCAATATGCCCGCAGTGGGCTCTGAAGCCTACAAGAAGCGCCAGGAGCGCCGTCGTCGTAAGGGTCTGCCGTCCGACGACGAAAAGAAGCCCGCAGCCGCAGCTGGCAGCGAGGATGAAGCGGCGTCGTCGGGGCCTGGGCAGCGAGTCCAGCCGGTACGCAACAACCGCAAGAAAAAGAAGAACCGCACCGCCTCCACCGCTGAGCAGCGCTACGCTGAGCGCGCCCGCGAACGCCAGCAGGCTTTTGATGCCAGCGGCGCTAAGGGGGACGGCGCCAAGGGCGCTGGCGGGGCTGCTAACGGTAAGAGCGGCAATAAGTCCGGCGGTGCCAAGAAGAAAAAGGGCTCTAAGGGCGGTAACTCCGCTAAGAAGTAGTTCTTATAAAACTAATAAGACTTAGTTATAACTAGTGGAAGGAGTTTTCTGGTGAGCCAGGAAACCGTCAAGCAGCTTGAGGAAGAAGGCGAAGTCGGCGCTGACTACCTAGAAGAGCTACTAGATATTGCCGATCTAGGTGGGGATATCGACATCGATGTGGATCACGGGCGCGCCTCCGTGGCCATTATCCCCGGCGAGGACGGCGACGAGCGTGAGCTAGCCGCCCTGGTGGGCCGCGACGGTGAGGTGCTTGAAGCCCTCCAGGAGCTGACCCGCCTGGCCGTACAGGCCCGCACTGGTTCGCGTTCGCGCCTAATGCTGGACATCGCTGGTTACCGCGAGGAGCGCCGCCAGCAGCTGACTGCTATCGCCGCCGAGGCGGTTAAGTCCGTGTTGGCTAGCGGCAAGCCGGTAGCGCTGGAGGCCATGAACCCCTTCGAGCGTAAGGTCTGCCACGACGTGGTTGCTAATGCCGGCCTGGTCTCTGAGTCTGAGGGGGTAGAGCCGCACCGTCACGTGGTGGTTCTACCCGTCGACGACGCCGAAGACGAGGTTGAAGAGGCTGAAGAGGGCACTGAGCTTGCGGCTGATGAGGCCGATGCGGCTGCCGAAGCCAAGTCCGCTGAGACCGTCGAGGCCAAGGCTGGTGAGTCCGCTGAGACCGTAGACAGCCCGGCCGACGCCGTCGAGGAAGCCTGAAATGAGCCATAACGCCCAGGGGGAGTGCTCCCAGAGCGGGCAGGCCGAGAGCGAGCAGGCTCTGGAAGTACCCACCGCCGAAATGCGCGACATGTTCGGCATGGCCTGGTCTGGCCTGGAGCACTACGCCCAGATGCTGGCTGAGGAGGGGCAACTGCGGGGGCTAATCGGCCCGCGCGAGCTACCGCGCCTCTACTCGCGCCACCTGGTTAACAGTGCGGCGGTGGTGCCTTTCCTGCCCAGGCACGGTAGCGTGGCGGATCTAGGTTCAGGTGCGGGGCTGCCCGGAGTGGTGGTGGCCTTGTCTCGTCCGGATCTGGAAGTGACCTTGATTGAGCCGATGGAGCGCCGCTGCGCCTGGCTGGAGCTGGTGGCTGAAGAGCTAGACCTGGACAATGTGCGGGTGTGGCGGGGCCGGGCCGAAGAAATGCGCGAGCGTTTCGATGTGGTGACCGCCCGGGCTGTAGCCAACCTGAGCAAGCTGACCCGCATGGCTTCCCCGCTGATCGCCCCCGGTGGCGTGTTGCTAGCCCTGAAGGGGGAGCAGGCTCAGCGCGAGATTGATGACGCCAAGTACGTCATTAAGAAGGCCAAGCTGCTGCCGGCAGTGCTGCATGAAGTGGTTACTAGCGACGACGACGTCACCCGCGTGGTGGAGGTGCGTCGGCCCCGCTAAGGCGGGTCAAGCTAAAGCTGGACCCGGCCAAGGATGGCTAAACAACGTGAGCGAGGCTCGGGAAACCGGGCCTCGCTTTTGTTTTGAAATGCTGCAGAACGTAGTGCGATGAGGTTGATCTAGGGCGCTAAAAACCGCGAACCCCTAAACGTGCTTATGTTGCTTGATCGGCTAATCGGTGGAATTATTACTTTGTTTGCTACTAGTATTTACAAAGCATTCTCTAACTGGTGATAGGTCACGGAAGATAGATTATGGAAGCACAGAAAAAGTTGCGTTTAGCCCTTGTTGGTGCGCTTGTTGTTATTCTTGTGTTGGTTGGCGCCTTAGTTTGGTCGTTGACTAGCGATAGTGGTGGGGTTAAAGCTGGGCCTGTCTCTCCGAGCGCGGTGGCGACGGCGACTGGGGGTGGTCGTGTTGATTTGAGTGAGCCGCGTCCTGGCAATACTGTCCCTGCTACTAGTCAGGCTTCAATTAACCCTACTGGGAAAGTTGATACTTGGGGTTCGGTCTGTGGCTTGGCTGGGGTGGAGCTTAAGCCCACAGTCCAGGTGAACTTACCTGCCATGCGCACCAAAGCGTTTGTTGATAGCACCTACTACTACTACAACAATCTGGTTGGCCCTGATCGGCGTATTGATGGTGACGTTCCCACCTGCTACGCCCACAGTAGTGAGGGCGCTATCCTCGCCGCCGCTAACTTACAGGTAATGCTTGGGACTGGTAAAAAAAAGGTTGAGCTGATCAAAACTCTCACCTATGAAAACGACGCTCAACAAGCAGCTTTAAAGAAGATTCAAGAAAGAGGAGATTCTGCGACTGCTGTTTCAATTAAAATTGTTGGTTACAGCATCGAGGTCATTGACGAAAACAACGCAACTGTGAACCTGGCTTTCACTAGATCAGATGAACCAGGTGATCTTTACAAAAACACTTTTAAAATGACCTGGAGTAAAGGTGACTGGAAAGCTGTAATCCCAGCAGATGGTAAGTCTGAAGTTGAAGAGATTTCTTCTATAACCGATGCTGGCATGGTTTCATGGATCCTTTAATGTTTTCCTCGCTCGCGCGGGGATGAGCTCTGCACTATCAGCCAGTGATTTAACTGATTGCTAACTAGTGGGGCCCGGCACTGCCGGGCCCCACTAGTTTTATGTGCATAGTGAAGTGGCTGCGCTCATCTAGGCGTGGCTTTTATGGCTGTGCTCCAGCAGTTCTACTTGTTAACTGTGTGACTGGTGTGACTGGGGAGCTCAGTCTGTTGCGTGTTGTTTCACGTGAAACAACTGTATTATTTTTTGGTGCGCCTGACCTTTGTGAGGGCGTCGATCGCGTAAACTTTAGTCCTGATCTGATCGCACTCGTGAGGAGCAAAGTGTCTGGCTCATCCATTTTCGACCAACTCAAGGCTGATACCACCGCCCTGGAGAAGGTGCGTGAACTAGGCTTTGCTACACCCACCCAGACCCGAGTTATCGCCGTCGCTAACCAAAAAGGCGGCGTCGGCAAAACCTCAACTGCGGTAAACGTAGCTGCGGCACTAGCTGAAGCGGGCCTGAGAGTATTGCTTATTGACGCTGACCCGCAGGGTAACGCCTCCACCGCATTCGGGCTGGAACACCCCGAGGGTGAACCTTCCGTCTATGACGTGATAGTGGAAGGTAAACCCATCAGCCAGGTAGCGAAGGTTACCGAGCTAGGGGAGAACCTACAGGTAGTGGTGTCCAATATCGATCTTTCCTCAGTGGAAATTGATCTACTAGAGGCGATCGGGCGTCAATCGCGACTACGTGAAGCAGTGCGCAACTACCTCATTGAGGTAAACCGCAGCGGCGGTAAGCGCGTGGACTACGTCATTATCGACTGCCCTCCCTCACTTGGCATTATCACCATTAACGCCTTCGTGGCCGCCGGTGAAGTGCTAATCCCCATGCAGGCCGAGTACTACGCCCTTGAAGGCTTGGCTTTGCTTACCCGTTCTATCGATCGTATTGCCAAGGTTTACAACCCGGCGCTACACGTATCGATGATTGCCCTTACCATGTTCGACAAGCGCACCATGTTGGCGCGCGACGTCGAATCCGAGGTGAAAACCTACTTCCCCCAAGCCACGTTAGAAACCAAGATTCCTAGGTCGGTTCGTATTGCCGAGGCCCCTTCCTACGGCGAACCGGTGGTCACCTGGGATCCGCGCTCAACCGGCGCGGTGGCATACAAACGACTGGCACAAGAAATTTCAATGCGCGGGATTACCCAGCCCGGCGTCGCTCCTAAGGAAAACTGACATGGCTAAAAACCGTCGAGGGCTAGGTCGTGGCCTCGCCTCATTGATCCCAGAACCCGCCGAGCAAGAAGTTGTTTCCCGTCCTGCGCACAACGCCGCTGAGGCTACTGGCACTGATGGTCAGCGCCCCACGGACCTGTTCTTCGCTGGTAGTTCGGAAACTTCCGAGATTGTCACCTCCCTGCTAGCCCCCGCCCCGCGCCGCGATCGAGGCTCCCGCAAGAAGAGTGTTTCACGTGAAACGGTCACGGGTGGGACCCTCTCGTTGGCTAGTGGGTCCGCTGTTTCTAACGACGACGCCGCTGCTGCCGCTGAGGGTGCGGAGCCGGTTGAGCTGGTGGATGTGCCCGGCACTAGCTTTGCTGAGATTCCGGTTGACGCGATTGTGCCCAACCGGCGTCAGCCACGGACTTATTTTGATCAGGCAGAAATTGCCGAGTTGTCAGCTTCAATTAAAGAAGTTGGTTTGCTACAGCCGATCGTGGTGCGCCCCTGGCCTGAAAGCGAGCCACTGCCCGATGGTGTTTCACGTGAAACACTACCCGGTGGACGCGCCTATGAGCTGGTTATGGGCGAGCGGCGTCTGCGCGCCTCGCGCGAGGCTGGCCTGGAAACCATTCCCGCAATTGTGCGTACAACCGCAGATGATGATCTGCTGCGCGATGCCCTGCTGGAAAACCTGCACCGCGTCCAGCTGAACCCGCTGGAAGAAGCTGCCGCCTACCAGCAGTTGCTAGACGACTTTGGTTGCACCCAAAGTGAGCTAGCTGAGCGCATTGCCCGCTCCCGCTCCCAGATTGCTAATACATTGCGTCTAATGAAGCTGCCGCCGTCGGTACAAAACCAACTCACTGACGGCTCCCTGTCTGCTGGTCACGCCCGCGCTCTGCTGGGTCTGCCCGACGCCGAGGCTATGGAAAAGCTGGCTGAGCGTATCGTTAATGAGGGCCTGTCAGTGCGCAACACTGAAGAGCAGGTGGCCTTGCAGGTGGACGCCACTGAGGCGGGGGAGACCAAGGTTAAGGCCCGTAACCGCGCAGTGCTTAACCGTGAGCTTTCCACCAAACTTTCGGGTATTTTCGATGCGCGCGTGAAGGTCACCCAGGGTGCTAAGAAGGGCAAAATCGTCATCGAATTTAGCGGCGGCGAAGACCTAGACCGAATCGTCGGCTCGCTAACTTCAGCCTCCAAAAACTAGCGCCAGCGCCCGGCTGCGGCCTTCTCACACCTGCGCTGGGTGCCAAGACGCTGGCGTAGCAGGCGGCGGGACGGGAGCTTACAAGCCAGCAAGCTGTTTGTCAGCACATCAATCTGCTGACAAAAGGGGCGGCCAAGTTCTAACGAACTTGGCCGCCCCTGCGTTTTGCTTATTGCCGCTAAAACCTTAGCTCGCGCAGATCTAACGCCGTTTAGAAAAGTGCAGGTAAAGGGCTAAAAGTCTCATGCGAAAACCTCAAAACAGGGTAACCTAACTTAGGTTATATAAACCTTATCTTCGTGAAGGGTCACGATAATGTCTCAGGTTACTGGGTCGGGCGTTACTAAGGCACGCTCGGCCGTCACGATCGGTGCATTCACAGCTGTTTACTTCGTCCTCATGTGGTGCTCGGGAATGTTGGGTTTCTTCGGCCCCGCATTCATGTTTGTTGGCTGGATCATCGGGCTTATCCTCAACGGGCCGGTCATCATGCTGATGCTGGTTCGCTCACGCATGTTTGGCACGCTCACGATCATGGGAAGCATCGTTGCGCTCCTGATGGTCCTAACCGGCCACTCATGGGTTACCTTGCCGGTTACCCTGGTGCTTGGTTTCCTAGCTGACCTTGTTGCTCGCAGCGGCGGCTACCTGAATGCATCTCGCAACATCGCAGCATACATGCTGGTCTCCCTGTGGATGATCGGCCCGCTTGCGCCAATCTTTTTCGCTCCCGACTCCTACTACGCAGATATTGCCTCCTCAATGGGGCAGGACTACGCCGATAGTATGCGCGCACTCTTTAGCCCCGCAGTGATTGGGGGATGGCTCGTTGCCGCCATGATCATCGCGTTCATCGGCGGGCTCATCGGCCGCTTCCTGCTACGCAAGCACTTCGCTAAGGCCGGCGTTGCCTGAGATTTCGCCGGCCGAGTCCGCCCCCGGTGAGTCGCCAAGCCGGCTGGATCCGCGCACAAAGCTGCTGGCCCTGCTGGTGCTTAACGCGCTGGTTATGCGGGCCAGTCCCACGACGACGCTCATCGCCGTGCAGGTGCTGGCAGCAGCCGCCCTGGCCTGGGAGGTAAGTACCAAGTCTGCGCTGCGTATAGGTTTTGGATGCCTTATCTGCGACGTGATCTACCTGGGCTCTCCCTCCCTGGTTACCTGGATGCATTCAGCAGCTTGGCCGCATCCCGTGGCGCTCACAATCGGCACCTGCGCGGCAATCATGTACTGGTTTGCACGTTTCTTCGCGGGCTTCGGCCTGGCCCTGTACGTGTATCGCACCACCAGGATCGGACAGATGAAAGCCGCCCTGCGCGCCATTCACCTGCCGCGCATCTTCGTTGATGCCCTGGTGGTTGCCTTCCGGGTAATCCCCACAGTGGGGGCGGAGGCGGTCGCCATCCGTGAAGCAATGCAGATGCGCGGCGTCGACCTGAGCACACGTGGCGTGCTACGCCACCCACTCGTGATCGCCGAGCAGTTCCTAGTGCCACTACTTTCGTCTATCGCGCGCGTGGCCGACGACCTAGCGGCCTCCAGCGTGGTTCGCGGCCTAGGCAGCTCTACGCGCCCCACCAGCCTTACGCAGCTACGCGCCACAGGCTGGGACGCACTAGCTCTTGCCTGCATCGCCGCTGTAATTGCCCTTGAATACTGCTGCTACCTGGGAATCCTGCCATGATTGATGTTGCATCCCTATCTTTCTCCTACGTAAGTGAACTAACGGGAGACCGCGTCGAAGCCTTGAAAGATGTGGATCTGTCAGCTGACGCCGGCAGCCTCACCCTGGTCTGCGGGGCCTCAGGCTGCGGCAAATCAACCCTCATGAAGGCACTAACCGGCCTGGTCCCACAAATGACTCCAGGGGAGTTAGACGGGGTGGTGCGTATCAACGGACGCAACCTTGCCGACGTCGCCCTAACCGACGTCGGGCACCTATGCTCCTCAGTCTTTCAAAACCCCCGCACCCAGTTCTTCTGCGACACAGTTGCCGAAGAACTAGCCTTCTGCGGAGAAAACTATGGCCGCGAGCGCGCCACACTGCGCCAGCAAAGCGAACGCGCCGCCAAACTCATGGGCATCAGCCACCTGCTGGAGCGCAAGCTTACAACCCTCTCGGGTGGGCAGCTGCAGAAGGTGGCGTTGGCCTGCGCACTGGCCAGCGGCGCCCCCGTACTGCTGGCAGATGAGCCCACCTCAAACCTGGACCCCGCCGCGATTAGTGAGGTGCGAGCGGCCCTGAAAGTACTTAAAGAGCAGGGCCTAACGATTGTTGTCGTTGAGCACCGCCTGCACTTCCTGCGCGGCCTGGCCGATCAGGTGCTGCTCATGGAAAGCGGTAGGGTGACGCGGCGCTGGAATGGTGCAGAGTTCTTCTCCATGGGGCAGGCGCAGCGTCGCTCGCTGGGGCTACGCACGCTTGTGGACCCTGGCCCGCCCGAAACCTGGGTAGGGCAGGTCCAGGTGGGCCGCCAGGAAAAACAGGTGGGCCGCCAGGAAAAACAGGTGGGCCGCCAGGAAAACAGGGAAGCCACCCCAAGCCAGGTACGCCTGTCATGTCGGGGGCTGAGCTTTGCCTACGGTGCCAGCCCGGTTTTTGAAGGGCTCGACGCCGACTTCCCAGCCGGGCAGATCACCTGCATTGCGGGAGCTAACGGCGTCGGCAAAACCACCCTAGTGCGGGTGCTGTGTGGGCTAGCTGCCCCCAGCTTGGGCACCATCAGCCTGGATGGCGTGCCCGTCTCACGCAAAACCCGGCGCTCGGCCTGCGCCCTAGTCATGCAAGACACCGGCCGCCAACTTTTCTCCGACACCCTCGCCGGGGAGCTAACAATTGGCGCCTCACACGCCAGCGGACAAAGTGGGGAACAACTACTGGCTGATTTCGACCTCGCTAACCTAGGCGAGCGCCACCCACTGAGCCTATCGGGTGGGCAAAAACAGCGCCTGGTTATCGCCGCCGCCCGCGCAACCGGTAGACCCATCGTCATCCTCGACGAACCCACCTCAGGGGTGGACGCCAGGCACCTAGATTCAATCACCGCCACCCTGCGGCGCATCGCGGACGAGGGGGCCGCCGTCGTCGTTGTTACCCACGACGGCGAGTTTGCCGCAGCCTGCGCAGACCGACTAATCACGCTCACAGCGACGGGCATCAACTGCGCCCGCGAAGGAGACCAACAATGACCACCAACCAAGACGAGAGCAAGGCAGCGCAAACTGCCTGCCTATGTGAAGCGCAGGGCAGTGCACAAAACAGCCAGGGCACGCAGGGCGACGATCCACGCGCCGCCTACCTGGCAGGCAAACGCGCCTTCAAAGAGTTAACCGCCCCAATTCGTAAATCCATGATCATTGCCCAGGTACTCGGGGTTCTCTATGGGGCGCTCGCGGTGGCCCCCTACGTTATCCTCGTTCAACTTGGACAGGTGCTGCTGTCTGCCGCCCGGGCGGGCATCTCACCCGATCGCGGTGAGGTTATGGATCTACTGATGTGGCTTATCAGTGCCTTTGGGGCCCGCTACGGAATCTACTTTGTGGCCGTAAGCATCACCCACTTCGCGGATCTGCGTTTTGGGCACATCGTGCGCTCTCGCATGGTTAAAGTTCTATCCGGCGCCCCCCTAGCCTGGTTTACCTCCACTAACTCAGGGACCGTGCGCAAAGCCATCCAGGATGATACGCACGACGTACACACTGTTATCGCCCACGCGCCCGTCGAATCCACCGCTGCCATCAGCGCGCCGATCTCTTTAGTTATCTACGCCTTCATTGTTGACTGGCGACTTGGCCTCCTCTCGATTGCCACCATCCCCATCTATGGCCTCATATATGCCTGGATGCTGCGAGGTATGGGGGATAAGACGGCGCAGATGGACCGTCACCTCACGCGCGTGTCAGCCACCATGGTTGAGTTCGTCTCCGGCATTAGCGTGGTTAAAGCCTTCGGGACTGTGGGGCGTTCACACCAGCGTTTCACCCAGGCTGCTGAGGAATATTCACGCTTCTACCGCGAGTGGTGCGACCCCATGTTGAAGGGATCCGCATTGGGGCAGGCCAGTGTGTCTCCCTCCTTGATTCTGCTTATTTCGACGGCGGGAGGCGCGGCGCTGGCGGCCACGGGCGCAGTCAGCCCGGTTCAGGTCATTACCTGCGCGCTTATCGCCCTGGTTATCCCGGCGGCTATCGAGGTGCTGGGAACGACGGCCTGGGCATACCAGATTGCCGGTGCTGCCGCGCTGCGTATCGTTAACCTGCTTTCTGTGAATCCTCTGCCTGCCACTGGCACTTTGGTGCCTGAAGCGGCGGATATTGAGATCGACGACGTCTGCTTCTCCTACGGCCCTACGCTCGCCTTAGACCATGTAAGTTTGCGCGTGCCCGAAGGTAGTATCACTGCGCTGGTGGGCTCTTCTGGCTCTGGTAAGTCCACCCTGGCCACACTAGTTGCGCGCTTTGCTGACCCGGACCAAGGCAGGATCCGTATTGGGGGCGTAGATCTGCGCGACGTCGACCCAAATGCTCTCTACAAGCATGTTTCGTTTGTGCTTCAAGACCCGCAACTTCTTGATATTTCCGTGCGTGACAATATTGCGCTCGGTATGCCCGAGGCCAGCGACGAGGAAATCTGGGCTGCTGCGAAAGCTGCCTGTATAGATGATTATGTGCGCGGCCTACCTCAAGGTCTTGACGCCGTCATCGGCCAGGATGCGCATCCTTCAGGCGGCCAAGCTCAGCGGATTGCGATTGCCCGCGCCCTGCTTGTAGACGCCCCCATCCTTGTACTTGATGAGGCCACCGCCTTCACAGACCCGGAGGCTGAAGCCGATATCCAAGCAGCCCTGACCCGACTGGTCCAAGGCAAGACAGTCCTGGTGATCGCCCACCGTGCTACCTCAATTGCCGGCGTCGATCAGATTGCCATCCTTGAGACGGGCCGTCTCATTGCGCACGGCACCCCCGAGCAACTCGCCGACCATCCATACATGCGTCGCATGAGCGCAGTGAAAGGACACTGACATGTTTGAGCTTATATCACGGCTGCGTGAACCACTGTCTGCTGCGGGACGCACTAATTTCAGGCAGGTGACGGCGCTTTCCTGCATTGTTGGTGTGGTTAGAGGTTTATCCTTGATCGCGTTCATCCCGGCCGCAATTGCCTTAACTTCAGGGCGGCCAGCCTGGGGCATGAACCTAACTGCCTGGCTCATCGTACTGGCGCTGTGCGCTCTAGCTTCGTTCATCACTGAATACCTGCTAGCTATGCGCTCCTATATGGTCTCCTTCGACTTCCTGTCCAACATGCACCGCGCAATCGGCGATAAAGTAGCCTCCCTGCCGCTGGGCTCTTTCCGGGCGGACACGGCCGGAAAGATGTCACGCCTGGTTTCACGTGAACTAATGCTGTTAGGCGAGATGTTCGCGCACATGTATTCGCCCTTCATCGCTGCGATCGTCACTTCACTGACGATGCTTGTGGGTATCACTGTGTTCTCTCCGGCTCTGGGGCTGGTGTGTGTGCTAGCTATTCCCGTCATCGCTGGGGGAGTGTGGGTGGCCCGCACCTGCCTGAATTCCGGATCTGCACTTAAAGAACCTCCCGCCCAAGAGCTGTCTCACCGCATCGTAGAGTATGCAACCAAGCAGGGAGCCCTGCGCGCGTGCGGGCGCTCGGGCTCCTATGATCCGCTTGAGCGGGCCGAGGACACCTATGGGAAAGCCGCGCGGCGCTCACTGATACGTGAAACCATCGGTCAGGTTGTCAACGGGATGGCCGCTCAGGTGGTCGTGGTTTCACTGATTATTGTGATTGGGCTGCTGGTGGTGGCCGGTAGCGTCAGCCCTGTGGAGGCGATCGTCTCGATTGGTCTGCTTTTACGTTTTACGCAGATCCTCGTCGATATTGGGATGCTAGCCTCCGCCTTTGAAACCCGCCGCCCAGTGTTGGATCTAAGCCACGAGGTCCTTAGCGCCCCCGAACTGCCAATCCTTCCAGCCAGCTGCGATCAGGACCCGGCCTGCTCTGGTTCCGCTGTGGCCCTTACTGACGTGTCCTTCGCCTACGAAGCCGACCACCCCGTCCTGCGCGGCGTTTCCTTCCAGGTTGCGCCGGGAACCATGACGGCGATCGTGGGCCCCTCAGGTTGCGGCAAGACCACTATTGCGCGCCTAGTTGCCCGCTTCTACGACGTCGACGCCGGCAGCGTGAGTGTGGGGGGACGCGACGTGCGTCAATGGGACACTGCCCAGCTCATGGCCCAGCTGTCGCTAGTCTTCCAGGATGTATATCTTTTCGACGACACACTCGAAGCTAACGTACGCATTGGTAGAGCCGATGCTAGCGACGACGACGTCAAAGAAGTAGCCCGCCTAAGCGGCGTCGACGAGATCGTTGAGCGTCTACCACTAGGGTGGAACACCCGTGTAGGTGAAGGGGGCCGCGCCCTATCGGGCGGAGAACGTCAACGTGTCTCCATTGCCCGCGCCCTGCTCAAAGCCGCCCCCATTGTTCTCTTCGACGAGGCCACCAGCGCACTGGACCCCGAAAACGAAAACCACATCACCGACGCCATGGATGCGCTGCGACGCAACGCCACCCTCATTGTCATCGCCCATAAACTCGACACCATTACCGCTGCAGACCAGATCATTGTGCTTGACCACTCTGGCCGCGTAGCCCAGGTAGGCACACACGCCGAGCTCTATAGCCAAAGTGATGGACAATACCGGGCCTTCTGGCAGGCCCGCAGCCGGGCAACCGGATGGAAGCTGGTCTAAACCGGGCGGAGACTGCTCTAAACCGAATGGAGGCTGGTCTAAAAACCATCTCAAATTAAGGCTGAAACTACTCCCGCGAGCCATAGCTCGCGGGAGTTTGTCTTAGGCTTTAGCGCGCGATAGATCCACAATCAAACCCAAACCTGCCACCAATGCCGTAGGCAGGATCCAACCCAGCTGCGCACCCTGGCCGGGGGAGAGAGCTAGAAAATCATTTAGCGCCGGCACGTCTTTAACATGCTCGCTGACAAAGGTGAGTGCCGACCACAGGGTTGCGCCCCACGCAGCGAAAGTGAACATGAAATTACTGCGCAGACGCAAAGCATGGCTGAGCAAAGTCGCAAACACCAAAGCAATCGCAATGGGGTACAGGAAAGTAATCAGCGGAGCTGAGATCTTAAGCAGAGTCTCCAAACCATAGCTAGCAAAGGCGAAACCAATCACCGCAAAAACAATCAGCAACGCCCGGTAACTAAGCTTTGGAATAAGCCGATTAAAGAACTCAGCTGAGGCTGCCAACAAGCCCACCGCCGTCGTCATACAAGCCAACAACACCGTCAAACCATAGGCATACCTACCAACCGACCCCATAGTCAGTGCCGACGCATCCGAAAGCAGGGCGGCGCCGTCGCTATAACTAGCCCCATTAGGCATCAACTGACCCACAAAACCCAAGCCCACATAAACTGTGGCCAGCAGGGCGCCAGCGATCAGCGCGGCAATGCCGGTGTGGGTGGTGGCCCCCGAGCGGGAAATGCCGGTGCGGCCAAAAGTAAAGGCGTTAACCACCACGATACCGAAAGCCAAGGCAGCTACCGAGTCCATCGTCATATAGCCGGATAACAAACCGGCATTAATCGGCTGCGTGGTGTAATCACCCCGGGGAGCGGCAGGGGTGGTCTCAAAGACACTCAGCGCGCGCGTCACCAGCAGAACCAGCAGTAGCAGCAAGGCCGGGGTGAGGATCTTACCTAAGTAATTAACCACCTTGCCTTCACGCCAGCAAAGCAGCACTGCCACGGTGAAAAACACAGCGTTGAAAATAATCGAAGGCAAAATACCTTCGCTATTAATAATCGGCTTTATAGCGGTTGAATAGCTAACCGCACCAGTACGCGGCACGCCGTAAATAGCGCCAATCGACAAATACACTGCCGAAGGGAAAATAACCCCAAACACCTTACCGGCGCGCGAGGAAAGATCGCGCAGGTCAGCTCCGGCCACCGCAATAGCAAAAACAGAAATAACCGGTAGTAGTACGCCACCGATCAAAAAACCGGTAATTGCAGGAGTGAAGGCGGTGCCCGCCTGGGCGCCCATTACTGGTGGGAAGATCAGGTTTCCGGCTCCGAAGAACATCGAAAACAGCATCAGTGACACGGCAATAAGCGAGACTTTACCGGCCTGCTTGGACTTATGTGGTTCAGCGCTAGGCGGTGAAATAGTGTGAGCTGATTTAGCTGCCATAGCGTTTAGGTCTTTCGTCTAGAAGATACTCGATGAGACAAGTCTTGCAGTCTAGACAAATATCTACCAGGGCCTACTTTACTAAATACCAAATTTCAGGGTGGCTGGGGTGTGGGCAAAAAATGTTGGGGGTGAGTGTTTCACGTGAAACACTCACCCCCAACGCAGGCTATGTAGTCGGTATTTTGCTGCGCTAGCGGCTACTGGGCGTCCTGCCCCTCGCCCTGGTAGTTGTTGTAGGCGGCTAGCACCAGCTGCTGGCACAGCTGCGTGAAGTTACCATCCACCTCAGCTGCCAGCGGCAGCAGCGAAGTCTCAGTCATGCCCGGCACCACGTTCACGTCAATGAACCAAGGCGTACCCTCGGCGTCGACAATAAAGTCAGAGCGCGACAGCGCCCCTAAACCTAAAGTCTCGTGAACCTTCACCGCCGCCTCACGCACGGCGTCGTCACGCGCCTGATCCAAACGCGCTGGCACAAAAAACTCACTACGCCCAGGGTTATAGCGGGCATCGTAGTCGTAGGAGCCGTCAGTAACAATCTCCACCGTCGGCAGGGCCCGAGCTACGCCGTCGCCGTCACGCACCACCGAAACGGAAGCCTCCACGCCCTCCACAAACACCTCAATCAAGGCGTTGTCAGAATAGGCGAAACACTCCACCATCGCAGAACGCAGCGAGTCGACGTCGTCGGCATAAGAAACCCCCAACGCCGAGCCGCCCTGGAACGGCTTAACCACCAGTGGCAGACCCAGGTGCGCAATCACCAAATCCAGCAGCTCATTGGCACCCAGCTGGTTGAAGAAAGACTGCGGCAGAGTCAGCGAATCAGGCGTGGCCACACCCGCCGTACGCACCCCAGCCTTAGCGGTGGGCTTGTAGCTGGCGCGCTGACAGCCATCAGAGTGCGTGCCCACAAACGGCACCTCCAGGGCCAACAGGATGTTTTGCAAACTGCCATCCTCACCCGTGGAGCCGTGCACCAGTGGCCACACCACATCCGGGTTGTAGTTGCGCAAAGACGCCAGCATAGAGGCGTCAGGGCAGAAAGTATTAACTTCGTGGCCGGCCTCGCGCAGCGCCCTAGCTACGCGGTGAGCCGAGCGCAGCGAAACCTCGCGCTCGTGGTTGAGGCCGCCGGCGATGATGGCCACACGCAATTGCTGTGTCATGAAAGGCCTTTCTATACGGCTAAAAATTTAAATAGGGGTAAGCAGGGCCCGGGTGTCCGGTGACGGTCCCGCACTGACAGGCGCTGGGGCTGGCAGGGCAACCCGGTGCCCAGGGACCCGGCGGACTAGTGCTGCCCGGGAGCAGGGCGCTTGGCCGTGCCAAACAGCGAAACCAGCTCCAGGTCGCGGTTAACCACCTCAGAGATGCGGCGCACGCCCTCACGAATATCTTGCTCATTGGGGTAGCAGTAGGACAGACGCATATGGTCGCGGCCCTCGCCGTTGGCGTAGAAGGCGGTACCCGAAACATAAGCCACCAAGTTAGTTACCGCGCGCGGCAGCATGTCCTTGGCATCCAGGCCCTGCGGCAACTTAACCCAGGTGTAAAAACCGCCCTCGGGAACATTCCACTGGCACATGGGCAGGTAGTCGTTAAGCGCCTGAATCATGGCGTCACGTCGTGAGCGGTACATGCCTCGGAAAGTGGAAATCTGGTTGCGCCAGTCAAACTCGCTTAGGTACATGGAGATCGAATACTGGCCCATAGAGGTGGGGCACAGAATCGCAGACTCAGAGGCTAGCTTCAGCTTTTCGCACATCGCCGACGGCGCACAGGCCCAGCCCACGCGGTAACCGGGAGCGAAAATCTTAGAGACAGATCCCAGATACAGTACGTGATCGGGCGCCAAGCTCTTAAACGAAGTGTAGGTGCGCCCGTCAAAGCCCAGTAGGCCGTAAGGGTTGTCCTCCACAATCAGCACGTGGTGGCGCTGGCAAATCTCCACGATCTGCGGGCGACGCTCCTCGCTAACGCATACCCCGGCAGGGTTGTGGTAGTTGGGAATGGTGTAGAAGAACTTAACCTTGCGGCCCTCGCGCTCCAGGCGAGTGAAAGTTTCTTCCAAGGCCTGGGGAATGACGCCGTCGGCATCAATAGGGCTCTGGACCACCTCAGCCTCATAGGCGCGGAAAATACCCAGGCTACCCAGGTAGGAGGGGGCCTCACAGACCACCACGTCACCCGGGTTAATCATGATTTCGGTAATTAGGTCCACGGCCTGCTGGGAGCCAGTGGTGATAAGAATGTTGGCGCTGTCAGCCTCGATGCCCTCATAGGCCATTACTTCAGTGAGCTGCTCTGCCAGCTGCGGCAGGCCCTTGCCGTTGCCGTATTGCAGGGCCTTGTAGCCATCACGCAGCAGCATCTGTTTGGTGGCTTCAGCGATGTCGGCCATGGGCAGGTCTTTGAGGTTGGGCATCCCGCCGGCCAGTGAAACTACCTCCGGGCGCGATGCCACCGAGAATAAGGAACGCACTTCTGACTCGCGCAGCCCTGCGGCTCGCTCTGCGTAGGAGTCTAGCCAGGGGTCGAGTCGGTTACCTCTTTGATTCTCAGTCACGGTGGTTCCTTTCGTAAGCGCTGGTGGGCTGGTTGCACCCAGGCGCGCGTAGCTCCAATTCTGCCACGTTGGTGGCGTCTAATGCCGGAAAGCTACTGAGGGCGTAAGTGCTGAGGTGCTGGGGGTTGGGATGTTGGGGTTTGGGTGTGGGGCCGACGGTGGCGCTGCGGTTGGGTGCTGGGCCGACGGCGACGATGTGCGCGGGCCGGGTTTGCTGTGAGACGCGGCGCCAGGCGGCAGCTGTGCGGAAGTACGGCAGCATAGAGGTCGACGGCACAGGGGCGGCAGCTGTGTGGCGTGTGTGTTTCACGTGAAACACGATGTTTATCGTGTGGCTGGCTGGCGACGTCGTCGTCGATATTTAGTGCTTAAGGGAGGTGGGCGTAAGGGGATGGGCACAAAAACTGACAAATCATCCCTTCCCTATAAAACCCCATGGAATTTTTATAGGGAAGGGATGAAATTGCCTGTATTTGTCTGAAATTGCCTGTGTGTACCTGTGTGTATAGCTCAGGCGTTGGGGAAGGCGGCCTTCTGGACCTCTTCCACAAAGTTAGCCTTGGGGCGTGAACCCACGAACTCGTGGCGGACTTCGCCGTCACGGAACACCAGGAAGGCCGGGATGGAACGCACGCCGTACTTGGCGGCGCTTAGCGGGTTGGCATCCACATCCACCTTCACAAACTTGACGTCCTCAAGCTGCTTAGCGGCCTCGTCAACCACCGGAGCCATCTGACGGCAAGGCGGGCACCAGGTGGCCCAGAAGTCCACCACTACGGGCTTGTCAGAGTTGATGACCTCATCCTGGAAGGTAGCGTCAGTTACTGCGAGAGCGTTCGACATGTTGTTCTCCTTGTATTTAATAGCTGTTTCTAGCCTAGTAGAGATTGAAAGGATTGTGGGCGCAAACCCACGCTAGTTATCAGGCGGGTAGTTAGTTCAGTTCAGCCAGGTAGTGCTGGGCGTCCAGAGCGGCGCGGGTGCCCGAGGCGGCAGCAGTGATGGCCTGACGGTAGGTGGGGTCTGCGACGTCGCCGCAAGCAAATACACCGGGGATGTTAGTGCGGGTGGAGGGGTGAGAAACCACCACATAGCCGGCAGCATCCAGCTCCAGCTGGTCACGCACCAACTCGCTGCGCGGGCTGGAACCAATGGCAACAAACAGCCCGGTAGCCTCCAGCTCGCGAGTTTGACCGGTAACCGTGTCGGTTAGGGTTACGCTCTCTAGCGCCCCCTCGCCGTGCAGTGCCGATACGCGCGAGTTCCAAGCGAAGTTAATCTTGGGGTTCTCCAGGGCACGCTTAGCCATAGCAGCCGAGGCGCGCAGCTCGTCGCGGCGGTGCACCACAGTCACAGACTTAGCGAAAGTGGTTAGGAAGGTTGCCTCTTCCATAGCGGAGTCGCCGCCACCCACCACAATGATGTCCTGGTCGCGGAAGAAGAAACCGTCACAGGTAGCGCAGTAAGAAACGCCGTGACCGGAGTACTTATCCTCTTCCTCCAAGCCCAGCTTGCGGTAAGCCGAACCGGTGGAGAAGATGACGGTGCGGGTCTCAAGCACCTCATCTTCTAGATGCACGCGCTTTACCTCGCCAGCCAGCTCCAGCTTGACCACATCCTCATAGCGGATGTCGGTGCCAAACTTCTCAGCCTGCTCCATCATGTTGTTCATCAGGTCAGGGCCCTGAATACCCTCAGGGAAGCCGGGGAAGTTTTCCACCTCAGTGGTGTTCATTAGGGCGCCACCGGCAGTTACGGCGCCTGCTACCAGAACCGGCTTGAGCTGGGCTCGGGCCGCGTAGATAGCGGCGGTGTAACCGGCAGGTCCGGAACCTACGATAACGACGTCGTGAACCATGCTGCTCCTGTTCTTCAATGCTCGTTGGCAGGTACAACCGAGACCTAGGTCCGAATGTTCCCAATACAAATGTTAGCTGCGCCCTATCAACTAGGGGCAGCTAACTTAACTAGCAGCGGTAACTATTGTCCCTGGGTTGAGGTGACCGTGGGCACCGTCGAAGCGGCAGGACCATCATCCTCATCGAAGGAAACATTAGACAGACCCAGCAGGTTCGAGAAGGCAAACACCACTGCCAGAATCACTACCAGGGCCAAGGCGGCCAGCAGCGCCCAGGAGGTGCGGCTGCGTTCCTTGTACTGGATGTACTCTGCCTCGTTCTCTTCCTTGCTGGGCATAGGACGAGGTGCGTCTAGGGCCTCTTTTGTGGCCGGCATGGTGGGCATAGAGATGATGTCGCTCAGATCGCTTAAATCAACCTCACGGCCCGGGCCAGGGGCAGCCGGAATGGCGTCACTGGCCGCCTTAATGTCCTCACGCACACTGTTACCCACGCGCGAAGCCAACTGGGTGGTCTTAATGCGAGTGTTCTTAATCAGGCCCTTAACAGCCTCAAGGCCCTCAACGCCCTCTTCAAGCTGCTTAGTGGTGAACTCAGTGGGCTGAGCTACCGGCAGCTGGGAGCCTTTAACTGGCTGCCACGTGCCCAGGGCGGTGACCAGCGCGGCGGCGCTGCGGATGGGCCTACCCGAATACTGCTGGGCGAAAATCTCGTCCAGGTCAGCCGGAACCTGCGGGTTAATCGTGGCCGGGGAAACCGGATGACCGCCGGTCATGGGGGCACTGGGAATCCCGGTGCGCTTACCCGGCCAGCGCTTGGTCAACCCGTAGTAGAGCAGATCCAGTAGCGCCTTGGCATCAGTAATGTCGTAAGCCAACAAGCCATGCTCGTCACGGTCAATCTTTACGTGGCGCAGCGCGGACTCGTAAGACAAGCCAAATACGCGCACTTTACCGTCCACAGTTACGCGGATATCTTCAGTGCTCAGGCACAGGTGGTGCAGGCCGCGACGGGAGGCATTATCCAAAGCGGAAGCTACCTCACCAATAATGGAGCGGGCCTGCTCAACCTCCAAGCCGTCCTCAATGAGACGGTCGAAGGAGACCCCCTCAACCGGGTCGGTGACAATGAAAGCCGGCTCTAATTCGACGTCGCGCACCCGTACCAGACGCGGGTCGGTAGCCAAGGCAGCGCGCTGAGCAGACTCAAGCACCTCGACCTGGTTGCGTACAGCCTCGGTGAGCACATAAATGGCCACCGGCTGGTCCAAAATCGTGTCGATACCGTGGTAGCGGCGTACGTGTGGAAGTGATGTGGGCAGATTGCCACACAGGTGATAACGGCCCGAACCGATCGGGAAAGATTGAACTAGATTTTCTGCTTCTGGCTGCATAGGAATAGAAGGCGCTGGCGTATCCGCGCCCGACGACGCCGGGGGCGGAGGAATTGGCGGAATAGCTGCAGCAGGAGCTGCGTTAGCGATTGTACCTAGCGACTTAGATGCAGACGAAGAAGTCTTTGAGGTGTCGCTTACGCTGGTAGAGGTAGCACCCTTAATGGAGTTCTTAGCTGAGCCCTTAGTGGCGGCGCCGTCGACGGCGTCACGGGCAGCCGCAGTGGCATCCTTGGCGGCAGCTAAGGTGGCGGGGACTGATTCAGCTAGCGTAACTTTGCTGGTTGCCTGATCACTGACGGCGTCGGTGGTGGCCGCGTGGATAACCTCACCCTCAGCGATCACGTCAGAGTATTTAAGCGGCACACTCTTATATGCGGGCGGGGTAACCAGGGCGGCGGCACCCTTATTGAGCACCTTGGCGATCGGGGCGGGCAGCAGGGAAGCTACCTTACGCACCACGGAGGTAACCGGGCGGGCAATATTGTTTAGCTCCTCAACACGCAAAGCCCGGGCGGTGAGTAGATACACCAGGGTCATGATGGGGGCAACAATGAGGATCTGTGCCAGAGAGTCACTAAAGCCACTGTTGATGTGGATTAGGTTGAGTCCGTAACGCACCAGGTAACCAGCCACTACGGCGGGGGCCACCGCCAGGCCCAGCAATGCGTAGGTGGTGCTAACCCGGCGTATATCCATATGCGGCAGGTGCTTGCGCAGCAAGAACACGATAATTATCGAGCCGGTAGCCTGGCTTGCCGCTGAACCCAGGGCCGCCAGGATCATCCACCAAGTGGCCGGAGCAAACATATATGCCGCAGCGCAAATAATGATCTGGGAAAGACCCACGGGCACGTCGGCCCACAGCATACGTTTAGTGTCGTTATAGGCCAGCATTACACGCTGCATAGTGGCCCATAGACCCTGTGGCACAATACCGATTGCCAGCATCATCAGCACAGCGGCAGAAGCGGAAACCTCTTCAGGGCGCAAAGTGGGTACAAACACCTGCATGGCAGGCCCGGCCAGTACAAAAATACCGGCACTAAATAGGGTGGTGAAAATAGCGATAGTGCGCAGGCCTAAAGACAAATCATCCTTAACGCCTTCAGCATCTCCCGCAGCCGCTTTTTCACTCATGCGGGTAAATAGCGCCACAATAATTGAGGTAGTCACCAATGATTGCGGCAGCATGAAAATCATTTGCGCATTGGTGTAAATAACCGTAGAAGGCACCACCGTATGGGCATATTCGGGTAATTCACTAGCGCTTAAAGCCGCAGTACCCAGGTTATAGACCACCAGGGTGCTTAGCTCCACCACAATCAGGCCAAACACTGCCCACAGGGCTACCTTGGATACCTGACCCAAGCCAGAACCGCGCAGACCCCACACCAGGCGAGGCTTAAAGCCAGTGCGTACCAGCGGGATGTACAGGACCAAAGCCTGGATGGCGATACCCAGGGTGGAGGTACCCGCAATTACAGCAGTGCGGGTGAAATCCCAGTCAGCTGGGCTACCGCCGCCGGAGTATTCGCCGTAAATAAACAGGTAGGCAGCCAGGGAAACGATCGAAATAATGTTATTTAATACCGGCGCCCACATGTAGGGGCCGAAATTATTTTTAGCGTTTAGAACCTGGCCCCATAGGGCATAAAGTCCATAGAAGAAAATCTGTGGCAAACACCAGTAGGCAAACGCGGTAGCCAAACCATGCCATTGACCTAATTGGGAACCATAAATAGTTACCACTATGGTGGCAGCTACCGTCAATACGCCGGTAACCACCGCCAGCAGGGCGCCAGCGGTGGTAATTAACCGGTTAATGAATTCTTCACCGGCTTTTTGACGTAGTGCCCGCACAATTTGCGGCACCAAAATGGCGTTTAGAACGCCGGCAGCCAGCAGGTTATAGATCATGGTGGGCGCGTTATTGGCCACCGTGAAGGCGTCAGCGGCGCCCGATCCGGTAGCACCCAGCGCGGCCACCAGCATGGCGTTACGCACCAGCCCCAACATGCGGGAAGCTAGCGTACCCATAAACATGACTGCGCTAGAGCGCGCCAGTGTTGGTGCTTTTGCCATTACTTACCCTTCTGAGATCACCACACGGCGACCACGGTGTACCGTCCTGACGATACCGGCCACCATAAGCACGCTAAATACACTGCCTAAGCCCCAGGTAAACCAGCTTTCCCAGTTGGCGCGCACACGCATATGCACAGTGGAGCTGGAACCTACCGGCTGCCCCAAGGCGTTCTTCATAGAAACCTTGACGTCAATATCACCGCTACCGACGGCATTTACCGGCACCATCACAGTGGTTTGGGAGTTAGCCGGAATAACTGCAGTGGTGTCACCCTTGGAACGCAGTAGCGAACGCGAAGGGCGTAAATGGATAGTGACCTTGGCGGGTTGCGAAGTGTCGTTAGAGACGCGCACAGGTAGGTGCGCGGAGGAGTCAATGAGGTTAATGGTGGAGCTGGGCAGGGTGCGCAGCATATTGCCGATGATCTTATTGCGGCAGCCGACGTCGTCGATAACCACCATGAACTTACCTTGACGCCAAGCTGAGGACGTAGCCACCTCAGTTAGACGCAGGGTAGAGCCAGCGATTTTTGCGGGCTCATTGTAGATAGACACCATGTTTTGGGTGGTGCTAACAGTTTTGGAGGCAGTGGCTAGTTCTTGCTCGTTTATGCGGTAGGGGTCAGTGGAGCTGACAGGCAGAGGTTCGCGTTCAATCTCAGTGCCGTCGCTAGCTTTAGTACTAGCCAACTGTTCCAGTTCAGTCAGTGGGGCCGGGGTGGACCAACTGTTGTTTATGGCCGAAAGCCGGTCGTTTAGGTCCTTAACATCCATATTGGAGGCAGAGTCACGCTCTACCAGCAGCAAAACGTGGCGCACCTGATCCGGGCGCTGACGGGTGATAACAGCCGTAGTGCCGCGCGCCAGCTGACGTGCGTCAAAGTCGGTTAGGTTACCTAAAAAGCCCTCATAGGTGGTTAGCATCCCAGAAACAGACTCTGACAGGGTCTGATCAGGGATTAGTACACGCTGGTTGTTGAGGAAAGCTGTGGAGTCAGGAATGTAGTCCAAATCCCCAGCTGGATATAGCGCGTCAGGCGGCGAGATAACCGTGCTCACCTGTCCTTTTACCGCGTCCAGATAGGTTTGGTCTAGCTCTAGCGACGAGGAAATAGCTACGTCTGCACGGGCCCCGCTTAGCAGCTGGTCCTTACCAACCATGGCTTTAGATTGGTTGATAGCTTCCCTGATTTGGCTGGCTCCAGTGCTGACATGGCTAAGGGCAACCAGGTCGGCGTCCATAGGCGGCAGGGCGATGATGCCCCCGCGTTTGAGAGCGCCAGCTAGGGCCTGGTTAAGGGCCGCGACTTGCTGGGCCTCAACTGCTTTTGCGTTCTGGGTGGAGCTTTGAGTGGGGGTAGGGGTAGCTGAGGCGCTAGGAGTGGCGCTAGTGGTGGCACTAGGCGTGGAATTCTCAGTGTTTGCAGAGGCAGTGGCCGGGGCACTAGCAGTTGGGCTGGCCGTAGCGCTAGGGGTAGCGTCTGCGGTTTTTTGGTTAACCGCTGCGGCAGTGGCGCCTAGCGCAGAAAGCAGGTAGGGGTCTACAGCCACAATTGTCTGACTATTAGCAGCGTTAAGTATTTCGATAGTGCGTGTACGCATCTGGGTGGTGGCAAGTTTGAGGTCTACCTTGTCACCGGTGATGCAGGCGTTGGGGCTAAAACCATCACTTTGGCTGGGGGTAAAGGCTGCCCCTGACTGCAAGGCCAGTAGCTCACGCATCTGCATAGCTGAGGCGGTGAGGGGGATTACCGCAGTGACTTTGGTGGGCTGCACCTGGGTGTTGGGTGACCACACCGCAATGGCGCGGTCGCTACTAACTAGCTCACCGGAAGTTACGGTCACTTCCATGCCGCGCGCGCCCCAGTTGTTGCCGGCAGCGCTGGGAAGCTGCGAGGCGCGAATATTCAGTGAAAAACGCATAGAGGCGCCCGCTGCCAGGGAGTGGTTTAGCTGCTCAGTGTGGGCTACATAGCTGTAGGAGCTGTCGTCAAACACCAGCCAGTCTTTAAGCAGCTCCACTGAGCTCTGGGAGCGTGACTGCAGCGATACGCGCATATCAAAGCCAGATAGCGTCTCAGTGGAGGTATTGGTGATAGTCCCCTCCACAGTGATATCACTGCCGGGGCTAATTACCTCAGGGTTGATTTTGTCAACTTCTACAGTGAGCCCGTCAGCTGCAGATTGGCTAATGTCTGCGGCTGAGCCAGTGGGGGTACCTCGGCGGTGACCAGTGCTTTTAACGGTTGCGCTGGTTTTGGTGGCCGCATTACTTTTAGCGACGCCGCCTGCCTGGGCTGTTTTCAAGGTGGCGTAGTGCGCAGCTTGCGACGACGCCGCAGCCACGTTTTTGCCGTAAGTTACTGCTGTAGCGCTTGCCCCAGCTGACGCTGAAGGGAAGATAGCGAGCAGCGCCATTGCTGAGGCAATGGCGCTACAGCGTAAAGCTTTTTTAAATCGTTTCACCCGTCACCTACTAGAATTCTGCGGGCGGCAGCGACAATGCGACGCTCGTTTGGATAAGCCAAACGGCGTGACACTTCACTTAGTGGCACCCAAGCTACGTCCTCGGCCTCATGATCAGGGTCGTTTTCAATGGTCAGCTCGCCGCCGATAGCTTCCAACAAATAGTGATGAACTACCTTATGTACGCGATGCTGATCCCCGGTAAACCAATAGTCGATTGAGGCCAAGTGGCGCAGCACGCGCCCCTCAATACCGGTTTCTTCCGATATTTCACGGACGGCAGCTTCTTGGGGAGTTTCACTGCCTTCTAGATGACCCTTAGGTAGACACCATTCCAGGCGAGAGCCGCGATTGCGGCGGGCAATTACTGCGGCCATGGCCTGCCCGTTTTGGACGTCTACTACCAGCCCACCAGCGCTGGTTTCGTCTACTACCGGCAGCGCACGCGAACTGACCCGGCGCAGAGCTGGGCCAGTGTATGGGAACGGGCGGTTAGCAGACATATACAAGATTCTAAAACACAGGTGGATAACTGCGCGTGTGGCGTAGACATGGCAATCTAGTAGGGATGCAAAACGTTCTGCCGCCAATCGCCGACCAAGCTCTAGCCAATCTGCCAATTTCATTGGCTGCATTAGGGCATGCTTTTGTTCGCTCCGGGTATGAAATTTCCCTAGTGGGAGGCCCAGTGCGAGACGCCTGCTTGGGTATTGAGCCACACGATTTTGACCTAACCACCTCCGCGCGCCCAGAAGAAACCGAGCGTTTGCTGCGGCAGTGGGGTGATGCCTGTTGGGATGTGGGACGTAACTTTGGCACGATTGCCGCTAAAAAGGGCGACGTCGTCGTTGAAGTAACCACTTACCGCACTGAAGAGTACGAAATCGGCTCGCGCAAACCGGCCGTAGCTTACGGTGACAACCTCGAAGGTGACCTAACTCGCCGCGACTTCACCGTTAACGCCATGGCACTGCGCCTACCCGACCTGGAGCTGGTGGACCCCCACAACGGGCTGGCGGACCTACAGGCAGGGATTTTGCGCACCCCGGTAAGCGCTGAGCAGTCTTTCGACGACGACCCGCTACGTATGCTACGGGCGGCACGCTTTGCTTCACAGCTAGGTTTCGACGTGGACCTAGAGGTGATGGAAGCCATGGAACAGATGGCGCAGCGTCTAGAGATCGTTTCAGCTGAGCGTATCCGCGCCGAGCTTGAGCGTCTGCTGCTTTCTCCCTACCCGCGCCGAGGTCTAGAGCTGCTGGTACACACCGGTATTTGCGACATTGTGCTGCCTGAGGTCTCAGCCCTACAAGACACGGTCGATGAGCACCGCCGTCACAAGGATGTTTATGAGCACACGCTGACCGTATTGCAGCAGGCCATGGATTTGGAGACCGGCCCTGACGGGGCTGTGCCCGGGCCGGATCTGCGACTGCGCCTGGCGGCGCTAATGCATGACATCGGTAAGCCGGCCACGCGCCGCTTCATGCCTGACGGCACCGTCACTTTCCACGCCCACGACTATGTAGGGGCGCGCATGACCGCTAAACGTATGCGTGCACTGCATTTCGATAAGCAAACCATTAAGGACGTTTCACGCCTGGTGGAGCTGCATTTGCGTTTCCACGGCTATGCGGACTCGCCCTGGTCTGATTCGGCGGTGCGTCGCTATGTGACCGACGCCGGCCCGTTGCTGGCTCGCCTGGGTTGCCTGACCCGCGCGGACGTAACCACCGGTAACCGCCGCAAAGCCGCCATGCTTTCACACGCCTACGACGATCTAGAGCGACGCATTGAAGCCCTGCGTCAGCAGGAAGAACTGGCCTCTATCCGGCCTGAGCTGGACGGCCAGGAAATCATGGCAGAGCTAGGTATTAAGCCGGGCCCTGAGGTTGGTAAAGCTTACAAGTTCCTGCTGGATCTACGTATGGAACGCGGCCCGATCGGTAAAGAGCTAGCCCGCGAGGCCCTACATTCCTGGTGGGCCACCCAGCAGTAGCACCCTGCGGCGCTAAAGCCGCCTGCGCCTGAAGCGTGAGCCACAAGCTGGCCAACTAAATAGCTGATGTATACAAAGGGGGGCGCGGCTAAAAGCCGCGCCCCCCTTAGCGTTTAGCTAGTGTCAGGCTAGCTCGGGCTGTAGACCCAAAGTGCCTACCAGCGAAGCGCGGTATGCGTCGCTAGCGTAGTGGGCCTGGGCGGCTTCCACCTCGGCTAGGCGCTCGCGGGCGCCGATACGCTCAACTACACCCTCGTTACCAGGGGTGTTGATGAACTTCTCAAGGGCAGCGTGAGCCTTGTCGGCGTGCTTGCGGTCACGGACAACCTTGGCGTCCAGGCGGGCGTTGTACCACTCAGAAGCCAGGATGTTCTCACGCTCGAATAGGGCGCGGAACTCGGGGCTGTATAGGTGCCAACCCTCGCGGCTGACGCCGTCGTGCATGATCTCCAGCAGGGCGCGCAGAGGCGGGCAGGCCTGCTCCAGGGAGCCGTCAGCGAAGTAGCGGTCGGCAACCACCTTGTGGGTGGTGACGATAACGTCAACGCTGTCAGCAAAGGTCTTGGGATCTTGCAGTTCGGGACGCAGCATCTCCTCGGTGAAGATGACATCGGGGTGTAGGAACACACGACCGAAGTAGTTACGTACGAACTCGCCGTTGATGCGGTAGCCCAGGCGGCTAGCCTCAACCTTGCGGCCTTCGTATTCGAAGTCCTCAATGCGCTCCAGGCAGCCCTTAGCGATTAGCTCCTTGGCGTCACGCTCAGCGTGGCTCATGCGGGAGAACAGCTCCGGGATCAGCAGCGAAATGTCGTGGGCGACCTTCACCTTGGGGCCGATGTAACCAGCCGAAGACAACCAACCGTCGTAGCCACCCAGCGCGTAGCTCAGCAGCGAAGCGTTCAGGTCGTAAACGGTGGGCAGAGCGTTGAACGGGGCCTTGGTTAGCGCACCTTCACTACCGGCACCGGTGGTGGAAGGCGACTTACCGGTCATGGAGGAAATGAACTCCATGTACAGCTCCGGCAGCTCCATGTAGTGCAGTGGGTTGTAAGCGCACAGGGCGGGCACACCCGGCTCAGGCGGGTTGTTGCGGCGACCAGCGGCCACCACATCCACGCTTTCACGCAGCGGCTCGTCCAGCGGCACCTCGTGGTAGAGGTGGGCGGCCACCTCGGCTAGCTCAACCTCGTAGGGGTTGGCCAGGTCCGGGCGCAGCTGCAGGTAACGCGGGTTCTTGGAGCGAGCACCGTTAACAATGCGGGTGTGAGCGCTGGAAACAAAGTAGGTTCCGTCCTCACCCTGAGCCGCAGCGCGGCGGATCAGGTCCTGCATCGGCTTGGTGTACTGGCTCAGACCCGGGGCGTCATCCACTAGCTCCTGGGCCTGAGCAGGGCTCATGGGCTCGAAGTTAGAGATGAAGGTGCCCGGCTTGGACATGTCCAGTTCGGTCTGCTTGTCGTAGCCGCGTACGACGGCGTCGTCGGGGCGCTGGAACAGCAGACGCTCACAGTTAGCGACGTACTTGCGGCTCAGGCCAGCAATGCCGTGCTCAGCGGCGAAGGCGGCGTCGGCCTCCTGGGCGGGCACCACAATGGAGGCGGTGATGTCGTCTTCGGTCTGAACCTTGGCGGCGGGGGAGAAGTCCGGACGCAGCGAGAATAGACGCCAGGCGCCGTCGTCCTCGAAGCCCACACGCAGCATGTTGACCTTGATGACCTCGCCATCTAGGCGCAAGGAGTTGGCGTGACGGCCGTTAACCAGACCCACGGTGAAGTGGCTACGCCAGTCGCTACCCCAAGCCGGCTGGTAGTAACGCTTAACGGTGTAAACCAGTTCCTTAACGTGGTCCGGGATAGTGGACAGGAAGTGGTTGTAGTCAGGCGAGTAGGTCGGCGAGGCGGTCAGCAGCTTGATAACCGAACCCAGCGAACGCTTTTCGCTCAGGATCGAGCGGTGGTCAACCCCGTTTGACTTGGGGTCGGCGAAACGGCCTGAGTAGTCGCGGTCGAGTAGTACCTGCACCATGTCCAGGTCCTTTTCGACGTCGCCCACGTAAGCCTCACCGAACACGAAGGCGTCCAGTAGGGCCTTAGAGATCTCAGACTTACCACCACCAGAAACGGTAGCGGGCTTGTGCATCTGAGTGGTCCACGGGGCGGTCCCTACCAGGTGCCACTGACGCTCGTCACCGCTGCGGTGCTTGGTGTGTAGGCGGTAACCCGAGGGAGTGTAGTAGGTCTTGCCAGCCAGTAGCGGAATGGAAACGCGGGTGCCGTTGTGGTCCCATTCCACGGTCTGGGTGCGCATCGAGAAGTGCGAGCCAGCGGGAACTACCAGTAGGTTCTTGTCGTTGACGGCGACGGCGTGACCGTCGTCGCACATCTGGAAGTAGCTGGGGTTGGCGTCAACTACACTCTGCACGGTTAGGTGTGCAGGGGTGTACTTGTCGGTGTAGTCCTGGCCCAGGTTGTAACGCGGGAAGGCGCGTGCGCCACCGGCGTGCTCTTCTTCCACGTTGCCCAGCAGGTTGGCGCTGTAGCCAATCTGGGTCTTAACTTCCTTCTTGCAGTAACCGAAGTAGTTGTCGGCCACTACGGTGACGATTACGCCGCGTTCGTCACGGGCGCAGCACTTGAAGGCCTTGCCGTCGTTGTAGAGGTCGCCCTCTTCCTTCCAGCACATGCCGTCGCGACGCTGACGCTCGGTGGCCTGGTCCCAGTGGGGCAGGCCTAGTTCCTTCTTGGTCAGCTTGGTCAGGTGCGGGGCCAGGATGACGCAACCAGTGTGACCAGTCCAGCTGGTGGGGTCGAGGGAGGCGTCATTTTCGGGCAGGTAGGGGTCTCCGGCGTTGCCGAAGATGGACTCTACGAAGTCAAGGTTGGAAACCAGGCCACCGGGGGCGATGAAGCGGATTTCCATGGTGCGCTGGTTGTTTACGCCAGGCACTGCGGGCACGACGATGGGGCGCAGTAGTAGGGATACGAAGGCTTTTGCCGGAGAGTCTGAATGAGCGGCCCAAGGAATCTGCATGAGTTCATCGGGAACGTCATTGATCGCGTGTTCTAGCAGGCGGCCGAAGACTTCACGCGGCACAGCGCGCTTGTCGTCAGGAATTGGTAGGCCACCTTCAGAAACGTGGAACACGCCGGCAGTGGTACGTCGGTCATTCTTCGGGTTGTGGACGACGCCGTTGAGTACCTTGTAGCTGGTTACGTATTCAGAAACAAAGTGGTCTTCGCCTTCGGGGAGGGCTAGGGCGCGCGAGAGACCAGGCTGATCTAGTACGAAAGTTGCTCCAGGTAGTCGAGGTGCGACGTCGGTACCTTCGAAATAACTGTCTAGGAAGTTCTGAATGCGAGTGTCAGACGCACACAGACGGTTGGATAGTCGCCGCGACATTTCACGAGTACGGGCCAACAGCGGAGCCGTAAGCGAGGCAGTGGCAGAGTCTAGGTTGCCCTGTGACACGGGGATGCCTAGCAGTGCTAAACGTAAGCTGATCGCGGAGTTTGTGCTTTCAGGTGAAGTTTTCTCCATAAGTCATAAGCATAGTGGGTAGGTAGTAGTGTTGTCGTGACGCATGTCCTATACCTGAGAAAGCATTTCTTTCATACTGGAAGGAATCGTTGTGTGGCCGGTTCTCCGCCGGGCGCTAAGAATATTAAGCAGAAACGGGGACTATAGGTGTCGTTACCACCGCAAATCCCGCCGCGCGCTAACTCGGGCGCGAAGGCAAGTGCTAAACAGAGTTCATCGCCTGCAGCGTCTTTAGGTGGAGCTGGCAGGGCTAATCAGCGGCCTACTGGTCAAAGGCCTGTGGGCAAGGGAGCCCCGGCGCGTAAGGGGGCAAGTAAAAATTCAACGCGACCGGCAAACCGTGGCGGCTCTAAAGGCCCTAAATCCAAGCGCAAGCTATGGAATTACCCGCGTGCTGGCAAAGGCAAGATTAGGCGTTGGCTGCCCAGCTGGCAGTTTGTGCTTTGCTCGATCCTATTCGTGCTGACTATGGGTATTGGCACGCTGATGCTGGCTTATGCCACCACGGATGTGCCCGCACCTAATGACTTCGCTAAGGCTCAGACCACTGTGGTCTACTACGACGACAGTAAGACTGAGATGGGGCGTTTTACGGATATTAACCGTACTGTCATTGACACCACCAAGCTGCCCTCCTATGTGGGTAACGCAGTGGTAGCCAGTGAGGACTCCAGCTTCTACTCCAACAACGGTATTGACCCTAAGGGTATTGTCCGTGCGTTGTTCAACAACTTAACCGGTGGGCCGATTCAGGGTGCCTCAACCCTGACCCAGCAGTACGTAAAGAACTACTACGTAGACACCACCGATTCTTACGTGGGTAAGCTCAAGCAGGCTTTCTTGGCGGTCAAGATTGACCAGTCTCAGTCCAAGCAGAAGATCTTGGGTAACTACCTCAACACCATTTACTACGGCCGTGGCGCCTACGGTGTGGAGGAAGCCTCCAAGGCCTACTTTGGTCACAGCGCAGACAAATTGACGCTGTCTGAAGCTGCACTACTTAGCGCCGTGATTCCGGCCCCCTCAGGTTGGGACCCGGCGGTGAACGCCAAGACCAGTCAGGCCAAGTGGACTCGTGTAGCTGACCTGATGCTTAAGCAGAACTTCATCACCTCCGCTCAGCGCGCAGAAATGAAGTTCCCCAAGACTATTGAGCCCACCACCAAGCAGGTTTATGCAGGTACCAAGGGTTACCTGCTGCAAATGGTGCGTACTGAGCTTAAAGCCAAGATGAAGCTGACTGATGAGCAGATCGATACCGGCGGTTTCAAGGTCACCACTACCATTAACCAAAAGGACCAGGAAGCTGCCGTCAACGCAGTACACACCCTGCCCTCTGACAAGCCTGCCGGCTTGGGTGTGGCCTTAACCAGTATTGATCCGCGCACCGGCGCAATTGTGGCGCTCTATGGTGGCGAGGACTATCTCAAGAGCCAGGTCAACTCCGCTACTCAGGCAGTAGCCCAGGCGGGTTCTACCTATAAGCCTTTCGCACTGGTCACCGCCCTCAATGACGGCATGACCTTGTCTGATGGCTATATGGGCACCTCACCCATGACCATTGAGGGGCACGAGTTCCAAAACTTCCAGGATGTCTCATATGGCTGGGTGAACCTGGTTAAAGCCACGGCTTTCTCCATTAACACCCCCTACCTGCAATTGAATAAAGATATTGGCCCGGAAAACACCAATAAGACAGCTATTGCCGCTGGTTACCCAGCCAACACGCTAGGTTTCGACGACACTACGCAGGGTGTGCTGGGTTCGGTTTCTCCCCACAACATCGATATTGCTCGTGCCTACTCCACCTTTGCGGCTCAGGGCCAGCGCCACGACATCCACATTGTGGGTAAGGTGTCCAGCTCTACCAACACGGTGGTTTACACCGCTAACACCACTGGTCAGCAGGTCTTCAAGAAGGAAGTAATGGCTGACGTAACCTATGCGCTGACTCAGGTAGTGCAGCTGGGTTCAGGTGAAACCGCGAAGAGCCTGAACCGTCCGGTGGCTGCTAAGACCGGTTCGTCCTCGGACAACAAGTCTGCGCAGTTCGTTGGTTACACTCCCCAGTTGGTTACTGCGGTGACCTTGTTCCAGCAGGGTGCCGATGGTTCTGAACAGTCCATTACCCCCTTCGGTAACTACAGTGAAATCACCGGTAGCACCTACCCGGCAGATATCTTCACTAACTACATGGGCGCGGCTCTTGACGGCCAGGAAGTGCTTGACTTCCCTGAGCGTTCAGACGAGTCCTACAGCTCTAGCAGCCGTGGTGGTTCTAGCAGTGGCGGCGGCAGCAGTAACGGCGGCGGCAACTCTGACCAGAACAACAACGGTGGCAGCAACGGTGGCAGCAATGGTGGCGGTGAAGCTACTCAGCCAGCCCAGTCTGCCAGCCCTGTACCCAGCGGCGATTCCAACGGAGGCAACGGCTCCGGTAATGGAAACGGCAATGGCAATGGCAACGGAGATAACGGAAACGGTAACGGCGGCGGTAACGGCGGCGGCTCCGGTGGAGACAACGGCGGTGGAAACGGCGGCGGCAATGGCGGCGGCTCCGGTGGAGACAACGGCGGTGGAAACGGCGGTGGAAACGGCGGCGGTAACGGCGGCGGCTCTGGTGGAGACAACGGCGGTGGTAACGGCGGTGGAAATGGCGGTGGAAACGGCGGTGGAAACGGCGGTGGTAACGGCGGCGGCTCCGGCGGTGGAAACTAGCCAAGCTGTTAACCAACCAAACCGGTAACCGTAGCTAACCGCATACGGTAACCAAATACACACGGGCGGCGGGAAGTGAATTTACTTCCCGCCGCCCGCCTGTATCGGTTAGGGTTATGTACTGGTTTGGCTTAGCTGCACCCGCAGTGAATGACAAACCTTACGCATCTACCCTCCTGTCACGGAAAGACCGTGACCGTATAGACCAGAGGAGGTGGGTACCAAGCATGCGTCACTACGAGATTATGATCATTCTCGAACCCGAGACCGACGAACGTACCATCAACGCGTCGCTCGAGAAGCTGCTACAGGTTGTTCCCGCTGAAGGCGGTAGCCTGGACAAGGTGGACGTCTGGGGACGTCGTCGCCTGGCTTACGACATCAAGAAGAAGTCTGAAGGTTTCTACGTCGTCGTCGACATGACCGCGACCCCGGCAACCGCTCAGGAACTGGACCGTCAGCTGAGCCTGAACGAGTCCGTGCTGCGCACCAAGCTGCTGCGTCCTGAGGCCTGAGAAGTAACCGCCAAGGGAGGCAAACATGGCTGGAGACACCATTATCACCGTGGTCGGTAACCTGACCCACGACCCGGAGCTACGCTTTACACCCTCCGGGGCGGCTGTGGCCTCTTTTACCATCGCGTCAACCCCGCGTACCTACGACCGCCAGTCTGGCGAGTGGAAGGACGGGGACGCCCTGTTCATGCGCTGCTCTTTGTGGCGTGACGCCGCCGAGAACGTAGCCGAATCCCTCACCAAGGGAATGCGCGTAATCGCGCAGGGCCGTCTCGTACAGCGCTCCTACACCACCCGTGAAGGTGAACAGCGCACCGTGGTTGAAATGCAGGTGGATGAGATCGGCCCGTCTCTGCGCTACGCCAAAGCCCAAGTGACCCGCAACTCTCGCGGTGGCGGTAACTACGGTGGCAACAATGCTGGCGCCAGCAATGGCGGCGGCTACGGCGGCTCCCAGGGTGGCTACAACGCCAACAACAACGCTTCTGCTGGTGGCTACAGCGGTTACAACAGCGCCCCGCAAGGCGGCAGCGCTGGAGACCCGTGGGCTACTGGCGGCTCTTCTTTCGGTGACGAACCGCCGTTCTAAACCTGCCAGGCGCAGTGCCTAGTGCGCAGTGCCTAGCGCGGGACCTGCTTAGCGCAGAATGCCTCATACAGGGCCTGCCTAACGCAGGCGGCTTAAGTCACCAACGCCCGCCCATTTGGGATCATTTGGGTAGGACACCCAGACATTCATCTTTAGAGTGCTAAGCACTCAGACCAAGGAGTACCACTATGGCGAAGCCCCAACTTCGCAAGCCGAAGAAGAAGGTTGGCCCGGTCAAGGCCATCAAGGTCGGCGTCATTGACTACAAGGACACCGCCACCCTACGCAAGTTCATCTCCGACCGCGGCAAGATCCGCGCTCGTCGCGTGACTGGCGTTTCCGTACAGGAACAGCGCAAGATCGCCAAGGCTGTTAAGAACGCCCGCGAGATGGCCCTGCTGCCCTACTCTTCCAACGCTCGCTGATAGGGAGGACTAGCAATGTCAACCAAGCTCATCCTCACCCACGACGTCACCAACCTCGGTGTCGCCGGTGACGTAGTTACCGTTAAGGACGGCTACGCCCGTAACTACCTAGTGCCCCGCAAGCTGGCCACCCCGTGGACCAAGGGCGCTCAGCGTCAGATCGACCAGATGGCTGAGGCTCGTCGCCGCAACGCCATTGAGTCCATGGAAGCCGCCCAGACCGCTCGCGCCTGGCTAGCCTCCAACGTGGTTACCGTTGCCGCCGTTGCCGGCGCTAACGGCCGCCTGTTCGGTGCGGTAAGCACCTCTGATCTAGCTGAGGCCGTTAAGGCTGCCGGTGGTCCCGCGATTGACCGTCGCAAGATCCAGCTGACCCGCCCGGTTAAGGCTCTGGGTCGTCACTCCGCCAGCGTGCGTCTGCACCAGGACGTGACTGCTCCCCTGGAGATCAACGTTATCGTGGCTCGCTGAAGCTAGTTGCGCTAATTAACGCAGCTAAATGGCCGCTCACCGGTTTTGGTGGGCGGCCATTTGCGTCTTTGGCTCACGTTTGCGTGCCAGTCCCGACGGCGCCAGGGCCGGCAGCGCCAGGGCCGGCAGCGCCAGGGCCGGCAGCGCCTGGGCTGGGGGCTGCCCTGGGCAGTGGCGGGCATGCTCTTGCGGGCGCTAGGGGCGCGGCTACGGCCCGGTGCGTCGGTTACGGCCTGGTGCGTCGGCGGGGAGCCGGGCCTGTGCTGGGGGCTGTGCCTGTGCGGGGGACCGGGCCTGTGCTGGGGGCCGGGCGGCGCCGTCGTCGTTAATTACTCACTGTAAGGGTCCGCACCCACCGCTTCGCGGGCCATATTGGCGAAGCAGGAGACGTGCCCACGGAAGGAAACCGGGATAGTGCGGGTCTCGCCGTTACGGTGCTTAGCCACAATAATGTCGGCCTCACCAGGGCGGTTTTCTTCCTCATAGTATGCGGGGCGGTGCAGCAGCATAATCAGGTCCGCATCCTGCTCCAGCGAGCCCGACTCACGCAGGTCACTCATCTGGGGCTTGCGGTCGGTACGGTTTTCCGGGCCACGGTTAAGCTGAGCGGCGGCAATCACCGGAATCTCCAGCTCCTTAGCCAGCAGCTTCAAGGCGCGCGAAAACTCCGAAACTTCCTGCTGACGCGACTCCACGCGGCGCCCACTAGTCATCAACTGCAGATAGTCAATAACAATCAAACCCAGGTTGAACTGCTGCTTTAGACGCCGGGCCTTGGCTCGGATCTCCGGCATGGTCAAGTTAGGGGAGTCATCCACATACAGCGGCGCCTCAGAAACCGGGCCGTAATGCTTAGCCAGGCGCTCCCAGTCGCGGTCATCCATTTTTCCGCTGCCGCGCAGCTTATTTAGCAGCACATTAGACTCCGCCGACAACATGCGCATCATGATTTCCATGCGCCCCATTTCCAGCGAGAAATAGCAGGCCGCAATCTTGTGGCGAATCGCCGCCGAACGGCAAATATCCAGGGCCAGCGTGGACTTACCCATGGCCGGGCGCCCCGCAATAATCACCATCTGCCCCGCCTGCAAACCACCGGTGAGCTCATCTAACTCAATGAACCCCGTGGGCACGCCCCGCATCCCCTTATTGTCGCGGTTTTGGGCGGCTTCAATCTCTAAATTGGCGTCATCAAGGATGTCACCCACGCGCACGTAATCATCGGAGCTGTTGCGTTCAGAAACCGCATAAATTTCGGCTTGGGCCAGGTTTACTAGCTCGTCGACGTCGCCGCCATCAGCTGCATAGCCCAGTTGCGTTACACGCGTGCCAGCCTCCACCAGGCGGCGCATAGTGGCGCGCTCACGCACAATACGCGCATAGTAGGCGGTGTTGGCCGCCGTCGGCACAGTAGCAATCAGAGATGCTAGGTATGGGGCCCCACCCACCTTTTCCAGGTTGCCCTGGCGCTGGAGCTCATCAGCTACCACGATGGGGTCGGCCGGCTCCCCACGCGAATAGACACTAATGATGGCATCAAAAATCTGCTCGTGGGCGTGGCGGTAAAAATCAGGGCCTTTAATCTCCTGCAAGGCGTCAGCGATAGCGTCCTTGCTCAGCAGCATGCCCCCCAAGGTGCTCATTTCCGCAGATTCATCCTGAGGCGGGATGCGGTCGAAGATATCTGCGGTGTCGCGCGGCTCCATGGTTGACCTTTCTGTGCGGTGATTGTTCGGGTAGATCTAAGTAGACCGACGCCATTGACAAAAACGCCCCTCCCAGACTGGCACAAAACCACCTAGGCGGCCAGAGGTTAAGCTGCCTGCTGGGCCACTGTAGAGGGCGGCGGGGGCAGTTGGCAAATCGAAAAATTGCTTCGCTGTGGGTAATACAAAAAAGCCTGTGGGCAACGCCTGTGTATATGTGGAAAAAGTTGGGGAAAACTGTGGAAACGTGTGTGGTTAGCTCAGATCACATTATGAGAAACCTTGCTATTGCAACGAAAAGTGCCTGTGGGGAAAGTGGATAAAAAATTGCCACCAAATCTGTGGAAAACTCATCAGACCTGGGGAGAACCGGCGTGTCGAGGCTTGACGCAGTCTACAAAACTGCTTTCAAACCGCTTTCAAAAGCTGGACACAACTAGTTAGCGCGGCCGGTGCGGGTTAGGCTCGCCAACAGTATGAGTACAGCAGTTTCCCCCTCCCCTGAAGTCTCTTCCACAGATGGCGCCGACGCTACCGGCGCCAGCACTCACGCACCGGCGGGTGCCGGTACTGACGCACCGGCGGGTGCCAGTGCCGACGCGCCCTTTACCAGCCCGGCTGACAAACTGCGCGGGCGCGAACTTGACCGCCAAATCCTGGCCCTGGCCCTGCCAGCCCTGGGCGGACTGGTGGCCTCGCCGATCTTTGTCATGATCGATTCCTCCATGGTTGGCCACCTGGGCGCCGACCCTCTGGCGGCGCTGTCGCTGGCCTCCTCCATTTTGACCACGGCAGTGGGCCTGTTCGTGTTCCTCACCTACGCCACCACGGCCACAACCGCACGGCATTTCGGGGCCGGGCGCCGTCGTGAAGGGCTAAAAGCGGGGCTGGACGGAATCTGGTTGGCGGCCCTAATCGGTGTGGCGGTGGCCGGCGTAGCGATGGTGTTTGCGCCCCAGATTGTGGCGGCGATGGGAGCTAAGGCGTCGGTGGCGACTAACGCGGTGGCGTACCTGCGCATGGTGTTGCCGGGGCTGCCGGGGATGCTGGTGGTGCTGGCGGCCACGGGCACGCTGCGCGGGCTGCTGGACACGCGCACGCCGTTCATTGTGGCCCTGGCGGGGGCGGCGCTAAACACGCTGCTCAACGCCTTCTTCCTGTATGTGGTGGGGCTGGGGGTGGCCGGCTCGGGGCTGGGCACGGCCTTGGCGGAGCTGTCGATGGGGGCGGCGCTAGTGACCCCGATAGTCCGCGCGGCCCACGCTGAGCAGGTCAGTTTGCGTCCGCGCCTGGCCGGACTGCGTGCCTCCATGGGGGAGGGACTGGGGCTGTTTGTGCGCAATATTTCTTTGCGCGTGGCCATTTTGTCTACCGTGTGGGCGGCTACCGCTTTAGGGGCGACGGCGCTGGCTTCCTACCAGGTGGTTAACGCCCTGTGGGGGGTGTGCTCGTTTGGGCTTGATGCCTTGGCGATTGCGGCTCAGGCGCTGATTGGTCAGGCACTGGGTCGGGCTGCCGAGGCGCGCCGGCGTGGCGACGAGGCTGCTTTGGCGCAGGAAGATGCAGCAATTAGCCGGATTTTGCGCCGCTGCATGGGCTGGACCCTGGGCGTGGGGGTGGCCGTGGGGCTGGTTGTGGCCGGGGGCGCCAAGTGGCTGCCCTGGTTCTTCACCTCTGACGCACCCGTGCGCGAACTGGCTTTCTGGCCGCTACTGGCCATGGCGGCGTCGTTACCGCTGGTGGCGGTGGCTTTCCTGTACGACGGCATTTTGATGGGGGCTGGCGACGGGCGCTACCTGGCGGTGGCCGGCGTGATCAACCTGGTGCCTTACCTGCCGGCAATCTTGCTGCTGGTCAACGCCCATGAAGGCCTGAGCGACAATGCGGCGCTGATGCTGCTGTGGGGGGCGTTTGCATTCATTTTCATGGGGATGCGGGCTCTGACTACCGGCTGGCGGATCCACACCGACGCCTGGAAAAAGTAAACACAGGCATAAACAGGCATAAATACAGGCAAATACAGGCAAAATCATCCCTTCCCTATAAAAAATTCATGGGGTTTTATAGGGAAGGGATGAAATGTCAGTATTTGTGAAGAGGGGCTCGGAGAAGAGGGTCTGGAGAAGAAAGGCTCGGAGAAGAGGAACCGGGAGCAGCGTGCCAAAAACTGTTTTCTTACAGAGGTCTGGATGGCCATGCCGTGTGTCGCTGCGCTGGTGATCGCAGAGTTCCCTGAACAGATGCTCGGATGGTGCACCTATCGGCTGTCTCTAATGAGTTCCTGATAGGTGCTGGACTCTAGCGGTGGCTGAAAGCGGGCGGGCAGCCGAAGGTAATGAGTGGTCGGAAGGGGCGGGCAGCCGAAGGTAATTACTGGCCGGAAGCGGTTTTCCGGTGGCATGTCCCAAATATGACCCTGGCGGGGTTCACGGTTAGCCCCTCGCGCCGGGACAATCTTTCGTACTGGGCAAGCTTTGTATCTGGGTGACTTATTACGCCTGGCAACCCTTTATAACTAGGCACTCATTTACAGATACGCAGATTTCGTCCGTTGCCTATAAAACCCCATGTAAAAATCATAGGGAAGGGATGATTTTGCCTGTATTTACCTGTATTTATGCCTGGCAATCAGGCCTCCACCGGCTAAGTCCATAAGTTATACAAAAAGTTAAAAAGTAGGGGCCCCAGGTAACCCCTTAATACCTGGGACCCCCACAGATTATGGGAAGACCGGCTCGGTTCAGCCTTTCAGCCTTTCGGCTTTGGTGGTTGGCGCTGTGATTGGCACCGTGGCCAGACCTCTACAGATACGCAGATTTCGTCCGTTCCCTATAAAACCCCATGGAAAAATTATAGGGAAGGGACGATTTTACCTGTTTTTATCTGTGTCTGTCAGTCTGACTGTGCCTCTGAAGGTATCAGAGGGTAGCGGATGCGCCGCCCTGGTAGACGTAGCTGAAGGGGGCGTTGCCGTGCATACGGTTCTCGATGGCACTGAGCACTACCTGCTTGGCGTCGCGCACTGCCTGCAGCGGCGCCACGCCCTTAGCTACCTGCGCGGTAATGGCGGCGGCCAGAGTGCAGCCAGCACCAGAAACTCGCTCGGAGCCCACTGCCGGCACTTCCAGCACCTCTAGCTGCTCGCCGTCGTAGTAAACATCCAGCGCAGTGCCGGTGCCCAGCAGGGTGCCAGCCTTAGCCACCACCACGGGCACACCCTGGTCGTAGATGGCCTTAGCAGCGTCCTTAAGCTGCTCCACACTGGTGATCTCGCCGCGACCAGAAAGCACCTGGGTCTCGAACAGGTTCGGGGTAACAATGCTGGCCTTGGGCAGCACCTGGGCGCGCAGAGCATTGTCCACATCCAGGGCCGCGCCGGGCTCCTGACCCTTGCAGATCAGTACCGGGTCCAGCACCACCTGGGGGAACTTGTAGGTGTCTAGTGCCTGGGAGACCACCTCGATGGTGGCCGGGGTACCCAGCATGCCGATCTTTACAGCATCAATGTGACTGTGAACGCTGGCGGCCGCCTCAATCTGGTCGGCAATCACCTGCGGGTCAACCGGGACGAAACGGTGGCCCCAGTTGTTGTTGGGGTCAAAGGAAACAATGCAGGTAAGTGCAGTGCAGCCAAATACGCCCAGTTCGTGGAAAGTTTTTAGGTCAGTCTGAGCGCCGGCGCCGCCGGAAGCCTCAGAGCCAGCAATTGCAAGTGCAATGGGAGTAGCCATACGGATAGTTTGCCCCCTTAATAGCGGCCTTGGCTAGGGTAGGGAGGATGTAGTTAGTTATTAATAACTCAGTTATGTCTTAAGTATTGTCTGATTATCCCCGCAAATTGATTAACGACGACGCCGCCCGGGTTTGCTCTGATGCTTGCGTCTGTCGGGCAGTAATTCACGACGCCGCAGGCGTCGCTGGCACCGTCCCGCGCCTAGCGGGCGCGTTGGCCTGTCGGCCTGCCCGCCCCAAGCGCGCCGTCCCCTTAAGCTAAGCGCATACCTACCCGGGCACAGCCCAGACAAAGCTAAATGCGGCATTATTAGAACATGACCGCACTCAACACCAATGCGCTAACGGCCCTGCCGGTTGTCCCCGAAGTTGATGGAGAACTAATTACCCCCGCCGCACTGATGGCTGGCGCAGTTGACCCCGAGCTGGCCTCGCGCCCCTTAAGCGTATTTGACCTGATGCGAGTCGGAATCGGCCCCTCCTCCTCCCATACTGTGGGCCCCATGCGTGCCGGGGCTGCATTTGGCGCTGCTCTCGTGCGCAATCTTGAGCGCCGTCGCCAAGCCATCCAAGAAACCCAAGCCGCTGCGCTACCTCAAGTAACCCGCCTGACCGTAGAGCTATACGGCTCGCTGGGGGCCACCGGGCGCGGACACGCCACCGACCGCGCCGTCGTCATGGGCCTGGGCGGCTACAACCCCAAAACCGTCCCCCAGGAAGTGTGCGCCAACTTCTGGGACCAGGTGGAAGCCCAGGGCTACGTGCAAATGCCGGGGCTAGGCCAGGTACCCTTCTCCACCAGCAAAGACATCATGTTCCTACCCGGGCGCGTACTTTCCTACCACGTCAACGGCATGACCCTAACCGCCTACGACGCCGCCGGGGCGGAAATCCTACGCCGCACCTACTTCTCCGTGGGTGGCGGCTTTGTGATGGAGGATGTGGGCAGTGACGGTCACCCCGAAATCCGCGCCCTGGCCACAGCCGAAACCAAAGAAGTCAGCGCCACGGTAGCCCCCTACCCCTTCTCCAGCGCCAACGAGCTACTAGCCATCTGCCGGCGCACCGGGCTACGCATCAGCGACGTGGTGCTAGCCAACGAGGTCTCCGCCCGCACTGAACAGGAAGTAATCGACTACATCCGCCTGCTAGAAACCACCATGATGCAGTGCATCGAGGCCGGCTGTAAGGCCCAGGGGGTGCTGCCCGGCGTGCTTGGTGTCCACCGCCGCGCCAACGCCCTCTACCAGCGCCTACTGGCTGAGGAGAAAACCCCCGCCGACGCCTACTGCCGCCGTGACCCGCTGCGTGGCATGGACTGGGTTAACCTCTACGCGCTCGCGGTCAATGAGGAAAACGCCGCAGGTCACCGCGTGGTTACTGCCCCCACTAATGGCTCGGCGGGGATTATGCCGGCGGTTTTGGCTTACTACCGCCACTTCTGCCCGGGTGCTAACGACGACGGCGTGCGTCGCTTCATGCTGGCAGCTACCGCCGTGGGGGCCCTGATCAAGACCAACGCGTCGATTGCTGGCGCTGAGGTGGGCTGCCAGGGCGAGGTGGGTTCAGCTTCCTCTATGGCTGCGGCGGGCTTGACTGAGGCCCTGGGTGGCACCCCTGAGCAGGTGGAGAATGCTGCTGAAATCGCCATGGAACACAACTTAGGGCTCACCTGCGACCCGGTTGGTGGCCTGGTGCAAATTCCTTGCATTGAACGCAACGCGGTGGCCAGTGTGAAGGCTATTAACGCCTCGCGTATGGCCCTGTGGGGCGAGGGACGTCACCAGGTCAGCCTGGACACGGTTATTGAAACCATGCGCCAAACCGGTGAAGACATGCTCTCCAAGTACAAGGAAACCTCCCTGGGTGGCCTGGCTGTAAACGTCGTCGAGTGCTGAGTAGGGGGAGTCTTCCCTAAGCGTATTAGTAGCGCGCGGCAGCTAAATGCAGTGTGATAGAGCTATGACAGCCACAAATGCCACTACTTCCGGGGCCAGCCAGGTCAAGGTACTGGTGGTCGACGACGAAATTGTCCTAGCCGATCTTCTAGCCAGCGCCCTGCGCTATGAAGGCTGGGAGGTTACCACCGCTAACACCGGTGCCGACGCCGTGCGCCTGGCCCGCGAAATCTCGCCTGACCTGGTGGTTCTAGACATTATGCTGCCAGACTTTGACGGCCTTGAGGTATTGAGCAAGATTCGCCGCAATGACCCGGATATCTCGGTGCTGTTCTTGACCGCCAAAGACTCCATTGCTGACCGGGTGGAGGGCCTAAGCGCCGGTGGGGATGACTACGTAACCAAGCCCTTCAGCTTGGAAGAGGTAGTGGCCCGCCTGCACGCCCTGCTGCGCCGCTCCGGCTCAGTGGTGGCCCCGCCCAGTAACGAGCTGGTGGTGGGCGATTTACGCATGGATGAAGACTCCCACGAGGTGTGGCGCGGCGAAGACCCAATTAAACTCACCGCCACCGAGTTTGAGCTGCTGCGTTTCTTCATGGAAAACCCGCGTCGGGTGCTGTCTAAGCCGCAAATCCTGGACCGGGTATGGGACTACGACTTTGGCGGCCAAGCTAACGTGGTGGAGCTTTACGTCTCCTACCTGCGTCGCAAGATCGATAAGGGACGTGCCCCCATGATTCACACTGTGCGCGGGGTGGGCTACATGCTCAAGGCCGCTGAGGAAAACTAATTGTTTAGGGCTATAAAGCAGCTTCTGGCCTCGGCACACGGTTCGGCGAGCAGCTGGGAAGACAGCGGGCAACCAACTGCCAGCCAGTGCGCCCAAGCAGCCCAGCAGGCACAGGCCGCCCAGTGCGCCCAGGCAGTCCAAGCCGCCCAGAGTTCCCAGCCGGCCCAGCAGCCCCAAGCCGCCCAGGCTACCCAGCACCCCCAGACAGCCCAGGCTACCCAGGTAGAGGCGGGGCGGCGTCGTCGGCTGTGGGTCCACAAAAAACTGAGCCTGCGGCGCATGATTGTGCTGACCGTGGTGGCCGTGGTGTTTGTGCTAGCTGGGACGATTGGCTGCCTTAGTACCTGGGCACTGGAAGCTTCACTGATGGACCGCGCCGATATTCGTGTGCAGGCCGCCTCCCAGCGCGGTAACACTCGCCGTCACAGCGAATCCACCGAAAAAAACGTCGCCCAGCAGCTACTGCAAACCTACGGCAGTGACAGCAGCGACTATAACCCGCCCGCCGGCCTAGACGCCCCCGGGCAGGCTGCCGGCACCCTGGCCCTGCTGCGTAACCGCCAAGGGGTGGTGGCCAGCGCCTACATCAACAATGAAGGCAAATACACCTACCTGACTCGCGACCAGATAAACACCCTGATGGCAGCGCTTAACTCAGGTAAAACCAAGCCTTTCACGGTGTATGTGGAGGGGCTGGGCACCTACCGGGTACTGGTTACGCGCGACTCGGTTAGCTCCGACGCCGTACTTACCGGGGTGTCTTTAGCTGATGATGAAGCCCTGATCGGCCGCCAAATGATTATTGAGGTGCTGCTGGTGGGCAGCGGTGTAGTTCTGGCGGCGGTGGTCTGCTTTGGCTTGGTGTCTAGGTTTTTGCAGCCCCTGCGGCGCGTGGCAGCTACCGCCCGTCAGGTAGCTACGCAGCCTATGGATAGCGGTGAGGTACAAATTGAGCGCCGCGTAAGCCTTGCTGACCTGTGTTCTTCCACTGAAGTGGGGGAGGTGGGTACGGCCCTTAACACCCTGCTTGACCACGTCAATGACGCCTTGGAGGTGCGTCAACGCTCTGAAACCCAGGTACGCCAGTTTGTGGCCGACGCTTCCCATGAACTGCGCACGCCCCTGGCCGCTATCCGTGGTTACACCGAGCTGGTGCGTAGCGGGCGTGAGGGTGATCAGCTCAGTGAGATTTCCCAGCAGGCCATGGACCGTATTGCCAGTGAATCGCTGCGCATGAGTGAGCTGGTTAATGACTTACTGCTGCTGGCGCGCCTGGATGCGGGCCGGGAGCTGGAAGATGAGCTGGTGGATTTAGCTCCGGTGCTGATTGAGTCGGTGGCAGACGCGCAGATAGCCGGCCCCGATCACACTTTTGAGCTGGATTTAAGCGCGGTATTTGGGGCAGATGAGGATCTTGATGAGCAGCTGCCGCTGGTGCGCGGTGACGAGCAGCGCCTGCGTCAGGTGCTAGCTAATTTGCTGGCTAATGCCCGCCTGCACACTCCCGCCGGCACGCATGTGTGGGTCAAGCTGCTGCAAGAAGATGGCCTGTACCGGATCGTGGTGGCTGATAACGGCCCGGGTATTTCCCCGCAGCTGCGTGGCAAGTTGTTTGAGCGCTTTACTCGCGCTGATGCTTCGCGTAATCGGCAGGGCGGCTCTACGGGCTTGGGGCTGGCTATTTGCGCGGCTATTGCCCAGGCTCACGGCGGTAGCGTGCAGTTGGCTGATCCTGCTGACTATCTTGACGACGCCGCCCAGGGCGCCTGCTTTGTGCTCAGTCTGCCTGTGGCCAGCTAGCGCTAGTTCTCATCTGGCCGGCGCGCCACGCGCGGTGGTCCGGTGCGGCTTTGTGCCGCCTAGCCTGCTGGTGGCCGCCGCCGGTGGCTCAGAGGAATTTGACCTGGCCGCCTGGATCGCCGGTGCCCTTGCCGCCACGCGCCGGTGGCGCGCAGAGTGCAAGTGTTTTCGCGTGTGAGATGAATAGCTAAGCAATTTTTTCTTCTCTAACCACAGCATGTGGGAAAAACCGCGTGCCCGGCCTGGGGGAAGTGGGGATAAACCGCCTTGAACTGGAGCTAAGGGGAGGGCGTGGGGCGACGTCGGAAAAAAGCAGCTAAACCGGCGCAAAAATGGCCACTTAACGCGTGGTATAGCCCGGGCACACTAAAAGGAAGCGCGCAAAGCGGCGGAAGTATCCACAGCGGCGGCGCCAGTTGTCCACAAATTTCGGGAGGTTTATGCACAGATTCGGTGGCAGACACATCATCTTGGGGTGTTGGCGCTTTCGCACCCCTAGGGGTAGTGTTTTCTATTGCCGGTCGGAATATGCCGGCCGCGTGTTACAAGCGTGTTGTTTCTAGCTCTGGTCTCCCCGCCAGACAGACCCATCAGGATTGAAAGGCACAATTAAAAATGGCGATCACCGTCTACTCCAAGCCCAACTGCGTGCAGTGCAACGCCACCTACCGCGCCATGGACAAGGCTGGCCTTTCCTACTCCACCGTCGACATCTCGGTAGACGCTCAGGCGCTAGAGCAGGTTAAGGCTCTGGGCTACGTACAGGCTCCGGTAGTTATCGCTGGCGATGACCACTGGTCCGGTTTCCGCCCCGACAAGATCAAGGCTCTAGCCGTAGCTAACGCCACCGCAGTTGCCGTCTAAGTGGCTCTACGAGCGACGCCTACCTGCTGGTGGGCGTCGCTCAACTGCGTCTTAGGGCGCATAATTGCCGGCCTGCTAGCCGGTGGGATTAACTTGCAACACAGGTCGTGACCAATGGCGCTTTTAGTGTATTTTTCCTCCACCTCTGAAAACACACATCGCTTCGTAAGCAAACTGGGTGTGCCCGCTAAACGCATCCCCCTGCTACCAAGCCAGCCGCCGCTGGAAGTAGACGAGGAATATGTGCTGTTAGTCCCAACCTACGGTGGTGGCAGCATCAAAGGTGCAGTCCCCAAGCAGGTCATTAAATTCCTCAACAATCCCCACAACCGTGAGCTATGTCGTGGCGTTATCGCTTCTGGCAATACCAATTTTGGTGCCGCCTACGGCCTGGCCGGTGACATAATCTCTAATAAGCTAAAAGTCCCATATCTCTACTGCTACGAGCTGTTGGGAACCCCCAAGGACGTAGAGACCGTAAAGCAAGGATTGGAAAAGTTTTGGCAGACACTCTGACTGATACCGGCAGTGAGTCGGTACGTTCCCCTGAACTGGACTACCACGCTCTAAACGCCAAGCTGAACCTTTACGGCGCTGACGGCAAGATCCAGTTTGACGCCGATCGCCAGGCTGCACGTCAGTACTTCCTGCAGCACGTAAACCAGAACACGGTGTTTTTCCACGACATCGAGGAAAAACTCGAATACCTGGTTGAAGAGGGCTACTACGACCCCACCGTGCTAGCCAAGTACCGTGAAGGCTTCCCCAAGGAGGCTTTCAAAGCCGCCTACGCCCACAAGTTCCGTTTCGAAACTTTCCTGGGGGCCTTCAAGTACTACACCTCCTACACCCTCAAAACCTTTGACGGTAAGCGCTACCTGGAGCGTTTTGAGGACCGCGTGGCCACGGTCGCCATGGCCCTGGCTGACGGCGACGAGCAGCTAGCCCTAGACCTGATTGAAGAAATCATGTCTGGCCGATTCCAGCCGGCCACCCCCACCTTCCTAAACGAGGGTAAAGTCCAGCGCGGCGAGCCCGTATCGTGCTTCCTGGTGCGCATCGAGGACAACATGGAGTCAATCTCGCGCGGGATCAACTCAGCCTTGCAGCTATCCAAGCGCGGCGGCGGCGTCGCCCTGCTGCTAACCAACCTACGCGAGATGGGCGCCCCCATTAAGCGCATCGAAAACCAATCCTCCGGCGTCATTCCCGTAATGAAGCTGCTGGAAGACTCCTTCTCCTACGCCAACCAGCTGGGTGCGCGTCAGGGCGCCGGGGCCGTGTACCTGCACGCCCACCACCCCGACATCATGCGTTTCTTGGACACCAAACGCGAAAACGCTGACGAAAAGATCCGTATCAAGACCCTGTCCCTGGGCGTGGTGATCCCCGACATCACCTTCGAGCTGGCCAAGAAGAACGAGGACATGTACCTGTTCAGCCCCTACGACGTCGAGCGCGTCTACGGGGTGCCTTTCAGTGAAATTTCGGTGACGGAGAAGTACCACGAAATGGTCGACGACGGGCGCATCCGTAAGTCCAAGATCAACGCCCGCCAGTTCTTCCAGACCATCGCTGAGCTCCAGTTTGAATCTGGCTACCCCTACGTGATGTTTGAGGACACGGTTAACAAGACCAACCCCATTAAGGGCAAGGTGGTCATGTCTAACCTGTGCTCGGAAATCTTGCAGGTTTCTGAAGCTAGCGAGCTAAACGCAGACCTAACCTACGCCCACGTGGGTAAGGACATTTCCTGCAACCTGGGTTCGCTGAACATCGCTAAAACCATGGATTCGCCTGATTTTAGCCGCACCATCCGCACCGCTGTGCGGGCGCTGACCGCCGTCTCAGACCAGACCGACATTGAGTCTGTGCCTTCCATTCAGCGTGGCAACCGCGAATCGCACGCCATTGGCCTGGGCCAGATGAACCTACACGGTTTCCTGGCGCGCGAATCCATCCACTACGGCAGCCAAGAAGCCCTAGACTTCACCAATGTTTACTTCGCCAGCGTGCTCTTTGAAGCCCTCAAAGCCTCCTGCGAGCTGGCCCGCGAGCGCAATGAGCGTTTTGTTGGTTTCGAAGAATCTAAGTACGCCACCGGCGAGTTCTTTGAAAAGTACCTGAACCAGGATTTTGTGCCCACCACTGAGCGTGTAAAGGAACTGTTTGCCGCTTCTAGTGTGCACGTGCCCAGCCGTGAAGATTGGGCTCGGCTGGCCCAGCAGGTGCGTGAGTACGGCCTGTACAACCGTAACTTGCAGGCGGTGCCGCCCACCGGCTCTATTTCTTACATCAACAACTCCACCTCCTCGATCCACCCGATCGTGGCCAAGGTAGAGATCCGTAAGGAAGGCAAGATTGGGCGTGTCTACTACCCGGCCCCCTATATGACTAACGACAACCTGGAGTACTACAAGGACGCATACGAGATTGGCTATAAGGCCATTATCGACACCTACGCGGTCGCTACCCAGCACGTTGACCAGGGCCTGAGCTTAACCTTGTTCTTCCCGGACACCGCCACCACCCGTGACCTGAACAAAGCCCAGATTTACGCCTGGCGTAAGGGCATCAAAACCATCTACTACGTGCGTCTACGCCAGGCAGCCCTGGAAGGCACTGAGGTAGAAGGCTGCGTCAGCTGTATGCTGTGAGGCTTGGCCCTGCACAGTAATCTGTGGCCTTACATCATAATTTCGCTGCTGGCCGTCTAGGTGGTCTAGACGGCCAGCTCGTTTTTGGCTGTGTCACCTTTTGGTGACGCCATCTTTTGATTGCGACAGTCCCTTTTTTGTGGCGTTGGCCTAGGCCCGTTTGGGGCGGTTATTGGCTAGTATTGAGTTGCCTTTTGCTCGCTATCCACCTCAAGAAGGTCCCAATGCATCACGAGAAGCTCAAGCTACTAGACCGCGTTCAGGCCATTAACTGGAACCGCCTGGTTGATGACAAAGACCTTGAAGTGTGGGACCGCCTCACCGGTAACTTCTGGCTGCCTGAAAAGGTGCCGCTGAGCAATGATGTGCCCTCCTGGGCTACCTTGACTGAAGACGAAAAGCTCATGACTAACCGCGTCTTCACTGGTCTGACGCTGCTAGACACCATCCAGGGCACGGTGGGTGCGGTTTCGCTGATCCCTGACGCGCGCACCCCGCATGAGGAAGCGGTGCTAACCAACATTGCTTTCATGGAGTCGGTGCACGCACGCTCCTATTCCTCGATTTTCTCGACGCTGCTGTCCACTAAGGAAATTGATGAAGCCTACCGCTGGAGTGAAGAAAACCCCCACCTGCAGCGCAAGGCTGACATTATCCTCAACTACTACCGTGGCGATGACCCGGAAAAGCGTAAGGTTGCCTCCACCATGCTGGAGTCTTTCCTGTTCTACTCAGGTTTCTACGCCCCCATGTACTGGTCTAGCCACGCCAAGCTCACCAACACCGCTGACCTGATCCGCCTGATCATTCGTGACGAGGCCGTGCACGGCTACTACATTGGTTACAAGTACCAGCAGGCCGTGGCCGAGGCTTCACCCGAGCGTCAGCAGGAGCTCAAGGACTACACCTTCGAGCTGCTCTTTGAACTCTACGACAACGAAGAGCAGTACACCGAGGATCTCTATGACCCGCTAGGCCTAACCGAGGACGTTAAGAAGTTCTTGCGTTACAACGCTAACAAGGCCCTAATGAACCTGGGCTATGAGGCCATGTTCCCGGCTGACTCCACGGATGTTAACCCGGCTATTTTGGCTTCGCTTTCCCCTAACGCTGACGAAAACCACGACTTCTTCTCCGGCTCTGGCTCCAGCTACGTCATCGGCACCGCTGAAGCCACCCAGGATGAAGACTGGGACTTCTAAGTCAGCTAGGGAGCTACATGCATACCGTAACTTTCGGACTGCCCTTTAACGGCGTCGTCCCCCTATGGCACGAAGACGGGCTGATCACCTGGCACCAAAGCGACATTGACCTGGCTGAAGTGCTGGGGTTGGGGCTAGTTGAGGAGCGTGAAATCACCGAGGGGGCCCCTGCCGGCTGGAGTGAGCGGGTGGAGGTGGGCCGCCTAATGGGCAACATTTTGGAGCTCAAGGCCATCACCCCCACCGGTAAGCGCGCCATTAAGGATGTGGGGCCTGGGGCCCGTATCGGCATCAGTGACCCGTTGCCTTACCAGGAGGCTATGGGTGAGTTTTTCGACGCCGACGCTTTCAGTGTGCATATCGCTCGGATGCTGCTGCGTGGGGCGCGCGATGGGCTACTGACCGTGTTTACGCTGCACGAGTCGGGCAACCCCCAAACGCATCACCTGCTGAGCGTGTCTTCCACCCTGGATGAGTTGGGATACATGTATTTCCACCTGGTCACCATGGTGGATATGAGTGAGGTTCCCAGCTGGGCGGGTTACTCTAAGTCCGACGGCGTCACTAGCTTGGATATGAGCATTAACTACTCTGATCTGCTGGGTAGGGCGGAAATTAACGGCGTGGAGACCGCTGGTGAGGCGCTCGACGCCGGCAAGCTGATTAGCTTTGTGCGTCCGGCTGTCGATGCCTTGCTAAAGCCTGGTTTCCCCTTCGCTTTGGGAGCCAGCGTGTTTGGCCCCAAGCAGGCCTAGCAACGGCTAGCAGCGGGTAGGCCAAACAGCTGGCTCTAACGCCCTGCCTGCGGCCGCTCCCGGCGCCGGGGCTACGTATTTGGCGGGCAGTGCTTAACTGGCACTGCCCGTTTTGTGTGCAGATTCCTATAGTTGAACTATGCGAGACCTTAGCCAGCCCACTGTGCCCTCCCGAGCTTTTTACGACCAACTTGCTGTAGAAACCGAAAAACGCCGTCAAGCTAACCCCACCGCCACCGCCTTAGATCCCCACGGCGGTGCCAGCACCCAGCTGCGTGAAGAACTAAAAGCCCACATTGAGGCTTTGGCCCCGCAGATCGTGGCGCTAAGCCAGGATATTCACGCCCACCCAGAGGTGGGTTACCAAGAGTTTTATGCCGCCGACGCCGTCGCTAAGCTGCTGCAGGCCCACAGCATTGAGGTTGAGCGCGCCAGTTTCGGCATGGAAACCTCGCTGCGCGCTCAAATCGGCGGCGAGGCCGCTAACCAACCCACAATCGCGATTTTGTGCGAGTACGACGCCCTACCCGGGGTGGGTCACGGTTGCGGTCACAACGTCATGTGCGCCAACTCCGTGGGGGCCTTCCTAGCCCTAGCTGAACTGGAAAAAAGCCACCCTGGCGCGCTAGGCGGGCGGGTTATCCTGCAAACCACCCCGGCTGAAGAATGCGACACCGCCAAGGAAATCCTGGCCCAGCGCGGCATGCTAGAGGGGGTGGACGCCGCCATCCAAACCCACTCCTACGCCTACGACCTGGTGGATCAGGCCTGGCTGGGGGTACGCCGGATGCGCGTAGTGTTCCACGGGGTTTCCGCCCACGCCGCCAGCGCCCCCTTTATGGGCCGCAACGCCCTGGACGCAGTGACCGTGGCGCAGGTGGGTATGGGTTTGCTGCGTCAGCACATGCTGCCCTCAGACCGTATGCACGCGGTGGTTACCGATGGTGGGCTGGTACCTAATGTGGTGCCTGAGCGGGCAGAAATGAGTGTGATTGTGCGCTCGCTGGATGCTGCCACGCTGCGTGACCTGGTGGCGCGGGTGGAGGATGTGTTCCGGGGCGCCGCCCTAGCTACCGGCTGTGGGGTGGAGATCCTTACCGGTGAAACCACCAATGAGATGCCGGTGCGTGCCAATGGTCCGCTTAGCCAGGCTTGGGTGCGGGCGCAGAACACAGTCGGACGCACGGTGCTGCCGCGTGGGGTGATTACCGAGGTGATTGCGGCAGGCACCGATTTTGGCAATGTGTCCCAGCGCCTGCCCGGGATTCACCCGCTGATCAAGATTGCCCCCGAGGGTACGGCCCTGCACACTCATGAATTCGCGACGGCGGCTGGCTCGCCGCTAGGCGACCGTGCGGCTGTGGATGGGGCTTGGGGCCTGGCCAGTGTGGCCCTGGATTACCTCAGTGACCCGCAACTGCGTCAGGCCGTGCACGCCGATTTCGAGGCCAGTGGTGGGGTAGTGGACGTGGCCTCCTTCTGGGACTGACTCAGGCAGCAGGCACAGTCAAACACAGGCAGTACAAATACAGGCAAAATCGTCCCCTCCCTATAAAAAAATCATGGGGTTTTATAGGGAGGGGACGAAATGTCAGTATTTGTGAACCAAGGGCCGTGGCCCTGGCCGCCGGGCCGCACCCAGACCGGTCATACTGCAAGGCGGCGCCGTCGACGCAGTTTCTACGACGACGGCGCCCGGCGCGGGTGTTCAGGCTAGCGCCTCGCGCAGCACATCCAGGCCCACGCTACCGATAGCCAGTGCGCGAGAGTGGAATTCCTTAAGCGAGAACTCCTTGCCTTCACGGGCGGCCTTAGCGGCGGCGTCGTCGCGAATAGACTCCCACAGACGCTGCCCCACTGCGTAAGCCGGCGCCTGCCCCGGCCACCCCAGGTAACGCTCCAGCTCAAAGGACAAGAAGCCCTCAGCCATAGCCACATTGTGGGTCAGGTAAGCCCAGGCGCTGTCGCGATCCCACTTACCCTCGCCAACCCCGGGCAGAGCCGCCAGCTCAACCGGGCGCTGCTTGCCGGTGTGCACACCAATGTCTAGCACCACGCGGGCCGCACGCAGACGCTGGGAGTCAAGCATACCCATGCGGTCACCCAGGTCATCCTGCCAGCCCAGATCGGCCATGAGGCGCTCAGCGTAAAGCGCCCAGCCCTCACCGTGCCCAGAAACCCAGCACAGGTGGCGGCGCCAGTCGTTGAGCTCATCGCGCAGGTAGGTCTGCATACCCAGCTGCAGGTGGTGGCCGGGAACACCCTCGTGGAACACGGTGGTGCGCTCCTGCCAGGTGTTAAACACGGTGGTGCCGGCGGGCACAGACCACCACATACGCCCCGGACGCGAGAAGTCATCGGAGGGGCCGGTGTAGTAGATACCGCCGGTGGAGGAGGGCGCAATGCAGCATTCGATGCGCTGCAGCGGGGCGGGAATGTCAAAGTGAGTGCCGTTTAGGCCGGCCACGGCGGCGTCGGCGGTTTCCTGCATCCACTTCTTCAGCGCGTCGGTGCCGTGCTGCTGGTAGCGCGGCTCCTCATCCAGGCGCTTGAGGGCTTCTTGCACACTAACGCCTTCGCCGTACAGCTCGCGGGCCAGTTCGCGCTGCTCAGCGTCGATGGCGGCCAGGCGCTCGCGGCCCCACTCGTAGGTTTCGTCTAGGTCAATGGTGGCGCCTAGGAATTCGCGCGAGAACAGCTGGTAGCGTTCACGCCCGACGCCGTCCTGCTCGCCCGCCTGGGGCAGCAGCTCGGTCTCTAGGAAGTTAGCGAAGTCGCCGTAGGCTGCCTGGGCGCTGGCGGCGTTGGCGGCTAGCTCTTTGCGTAGGGACTCTGGCAGGGACTGGGTTTCGGGGCCGGACACTAGGGCCAGGAAGGAGGAGGACTCGCCGGCCTGGTTGTGGGCTTGCCCGGCCACGGCGCGCACCTGGCGGGAGGCGGCTACCTGCCCACGGCTGGCGGCTAGGCGCAGGGATTCGACGTGACCACCCAGGGCGCGCTTGACGTCGCCTAGGCGGGCGCAGATGTTGGCCCAGTCTTGCTCGGACTCGGTGGGTAGCAGGTCAAATAGGTCGCGGATATCCTGCGAGGTGGAGGCGATGTTGTTGAGGTTGCGTAGCGGCTCGCCGGCTTCGGCTAGCTCAATCGATAGCCCTAGGCGTTCGCGCATGGCGGCTACGGTTACTTCATCGACGGCGTCGGTGGGGGTTACTTCATCCAGCTTGGCTAGGGTTTCGCGGTCTAGCTGGGTGTATGCGTCTAGACCCTGGGGGGAGAAGTCGTCTAGGACGTCGTGGCGCTCACCTAGGCCGGTGGAGGAGCCAGTCATCGGTGAAAGCTCAATTACCTTGGCGGTGTATTCGTTGGCGATGGCGTCAATCGCACTTGGTTTGTGACTCATGAGGCAAGTTTAGTCTTACGTGGAATAATAAGGGCGTGGCTATGTCATACCTTTCTTTACTTCCGGCGTTTGAACGCCTGCCTTACCGCGTGGTTATGGTGTGTACCGGAAATATTTGTCGCTCAGCTATGGCCCAAATTGTGCTGGCGCAGCGCCTGCGTGAGCTGGGGGTGAGTGAGGTTCAGGTTAGCTCTGCCGGGGTTTCTAATGAGGAGCAGGGTAACCCGATTGATTACCGCGCTGCCCGACTGCTGCGTGAGCAGGGCTATAAGGGCGGTGACATTAGTACGCACCGGGCTGCCCAGATTACTGACACCCAGCTGCGTCAAGCTGACCTGCTGCTAGCCATGACTGCCAGTCATCAGCGTGAGCTGGTTCGCCGCGCCCAGAAGCTAGGCGTAGACCCGGGCCGCGTACAGCTTTACCGCATCTATGACCCGCACTGCCGCGAGCAGGTGGAGGCAGCCTGGCAGGGGCAGGGCAGTCTGACTGGTTTGAATGTGCCAGACCCCTGGTATGGGGATGAAGACGATTTTCGCGACACTCTAGATGTGGTTGAGCGCGTCAGTGAGGTTTTGGCGAAGAATCTAGCCCAGCTGGTTGAGGTACAGGAGCCTTAATGGCTGTTAAAGCTAGGTCTAGGCTGGGTGCGCTGGGCACGACGTCGGCACGCGTCAGTGCCACGGCAGTACGCGTCAGCACGACGGCGGCACACGTCGTCGCCGTTGCGGGGCGTAAGTTGCGCGTTAATGCACACTCAAAAACCCGCCGTAAGCTGCAAACCTTGACGGTGGCAGTGTCTGCATTGGCGCTGCTGGCCGGTTGCGGGCCTAGCCAGCCGCGAGTGGCCGTGGCTCCTACCGCAACCTATAAGGCTGAGGTGGTACGGGATATGCCCACGACGCCGGCGGGGGTGGCGGCTAGCTGGCTGCTTTACAGCATTTCTAACTCCAAGAGCATTACTCAGGCGCAGATCCGCTCGCATTTTTCGCAGTCACTACTTAAGCAGACATCGTCTAGTAACCTTTACAACTCTCTCACGAAACTGCGTGCGGCCGGCCCGTATACGATGCTCGGCTATGAGGACAGCGGTAACCGCCTGCTAATTGGGGTGCAGGACTCTAATGGCAGGCAGATCAGTATTGATTTGGTGGCCGATTCGCGCAGCCAGATTGTTTCGCTGTCTTTTGGGCGCCTGGGCAGGGTTCCGGTTATCACCGATGAGGCTAGTTTGGCTCGCGCCCTTAATGAGGTTGGCGACGACGGCTCTGGCGTGCGTCGTGCGGCTTCAGCTTCCCAGCCGCGCTACCAAAGCAGTTTCTTGGTTGCCCGCATCGATACGTTAAATGGTTGCGGCTCTCCCTTGACACTGTCTAATGCTGATGATCAGATGCCAATTGGGCGCCTGGTAGACCTTTACACCCTGGCTGGGGTGGCGGAGGCCGTGATCGACGGCGGCGTCGAGATTAACCAGGACGCTACTGTCTTGCCGTCCATGATTGCTCAAGGTTATGGACGTAATGACGCCACCATGATTGGCAAGAAATATCCTCTGCGGGTGGTGGCCTCCCACACTATCCACGAATCTGACCCCACTAGCGCCACCATGTTGATGAAGACGGTGGGGGCCGATGGGATCCGCGCCGCTGCTCAAAACACTGGCAAACAGGATTTAACCTCTTTCTCGCCTTTGCTTACGCCTCGCGCGTTGGGGCAAATTGCCTGGTCAGACTCGGATTTGCGGTTTTATTGGCGTGAGGCCAATAAGCAGCCTGAGCAGCAGCGCCAGGCTCTGCATACCGCTTTGGTGAACTCGCTTTCGCGCGGCAGCGTGGCCATGGATCCGAACCGCTACCAGGATGTGCTGTGGCCGGAGGGGATCGGCTGGTTTGCCTCAGCCCGTGAGATTTGCCGTGCGCAAAGCTATTTAGGACAGTTGAGCCAGCGCGACGTTAACACTGATGCGTTGTTGCGTAACGCCATGGTGGTTGAAAATGGTGTGCATATTGACTCTAGCCAGTGGACTTACGCCACCTATGTAGGTGCTGAATCGCCCGGTCAACTAGCTATGACCTGGGTGCTGACCAGCCCGGAGGGGGCGCGTTACTGCCTGGTTATGATCCTGGCGGCGCGCGACAACACCACTTTGCCTTCGCCGCTATGGTTGCAGGCGGTGGCCCGGCAGGTGATCGACCGGCTGCCTATCTGGATTGCAGCTAAAGAACCTAAAGCTAGCGCCACCGCCACTGCTACAGCCACAAACCCCACCGCCAAGGCCACGAAGGCTAAGGCCAGTAAGAGCAAGGCCACGAAGGGTTCCAAGCGCGCTAGCCAGAGTCCTACGCCGGCCACGCCCGCCCCAAGTAGCGCCTCCACGGCTCGCCCCGATAAGGCCACGTCCAGTCCGCGTTAAAGCCGACGGCGCCGGGCTGCGTGTGTCTTGCCACGTCCCGCACGCGCCCCGCACAGCGGCGCCTATGGGCGCTCGCCCCGCGCGTGCTGGCGCCGGGCTGCTGTGGCGGAGTTGGCAGTCGGGTGGCCGCCTCAGGGCCGTTATCGCGCCCGCCCATGGGCCGGTTTTAGCGTGAACGCTTATAAATTTGGCTATAACCCCAGGTCAACAGCTAGCGCTATAAATACCCCTAAAAAATTAATGCCCATATTGTAGACATCACAAAGGTAAAGCTTGCCAAGGGACCTTATACCCGCTTAGCCTGAATTTAGATAGACCATCAAGAGCAGCCGAGAGACCTGGATCGTTGAAGCTGCAGCAACCCCCCATTTTGGGTGCGGGTGCTACTGCCAGGAACGATGGAGGTGAACATGAGTCAACCAGAAGTAGATCAGCAGCAATCTATGTTGTCGCTGCGTGATGTCCACAAGGTATACAAAATCAAGCCCAAGGGTATTGCTTCAATGCGTACTCCTGCACGTGAAGTGCGTGCACTAAACGGCTTAAATCTTGAGGTTGCAGCGGGCACAATCCACGGCATTGTAGGTACCTCCGGGGCCGGTAAATCCACCCTAGTGCGTTGCCTAACCGCACTAGAAACCCCTACCAGCGGCGTCATTACCGTAGACGGCCAGAACCTGTCTGACCTAAATCAACGTGACCTGCGTGAAGCCCGCCGCAAGATCGGCATGGTGTTCCAGCACGCCAATCTGATGGACGCGCTAACCACCGTACAGAACGTGGCTTACCCCCTGGCTTTGGCTCGTGCCCCCCACGGTTACCGCCGTGAACGTGTAAGCAAAATGCTGGACCTGGTGGGTCTAACTGATCGCGCCGACTCCTACCCTTCACAGCTATCGGGTGGCCAAAAGCAGCGTGTGGGTATTGCCCGCGCCCTGGCTGATGAGCCCAGTGTGCTGCTGTGCGACGAGCCCACCAGCGCCCTAGACCCCGAAACCACCCGCTCTATCTTGGATCTGATCCGCTCCGCCCGCGACACTTTGGGCGTGACCGTAGTGATCATTACCCACGAAATGAGCGTAGTGCGCTCCATCTGCGACTCGGTCAGCCTGCTTGAAGCCGGTCAGATCGTCGAAGGTGGCCCCATTGACGAGGTAGTTTCCCGGGTAGATTCGCGACTTTCGCGTGAACTGGTACCGCTACCGGAAGTTAGCGAGAAAGTGCTCGGGCGCGGCGACGTCGTCGTCGACCTGGCTATTACCGCCAAGAAGGGCCAACCCGCAGCCGCCAAGATCCTGAACATTGCCGCTGACCGTGGCGGTGACGTGGCCGGAGGCGTATTCCAGACCATTGCGGGGGCCCAGATCGGCCGCCTGGCAATTACCGTTGAACCCAGCCGCGCCCAGGGCCTAATCGACGCCTTGGCTGACGCTGGGGCTAACCCAAGTTTGCGCGACACTAGCAAGGAGGTGGCAGCATGATGGGAATCGGTGAATGGCTATGGGATCGTTTCCTGGACATCTCCGACGCCACCGGGCTCACGGGCGCTTTTGGTGAAGGCACCTGGTTCGATAACCGAGCCGTGCGTTTGAAGATGGGTCCGGCAATTGACGAGACCCTGTACATGACCTTCGTTTCTGGTGCTATCACCGTGGTGCTGGGTTTGGCGCTGGGCATTGCCCTAGTGTCTACCGGTCACCGTGGCCTGACCCGCAACCAGGCGGTTTACCAGGTTCTTAGCGCCATTGTTAACGTGGGGCGCTCCATGCCCTTCTTGATCTTAATGATCGCTATCATCCCGCTTACCCGCCTGCTGGTCAGCGACACCACCAGTTGGCAGGCGGCGGCAGTCCCGCTAACCATTGGGGCTATCCCCTTCTACGCGCGTTTGGCGGAAACTGCGCTCGACGGCGTCGAGCAAGGAAAAATCGAAGCAGCCCTAATGCTGGGGGCCTCCCGCATCCAAATCACCTTCGGTGTGCTGGTGCGTGAAGCCCTGCCCAGCCTGATCCAGGCGGCCACAGTCACCCTGGTGACCCTGCTGGGTTACTCGGCGATGGCGGCCTCCATTGGCGCCGGTGGCCTGGGTGCCCTGGCCTTGCAATACGGCTACCAGCGCTACCAAAACGACGTAATGATCCTGACGGTAATCGTCATCGTGCTCATTGTGGGCGTCATCCAGGTGGTTGGCGACATGCTCAGCCGCTTGGCTGACCACCGCTGATCCAACACCAGCTTGGCGCGCCCAGTGCCAACCAAACTGTAGCGCGCAACAGCCAAGCGGCGCCACCCAAGGCGCCTTGCGGCGTCGCCCCTAAACCAGCGCTCAACGCGACCGCAGCCTTAAACCGGCTGCCGCGCGGCGCCACCAGAACTACTTTCCCCACCTAAATTCACAAGGAACAAAATCATGGCAACTGCACTAATCTCTCGTCGTAGCTTCACCGCTGGCTCGCTAGTGGCCGCCAGCGCCGCCGTACTAGCCGCCTGCGGCTCCTCCAAGAAGAAGGGCGGCGACTCCCTACCCAAGGGCATCACCGAGAAGGACGGCACCTACACCATCAAGATCGGCTGCTCCCCGGTACCGCACGGCGACATCCTAGAGTTCGTCCAGTCCAACCTGGCCAAGAAGGAAAACCTGAACCTAGAGATCAAGCAGATCGACGACTACCAGACCCCCAACTCCTCTCTGGCTGACGGCTCCCTAGCCGCCAACTTCTACCAGACCCCCAACTTCCTGGAGCTGCAGGAAAAGGAGAAGGGCTACAAGTTCGAGTCCCTGGCCAAGGTGCACGTTGAGCCCATGGGCCTGTACTCCAACAAGCACAAGAAGCTGGCTGACCTGCCCAGCGGCGCCAAGGTAGTACTCAACTCTGACCCGGCTAACACTGCCCGTGGCCTGAAGCTACTGGAAACCGCCAAGCTGATCACCCTGGACCCCAAGGTTGACCTGCCCACCGACACCGACGTCACCTCCAACCCCAAGAACCTGAAGTTCACCCTGGTGGAGGGCGCCCAGACCGCTCGTAACCTCGACGACGCCGACCTGGTGGTGCTAAACGGTAACTACGCCCTGGCTGCTAAGAAGAACCCGGCCAAGGACGCCCTGCTGCTGGAGAGCGGCACCAACTCCCCCTACGCCAACCTGCTGGTGGTGCGCGAGGAGGACAAGGACAACGAGCAGCTCAAGAAGCTGGCCAAGCTGCTGAATAGCCCTGAGGTCAAGAAGTTCATCCAGGAAAAGTGGACTGACTCCTCGGTTATCCCCGCATTCTGATGCGCAGGTGCCTAATGCCCCGGCGGCAGGTGTCGGTAACTGACCGGCACATGAGCCGGCAGAGCCGGTAGTCGGGCGGCATGGTGCCCCGGACGGCAGCAGTGCCCCGGACGGCAGTAGCGCCCGGGCAGCACTAGCCCGGCATTAGGCACAGCGTTAGATAATAAAAAGGTGTGACCCCTAGGGGTCACACCTTTTGTATTAGTGCAGTTAGCGGTGCCGGTTAGGGCGTCAGTCAACCACGCCGTAGAGGCGGTCGCCGGCGTCGCCCAGGCCGGGGACGATGTAGGCGTTTTCGTTGAGGTGGTCATCCACGGCGGCAACCACGATGGTGACGTTGGCGCGGTCGCCCACGGCTTCCTCAACAGCCTTGAGACCTTCGGGGGCAGCCAGTAGGAACAGGGCGGTTACGTCCTTGGCGCCACGCTCAAGTAGGTAGTCAATGGCGGCGATCAGGGTGTGACCGGTGGCTAGCATCGGGTCCACAATGAACACCTGGCGGCCGGATAGATCCTGGGGCAGACGGTTGGCGTAGGTTTCGATCTCCAGGGTCTTCTCGTTACGGCTCATACCCAGGAAGCCAACCTCAGCGGTGGGCAGTAGGCGAGTCATACCCTCAAGCATGCCTAGGCCGGCACGCAGGATGGGTACCACCATGGGGCGTGGGTCGGCAATGCGGCGGCAGTGGGCGGTGGCCACGGGGGTGACTACCTCGATTTCTTCAGTGTGTACCTCGCGGGTGGCCTCATAGGCCAACAGGGTAACTAGCTCGTCTGCGAGCTGGCGGAATACGGGAGAAGGGGTCTCCTTGTTACGTAGGACAGAAAGCTTGTGGTCAATTAGGGGGTGGTCTGCAACATGAACACGCATAGTGCCAGTTTACGGTTAGGGCGAGCCTTGAGCTAGCAGGTAGGCTGACCTTAGCCAGTAATTGCAGGGAGGTGGCTGATGCATAACTATGAAAATGAGGGCGAGGGGCAGTTGCCCGGGGAGGCTTTGACCGGCGCTATTCAGGCGGAAAAATATGGCCCGGCCATGGAGTTGGCGCTGCATCAGGCGGCTTTATCTGCGCAATTAGGGGAGGTGCCGGTAGGTGCCGTGGTAATTAACGACGACGGCGAAGTGATTTCCCAGGGCCGCAACCGCCGTGAGGAACTCAATGACCCCACCGCTCACGCCGAAATTTTGGCGCTGCGTAGCGCCGGCGTCAAGCTGGGCACGAGTCATTTGGAGGGCTGTACCCTGGTGGTGACTTTGGAGCCGTGCGCTATGTGCGCGGGGGCTATGCTTTTGGCTCGCCTGAAGCGGGTGGTGTTTGCCGCCTGGGAGCCAAAAACCGGAGCTTGCGGCTCGCAGCGTGACTTGGTGCGAGATGTGCGCGCCACGCACCGCCTGGAGGTGCTGGCGGGGTTGCGTCAGCGCCAGGCACAGGCGCTGCTAGAGGATTTTTTCGCCCAGCGCCGCTAGCGGGTGTGGTTGGCTTCAGGGTCCGACATCGCCCTGGCCGCTGTCACTGCCTGCCTAGTTTGGGGAGTGTAGTTTCTGTGTGACTGTGGCCGGGTAAGTAAGGTTTGCGTATTGGCTGTAATCTCCGGTAGATTGAGCAGCCGAGGTAGCGTGTCCGAGCGGCCGAAGGTGCAGCACTCGAAATGCTGTGTGGTGTAACAGCCACCCTGGGTTCAAATCCCAGCGCTACCGCCACGGGAAGCCCCCTGGTTCCAACGGAAAGTTGGAGTCGGGGGGCGTTCTTGGTTCAGGAGTAGTCGCGAGGATCGATCGATGCCAGGAAATGCTCGCGTTTCATGGAGGTCGTCCAAATCCGGGCCTCCGTCTTGATGCTCCCGAAGGTTCGTCTATCAGTAGGGTCGTACCATTTCGCAGCTTCGACCTTCGTGGATCCCAAACCGTTCGCTTCGTCAAGGGCAGGTGCAAGGTCCGTGTCACGTGAGGCGAGGACAACGACATCGAACTGCCCTGATCGGGCAAGCCTGACAAGCGCTAACGCGCACATCACGTCAACGCCCTTCTCCCGGCGACTTGAACGGATTGGAACTTTCTTCCCGTCGATCCATTCCCACTCGTATTTGAGCGGGCGCAGCATCACGGAGACGGTTCCGGCATGACCGCTCTGCCAGCGATCTTGTTGTTCCATATTCCTTCGGTACGCGTCAGCGTCGTCGTCAACGATCGGGAGTCCCCGATACACTTCGACACGAGAAATCTCGGCCTCGTGCCGCCCATCGCTGTTGCGTGCCTTGGCGAGTTGCTTCGCGAACCTGAAAGGTTCGATCAGTCCTTCTTCGATCGGGCGACCGGGGAAGTAGAGCTGAGATGCTGTGAGATGGACATTCTGATAGTCGATGACGACGGCCATGCGTGCGGCCACTGCGCCTCCCGCGGATAGAATAAACCCCGCCAATCCCGAGAAGGATGACGGGGAGCTATGTGCTCATTCTATGGTCCTGAAGTCACCCGCGCAAGTCGGCCGCATCGCAAGGGCCGGGGCCCTCCGGGTGCCCCCGTGGCGCCTCGGGCGCCGACCCCAGCACCCCGCCGGTGAGGGTGCGCAGCAGCTCGTCACGGTCCGGCTGCGGGTAGCCGTCCACCCAGGGGTATCGCTCCAGGATCTCGTCCACGCGGTCCTCGTCCAGCAGGCGCGCGATCTCGACGACCGTTGCCTCGTCGGGGGCGTGGAAGCTCCGCGGCGGCAGGGTGTCCGCCTCGACGTCCTCGATGGACAGCCACAGGGAACGGCTCACCGAGACCGCGATGTCGCCTTTGCTGAAACTGACGTCGACGTGCTCGTCGTCGGTGTTCGCCAAATCCGCGAGTAGCGCGGGAACGTCGTCGGGCCCGCCGTCGGAGTCCCCGCCGAACGCCCAGAGGAAGTACAGCACAACAGCCCCTATCCCAGATGGACCGGATGGACCCAGTGTAACGCCCACGGTTGTGCGGGGGAGGGGCTGTGGGGGCGGCTGGAATGGCGGGGCCCGCCCGACAGGGGTATGGGGTGAGTGGATTGCCGGTGCGGTGCGAGCCGCCGGACAGGGGAGGGCAACAGCGAGGGGGGCGGCGCCCAGCGGCCCCGCCCCCTCACTCACCGCCGAGGCGGTGCGGGCGTCAGCTCTGCCACCAGCCCTTGACGGTGTCGACGGCCTGCGCGCCCAGGCCGGCCAGGGCCTCGTGGGCGTTGACCAGTCGGGAGGCCAGCCGGGCGCCGTTGAAGCGCTCCTCGGCGTTCGCCCAGTTGACGACGTTCCACCAGGCCTTGACGTAGTCGGCCTTGACGTTGAGGTAGTCGAGGTAGAAGGCGTGCTCCCACATGTCGATCATGAGCAGCGGGACGGTGGCGACGGGGATGTTGCCCTGCTGGTCGGTGAGTTGCAGGGTGACCAGGCGCTTGCCGACGGTGTCCCACGCGAGGACCGCCCAGCCCGAGCCCTGCAGGCCCAGGGCCGCGGCCGCGAACTGCGCCTGGAACTTCTCGAAGGAGCCGAAGAACTCGTCGATGGCGGCGGCGAGCTCGCCCTCGGGGCGCGCGGCGCCCTCGCCGGTCATGTTCGTCCAGAAGATCGAGTGGTTCACGTGGCCGCCGAGGTTGAAGGCCAGGTTCTTCTCGAGGAGGTTGATGGCGGCGAAATCGCCGGACTCGCGGGCGGCCTCGAGCTTCTCGAGGGCGGCGTTGGCGCCCGCCACGTAGTTCGCGTGGTGCTTGTCGTGGTGCAGCTCCATGATGGTGCCCGAGATGTAGGGCTCCAGGGCGGCGTAGTCGTAGGGCAGGTCGGGCAGGGTGTAAACGGGCATGGTGCTCCTTATGCGTTGTCCTTGGCCCCAGCCTAGTACTTTAGTCCCGGAATTGGGAGTGGGTAGTGCGGCAGGTCATAAGATGTGGTGCCCGTCCCGCACCCGGTTGCCGTCCGGCCGGTGCCCGCCGTCCGGAGGACTGTGATGCAGGGCGCTATTGCGCACCGGCGCTCCCGCCCGCATCAGCGCTTCCGGCGCACCAGGCGCCGCGCCACCGCCCAGACGAGGGCGAGGAACCCGCCCAGCGCCAGGCCGAACACCCCCGACAGGAACGACTCGGCGCACCACTGGGCGAAGCCGCCCGCCCCTGCGACCGCCTGCTCGGCGGCTGCCACCACGTGGTGGGGGCCGGTGGCCCCCAGCTCCGCGAGGCTCTCGATGACCAGGTGCCCGCCGACCCACAGCATCGCGACCGTCCCCACGACGCCGATCACCCGGAACACCCGCGGCATGGCCCTGACGATCAGGCGGCCCACGTTGTCCACGGGGCCGGGCCGGTTCTCCATCGGATCGGCCGCCGCGCCCTCCGGCGCTCCCGCGCGCGCCAGTCGCAGCCCGAAATCGTCCATCTTCACCAGCAACGCCACGAGCCCGTAGACGAAGAAAGTCATGAAGAACGCCACCGCGATGAGGATCGCCACCCGCCTCGGCGCCGACTCGCCGGCCAGTCCCGCCATCGACACGAGCATGATCTCCGAGGAGAGGATGAGGTCGGTGCGCGTCGCCGAGGCGACGATCCTCCTCTCCACCTCCTGCGGCGCTGTCTCCGGGCCCTCCTCCGAACCGGCCCCCGCCTGGTGGTGGGGGAGCCACCCCAGGGCGGACAGGACCTTCTCCCCTCCCTCGAAGCACAGGTAGGAGCCCCCCGCGATCAACAGGATGGGCAGCGCCCACGGCGCCAACCACGTGAGCGCCAGCGCGACCGGCAGGACGATGAAGAGCTTGTTGATCAGCGAGCCCTTCGCTATCCGCCCGATGATGGGCAACTCCCGGTCCGGGGAGAGGCCCTGCACGTACTGCGGGGTGACCGCGGTGTCGTCGATGACGACGCCCACCGCCTTCGACGACGCCTTGACAGCGCCCGCTGCGATGTCGTCCAACGACGACGCGGTCGCCTTCGCGAGTGTCGCGATGTCGTCTAGAAGCGCCACAAGGCCACTGGGCATGGGGGTCCTCCCATCGGGTCGGGCCGGTCGCGCGAGCGGGCGGGCGCAGTGCGCGCCGGGTCGGGGTGATTATACCGGCGCGCCCGCCCCGGGCCTTGGGAGCGGCGCCCCGGGAGCTGTGGGAACCCCAACCGGGCAGCCGCGGGACGGCCACCCCTAGCCCCGGGGGCGAGGCCCGGCGCTCGTGGGACGAGAGCCCCGGAACCGCGGGCCTCCGCGTCCCGGGAACCGCAGGGGCAGGCCCAGGGGCGCCGGATCTCCGCCCCGGGCTGCGGGGACGTCGGCTTTGAGCCGCGGCGGCCTGGTCCTAGTCTGGAGGCATGACTCACTCCTCGACGCCGGTCCCCGTGCTCGACATCGACCTCATCGACTCCCTGCGCGCCGACCTCGACGCCGCCCTGCCCTTCGCGCTGACCGCCGGGCAGGAGCGCGTCGGCTCCGAGCTGGCCGCCGCCCTCGATTCGACCGTGCCCATGCAGCGCCTCCTCCAGGGCGATGTCGGCTCCGGCAAGACGCTCGTGGCCCTGCGCGCCATGCTGCAGGTCGTGGGGGGCGGCGGCCAGGCGGCCCTGCTCGCCCCCACCGAGGTCCTCGCCGCCCAGCACCGCGCCTCGCTCGGCTCGCTCCTGGGCCCCCTGGCGGGCGCCGGCATGCTCGGCGGGGCCGAGCGCGCCACCCGCGTCCACCTGCTGACCGGCTCCACGCCCGCCTCCGGGCGCCGCCGGATCCTCGCCGAGCTCGCCGCCGGGGAGCCGGTCATCGTCGTGGGCACGCACGCCCTGCTGTCCGAGACCGTCCAGATGCCCCTCCTGGGGCTCGTCGTCGTCGACGAGCAGCACCGCTTCGGCGTGGCCCAGCGCGACGCCCTGCGCGAGCGCCCCGGCATCACCGACCCCGCCACCGGACAGGTCCGCACCCCCCACCTGCTCGTCATGACCGCCACCCCCATCCCGCGGACCATCGCGATGACGGTCTTCGGGGACCTGTCCACGAGCGTGCTGGACGAGCTGCCCGCCGGGCGCAGCGCCGTCGAGACCTTCCTCGTGCCCTGGGAGCGGCGCTCCTGGGTGGAGGGCCTGTGGCGCCGCGCCGCCACCGAGATCGCGGGCGGCGGCCGGGTCTACGTGGTCTGCCCGCGCATCGAGGCCGGCGACGACGGCGCCGAGGACGCCCCGGAGCCGCTCGCGGCCGGGGCGGGGGCGGACCTGCTCGACGGCCTCGCCGGGGGAGGAGAGGGCGCGCCCGCCCGGCCGCTGGCCGCCGTCGAGGACTGGGCCGAGCGCCTCGCCGCCGAGCCCGCCCTGCGCGGGGCCGGGGTCGGAGCCCTCACCGGCCGCATGACCTCGGCGGAGAAGGACGCGGCCATGCGCGCCTTCGCCTCCGGGGCCGCGCCCGTGCTCGTGGCCACCACCGTCATCGAGGTCGGCGTCGATGTCCCCGAGGCCACCATGATGGTCATCCTCGACGCCGACCGCTTCGGCCTGTCCCAGCTCCACCAGCTGCGCGGGCGCGTGGGGCGTGGTGAGCGCCCCTCGGTGTGCATGGCCGTCACCGGGGCCGAGGTCGGCTCGCCCGCCTACCACCGGCTGCGGGCCTTCGCCTCCACCCTCGACGGCTTCGCCCTGGCCGAGGCCGACCTCGAGCTGCGCAGCGAGGGCAATGTCCTGGGCGCCGCGCAGTCCGGGCGCCGCAGCGACCTCGACCTGCTGCGGGTGCGCCACGACGCCGCCCTCATCGAGCGCGCCCGATCCCAGGCCGAGGCCATCATCGCGGCGGATCCCGGGCTCGCCCGGCACCGCGCGCTCGCGGCCGCCATCGCCGACCGCCTCGACGACGAGGCCCAGGCCTACCTCGAGCGCTCCTAAGAGCGCCCCGCGCCCTTTGGTCTAATCCGAGTCCTCGCCGGAGGGCTCGGCGAACCAGACGGTCGTCTCGCCGTACTTCTTGGACGCGAAGCGGCGCAGGCCCGCGGGCCAGTCCGGCTCGCCCGAGCGCGTGGCCCGCTCGACGACGACCACCGCCCCCTCGGCCAGCCACGGGTCCCGCTCGCGCGCCAGCGGGGCGAGGATCTCGGACAGGGCCGCCGAGTCCATGCCGTAGGGCGGGTCGATGAGCACGAGGTCCACCGGCGCCCCGGCGGCCCCGGCCAGGTAGCCGGCGGCGCTGGCCTTGACCACCCGCACCCCGGCCAGCCCCAGCGAGCGCGCGTTGCGCTGGCACACGGTCACCGCGCCCTTGGCGGAGTCGACGAGCGCCACCTCGGCGGCCCCCCGGCTCGCCGCCTCCAGCCCCAGGGCGCCCGAGCCCGCGCACAGGTCCAGCACGCGGGCGCCGTCGAGAACCCCCAGGTGCTCCAGCCGGGAGAACAGGGCCTCGCGCACGCGCTCGGAGGTGGGGCGCGTCCCCGCCGCCGGCACCTCGATCCGCCGCCCGCCAGCGCTGCCCGCCACGATCCTCGTCATGGGCCGGAGCCTACGCGACGCCCCGGCCGCAGGGGCCCTCGTGGGCCCGCTCGGGTCCTCCCGGCGCGCGTCCCGCACGCGCGCCAGCCCCGCCGCTAGCGTGGCACCATGTCCGTGCTGTCCGCGCCGTCCGAGCCCGCCCCACCGTCCCCGCCGGTGGCGCCCCACACGAGCGCCCTGGCGGTCTACCCGGGCAGCTTCGACCCCATCACCCTGGGCCACGTGGACATCGTCCGCCGCGCCGCCGCCCTCTTCGACGAGGTCATCCTCGGCATCGCCCACAACGCGGCCAAGACCGGGCGCCACCTGCTCGACATCGACACCCGCCTGCGGCTGGCCCGCGACGCCGTCGAGGGCATCGAGGGCGCTCGCGTCGAGATCATCCCCGGCCTGCTCGCCGACTTCTGCCGCGAGCGCGGCGCCAGGGCCATCGTCAAAGGACTGCGCCACGGCACCGACCTCGACGCCGAGGCGCCCATGGCCCTGGCCAACCGGGAGCTCGGCGGGCCGGAGACCGTCCTGCTCATCGCCTCCCCGGCCCACGCCCACGTCTCCTCCTCCCTGGTCAAGGACATCGCCTCCTACGGCGGGGACGTCACCCCCTACGTCCCGCCCGCCGTCGCCACCGCGCTCGCCCAGCGCCTGGCCGCCACCCCTGGGCCCTGACCCCGCCGCCCGGACACCCCAGACCGCCCAGCCCGACCCATCCTGAAGGACTCAGCCGTGACCAAGCCGCACGACGCGTCAGACGACCTCCTCGACATCCTCGACGCCCTCGACGAGCTCATCGCCACCGCGCGCTCCATGCCGATGAGCGCCTCGGCGATCGTCAACCGCGACGACGCCCTCGACCTCATCGACCGCGCCCGCCGCTCCGTGCCCACCGCCATCCACCGCGCCCAGGCGATCGTCGCCGACGCCGACGCCGTCCTGGCCCGCAGCCACGACGAGGCCGAGCGCATCGTCGTTCACGCCCACGAGGAGGCCGAGCAGATCGTGGCGGGGGAGAACATCGTGCGCATGTCCAACGACCGCGCCGATGAGATCATCGCCGCCGCCGAGGAGCGCGCCTCGGCCCTGCGCCGGGGCGCCGACGAGTACTCCGACCGCTCCCTGGCGACCCTGGAGGCCGAGGTCGCCAAGATCTCCGAGCAGATCCGATCCGGGCGCGAGGTCCTCGCCTCCCGCCTGGGCGCCTGGGACGGCATCATCGGCGGCGGGGACGCTGATTCGGCTGCCTCCGCCGACTCGCGCCGCTCGTCCTGGTGAGGCGGCCCGCGCGAGGGGCGCTTCTCACGCTGGCGCGCAGCGCCGGGGCGCGCGAGGAGCGCCGCCGGGCGAGTACATTCGGCGCATTCGCACTCCTGGAGGAATCATGACTGGACTCGTCGTCGACATCCTCGACCTTCCGCCGGCCATCGGCGCCACCAAGCAGATCCACCTCGACCTTCTCGCCCCCGAGGACCTGGGGACCGAGCTCATCGGCGCCGAGCCCGGCAGCCCGCTCGTCGTCGACGCCACCCTGGCCTCGATGGAGGACGGCGTGCTCGTGCGCGGGCGGGCCCAGGCGCATATCCATGGCGAGTGCGCGCGCTGCCTGACCGACCTCGACGAGGACCGCGAGATCGCCTTCGACGAGCTCTACCTCCTGCCCGACAAGGCCGCCGAGGCCCGCGCCGATGAGGAG
>ERZ773050.45-NODE-45-length-81586-cov-14.015589_pt1 | contig 81586 bp, 60 predicted proteins | sample MGYA00580632_ERZ773050 | MGnify/ENA primary metagenome ERZ773050 (study PRJEB29015, sample SAMEA2738123) | human oral metagenome | biome: human oral; feature: human-associated habitat; material: saliva | place: China | collected 2166 ... | reverse complement strand
CCCTATAAAACCCCATGAATTTTTTATAGGGAAGGGATGATTTTGCCTGTATTTGTACTGCCTGTATTTGTATGCATTTTCTGCCTGCAGACATCTCTGCCTGCAGACATATTTTACCTGCATTTGTATATCAGCCCAGGACCTTGGTGGACTCCACCGCCTCACTGTTAGCCTGGTTGCGCCGAGCCAGGATTGGCCGTAACACCAAACCAATTATTAATGCCGGAATTATAAATAACAGCAAATGACCAATATGCCCCAAATATTCATTGCCGCTATACCCAGCCACTCCGCAGCGCAGCGCATTAATTACCGGCTTTGCAGGTAAATATGGGCTTAGTTCAGATAGGAATCCTGGCAAAATAGCCAGCGGGAAAGACCCACCCGCACCGGAAACCTGCATCACTAAAAACAGAATACTAATCGCTTTGCCAACGTTTCCAAACGCGGCCACAAACGAATAATTAATCAGCGAAAACACTATTGCCGTAAGCCATGCGGTTATCATAAATAGCCATGGATGCACCGATTGCACATCCAAAAACAGCAATAAACCGCCAGCCACTAAAGTCGCTTGCGCCAAACCAATTGTGGCAAAAATACCCCAACGTCCAAAAAATACTTGCGAAGGCCGTAATTTAGACACATTAGAAACCGGCTGTGCACGCACCACCACACCAATTAGCATGGTACCCATCCACATCGCCACGGTTGCGTAAAGTGGCGCCATGGAGGAACCAAAATTTTCCACCGCGTAAATCGGGTGGCGCTCCACCACGGCCGGCGTGGTCAGGGCTTGGGCCAGGCGCTGGGGGTCGTCGCCAATAATTTTTTGCACCTGCGCCAAGTCGCCACTATCAATCGCCCCGCGCAGCTTTTCAGACAGTGTCTTCATCTGAGCCCCGGCAGCGCTGAGATCTTTAGCGGCGCCGTCGAGGTTAGTTTTCATTTGCGTCAGCTTGGCCTGTAGCGAGCCCGCCCCACTGCCTCCCAGTGAGGTGGAAACCGACTCGCGCACCTGCCCCAAACCGTCGGAGACCTGCGCCAAATCTGCGGCCAGCTGGTTAGCTTGGGGCGCGATGTTGGTGTCAACCGTGGTTTTGAGGCCGCTCAGCTCGGTTTTGGCCTGGCCAATCAGGTTTTTCGCCTCGGTAATGGAGGCCTGCGAGTCACCGGATTTATTGGAAATCTGCGTGGCCGCCGACTGCAGCGACGTAGCCGCGCTGTTGAGCCTGCCGATAATCCCATCGAGGCTGGTCAGCACCCCTTGCGCGCGGGTAGGGTCGGGCAGCTGAGCGATCAGCGTGGCCAGGTTGTCGCGCACCTTCTGGTAGTTGGCGGCCTGCGCCTGCAACCCACTGGCCTGCTGGTTTAGGCTGGTCACGACGGCGGAGACGGACTGCCCGGAGGAGGTGCTCACCTGGTCTGCGGCGGCATTGACTGAATTTAGGGCCGTGGTGGAGGCGTTGAAAGCCCCTTGCAAGGCTTGGTTTGCATTGGCGACGGCGCTCTTGATGTTCCCTGTTTCGGTTGCCACCTGCCCTAGCTGGGTGCGTAGCTGCTGGGCGTCTTTGGACCCCTGCCCCACCAGACTGACGGAGCTGGTCACCAGCCCATTGGCGCCGTCGACCAAGCCACCATAGGAAGTGAGCAGGTTAGCGGCACTATCGAAGCGGGTAGACAGTGTCTCCACGCGCCCCACCACGGTATTTAAAGCGTTGGTAGCCTCGGGGGTAGACAGCTGGGTGGACACTGTCTGGGTTAGGTTCAGCACCACCTCCCCCACAGTTTTGGTGAACACCGCGTTCACCTGGGTGGAAACCGCCTGCGCCCCAGCCCCGGCGATCTTGGGGGCGATACCGTTGCGTTTTTCGTTGATGTAGTAGTTCAGCTGCGTGCTTTGGGCGCTGGAGGAGAAGAAACTGAGCATATTTTTGCTAAAGCCCTCGGGAATCACGATGGCCGCATAATATTTACCCGATTTAGTGCCCTCCAGCGCCTGCGCGGGCGTGGTCACCTCCCAGTTGAGCTGCTTGTTGGCACGCAGCGCGGAAACCACCTGCTCGCCCGCATTAACTTTCATGGGAACCAGGTCGCTTTTGTAGCCGGTATCAGCATTGGCGACGGCGACCGTCAGGTTGCGCGTGTTGCCGAAAGGGTTCCAGGAGGCAGCCACGTTAAACCAGGCAAACACCGCCGGAATTACTACTAGCCCGAGGATAATCACCAGGCTGATCACGTTGATGCGGGCGCGACGTAGGTCGTCTCGATATAGCTGCCAGGCCCCCGCAAGTGGCTTGGCCTGGGCTTTTCGGCTGGTCCGGGTTTGGGTGTCCGTGCGAGTTGGGACGTCAGCCCCGGTTTGGGTGGCCGTGCTAGTTGGGACGTCAGCCCCGGTTTGGGTGGCCGTGCGAGTTGGGACGGCGGCGCGAGCCCGAGTCCCACCGTCATGCTTGACACTGTCAGGCGCCTTAGCTCCAGAGCGCTGGGCCGACGCCGCACTGCGCTTTTCGTCTGCGTGCTTCATCGACCTTCTCCTTCGTCTACAACCGGAATTTGTGCGGTTTCAGCCTGGCTGCGCCCTAGCGCATCGTCAGGCACCTGCAGACCGCTTTCGCCAGCCTTTGCCGAGCCGGCCTGGCCACGCCCCGCTGCCGCAGCGGCGCCGGCGCTTTCCACACCGGCGGCGTCGGCACTAATTTCAGCTAACGCAAGCCGCGAGCGAGCCCTGCCCTGGCGCCGTCGCCCCATATGTCCATGCAGCATGGCCTTGATTTCGCCGTCACCCATTTCCAGCAAAGCCGCCTGACGCTCCAGGCGGTCGCGGCGGTACTCCATATAAACCAGGAAGCCAATCATGGCAACCAACCACACCATCCACACCGCCACATAAGTGATCCTCTGGTTGGTAGTGCTAAAACTACTGGTCAGAGCGGTAACCGCTGGCACCACTACGCCCAGCACAATCGCCGCCACGCGCATACGCGGATACAGGCGCTCAAAACGGCGGCGCTGATAGTCGGTTTCCCAGCGGTAATCTTCGCGGTCGGCCAGGGCATGCAGGATCTGGGTGGTGCGCCAACGCCGTGAGTCGCGGGTATCTTCAGCGTTAAACAGGCCGCCCTCAGCAATGGCCGCAGCGGTCAGGCGGTTGATGTTAACCAAGAAGGGCCGTAGCCCAATCCCCACGGCGAAAGACCCGGCCGCCATCAGCGCCAAAACTCCCAGGTCATACAGGAAATGGTGAGCATAGAAGCCACCAATAACCTCTCGCACAGCTGCCACCCCATATTTAAAGGGCAGCACCGGGTAAACCCAGCCAAAGAAACTAGGCACCATTTCAATTGGGTATAGACCGGAAGAGCCAGGAATCTGTAAAATTACCATAACAACACAAAGACCCTTACCAATATGCTGGAAGGATGCACTGAGCGCATAGATAATAGACAGATAAGCCCAACCAATAAGGATTGTTGCCAGGTAGAACAGCACCACACTTTCGTGCTGTACACCTAGGATCAGGTCGCCGGTGGTGACCACAATGGCTTGCACTGCACTAATTGCGGCCATTAACAGCCAGCGACCCATATACGCTTGCGTGTGCGTGATGGCCCCGATTCCCTCACTGTCTACGTTCAGCTTGATCAGGACCACCAGCATAAACGCACCCACCCATAAGGTCAGGTTGGTGAACACCGGGGCCATAGCCGAGCCGTAGTTAGCCACCGGGTAAACCTTGTGAGTGCTTAGCAGCGTGGGTGAAAGCATGAAGTTAGCAACCTTGTCCGCACTCACGTCTAGCTTGTCGGTGAGCTGACGCAAGGCTGAGGTGCCGCTGATTGCCCCCAGGTCAGCGCGGGTGGATTCCAGATCGCTTTGCAGCTGCGTCAAAGTGGTGGCGCTTTGGTTCAGGGCACTTTGCGTGGCGGCCAGGTTTTTGTCCAGCTGGGTGAGCATGGATTTTAGCTGCGTGATCTGCTGGTTTTGGTTGCTGATAGTGACTGCCAGCGTGCCCGAGAGGCGGTCCATGTTGTACAGCGAGCTACTGACCTGCGGCAGCGAAGAGGAAAAAACACTTTCTCGCGCGGAACTAAAGGCGGTGGTGGAGGTGTTAGCCGCAGTGTTTAGTGCGCTGGCGGCGTCGCTAAGCGAGGTGGAGGTGGCAGAAATTGAGCTGCCCACTGTGCGCAGGTTGCTTAGGCTGGTGGCGGCGTTGGTGTTTTGCTGCGTCAAAATCGCCAGCGCATCGGATCCCCCGGGCACATTCCCCAGCCCCGCATTTTGCAACTGGGTCAGGATTTGGCCTTGAGTTTGGTTGATTGACTCTAGCTCACTCACGACGCCGTCAACTCGCCCCTGTGCGGATTGCACCGCCCCGTTAAGGTTGGCCGCATTTACTGACAGTTTGCCGGTGGCCTGAACCGTGAGGCTAGCCGATTTATCGAGTATGCCCGGGGCTTTGGAAGAAAAGTCGGTGATGGTTGTGGCCGTGGTGGACAGCAGCGTGCCGGTATTTGTGGCAATCTGGCTCAGGTTTGTGACCTGGGTTTGCAGCGCAGTCAGTGAGTTTTGGGCGCTAGCAATTTTGGCTCGCGCCTGGTCGATTTGCTGGCTTTGACTTTGTACTGAAGCCGAGGCTGCAGCTAGTTTTTGGGCGCCTTGGGCCAGAGATTTGTCTGTGTTGGCGTTAACGGTGGCGGTTTGGGTGCGCACCTGCTTAGAAAAGTCTCCTAGCTTGGTGGTTACCGCCTTGGATACTTGCGAAACAAAGGCAGAATTAATTTTCCGATCCAACGTGCTGGCGCCAGCGTTAGTGATTTGCGGGGCCACCGCGTTGAGTTTTTGGTTGACGTAATACTCCAGTTTGGGCTGGGTGTAATGCTGCGGGTCCATGAAGCTGACCAGGCTGGTGGAGAAGTTCGCGGGGATGATGATGGCCGCATAGGACTTACCGGTTTTTACGTCGTCGATAGCCCCCTGCCGCGTGGTGAAGTACCAACCCAAGTCGTGATTATCTTTAATTTGGGCGGCTACTTGAGCGCCGGCGTCGATCTTGCCGGTAGCGGCGGTGGTGGCGCCCTTATCTTCATTAACGACGGCGACGCGCAGGTGGGAGGTGTTGGCGTAGGGGTCCCAGAAACCGGCGATATTGAACCAGGCGTACATCGCAGGCAGGAAACACACACCCACCACCACGATCACGGCGAAAGGCACTCGCAAAATGCGCCCAATATCTCGCCTGAAAATTTTGAAAGCTACCCGCAAAGCCACGTCACCTTTCAGTTGGACCATGCATCAGCTGCGCATGTATCTGGGGAAAACTCGCAGCTAACAAGACTTCAAGTCTAACCATCCATAATCACCAACCACATGCACCACCCATAGGGGTCAGCGGTGAAAGTAAGCACTCTTAATGTGACCTACACCCTTATGCGTGTGGCGTAGTCATTAACAAGGGAGAAGCGCGGATTTAAACTCAATACATGGAAAACAACGCAGCCGCTTTCTCCACTCGCGCGATTCACTTGGGTTTTGAGCCAGATCCGGTTACCGGTGACGTGGTTCCACCCATGCATGTGACCAGCACTCACGTGCAAAATGCTCCCGGCGATCTCAAGCAGGGCTTTGAGTATGGTCGTTGTGGCAACCCCACCACCAACGCTTTCGCCGGCGCCCTAGCTGCCCTGGAAGGCGCCACCCACGGGTTCGCCTTCCCCTCCGGCATGAGCGCCGAGGACACTGTAGTGCGCCTACTAACCCGCCCCGGCGACCACATCATTCACTCAACCGACGTTTACGGCGGCACTCACAAGCTTTTCAGTGTCATTAAGCCCGCCGAGGGCTTCACTTCAGCGGCTGTGAACCTCACCGATCTGGATGTAGCCGCGCGCGAAATTCGCGCCCAGCGCCCTCAGCTGGTGTGGGTGGAGACCCCCTCTAACCCCTTCCTAACGGTTACCGACATTGCCGCCGTCGCCGAGCTATGTCACGAGGTGGGGGCACTTTTGGTGGTTGATAACACCTTCGCCACCCCGCTGCTGCAGCGCCCGCTGGAGCTGGGCGCGGACGTGGTGGTGCACTCCACCACTAAGTACATTGGTGGCCACTCGGATGTGGTTGGTGGCGCGGTGGTGCTGCGCGACGGCCTGCAGCTGCCTGAGCACGTCACCCCCTTCTTTGATTCTCGCGACGCCACCGAGGAGCTGACCCGTCTACAGATGACTTTGGGGGCCATTGAGTCCCCGCGCGACGCTTTCCTAGCTCACCGTGGTCTAAAGACCCTGGCAGTGCGCGTGGAGCGTCACTGCACTAACACCCAGGCGGTGGCCGAGTTCTTGCAGGCCCACCCCAAGGTAACTGCCGTCTACTACCCGGGCCTGCTCAGCCACCCGGCGCACGAGTTGGCTCAGCGCCAAAACCCGCTAGGTAGCGGTGGGGTGCTTTCTTTCGAGCTGGCCAATGAGGACGACGCCATTCGCATAACCGGCCTGACCCGTGTATTTGCGCTGGCTGCGTCGCTGGGCGCGCCTGAGTCGCTAATCGAGCACCCGGCAATCATGACCCACTCGACCCGCACCGGCGGGGTTGGGGGCGTGCCCGGAACCCTGCTGCGTCTGGCCGTAGGCCTGGAGGACGTCAACGATCTAATCGCAGACCTTGATCAGGCCCTAGCCCAGATCTAAGGCCGCGCTAGCTACCTGACTGGCCGAACCAGCCGGGCGCCGTCGTCGGCACTAAAACCAACCCAACGCAAGCCGCCCTGCCAACTGGGTCACACCAGTAGCGGGGCGGCTCACGTGTGTCGCGCCTTACCTAGCTATGGGCCTCTGGCATAGGCTGACGCGGTGAGTACCGCATTGACACATCTTCCTGACACAGCACTAGTTTTTGAAGGCGGCGGTATGCGCGGGGTGTACACCGCCGGGCTGGTGGCCACCCTGATCGAGTCGGGCCTAGATTTTCCGCATGTTTCCGGCATTTCCGCAGGTAGCTCACACACCGTTAACTATGTTTCACGTGACGCCGCCCGCGCCCACGACTCCTTCGTTGACGTGGCCCTCAGCCCCGAATTTGGCGGCTACAAGCACTGGCTAGCCGGGCGCGGCATCTTCAATGTGGACTATCTCTACCACGACATTGCCGAGGCTGACGGCGATTTCCCCTTCGACTACGACACTTTCATGGCCAACCCGGCGAAGATACGTGTTGGCTCCTTTAACGCCACGCGCGGCCAGGCCGTATGGTTCACCAAAGAGGACATGCATAGCGTCTCTGATGTGGGCTTACTTGCGCGCGCGTCGTCCACCCTGCCGGTGCTGATGCCGCCGGTAGAGATCGACGGCGACACTTACGTCGACGGCGCACTTGGCCCCAACGGCGGCATTCCGCTGGACGCACCCATGCGCGACGGTTACCGCAAATTCCTGATTGTGCTCACTCGCCCGCGCAACTTCATTAAGCCGGCCACGCGTCTGGGCACCCATGCCAGTATGCGCGCAGCCTTCCCACGTCTACCTTCCATTGCTGACGCCGTCACCGCCCGCAGTGCCCGCTACAACGCCGCCCGCAAAACCGCTTTCAGACTGGAAGCTGAGGGACGCGCCTATGTCTACTGCCCGGAAGTCACCGAAATTTCCAAGCTCGAAATGCGCTATGAAGTGCTCGAAGAGGCCTACCAGGTGGGTTACGCCCAGGCTCAGCGTGAGCTGCCGGCAATCAAGGAATTCCTGGGGGTCTGAGCTGGGCGTTCCCCCGGGACGGGGCGACGGCGGCCGCCGGGGGCACGGGGCGCCTGATGGCGGGACGGGCGGCGCCGCCGGGGGCACGGGGCGACGTCGTCGGGCACACTGAGCACGTAATTTGGGCCACGCGGACACCGCAAGACAACTAGAATTTACTAAATTCCCAGTTTTTCTAAGGAGACGTGATGGCCCACGAGGCACTAGTTCAGGCTCTACCCAAGGTTGAGCTGCACGTACACATTGAGGGCACGCTAGAGCCGGAGCTGAAATTCAAGCTAGCCCAGCGCAACGGTATCAAGCTACCTTTTAGTAGCGAGCAGGAAGTTAAGGACTCCTACACTTTCGACGATCTAGCTTCCTTCCTAGACGCCTACTACGACGGCATGAACGTGCTGCTCACCAGCGAAGACTTCTATGACCTGGCCATGGCCTACTACCGCAAGGCCGCCAGCCAAGGACTGCGTTACGCAGAAATTTTCTTTGACCCCCAGGCACACACCTGCCGTGGGGTCAGCTTCCACACCGTGATTTCCGGTCTGCGCCGCGCTCAGCTTGAGGCCGAGCAAACCCTGGGCGTGTTTAGCCAGTTCATCATGTGTTTCCTGCGCGACTTCCAGCCCGAATACGCCATGGCTACGCTGCTGGAGTCGCTGCCTTACAAGCAATGGATCGTGGGCGTGGGCCTGGACTCTGACGAAACCGACCACGAACCGGCTAAGTTTGCCGCAGTCTTTGCCCGCGCTCGCCGCGAGGGCTACCAGCTGACCATGCACTGCGACGTCGACATTAAAGACTCTATTGAGCACATCCGCCAGGTCATTGAGGACATTCAGGTGCAGCGCGTGGACCACGGCACCAACGTGGTGGAGAACCCGGCGCTAGTTAAGTACCTGGTGGAGCACCGTATTGGTCTGACCAGCTGCCCGATTTCGAACCTGTGGATTTCTGAGTCTGACAAGGTTGAGTTGGTTAAGCAGCTAGTTGCCGACGGCGTTCTGGTAACTATCAACTCTGATGACCCGGCCTACTTTGGCGGCTACATCGGCGATAACTTCCAGCGCGTGGCTGACCACGATGGGGTTGATGAGGACTTCCTGCGCACCCTGGCGGCTAACGCGATCGAGATTTCCTGGGCGCCACTGGCCGTAAAGCAACGCCTGCGCGAAGAGCTCGCTGCTGTCTGATTGCAGGCAAGCTGGCAGGCAAAATCAGACAAGCACATACAAACACAGGCAAAATCATCCCTTCCCTATAAAAATTCCATGGGGTTTTATAGGGAAGGGATGAAATGTCAGTATTTGCGACGGCGACCGCATATTAGCGACGGCGTATGCAGGCTAGCCTGACGCACGCAGGCCGAGGCCGCAGGCAAGCTAGCCCAACGCACGCAGGCCGGAGGCTGCCTGCAGGCCCGGAGCCAGCAGATAGCAGTAAATATTAATTATTTACTGGGATCCCATTTACCTGAAGCGTCGAAATAGTAACGCTTGCCGTCAATAGTTTGGTAACCGGTAAGCATTAGACCCTTATATGCACCACTCAAATTAGTGGAGCCTTTACCCGGATCTAGGTAATACCAAGCATTACCTGACTTAAACCAACCAGTGGTTAATACGCCGTCGTCCCCAAAGTGATACCAACCCGGGTAAGCCTTATACCAGCCGGTAACCATTGCGCCACCGGGAGTGAAGTAATAAGATTTCCCGCCAATGGTATTCCAGTTGACATACATATGCCCGTCGCCACCGTCTAGGTAAAAGCGTGCCGAGCCCTCAATATGCCAGCCTTTACTTAAACCATTAGTGGTGAAGTGATACCAGTATTTGTTACCTAATTTATCGGTTTTCTTTGAAGCACCCCAGCCACTGGCAGCCCAACCATCTGCATCAAATAGATATTTAACGCCTTTAATTGTGGCTACGCATTTGCTTGGGTAGGAGCCGTCTGAATTGCGGTACCACCAGGAGTCGCCGCCCCGATAAACCCAGTCTCCGCCTTTGACCGTGCAGGTTTTGTCCACCCAGCCGTTACTGGAGTCGATGACGCCGGTGCCCGGGGCGCCCATCTTACCGACGACGCCAGCTTGGGTTAGCTGCGTTGCCGACGACGCCGCTACTACCGGGGCCGCCACGGACGACGTCGTCGCTGCCGGAGCTGCAACCGCACCACCCCCAAGAGTCGCTGCAGCCACAGCCGCAGTCAGCAGGAAAGTGTTGGTGCGGCGCAAAATTCGCTTGCCGAATCCGCTGTTTTTAAGCACTTTAGACCACCTCGATCTGAGAATTTAACTGGTTCAAAAATATCCAATTCACCTTAAAATTGCCTAGACATTGAGGAAACTTGGGGAGTTTCACACTCAAAGTGGCAGGTGACGCAGGCTTTTACAGTGTCCAGGAAGCAGGCCTGTTTAGGCTGGCTAAGCGGGCCGTAAGGAGGCTGGACACAAGAGTCTACCGAGCCAGATCGTTTGGGCAGGTCAGATTGCTGGGAAGGTCAGGCCCGAAGTGCACATCTAGGTTACTGACTCACTCCGCAAGTCTTTGGCCCGCGCCACAAATCCTGATCCACGCCGTAGAGCCTCGGCTCACATCCCACCCCTTGGTTAACAACTTATACACCTGTTCACAGATACTGACATTTCATCCCTTCCCTATAAAACCCCATGGAATTTTTATAGGGAAGGGATGATTTTGCCTGTATTTGTATGATTTGTCTGTATTTGTCTGTGTTTGTTTGTGCTCATTCCCCACGCAGGGCCTCTACTGGGTCTTCGCGCGCCGCCTTGGAAGCCGGCAGCAAACCAGCCAAGAAAGTCAGGCCCATGGAAATGACCACCAAAATCACTCCAGCACTAACCGGCAGCGTGGCAATATCTTGCACTCCAAAGCGGTCGGCCACGTAAATATTGGCTGGAATAGTCACCAATACGCTCACACCTACACCTAGCAAACCTGCCAGGGCCCCCACAATCAGGGTTTCCGCATTAAATACGCGCCGAATATCAGCTTTAGACGCACCAATTGAACGCAAAATTCCAATCTCTTTGCGCCGCTCCAATACGGAAATAAATGTGATAATGCCAATCATAATTGACGACACCACCAGCGAAATAGACACAAATGCCACCAGCAGCGCAGTCACAATATTAATGATGTTGGTGATTGAACTCATCAACATCCCCACAAGGTCTGAATAAACAATAACCTTGCCAGTTTGTTTTTTAGCTTTAGCCTCCGCATTGTAGTTGGCAAGAATAGACTTAACCTGGTCTTTATCGGCGAAAGACTTTGGGTAAATATCAATACGTTCCGGCTGGTCAGCGCGCGCATACCCTAAAGTGAGTAAATTGGCGCGAGCCGTGGTGGCATTAGGGTTAAGCAGCTGCGTTAATAATGCCGCAATTTCTTCCGGCTTCATATTAAACTTAAACGCTTCTTTAAGTTTATTCGCATCCACCTGCATAGCGCTGGAAAGATTACCCATAATCTGTCCCATCGCGTTTTGTACCTGGGCGGTTAACTGGGTTTGCAAGGTGGTCATCAGCTGATTGAGCGAGCTTTGCAGCAACTGTCCAACAGCCTTACTTAGCGCGGTAGTAACCGTAGAACTAAGCGCATTGGCCACTTTACTGGAAATCTGACTAGCCAGGTCAGCCGAAACATTTTCAGCAATTTGTTGCACCGCCGGATCGTTACCCAGAGCCTGGGTAAGGTTAGCGGTAAGCTTGGCCCGGTCAATTATAGTGTCGCCGCTAAAGATTGGCGCTAAAAGCTTTTGCACCTGTTCGGTTTGCAAATACTTTGTCACTGCCGCAGCAATCTTGGCAGGATCGGCCTGGCCTGGCGTGCCCGGGCCGCCACCGTCGTCGTCACCCCCATGCTGCGCATACCAGGGTATAAAACCACCCACCACCTGGGTGAGGATGTTACTTAGCGCCTGACTGCCACCAGGCTTGATGGCCCCGTTAGCTAGCGCAGCCTGCACCACTTTGGCTAGGTCAATGTTGGCCAGTTGCGGAAACTGTTTCTGCAATGTCGAGTAATCCAACTTGGATGCGTCCAGCCCATTTAAATCAATCGCGGGCATTTGACTTAGATCCAGGCTACTTAAGTCCAGCTGCACATTTCCCACAGCCCCGCTTAAATCCATCCCGGAGAAGTCTAAATTATTCAGTCCCGCATTAATAGACGACGGATCAAATTTAAATGCTGCCATCAATTTATCTTGATCAATAGTGATCAGCGAAGACAAATCAATTTGCGGGTTAGCGTGTTCTTTAGCTTCTTCCTCGAAAGTCTTGCCGGTAAATACATTGCGTTTGGGGTCAGCTAACTGTTGCTTAACAATTGGTGACGCTGCCGCCTTAGCAATTACCTGCTGGGTTAGCGCCCCGGTGTAATAAATACCCGGAGAAAGCACACTCGACTGCCCAAATCCACCACCGCTAGAAGTGGGTTTAACTATACCCACAATCTTTAGATCAGTGCCGGCAGCTACAATTTGCTTGAGCGCAGCAGCATCATTATCCCGAGCGCTCCAAACCTTATACTTCGCATCATATTTGTAAAGATCAGGCACATTAACTAACTTAAACTTAGCGCCCAAAATTTGCTTAGGTGCCCATATAGCAGCCGTATTTTTGAGTTTTACACCCTCGTTTTGACGCAGTTTAGCCATAGCGTTTTGCAGCTGTCCATAGTCGCGTAACCCTAGCGTGTACTCAAGTCGCTCAGGCAAGCGCCCATTAGAATCTAGCGCCACCACCAGCTCATTTGCCGCCGTCGGCCACCGCCCACTAACCACATCATAGCTATTTACATACAGCGAACGATCATTAGCTAACTGTTTGAAAATATTTGTGGAAGTCATGGATTGGAAAGCCCCGAAATTAGTGGAGCCTTCGGCGAAGGTCACATCCGGATTTACCTGCACCGGCCCTTTAGAGCTTTTTGGAAGATAGATGCGTGGATTAATGCCGTAATTATATTCAATGGTGCGCACATACTTATTTATGTTGCCACCATTACCCTTTAAATAGCTTTGCAGCGAGGTTAAATCATTGGTTTTCATTGACGCAGTCACATTAGATAACTGCGAGGCGGTATGAATTTTGCCGTCATTTGGCGCAGCTTCACCCGCCGCCGAGGTAGATAATACGCCGGTTAAATCCATTCCCACCCGCTCAATAGTTAGCGGGTAAGAAGCCATAGCGCGTTCCTGGGTGGTAATAATGTAATTATTTGCCCCGCTCGCCAGCGCCAGCACTAACGCAATACCAATAATGCCAATCGACCCCGCAAACGAGGTCATGGCGGTGCGCCCCTTTTTGGTCATCAGGTTGGTAAAACTGAGCCCCAGCGCGGTCAGCGGCCCCATAGACACGCGTCGCGGCTTGTGCCCGGGACGGCTGGCATCCGCGCGGTTTTTGTTGCGCCCCCGCCGTTTTGCGGCCCTGTCTGTTCTACGCCTACTCGTTCTGTGCTGGCTTCCTTTACGCCCGACGACGGCGCCAGCCCCCTCGGCCACGTCGTCGCCCGCAGCTCCCTCGGCCAAGCCGCCAGCGTCCTCGGCATCTCCCTCGTAACCCTCAGTCGCATCGTCACCCCCAGCACCGCTGCCATAAGCCTGCTCACCAGCACTTACGGCGGGTATCTGCGCAGTGTCATCATTCAGGGCCGCAGCTTCACGCGCAGCCCTAGCCGCGCCGTCGCCCGCAGTACCCCCGCCTGCACCTTCAGCCCCGTCGTCGCTGCCAACTGCCGCGCCAGCCACACTAGCCGCGCCGTCGCCGGCACCCTCTGCATCACCGTCGTCGCCGTCCGCATCCTCCAGCTCCCCCACAACCGGATCTGAGTCAGAAATGATGCGCCCATCAGCCAGTTCCACGATGCGCGTGGCATATTGGTGGGCCAACTCGGGGTTGTGGGTGACCATAATTACCAGGCGCTGGCGGGCCACCTCCTGCAGCAGGTCCATCACCTGCACCGATGTGGTGGAGTCCAATGCGCCGGTGGGCTCGTCTGCCAGCACAATTTCGGGGTCATTGATCAGCGCACGCGCAATGGCCACGCGCTGCATCTGCCCGCCCGACAGCTGGGAGGGTCGCTTGTGCGAGTGCTCCGCCAAACCCACAGTTTCCAGGGCAGCCAGGGCCCGGCGGCGTCGTTGCCCGCGTGAAACCCCCGAAAGCGTAAGCGCCAGCTCCACATTGGCCACCACGCTTTGGTGCGGGATCAGGTTGTAGCTTTGAAACACGAAACCCACGCGCGCATTGCGGTAGGCGTCCCAGTCGCGGTCTTTGTAGTGGGCGGTGGAAACGCCGTCAATCACCAGATCGCCTGAATCGAAGTGGTCCAGCCCGCCGATCACGTTCAGCATGGTGGTTTTGCCCGAGCCCGAGGCGCCCAGGATTGCCACAAACTCGTTGTCACGGAAAGTTACGCTCACGTCATCCAGCGCCACCTGCGTCAATGCGCTGGTGACATAGGATTTCGAGATTTCGCGGAGCTCAAGCATGACTTCAGTCTATGCAGCATCGCCTCGGGTGCGAACGCGGGTTCGTTATTAGGGATGCTCGATTAGGAATGCTCGGGGTGCCGTCCACATTAAGGATGCTCGGGGTGCCGCTGCGTTAGGGTGCCGCCCACATTAACAACGACGCCGCATTGGCGGCCCACTTGCATCGGCGCCGTCGCCACACAGGGGACGCTCGCCGTCCGCACCTCTCCCGGCCCTATGCCGGGCGCGCCGCCCGCATCCCGCCTCTTCCCGCGCCGCCGCCCAGTCACCAACACGCCGAGCGTGCCGTGCCGAGCGCGCCGCCCGCCCTGGTCTCAGACCCCAGACATTTGTCTCACAGGCCAACCCTATGCCTCACAAATACTGACATTTCGTCCGTTCCCTATAAAACCCCATGAAATTTTTATAGGGAAGGGATGATTTTGCCTGTGTTTGGGTTTGTATACCCTGAAGTGCGTGAGTAAGACTTATACCCCAGCCCCGGCTTACACCTCCACCTCAGCGCTGGGTCGGAATGCACGTCTGATTTATGGTGCGATTGCAGCAATAACTTGGTTCGGTTTCGGTGCCACTGTAATTATTACTGCCTGCGACGGCTACACGCGCGGCAATGTGGACCCCGGCATGTTTGGCACCAGCGCCCCAGGCTGGTCCGGCGCCCCTACCCGACTGTTTGAAACCTTTAGCTACTTCACGGAATGGTCAAACATCCTGGTTGCGGTGGTGGCCACGTACCTGGCACGCCATCAGGGCCCGGCCAGTAACTGGTGGCGAGCTTTGCAGCTGTGCGCCACCATGATGATCACCGTGACCGGCATTGTTTACGCCGGTTTTATTGGCCCTTACAAGCAGCTTTCGGGTTGGGATTACCTAACTAACCCAATTCAGCACATCATAGTTCCCCTGGCCATGGTGCTGGCCTGGTTTATCACCGGCCCGCGCGGAGGCATTGATCGCGGCGTGATTTTGCGATCCCTAGTGATTCCGGTGGTGTGGGTGCCTTTTATCCTGATTCGCGGCGCCATTACCCACACTTATCCTTATGGATTTTTGAACGTGGAGGTGCTTGGTTACGCGGTCTCACTGATGGCTATTGGTTTCACGCTGGTTTTTGCGCTGGTGTGCATCTTGATTTTCGCCGGTTTTGACCGCTGGCTGACGCGCCGCGCTCAACGCTAACGCCTATTTGCCGCGCATTTGGGGTCGACGTTCGTGGTGCGTCGGCCCCTTTTCTATTTCTCTTGCCTGCACAGCCCCGAGTCTCCTTTCGCACCGACCCCTTTTTGTGTCACGTCTCCTTATATATAGGTGCAACAACGACGACGCCGCTCGTTAGCCTTTCTCGACGCCGTTCGCCAGCCTTCCTCGACGCCGCGCCCCAGTATCTTCCACTCGCCAGCGTCTCCCTATCTTGCCTGCCAACCCCCACAACCCAGCATCGGGCAGGTAGACCCTATGGGCGCCGTCGAGCCCAAATATCAGCAACGCAAGTCATCAGACCTTCAAGGAAGCAACCAGAGAGAATTCGGGTTTAACACGTTTTAATGGTAGGGCACAGCTCGCCAGCCCTCCCTTTCAAGCCATCCCAGCTCTAAACTTCAAACCCAAAAGCCACTGCTCACACTCACAAAACACCAAAGCCGATCGGCATCAACCAGTTTACAAACCAGCCCCTACCTGCGAATATGCACATATTTTCAGCCATCCAGCCTTGTTAAATAAGCTGCAACACCACCCTCTTGACAAGGCTTAACCAATCACTTTGAAACAACGCCTGACAAACTGATTGTGACGTGCAGTCATGCGCACAAATGAGGCCACAGGGGCGCCACTATCACACTTTAGGTTAACAACTAATACGGTTTTAATATAACTTGTTAACTTAAATTCGAGGTTTTTTCCTTAAAGTTTCCTGAGAGTATTCTTGGGCCTCACTTAAGGAATGATCACGCTTAGTTAACTTATTGTCACACCAACCCCAGACCCTACCCTCAAAAGTGCCTCTGACCTGCACTTTCAGCATATTCCCAGGTAAGATAAAAGATAACAACTAATAAAATTAAGCTTTTATAACGCCTGTCACTGGGCTTTAATTCTGGCCAAATTAAGACCTATTCTGACACCACTTGAGTTCCCAAGAAGAGTTATCGGAGTAGTAGACGTGGCACAGGAAATTTCACGGCGTAACATCGCCAAGGGTGCTGCCTGGTCAGTACCAGCCATTGCGATCGCTAGCCCTGCGGTTGCGGCTGCAACCAGTGCTTGCACCCCCCAAAAGAAGCGCATCATTGACGAGGCATTCAACTGCATTTGCCTGATGGCCTATTGGACCGAGCCCTGCTGGGGCCTTGGTAACGGCTGCAACAAGGTGCCTAGCTTCAACGTGATCAACCTCAGCCGTTACGAGGTTAACGCCAGCATCAAGAACCCTCTGAAGATTCACTTCGAGGCTATCCGTACCTCTCGCTCTGGCTACGTACCCAACGGCCCGGCCAAGCCCACCACCAGCTGGGGTTACATTGACAACTACACCCGCAACGTCGATGTTTACACCGGCGACAAGGGTAACCAGAAGGGCATCTCCTGGAACTGGACCTTCAACCAGGTTCAGGGCGGTCACGCCGGCACCCCCATTCGCTCTGCCGAGTGGGCTGTTGACCGTGACAACCAGGCTGACTTCTCCTTCAGCACCGGTATAACCGAGGGCGGCGGCATTATCGTTCAGGCCACCCTGATGTCCCTGCCTAAGGTGACCATCAAGCGTGAGTCGATCGAAGAGATTCACCACATCGACCTCAAGCGCTGCGAGGAATACATCAAGATCAAGAACGAGACCGCTACCGTAAAGATGATTTACGGCGGCCCGCTGCTGAGCAGCTCTACCGGTGTTCTGTGGAAGACCAACGGGCACAGCTACACAATTCCCGGCGGCACCCACTCTTGGAACGTGGGCGAGTCTTGGTGGAGCTGCTCGGTTGGTAACTGGGTCTCTGACACCCTGCCTCCGCGCGGTAGCCGTGGCTACGAGTCCACCGACGGTCGTTTCTGATCCTAGAAGCCCCCATACTTTAAGGACGAATTATGGTTTCGCGTCGCGAACTAATCATTGGCACCGCCACCGCTACGGCGGCTGTGTCACTGTCGGCCGGTGCTTTTGCGGCCCCTTCCCCCGACAAAAAGAAGGTTTCCTCTACCGAAGCCCGCAAGGTTATTGACGAGGTTCTCTCTGCTGTCGCCTGGGACGGCCTGACCGCCTACTGGACCGAGCCGAGCGACGGCCTGGCCAACGGCTTTAGCAAGGTACCCAGCTTCAACCTGATCAACCTCAGCGACTACGCCCTGACCGTAGCCAGTCCCTGGATGATCACTTTCTCTGCGGTGCGCGCTGACGGTACTGCCGCTCGCCCCAATGGCCCGCTACTAGCGTCCACCTCCTGGGGTAAGACCAGCCGCGTAAACCGTAACGACGCCGTCGACGAACAGGCCGCCCGCACCTGGACTTGGACCGCCAAGGGGCTAAACGGCAAGGGTTACGTGCCCGCAGCTCGTCGTCGCGGTGGCGACAACATCGCAGACATGGCCTTCTCTACCGGCACCACCTGGGGCGGCATCAAGATCCGCGCCACCCTAAGCCAGGCGCCGGTGCTCTACCCGAGCCTGCAGGAGATCGAGGCTGTTAAGGGCGTGTCCCTGGCTGGCGAAAGCGCTTACTACGCCAACGCCATCAAGTCTCAGCCCAAGTCCTACTTCCACCTCTACGACCACCACGCTCAGGCTGGTAAGGCCGTGTGGCGCAACAACGGCGACTCCTTCAACCTACCCGGCGGCACTTTGCGCTGGAGTGAAGGAGAGTCCTTCTGGAGCACCGAAGTAGGTAACTTCTGCTCGGAGATGCGCCCCATCGGCGTAGTTCGCGGCCAGAACGCTGACGGTATCTTCTAAAAGACACCTTCTTCCTTTCTACGACGACGCAGGCAATGCCTCAAGATTTTCTTGGGTATTGCCTGCGTCATTTGTAATATGTAAAGCTGACCAAATCCGACTTTGAGAGTATGTGCACAATTTTCTCAGGATATTTTAAGGAAAGGTCATTTTTGCGCGAAATTTCGCGCCTTTTATAGAGATCATACAAGTTTTGCCGCTTTTCTTTGGCTCAGTTATAGTTCTTGGTGTTGATAGGAGTTAAGACATCAGATCAGCTTAGGTTGTCAACATCGTGCCCTTACGGTGGCGACAGGCTTTGATTCGCGGCTGCGCATCTTTCCCCAGGTGCGTATCCAGGTCAAGCAAAGCTGCTCTGCGGCCTTCAACTGGATGAGGCTTGCCATCCATTAAATTGCAGGCCATCCCCGACTTGCGTCGGAGCGGACTGTGCCTCACCCCTTTCCTATCGTCCGCTCCGGCGCGTTCCCGTATTTAGGCTAGTTTTCCCGCGTTCAGGCCCGTTTGCGCATGTCAATGAGTGGGCAGCGGCTTAAATCTAGGCGCACATTGATCCACTGTTCTACTTCTAGACGCTGACTAGTGCGTAGCGTGAGCGGGTCAGCTGCGGCCGCCTCCAAGCTGGCTTGTACCAGGTAGCTGCCTTGGCTCATAGTCACTGATTCGACGCCGGCCTGCGCAACCCCATCCCCTAGGCTTGCGTCAGCGGGGGCTAGCGACCAGGCCCCTGGTGCGGGGGCGAGGATCTGCCAGTACTCTAGCTTTAGCGGCAGTTCCAGTGCTGCGACGGCGTCGGCATCCAAGAAGGGACCAAAACCCAAAAAGCGAGCCACCTGCACGCCGCCAGGATCAGCCCACAACCCCTCAGGAGTGTCCAGGCGAAGCAGGCGCCCACCAGCCATAATGCCCACCACGTCAGCTACTCGCATGGCTTCGTCTTGATCGTGGGTGACGTAAATGGCGCTGGTGCCACGCTCGCGCAAAATACTGCGGATGTCGCGCGCCAGGCCTTCACGCAGCGAGCGGTCAAGCGCCGAGAGCGGCTCATCTAGCAGCAACAGGCGCGGATTGGGAGCCAGGGCGCGCGCCAGGGCCACGCGCTGGGCTTGACCACCTGAAAGCTCGGTTACCGGCGAGTTTGCGTAAGCACTCATGCCCACCAGCTCAAGCATTTGGGCCACTACCTTTTCAGAGTGGCGCCCCACCCCGTAAGCCACGTTTTCGGCCACGCTCAGGTTGTTGAACAGCTGGCCGTCTTGGAACATCAACACGAATCCGCGCTGATGCACCGGCACTTGCAACACTGATTCACCCGCGTAGCAGATATCGCCACCACTGACGTCCACCAGCCCGCCCACCGCGCGCAGCAGCGTGGATTTGCCGCTGCCACTGTCTCCCAGCAGGGCCAGGGTTTGGCCGGGGGCTAGGTTTAGGCTCACATTGGCGACGGCGTCGACGTCGCGTCCGGGGTAGCGCACCCGTAGGTTTTTTATTTCTAGCTGCGCGCTAGTGGAAGTGGGCGCAAAACTGTTGGAGACCGACGGCGCCGAGACCGCAGGCACCAAAGCCTCAGGTGAGGACCCAGATACCGGGTCTTGGGATGCGTGCGGTAAGGCTTGTTGGCGGCCCTGTGGAGCGTCGGGCTGGTCGGACTCTAGCTGGCCAGAGCTGCGCCGCAAAAAAATACCTTTTAGATTCATAATCAATCCTTATTAATTGCGCTGGTGGTGCGCTTCCTGCCCACGCCTGGCCTGCGGCTGCTGGCAGTCTTTTGGCCGGCCATCCCCTTGGCGCTGGCGCAATTCTTTGCGCCCACGCCTGGCCTGCGACTGCCTGGCTTGCGGGTGCCTGGCTTGCAACTGCCTGGCCTGCGGGTAGTGGCGCGGCCTTGCAGATACTCGCAGATCAACATGATTGAGGCACTACCTAGAGCCAATACCACTGCGCCCGCAATCGCCATACCCTGATTTACAGCGCCCGGACGGCTAATTAGCTGGGCCACCACCACCGGCAGGGTGGGGCTTTGCGGGCGAGCCAGGAATGAGGTGGCACCAAACTCGCCCAGGCTTGTGGCCAGAGCAAAACCTGCGGCTAAACCGCCACTACGCCACAGCACCGGCCCATCCACGCTGCCTATCACCCGCCCCGGCCCAGCCCCCAGGGAGGCAGCAGCCTCGCGTTGACGTGGATCAATTCCCCGCAGCGCCGGCACCAAAGTACGCACCACCAGCGGCACTGCCACCACAGCTTGGGCTAGCGGCACAATCCACCAAGATTTAGTTAAGGCCAGCGGCGGGCGCGCCAGGGTGATTAAGAAACCAAAACCCACAGTTACCGCACTAACCCCCAGTGGCAGCATGAAGAATCCATCTAGCCACACCAGGCCGCGTTTAGCCCAGGTGGAGCGGGGTTGGCGTGAAACCACTACGGCAATACACACCCCCGACACCAGGGCGATAGCCCCGGCGGTTAGGGCGGTTCGCAGCGAGAACCAGGCGGATTGTTCTACGCTCACCAGCAAAGCTGGGGTGGCTTGTGGGTTAAACAGATCCAGGTAGTTGGCTAGGGTCCACTCGCCGCTACGTTTAAATGAACGCACCAGCAGTGAGGCTATCGGGGCCACCAGCAGGCCACCAATGAGCGCCGTCGTGAACGCAATAGCCGGCAGGTCACGCCAGGTAAGGGTGCTAGCGGGAACCTGGCCCACCCAGTCGCTGCGTGCCCCAAAGCGGCGTCGGGCCCGCTCGGCAACCAGCAAACAAGCCGCCACCAGCACAATCTGCGCAACCGAAAGCACGGCGGCACCACGCAAATCAAGGAACTGGGCGGTGAGCACGTAGATTTCAGTTTCAATCGTGCTCACCCCACGCCCACCAAGCACCAGCACCACCCCGTAAGCGGTGCAGCAGTACAGGAAAGTCACTGAGGCGGCCGCCGCGATCATGGGCGCCAAGCGCGGCAAGGTGATGGTGAAAAACACTCGCGCCGGCCCGGCCCCCAAACTGGCTGCCGCCTGGGCGGGACGCGGGTCCAGCTGCGCCCAGAAGCTACCCACTTGGCGCAGTATGAAGCCGTAGTTGAAAAACACCATGGCAGCTATAACCGCCTGTGAGGTGCCATCTAAACCCAGTGATTCTAGCCAGCCGCCCTTGGTTAGCAGCGAATGGAAGGCCACCCCCACAGCCACGCTCGGCAGCACGAAAGGCACAATCACCAGCGCTTTTAGCAACCCCACCCCCACAAAACGACGGCGGTAAAGCAGGTGCGCACCGGGCAGGGCGGCGAGTGCACTAATTCCTGTAGCCCAGGCGGCCTGGTACAGGGTTTGACCCACCACCCGGCTGGTGCGTTCGCGCAGGAACACTTCGCCCACCCCAGCCATGTCAAGGCGGCCATTATCAAGCAGGCCGCGCATCACCAAACTGGCCACTGGCCAGGCGAAAAACAGTCCCAGGAAGCCTAGCGGTAAAGCTATTGCCAGGCTCCAAGCCAGTTTTTGGCTGAAGGTTATGCGCGGCCCGATGCGCTGGGTCCCGGCATGGTGGTCCCTGCTCTGGATTTTTTCTGGCGTGCCGCTCACTTGCCGACGGCGCTGGCCCATAGCTTGAGCCACTGTTCACGCTCCGCCGCGATCTTGGCAGGGGCAACCTCTACCGGCTTTTCAGCCAGCGGGCCGAACTTGGCCAGCGCCTCGGGCAGCTGCACGGATGAGTCCACCGGGTACATGTACATCTTCTTGGGAATGTCTGCCTGCACATTTTTAGACAGCATCCAGTTAATGAAGGCCTGACCACCTGCCGGGTTGGCCGCGCCCTTAAGCACACCGGCGTATTCCACCTGACGGAAAGCGGTGTCTAGCAGGGCTGCGGTGGTGGTGGAGGCGCCATCCTTGCTGACCGTGTAGGAGGGCGAGGAGGCGTAGGAAACCACGATCGGATAGGCGCCCTTACCTTCACCGGCACTGAAATCGGTGTTGTAGGCTTCGGTCCAGCCCGAGGCGATCTTAGCGCCGCCCTTAACCAGGGTCTTCCAGTAGTCGCTGAACTTGTCGGCGCCGAAGTGGCCTACCGTTGCCAGCATCCAGGCCAGGCCAGGGGTGGAGGTGGTGGGGTTGATGGCCACCAACAGCTTGGCGTATTCAGGCTTAGCCAGGTCCTCGAAAGTCTTGGGCTCAGCCAGGTTGTGGCTGGCAAAGTAGGTTTTGTCGATGTTGATGGCCACGTCACCCATGTCGATGGGCACCAGCGCACGGTTGTTGTCTACCAGGTATTTTTCGGCGCTTTCCGGAATGGTGTCCACGGTGCGGTCTTTGTCGATCACGCCTTGAGATAGCAGGCGGGAGGCGTAGGTGTTGTCCACGCCGAAGCACACGTCACCTTGGGGGGCGTCCTTGGACAAGATCAGCTTGTTGACCAGCTCGCCGCCGTCGCCGCCGTCCACAATTTCCAGTTTGAAACCGCTAGTTTTCTCAAATTCTTTCTTGAGGTTGTCAGAAACCTGGAAAGAACTGTGGGTTACCACCGTGACTTTTTTGGCGTCAGCCTTGGTGTCTTGCCCACATGCCGCCAGTGTGGCCGCGCTGGCCAGGGCGAGGGCGCCACCAATTACTCCACGACGGGTTAGAACGTGACCAGTTAGCATTACTTCCTCCTGCTTGAGCTGGAGGGGAAGAGAGCCCGACTCCCTTACGCCGGTATTACCCGGATCAGGTTCGAGGGTCTGCGCCAAGCGCACTCTCAGCACCGCTGTGGTGCTCCCCTGGGGTTTGCATTTACATGGTACTAGTTATTGCCGCGTTTTACGGCCTCTAGCATCAGCTGGGCTACGTCCATAACCCGCACGTCTTCAGCGCCTTGGCTGGCCACGCCGTCAGAAAGCATGGTGGTGCAGAAGGGGCAGGCAGTGGCCACGATTTTGGCCCCAGTGTCTAGGGCTTCGCGGGCGCGGGTGGCTGCGATGCGGGTGCCGATGGTTTCTTCCATGAAGGCGCGCGCGCCACCGCCACCACAGCAGAAGGCACGTTCGTGGTTGCGTGGCATTTCCACCTGTTCGGCGCCGGTTGCGGCCAGGAGTTCACGCGGCGGAGAGTAGATCCGGTTGTGTCGTCCCAGGTAGCAGGCGTCGTGGTAGGTGACTTTGGGGGTTAGTTGCAGGCCCTGCGCTGCAGTGGGTTTTGCCGACGACGCCGCAGAGCCCGCCTGGGTGCTTGCCGCTGCGGATGGTTCCTGCTGCGCCGGGACAGTTTCCGACGCCGCCGCTTCTGCCGTCACCGCCACTGCCTGCTGCACGGACGCCGTCGCCGCTGTGGGGGCCACCGGCTTTAGGCGACCTTCACGCACCAACTGATTTAGCAGCTGGGTGTGGTGCAGCACCTGATAATTGCCGCCCACCTGCGGGTATTCACGCGAAATAGTGTTGAAGCAGTGGGCGCAGGTAACCACAATGCGCTTGGCACCAACCTCGTTTAAGGTTTCAACGTTTTGCGCAGCCAAAGTTTGGAACAGGATCTCATTACCGGCGCGGCGGGCGGGGTCACCAGTGCAGGACTCGCCGTCGCCCAAAACCGCGAAAGAAACCCCGGCAATATGCAGTAGCTCAGCCACCGCGCGGGTAGTTTTCTTGGCGCGATCCTCATAGGCACCAGCGCAGCCCACCCAGAACAGGTAGTCCACTTCGCTGGCGTCTTCCACATCCACGCCCACCACGGGCACATCAAATTCCAGACCCTTAGCCCACTCTAGGCGCTTGCGTGGGGGCAGACCCCAAGGGTTGCCTTTAGATTCAAGCTTGCGGAACATTTGCCCAAGTTCCTTGGGGAAAGCCGACTCCATCAACACCTGGTTGCGGCGCAGGTCAATCACGCGGTCAATATGCTCAATATCCACCGGGCACTGATCCACGCAAGCCCCGCAGGTGGTGCAGGCCCACAGCGCAGCCTCGCCGATGACTTCGCCAACCAGTGGGGCGGGTTTGGTGGCCACGCCAGTTTCCGACGGCACCGCTTTGGCCTGCAGCAGCGCCCCCAAAATGTCTTGGGTGTGGGCACTGTTTTCGGCCAGGCCCAGGGAGGTGTTTACGCTCAAACCGTCACGCACCCCTAGGTGCACTGGGCGCTGAGCGAGCTGCTCGTCGCTGACCTCTTCAGGTTCCACCCCTAGCTGCTGGGCGGCGGCAATGAAGGGGGCCACGGCGGCGTGGTGGTCACGCAAAGCCAGGGTGAAAAGCTTGGGGGAAAGCGGCTTGCCGGTGTTCCAGGCCGGGCATAGATCCTGGCAGCGGCCGCATTCAGTGCAGGCAGAAAAGTCCGCTAGAGCTTTCCAATGAAACTGCTCGATCCGGCTAACCCCAAAGTTAGGTTCGGCGTCGGCCTCTTCAAGCTCATCGAGTAAATCGACAGTTAAGGGTTTGCCGTCCACAATCATGGTCTCAAGCGGACCCAAAGCGGAGGTGCCGTCGTCGTGCTTGCGAGCGTAGATGGTGATAAAAGCCAGGAAACGGTGCCAGGCCACGCCCATAGACGGCTGCAAGCCCACAATCACAAACCAGGTCATGGAGCACAGGATCTTTACCAGCGCCAACACCGCAATGACATTGGCCAGCGTATCCGGATTGGCGCCCTGACCCAGCGGGCGGCCTAACCAACCAAAAATCGGGAAATGCACCCAGCTAGCCGACTGCTCGTGCTGGGCGGCGCTAAGCCAAGCCGATTCGGCCACGCGCAGCAAATCTACGCAGCCCACTACGGCCACAATAGTGGCCTCCACAAACCGCGCCTGCCAGCGGGTTGAGCCGGTAAAACGCGACTTGCGGCCGTGGGCGGTGTTAACGCTGCGCACCACAATCAAGCCAATAATGGCGATCGTGGAGGCTAAAGCAATAAATTCAACAAGCCATTCCCAGGGCGGAAAATGCCCGATTAGCGGCAGTGCCCAGTCGGGGCTAAAAATCTGCGCATAGCCGGTGACCAGCGTAAAGAACAGGATCGGGAAGGACACCATCACTAGCCAGTGGGCTAGTCGGATCCAGGGACGGCCTTTAAAGTCCTGGTGGCACAGGACTTTCACCAGCAAAGTTTTAAGGCGTTTGCCCACCGGGTGCAGGCGCTGACGGTCTACCGGGGCGCCCAGGCGGAAGCGGTTAGCGATAGTTAGGCAGGCGCGAGTGAAGAAACCCAGGCCTACCAGGGTGGCGATGACGGCTAGTGCGCCGCAGATCCACTGGATTACAGAAATATGGTTCATGCGCCCAGTCCCTGCCAGTATTGGCGAACAAAACGCAGCCCGGTTAAGGGTGCTGAAAAACGCAACCCAATTGCTTCGCCGGATTGCGTTAGGCGGTATGCCAACATGCCAGGCCCACAAACACTCATGCTTATAGCCTACCGGCAGCTAGTTATGTGCACTGTTAGCTAAGCCCACCCCCTGGTGTGGCAAGGGCCGCGCGCTTAGGCTCTGCCAACCTAAGGGCCCACAGCTGGTCGGGCAGGGCTTGCCGGGCCAGCCAAACAAACCTTGGTGCCAGCCCGGCCAGCAGAGAGTCCAGCAGCGAGTGTCAGGCTTCGATCCGCTTGGGCTGGTTGTGCCCCTCGAACCAAACGGCGGCGCTACGCAGGGTGAGCTCGCGAGTAAGGGTTAGCACTGCGCCAGAAATAATGGCGAATGCAGCCAGTTCAGCCACCGCATAGGTAGCTAGTTTGGTCTGGTCGTTGGGGGCCGGGCGGCCGGTCACTGCCCGCCAGCTTAGGGAAACTACCTTGTCAGCCACATAGCCGGAGGCGAAGGTGGCCGCCGCTGCGGTCAGCTTCCAGGTGAGGTCTTGCTTCTTGTTGCTCTTAGCCATGGCTAAATTCTAGCGACGACGACGCCCGCTCTCGACCCTCTTACTGCCTCCCTCCTCTTACTGCCTCCCTCCTCTTACTGCCTCTCTTAGGGACTCTCACCACCTGCAAGATCTACCAAATGCGCCGCCGGCGCAGTAGCAAACCCAGGTGAACTGCGATCACTACCCGAATGCCTTCTTCATAGTCTGCAACTGCGTCTACTGCAAATATTGGCCACTTAATTCTCTTTACTTTCGGGATAAATCATTTTCGCTAAATAAATTCCCAAAGCTTTCAGGTAATCACAAATATCTCGTCGCTCGTTAGGGTCATCATAAATCGACATGAACGATTCGTTCTTGCTAGCCTTCAGCACATCCAATGCCTTTTTACTATTAAAAAAATTCCTATTTTCGAAATCACTATATTTATATGTTGACGCCAAGGTAACAACACCAACTGTCACATCAACATCATATTCTTCAAAAGGAATTACGATCGGCACAGACATAAAACTTTTCCACCGCGTCGCCGAAATATTCTTATCATCTTTCAACTTAACTAGTCCAAGCTTAAGTTGATCAATAGGGATAATCTTTGGAGCACCTTCACAAAAGGCTTGCACCGATGCAACTTTTTCCGCATTCAACGAGCTAACAGCTTCAGACCTTCGAAGATCAGTAGCAAATGTTGGGCCGACAGAATTAGTCCAAACTCGTAAAACCTTTTTACTTACATCTCCCTCAAGATCCAGGAACCAACACTCAATCTTGAGTAACTCGTCTTTTCGTGCATAACGTTCAATAATAACATCTCGAGCAAGCTTAGCAGACATTTCATATCCACTCTCAACCAATTCCCTAAATTGTTTTTGGTGATTCGTCAGCCTTATCGCCAGCCTTACCCATTCTCTCAATGCCTGATCATAAGGCAACACTTCACTATAGCTACCATCTTTGTTTCCACGAACAAGCAGTGCAGTTAAATTAGAAAAAACTTCAGGAATTTCGTCATGGAACTCATAAAATAGTGGCTCAATGCCTAAAGCTTCAGCACGTTCAAGCTGAAATTTTTCATATCCATCAATACCACACTTCATGAAAGCATATACAGCACGCCTAGACGATACAATCTTACCACCATTTTTGCCATGTTGCTCCTCACTCTTACTCTTAATCTTTAAAAGACTTCTAACAAGTGGAGTATCAGTTAGACTGGAGCCGACAATAATGGTCGTACCCTGCGAAAATAAATTAGTTAATACTTCAAGACTACGATCATGACTTTCTTCATAATCTTCTTCTGAAAATACCAACTTACCACTTCTTATAAATAAGCCAGCACCTTCTTTATCTACATCTTTGTTAGATGCTAAATTATTAAGAGCATAAGAGCTAACCATACTACATATTCTACCATGTAGATGATGGATCTCTATTTTAGGTAACTTTTCATTTCGCGCAAAAGCATAGTCATAACAAGGAACTCCTTTATCCCCCTCCCCATAAGCATATCCAACCAATCTCAGGTCGACATCAAAGTCCTTAAAGTCCTTGGTGGAAGTTTTTCCTTTTTCTTCTTCTTCTTTTTTTTTCGCATATGGAATATATAATTCTTTAATTATTGAATCTTCAATAAAGGTATCATAGTTTGACGTAACTATAGATACCGACTTTTTAAAGTCAACTGATAGCTTAATTACAAATTTTGCCAGTTCAGACAACAACCTCCCTTCTGACCAAGAATCACGATACAATGTCTCCCCAATGGAACTAACTATAGTATTGTCTTTGTCTTTTTTTTCAGCATAAGAAGCTGCTATTGTAGCCTTGAATTCAGGAGTATGGTCCTTACTTGTAAAGAAGTTCGTGCAGGCGGCACTAACTTTTTTAAAGCCGTATTGTTTAGCAAAGCCTAACATTGTTTTTTGTGCAACAAGTGTAACTAAGCTATCTCTCGAAACGCCACCAATCTTGTTTTTAATGACGCCGGAGCCGCAATATATGACAATATGGTTTGAATCAGCTACACTTAGATAAAGTTTACGCAGACTATCCTCAGTATCACTACGCAATTCAATACCTCAGCCTAATTAAAGTAAGATACCTACGACAAAATTAGGCTGCAGGCTCATCAAAATCATCAGCAGAGTTAGCTGTCTTTTTGACAAAGTCTTGAACATCACTCGGTTTTGGACGTCTCAACCTACTCACAATTTGACCCCACTCAGTCTCCGGGAACGCACTATCCATATATTCGTTAGTCTCATCCCAAAGCTCACCAAGCTTTTTTGAGCCATAGCCGCTCCGAAAATAAGACAAAGCGCTATCCCGCAAAGGCATACTACCCTGAGTCATCTTAAATTTTCTCGCCACACATAGCACCATGCTTACATTCGCAAACAGACACAATACACCCAGGCTTATATCAGCCAAGCTAAATCACACATTATCTGGGAATTGGTAAACCCAAAATACACCAGAGGTGCGTGCGGCAATTCCCTCCCTCCGTGTTCCAAAAGCGCGCAAAGACCGTCACACCAGAGCAAGTATCAAACAATAGGTTCAATTGAAGGTGGAGGCCACGCACCCTTGATGGTACCAGGGCCCCACAAAACTGTACAGACCTCTGTAGCTTTTACCTAAGATCTTAGTGATAGAGCGCAGAAATTTTCACAAAGCACGAAACAAATCTTGACATGCCCTATAGGCAAAGGCTCCAATGATCAATCATGACGTAGTCTTACAAGCCCTTGAATCGGACACGTTCAGTCTTAGCTAATCTAGCTAGACCAAAATATCTGAATGTCTTAACTAATGGACAATCTATTCTCGCTTCCCTCTCATTGTGGCATGTGTGCTGTGGATTGATTTTAAATTAACATAATCTTTCCAATTTAATATAGTCTCTGCTAAATTTCTACCTATAACCCTCATGTAATCAACAACAATTAATCTTTTATTATTAATCTTACTATCTAGACCGCTTGAGGGAGCTGACTCGGATGACTTACTATCGAAAAAATTAGAGTCTGATATTTTGTAGGTTGATGCAAGTGTAACAACGCCAACCACTATATCTACGTTATATTTTTTGGAAGGAACAGATAGTGGAACAGCCAAGAATGTCTTCCAGCGCCCAACCGACGCATCTTTATTATTCTTTTCATCGAATCCAACATTAAGCTTATCGATGGAGATAATTTCAGGTATACCAGAACTATAGGCTTTCACAGAGGCAACCTTTTTCTCATTATCCCTAAGGACGTCCTCTTCTCTTCGAAGCCCAGTCGTAAACGTAGGCCCTACAGAATTGGTCCAAACCCGTAAAACTTTCTTATCGGACGACCCTTCCGCATATCCTACAAACCAAAACTCTATTTTTATTTTCTCTTTTTCGCCAATAAGTTTTTTAAAAATTTCATCAATAACAATAGAAGACATTTCATAGCCATACTCAGAAATTTCTCTAGAAAATTTTGCTGTCTGGCCAATCCAATCTTCCAGAGCTAGCTCACACGGCAATTTACCGCCATACCCATCTACCCCTTGGGCACATAGTGCAATTAGATTTGAAAAAATATCAGGAATATCATTATAAGAATCAAACATCAATAATTTAATCCCTAAAGCCTCAGCTCTGGATAATTGAAATTGATCAGAGATAGCTTCACTAGCAATAGTTCTTCTTTTCAAAATTGCATATATTCCAGCATACGAACTCTCGCTTCCTTTCTTAATGGTTCTCTTAAATCCTAATAAACTTCTAACTAACGGTACATCATTAAGGCTGGCGCCAACTATAATTGTTGGCCCTTTTTCGAACCACTTGATAAGCTTTTTAACAGTCCTATCATGACCGTCTGCATAGTTTCGTTCCGAGAACACTAGAGAGCCGCGCAAGTCTCCGTTTTCGGTAATACTACCGTGAATATAATTGACTTCAATACTAGAGCCTCCTTTGTCACCGTCGAACAGGGAGTCTCGCTCCTCGACTTCTCGCACCTCGTCGTTAGGTCCAGAATTCACCCTTTTGTACGCGACATAGCTCAATTTAGGCAGTGGCTTTTTAGATTCCGAGTCTTCAGACAGGTTAGGGTCATCGAGGAATTCCAGTTCCAAGTCTTCAGACAGGTTAGGGTCATCGAGGAATTCCAGTTCCGAGTCTTCAGACAGGTTAGGGTCATCGAGGAATTCCAGTTCCGAGTCTTCAGACAGGTTAGGGTCATCGAGGAATTCCAGCCGTTCGAGTATCGCACGCTCAATGTAAGTATCGTAATTTGTAGTAATTATCGAAATGCTTTTACCCATGCATGCGGATATAACAATAAAATCAACTAGTTTTTGTAATGTTCTACCACGATGCCATCCCGAATCTCTATACAACGCTTCAGCAAAAACTTTTTGAATGGCGTCATTATTTTCTTTGTTTTCATTTTTCGCTAACGCTTCAACCATAGTAGCTTTTACTTCCAATGGAATATCTTCATCATTAAGATATTCCTTTACCGCCTTACGGGCTGACTGAAGTTTTTCATCATCCTTATCATTATCGAAACACGTCTCAAGTTTTTTAATAAGCTTAGAATCTGGACATTCCATTAGTTTATCCGCCACACGGTTAATCAGCCCTAGCCAGCCCACTCCAGTCCGATCAGCAGTAACTCCTGCACCACAATATATAACAATGGATTTTGAATCATTTACTTCATACCAGAGATCGCGCAGATCAGCTTCATCGTGCAATGACATCATCTTATGAACTCCCGAAAAATAAACTAATTTAAAAGAACTTAAATCGATAGCGCCACTTAATAATTAACACCGAACCTTAAGATATAAGCTTTTTAGTTAGATCACTATATTATATAGTTACTTAATATATCCCTGATAATGCTTTCATCATGAGATGCAACCTTTTTTGCGGTTTCTTCCCAAGGTATAATTTCAAGCTTATCTTCTTCAAATCGCTCAAACCTCCCTTCTTTATCAGCTTTTCCATATGTTCTAGAGAGGTTTTCTTTAATCTCATTCCACCGTTCCCATTCATCATAAGCCTCCCATTCAATAGAGGCCTTATTTTGTTCAGAAGAAACATTATCTCGAGACATTTTTAATCATACCTTCGTATAAGATAGACAAATGCTAGATTAACTTCATTTTTCCATGAAAACAAATAGGGTTAATATTTCATACAGTGAGATCATTCATCGACCACTTCCCTTTAAACCGGTATAGCAACTTAAAAATGAACCCGCATATAGGTCCATGTAGCATGGTACACCCCCCACCCCCTCCGATACAACAGAGTATCGTTCATTAACCATTATAACTTGTAATATCGGCATCGACGAACTTCTAAACGATAGGTGTTTCAATCATCAAGTTTCACCATCTGCCTCACATAAGAACACTCTAACCACCTCTAGCCAAGGTCTCATACCAACTATTCATAGACCTAATTACTTAACACCAGTCACACCAGAACAATTCTACACCTCAAGATTAACTTTAGATTTTTAAATTAGTTCTTCGTTATGGGTTTAAATATTTACCCTAAATTAGTTTGTTTACTGTGCGCGAAACTTGGGCAAAATCGCCTCGCGCAGCAAGCTAAAGATATAGACTGATCAGACCTCCCCTAAGAAGCTTTCCAATTATTAGCTAAGTGGAGGTACTTACATACTCACATCATCAAGGAAGGTGTATCCGTGTTAGACAAAAAGGCTTTCTCAAAATGGCTGCAGGCGCGGCCTAGGCTAAACATTGCCACAACTAACGCCTCACCCACTTTCAGCCAGGATCTACCCAGCGTTACTAGCGAACCCGACATCAGCCTGGAAATTGCTAAGCAGACCATTGTTGGTCAGGCTGCGCAGTTGATTCAGCAGGCCCAGGAGCTTGAGCAACAGGAGCAACTGCTTGAACAGCAAGCCCAGGAGCTTGAGCAGCGGACCGCAGAACTCGAGGAAGAGACCGAAGCTCACAAGCTCGACATGGACTACATTGACGAGCTGGACGCCCAAAAATGGCAGATTGAGCAGGAACTAGCAGAAGTAAAACAGGAGCTATTTGACGCCAAGGAGTTAGCTACCAGCCAAGCATCTGATGAGGCTCTAGTTATGGACAACGAGCACCTAAACCAGCAGTTAGATCAGGCGCAAGGGCGGCTCAACAGCATTAAGATCGAGCTAGTCCAAATGCAGTCAGAACTAGAAAGAACTGCAAGTCAGAGGGACTACTTCCAAGGTCAAGTCAGGGTTGCTGATCAGGAACGCCTTGAGGCAGAAAAAGAACGCGATAACGCACAAAGTGAGATGCGTAAATTAAGGCAACAAGTTAACCGCCTTAAGAAATCTGGTAATCCTGTAGCTGAGCCAAACTCTAAGCTCACTAAAGATTGGTTTACCCACCCTGACCTAAAGCTTAGCGATTACGCTAGGTTTAAGCTCGATATTGAGATTTGCTGGAATACTATCGACAGCAAACTACGCGAAAATTACCCGCTTAAGGATTACACCATTAAGGATGGGTTCCTTGAGGACGCTAAAGAGACGCTGCCAAACGAATATGCTCGTCTGGTACGTATCTGCACCGAGATTATCTGCGGTATTTCGCGCGCTCCCCGATCCAGCAACTGGTCCGGCATTGTGGAAGTTGACCGTATTAACCGCGATGGACCCAACAACAACTGCCCGGCAGTAACCCGTCAGCAGGATGACGCTATCTCACACAAGGTTTACGTCAAGCAGAACAGCCCTGGGGCACCACGCTTGTACTACTGGCTGCTACCAGACCAGAGCGTAGAGCTAGCCACGATCGGTTTCCACAACGATTTCGACCCCGGCCGCTGACCAAGCTAGCCCAAGCTAGACGCCGCCTAACCAAATTGGCCCCGCACTAGCACAGAGCCCCTGCACTAATTGCAGCAGCCAATACCAACAAAACTGCGCCCGCCAAAATTTGGCGGGCGCAGGCGTATCTATTGGCGTCTATTCGCGCCCTCGGGCGCGGGCCCTACGCCAGCCCACGATAGTCACCCAAACGCCAGCTATGGCCACGCCAAAGCCCAGGTTGGTCACAATAGACAAACTATCTAAGCGCTCTATGTGCATAGGGGGCCCCACCACCTTGGTGTCCTTAGTGTTTTGACACTTAATCACATAGGTGCCAGCAGTGGTTGAGGTAAAACTTCCCGGCGGGAACTTCGAACTACCTTCCTTATAGGCCACCGCTTTGCCAGCTGGATCGCTCACGCTACAGCTATCAACGTCCCTTGTGGTCAGAGAGTAGAGCATGTAGTTAGTCTTGGCCTCCAGGGCCACCTGCCCAGACTCGGGCAGCAGCTGCCCAGCCTTAAAGGAACCAGGGCCTCCCGTCAGGTACAACCAAGAGCCAGCCAGGGTCACCATGGGCACCACCAGCATCATGAACACGCCGATAATAAACAGACGCCAGCGGCCGCGTTGCTTCTTCTTACGGGGTACAGCCCGGTAGACAAAACGACCCCCGGGAGCCAGGCGGTAGTGCCCAGATGCTTCGTCGTCGTCGTTAGTAACGTTATAGCCCTCACGGACAGCCGAGCGGCCTGGAGCGCGCGTCCCCTCATCACGAGAAGACTTGCGCCCCTCATGGTCAGCGCGATCCTTATCGTCAGACCAGTAACTATAGCTTCCGGTTATGTTGTCATAGCGGCCATAAACGTGGTCAGAGCGCCCCTCACGCCCGGCCTGGCCTTCACGCCCGGCCTGGCCCTCATGGCCACGCTCAGCCTCATGATCGCTCAGCCCCTCGGGTCCGGCCAGGCTTTCATGTTCAAAGTGGCCCTCATGCTCGGCTTCGCGCTCACGCTCGCGTTCACGGGCCCGCCTAACATACTCCGCCTCAGCGGCAGCAAAATCGCGCTTAGCAGCGCGGCGTTTAGCCCGACGCTCAGCCAGACGCCGCGCCTTAGCCTCACGCTCACGCTCAGCCTCGCGAGCCTGCTTTTCACGCAGAACGGCCAGCTCCTCAGGGTTCAAACGAACCCCGTATTTGGGCTGGCCGTCCTCAGTTTGGTAATCGCTCACTTGGCCTGACGCAGCAGCTCTAAGGTCTCGCTAGCAACCTGCTCCTGCTTGACGTTAGCAACCACGTTCTCCACGAACAGACGGCCGAGCACAATCGCGGTTACAGTGGGCAAGAAGCCCAGCAGCAAAGAGATCAGGAAGGCCACAAAGCCGTTCGAGTCGGTGCCATAGCCGCCATAAATGCTGGTGGCGAAGTACACCGCCACAGTCTTGGAGTTAGCAGCAGCACCCGCAAAGATCAGCCAGGTGAAGATGGCGGTGATGGTGATGGTCAGATTAGCCAGCTTGGCGCCGGTTAGGGCAAAGGACTGCTTGAAACCAAAGTCGAACAGCGCACCAATCGGGCTAGGCTGGGCCGGGCCGGCCTGGGGGTAAGCGCCGTAGCCCTGCTGAGCAGCGTAAGCGTTGGGGTCGTAGCCAACAGCCGGAGCGCTGGCGGCCACAATCGGGTTACCGTAGGCGTCTAGCTGTACGCCACCGGCAGCGGTCTGAGCGGAGGGGGCGCCGTAGTAGGCACCTGCGGGGGCAGGGATATCATTAGCGGGAGCCGGAGCACCGTAGGGCTGCTGAGGCTGGGGAACCTGGTTGTAGTCAGTCATAAAAGTCTGCCTCCAGTTAGATTTTCTTAGGGCTTTTAATACCCAGTTATGGGTTAGCCCTGATGGACTCCCCCTTAGCCTAACTCGAAAACCTTAGTTTCGTCTGGATCCGCGTTGCACAGTGACTTGTACTTCACCATCACTACCCGCCGCAAAAACACGCGCACCTGCGTTAATACGCCAACGCAAAATGCGATTTTCTGCCTGCAGGGCAGCGTTTTGCTCTTCGAGCAGCAAAATCCGGCGGATCCCCTCTAAGTTAATTCCAGCTTGGCTGAGAGTTTGGATATAGCGCAGTTTTTCGACGTCGCTATAGGAGTAACGCCGTCCACGCCCGCGTGACCGCTTGGGACTGACTAAACCCAAGCGGTCATATTGGCGCAGCGTTTGCGGGTGCATCCCGGCCATTTGTGCGGCCACGGACACCGCATACACAGCTCGGTGGTAGGCGTCAGGCTCTAGCGAGCCGATCCCCTGGCCACGGCGTTTCACTTGGATACCGCTTCTTTGAGCTTAGCGCGCGGGTCGGCGTCACCCATGGCGGCGTCGAATTCTTCCAGAGCCTTACGGGCCTCGGCAGATAGCTGCTTAGGTACCGCAACTTCCAAGGTTACTAGCAGGTCAGTGTTGCCCTTGGGGGTGTGGGCACCCTTTCCGCGCAGTCGCACCACGCTTCCCGACGACGTGCCCGGCTTGACCTTAATCTTGCTGAAAGTGCCGTCAAAGTTAGGTACCTCAACGACGCCGCCCAGGGCAGCTTCCTTCAGGGAGATCGGTACGCTCAGGCGCAGGTCTTTACCGTCCTGCTTGAACACCGGGTGGGGGCGAACCTTGATGTTAACCACCATGTCGCCGGCGTCGCCGCCGTCGGTGCCGGGGCGGCCTTTACCGCGCAGACGGATCTTTTGCCCGTCCTTAACGCCCGCCGGGATACGCACCTTAACGGCCCGCCCATCGGCAGTAATTTCCACCATGGTGCCGTTGACGGCGTCACGGAATTCTAGCGTGGCGTCGGTAACCACGTCCTGGCCGCGCTTGGGGCGTGAGAAGCTGAAGTTGAAAGGCCCGGGGCGTCCGTCGCGACCGCGTGTAGGCGAGGAGTAGCCGCCGAACATGTTCATCAGGTCATCAAGGTTGATGTCTGCGCCAGCCGTGCCGCCAGCGAAACCGCCTGAGCTCGCGCCGCCACCAAACATGGAGCCAAACAGGTCATTAAAGCCTGCGTTGGCACCACCTGAACCGGAGGTGAAGCGCGCACCGCCACCAGCCATGGAACGGATAGCGTCATACTGCTTGCGGTCTTGCTCATTAGAGAGCACCGCATAGGCCTCGCTGACCTCTTTGAACTTCTTCGCAGCCTCGGGATTGTCAGCGTTACGATCCGGGTGGTACTGCCTGGCTAGCTTGCGGTAAGCCTTCTTGATGGCGGTGGCGTCAGCGTCTTTAGCAACGCCTAGTACCGCGTAAAAATCCTTAGTCATCCAGTCTTGACTGGCCATAATGTGGTCCCCACCTCCTAAATAAGGGGAAAGTCATTAATAGTTTCTTTTTTGGTTGCCGCTTTTTTCTTTAGCGGCTTTATTTTTATAGCGACGGCGCAGGTAAAAGCTCACCTGCGCCGTCGTTATTTGCATGGTGCTTAGGCCGGGTTGGCGACCTGCACGCGAGCGTGGCGGACCACGCGCTCGCCGAGCATGTAACCGGGCTGGATCACCAGGTTCACCGTAGGTTCGGCAACTTCAGTGGAATCCACTGCCATCAGGGCTTCATGCAGGTTAGGGTCGAATACGTCCCCGGCCTGGCCAAAGCGGGTAAGTGAGAACTTGTCTTTCAAGATGTTCTCAATTTTGCTGCCCACCGCTTCAAAGGAACCAACCAGGTCCCCATGTTGGCGGGCTAGTTCGATCTCATCCAAGACCGGGATTAGTGCTTCGGTGACCTGCTGGGCGCCGGCTTCGCGGTGAGAGGCAGCCTGTTCGCGAGAGCGACGCACATAGGCGTTGTACTCCTGCTGCAGGTTGTACAGGTCAGCGTGGGCGCGGGCCAGTTGGTCCGTGGTCTCGTCTAGCTTGACCTGTAACTCCTGAGCACTGACCTGACCAGCCTCGGCCGCCTCCTGGGCGGCGTCGGCTGCGTCTTGGGCCGCGTCAGCCGCGTCTTGGGCGGCCTGGTTGGCGGCGTCGACGGCGTCGGTTACGTCAGCCTCAGCGAAGGCCTCGTTAACCTGGTCAGCTAGGGCCTGTAGGTCCTCGTTTGAGGGCTCAGTGCTCACTTGTTTTCCTCGTCATCAACGATTTCGGCGTCAACGATGTCGTCGTCGGCCTTGGGCTGCGAGCCAGCGGAGGCGCCGGGGAAGCCGCTGCCAGCGGCGGGGCCGGCCTGCTCGGAGGCGTACAGGGCCTGACCGATCTTCTGGCCTACCTCGTTGAGCTTGTCCTGAGCGGTGCGTACGGCGTTGATGTCGTCGCCCTCAAGGGACTTCTTCAGGTCGGCAACAGCTGCGGAAACCTCGGAGTGGACGTCCTCGGGCAGCTTGTCCTTGTTCTCGCGCAGTAGCTTCTCGATGGCGTAGGCCTGCTGCTCAGCGGCGTTGCGGGTCTCAGCCTCTTCACGACGCTTCTTGTCCTCAGCGGCGTGAGCTTCGGCTTCCTTGATCATGCGGTCGATGTCCTCCTTGGGCAGGGCGCTGCCACCGGAGATGGTCATGGACTGCTCCTTGCCGGTGCCCTTGTCCTTAGCGGACACGTGCACGATGCCGTTGGCGTCGATGTCGAAGGAAACCTCGATCTGGGGCACACCGTGCGGGGCCGGGGCGATACCAGTCAGCTCGAAGGTGCCCAGCGGCTTGTTGTCACGGGCGAACTCGCGCTCACCCTGGTAGACCTGGATCAGCACGGAAGGCTGGTTGTCTTCAGCGGTGGAGAAGATCTCGCTGCGCTGAGCCGGGATGGCGGTGTTGCGCTCGATCAGCTTGGTCATGATGCCACCCTTGGTTTCGATACCCAGGGACAGCGGGGTCACGTCGATCAGCAGCACGTCCTTGCGGTCACCCTGGATAACACCGGCCTGCAGGGCGGCACCAACGGCCACAACCTCGTCGGGGTTAACGCCCTTGTTGGGCTCCTTACCACCGGTCAGCTGGCGGACAACGTCGCTGACAGCGGGCATACGGGTGGAACCACCCACCAGCACCACGTGGTCAATGTCGCTGAGCTTTACGCCAGCATCCTCGATTACCTTGTGGAACGGCAGCTTGGTGCGCTCTAGCAGGTCAGCGGTCATTTCCTCGAACTGGGCGCGGGTTAGCTTCTCGTCCAGGTGGATCGGGGTGCCGTCGGGGCCCATGGATAGGTACTGCTGGTTGATGGTGGTGCTCATGGCGCTGGACAGTTCCTTCTTGGCCTGTTCAGCGGCGTCGCGCAGACGCTGCATGGCGATCTTGTCCTTGGACAGGTCTACACCGGTGTTGGACTTTACGCGGTCGATCAGCCACTTGACGATACGGTCATCCCAGTCGTCACCACCGAGGCGGTTGTCACCGGCAGTGGCGCGCACCTGAATGGTGGAGAAGCCGTCGTCGTCCTTACCAACCTCAAGCAGGGAGACGTCGAAGGTACCGCCACCGAGGTCGAATACCAAGATGAGCTCGTCTTCCTTACCCTTTTCAAGGCCGTAAGCCAGGGCGGCTGCGGTGGGCTCGTTGACGATACGGTCAACCTTGAGGCCGGCAATGGTACCGGCGTCCTTGGTGGCCTGACGCTGAGCGTCGTTGAAGTAGGCGGGGACGGTGATGACGGCCTCGGTGACGGGCTCGCCCAGGTAGGCCTCGGCGTCAGCCTTCAGCTTCATGAGGATGCGCGCGGAGATTTCCTGCGCGGTGTACTTCTTGCCGTCGATCTCCGTGGTCCAGTCAGTGCCCATGTGGCGCTTGACGGAGGAGATGGTGCGGTCAACGTTGGTGACTGCCTGACGCTTGGCAATGTTGCCAACCAGAATCTCGGGCTTGGCGTCAGGGCCGGTGGCCTTGGAGAAAGCTACTACTGAAGGGGTAGTGCGGCCGCCTTCAGCGTTAGGGATGATGGTGGGCTCCCCGCCTTCAAGGACGGAGATAGCAGAGTTGGTGGTTCCTAGGTCAATACCCACAGCGCGTGCCATAGTGTGTGCTCCTTGTTTGTTCTGTCTGTAATGTCTTTACTCAAGTATTCAAGTTGAGCCAGTGACTGTCAACTCTCTTCTTGAGTCCACCTAGCTCAACTTTGCTAGGGAGTGAATCATTCCCACTATTTGATGTGAGCTGACACACTTTTAACTTTATGTCCTATCCTGAGCTTGTGGGCCCAGCCAAAGACTCCCCCTCACCACCAAACTCACTGTCAGCTGCTTGGCTAGACTCACGCCGAAAGTTAGGGCGTGGGCACCACTGGTTTTGGTCTTCACTAACCGCCATTAATTCCGGCCCTAGCTGGCACCGCGCTGCACGTTGGACCGCCACTGTATGCGGCGGTCTACTTGGCTGCGCCCTAGTTTTGGGGCCTTCCCACGCCACTTTGGGCTTGCTCGGGGCCCAGTGCGCCAACGTTGGGCGCGAAGAGCCACTACGCCGACGCACAGTCTCTATGGCAATCAATGGCCTGGTCTCACTGGGTTTCTTTTTCCTGGGTTGGTATGCAGCCCCTTACCCTTGGCTGATTCCCCCCTTAATTACGGCTATGACTTTTACGACCGTGTGGGTGTGGCACGCCCTGATGGTGGGCCCTCCGGGGCCTACAAACACGGTGTTTGCCGGGGCCTACGGAACCTATATGGCCTCCACCCATTCAAGCGCACTAGAAACAATTGTTTCGGTTAACTCCCTGGCTTTCCTATTTGCTGCCTTAACCTCGATTGCCTTGATTGCCTGGCACCCCAACTCCCCTGCCCGCGAGGCTATCGCCACCGCAGAGGCCGCCGTCGCCGACTATGAAGCCAGCTTTGACAAGCCCCAATACGAGCGCGGGCCGCAACGCTCAGCCGCCTATAGCGCGGTGAATGAGGCCTGGTACACCCTGCGTAGTGCCCGCACCGCCAACGAGCGCCCCCACACTGCCGCCTCACGTCAGCTGCATTCGCGCCTGCGTCGCCTGCATCGGCGCCTGGTGTTGGGACTGCAAAGTGAGTCTTTTCCCGCCCAAAATCAGGCCACCGGCTCACATTTTTTACGCACCCCCCTGGGCCGACCTCGCCCAAGCTACCTGCTGCGCAGGGCTTTCCATAAGGGCTCTCGCCCTTGGTTAACGGCGGTGCGGGCGCTGATTGCGGTGCTGCTAGCCACCACCTCTATGTTTTTTTCGCCTACCGCACATACTTCTTGGGCGGTGCTTAGCGCCCTGATTGTGCTGCAAAACGGCACTAGTCGTATGGATATGTCGGTGCGGGCACTGCACCGTGTAGTTGGCACTAGCCTGGGTTTAATTAGTGCTTTGGCGATAATGACGCTGGGGCTGGAGCCGTGGACCAAGCTGGTAATTATTTTCGCCTGCCTGCTGGGGATGAACCTGACGGCGAAACGTAACTACGCGGTGGCGGTTTTCTTTATCACCACCTACTCGATGCAGATGCTTCCGCCCACTGCCCATTACTCCACTTCACTACTGTTTGCCGATCGCCTACTAGAGACTTTGGTGGGGGCAGCTACGGCCTTGGTGGCGATTTGGTTGGTGGGCCGCCATGCCCCGGTTTTGTTGGTGCGGCGCCAATATCGTGCGGTTTTGCGGGCTATTACGGCTGTTCTCGACGACGCCGCTCGCGCCGAGGTGGATACTTTGCCGGCCTCTGCGCACCGACGCAACCTAGCTTTTGAGCTGTCTCAGTCCGGTACGGTTTTGGCTGGGGCACGGGCCGACGACGCCGCTAGCCTGGTGGGTTGGCATGAGTTATCGCGGGAAATTTCCCGGTTTGGTTTTGACGTGTTGGCTTCTGTATGGCGCAAATCTAGCGCTGGCCAGGCCCAACAGGCCCAGCTGGCGGCTGCCCAGGCGGCGCAGAATCTACGTGATTTTGTACGCGACCTGCCCCCGCTTTCAACCACCAATATTGATACTGCCGCGCTAACTAAACGGGTTAGCTTGGCGCGCACCTTATACCTGGCAGATGCCTAAAAATAGAAAGCAGCAAGCTATACAACTTACTGCTTTCTGATTGCTATGTTATGCCAGTATTTTACCGGGCAGGCATTTGTGCCGAAAAATAATGGTTATAGCGGCGTAAGGAGTTAGAAAATTACTTCTCGTCCTTGTGTACGGCGTTCTTAACGCCTTCGATTGCGCCCTCTACAGAGTCCTTGACGTCCTCAACAGCGCCCTTAACCTTGTCAGCGAACTTTTCCGCAGTGCCTTCAGCTTCCGTCTTCTTGTCGCCGGTAACCTTACCCACAACTTCCTTGGCTTCAGCCTTGGCGTGGTTGATGCTGTCCTTGATCGACATAACTGTGCTCCTTTTCGAGTTGAGTTGATTATTTATCTGTTAAATCTTAGTTTTAGAAAATTGCTTACGCTTTTTTACCGAAGAAGAATGAAACTACAGCAACAACGATTACTGCACCCAAGATAGAGGGAATTAAAGCCATGCCAGCCAGAGCTGGCCCCCAGGTACCAAACAGTGCTTGACCTACAGTAGATCCCACTAAGCCGGCAACAACGTTGGCAATTACCCCCATCGCGCCACCCTTTTTAGTAATCGCACCTGCGACAAAACCTATAAAGCCGCCAACAATAATTGACCAGATCAAAATTCCGCTCCGTTCGTATTATTTATGTGGAAAGTTTCTTGCCCTCCATCGACACTGCGATAGACACAGCCTAAGGTGCAGGCAGCATCGCCTATTCAAGGGAGACTAGCACCCAGAAATAAAATATGTTGTGTAACACCTGCAATTGTTAGTGTAGCATAATGTTGACAATGTTATCAACTAAAATGGTAATTTCTATCAAAAATGTCCGTTTACGGTAGTTGCTTGCAATGCGCATTTATGCTGCTAGGGCTGTTGGTTTGGGTCTGGGCCAGCCTTAGCGGCGGCGTTAGCAACTAGATGCCAAGGCCCCAGATTTAGTGGCCTTGATACCCGCACTATCAGGTCTTGCCCCTCGATCAAGCATTGCTTGAGGCTAGCTTGATTGTCGCTAGCAACCTTGCCGGCTTGTTGGCAAGGCTGCGCCCCACCGGCAGCTAGTGGATCATTAAGTGCTTGAGCACCAGCCAGGGCGGCCAGGTCAGCTGCGCTTTGAGCTTTAGCGGCGCCGCTATAGGCCGCCGCCACCAGGGCGATCACCCCAGAAAGCAGCAACGCTAAAGCGATTAAAGCCAGTGAAAGTACCGTGCCCGAGCCCTGCTCCCAGCTGCGGGCTTTGCTTTTAGCAGGCTGGTTCATGGCTGATCCCGTGGGGCGCAGGCGGTGGCTCGAATGGTCCAACCCAGCATGTTTAGGATGGGTGGCAGTGACACGCTGGCCTGCGCACATTCTCCACTAACACTGATTTGGGCCGCGCCATAAGCTCTAGCCGCTGCCGCATAGGGGTCCTCACCGGCCAGCTGCGCCCTGGCCGCCGCATTGGCTGCGCCTACTGCCCGCACCTGCCTAACACCTACAGCGGCCAAGCCCAGCACTAGTGCTAGCACTGCGATAACTGCTGGCAGAGTTAAGGCTAGTTCAGCGCTAACCATGCCCCGACAGTTGCAACTAGCCCTGCCAGTGCAGGGGTGGGCGCAGCTTCGCCTGCGCCCACAACGCACACCTAAACCCTGGGGAGTGGTGGCGGCGCAAGTATTTAAGGGCTTGCGCCGCCACCTTGGCATAAGCTGCAGGCGGCCGTTTAATCCGCCCAGGCCCATCAGGACACGCTCAGCGCGCTAGATAGTAGCGACTCGATCATTGGGCGTAGCCCACCAGAGCGAATAATCGCCAGTAGCAGCCCCGCAAAGGCTGCGGCTGCCACAGTGCCAATGGCGTACTCGGCTGTGGCCATACCGGCTTCAAGATCTAGGCGCTTATCGCCCTGGACGTCATCTTCAGGCTTAACGCACTGGGTCTCCGTAGCCTCCTTTACCTCCTTGACTGGCTGGCTGCCAGGCGTTGGAGACGCAGGCGGCTGCTCATGTGCCTGCTCCATGGTTTCCTCCTTTTGCCCTAATTTGGGGCAGTTTCGACTGGATGGGTGGCCTGATTGGCCAGCCCGTAAACAGTTTGTGGCGCCTTGGCTAGCGCCTGCTTGCAGCCTGTGGATAGGGGCTGTAGGGGTAAATTTGTTCCCCACCTGTGCTCAAAAAAGCATCAGCGATGACGCCGCCAGCAGAGGCATCAGCAGCTGGCAGCGTCACTTGTAGGCACAGCGGCAGCTGCAAAGAGAACAGGCGAAAGAGAGCAGACGGGCTGCGGATCAAAAGCCACACCGGCAAGATTCACGCAGATGCGGGACTTGTGGGCCGGCTCGCCAGCGGCCGGAGGCACGGCAGTCTTAGCCGGCGCACCACTCAGTTGGGAGTTTCAGCCAATTAGGTGGCAGTAAGCCAGTTAAGTGGGGCAACCAGTTAAGCGCCAGCAAGCACGCTGCGGCCCAAATAAACCACGGCCGGCACAATCGCCAACAAAATAAAGGCCGGTAAATGACACAGCCCCAGCGGCAACACCAGCCGTACCGCCAACCGGTTAGCATCCGCGCTAGCCTGGCTTTCACGCTGATCACGCAGGGTTTGCGCCCAAGCTTCAAGCATTGGTAGTGGATTGGCCCCAACTAGCCAGGCCGGCGCTAAACATTGACTAAGTGCCTTATAGCCAGCCCGATTTGGCGCAGCCAGGCTCCAAGCTTCATCCCAACTCGCCCCAATTTCCAGCGCCCGCGCCACAAATCCAAAATCCTTGATTTCGCAGGCAAACCCCAGCGCCTCCAGGCACCTGGGGATACTGGCGCCACTATGCAGCGCCGCGCCGCACAGATCCAGCAGTAAGGCGTCGTCGAACTGGTTAACTTCCTCCTGAGCACGCCCCACCATGCGGGAAGTAACCAGGCGCCCCACACACAAAAACCCCAGGCCGCCCAGAGCCGTGATGGTGCCCAGGGCGCCGTCGAGCCAAAACTGCCACACCCGTACCCCTAAAAGCGCACCTAAAGCCACCCCCACCAACGGTAAAGCAGCCAACATGCGGGCCGTGGCCACCGGCGCCGCTAAAGCCGCATAGCGTTGCTGCGCGCCGCGCGTGGCCTGCGTGATCATGCCGGCCACCTGCCCTAACACCTGCGCCAGGGGCGAGCCCAGGCGCTGTGCCAAACGCTGCCCCGCCAGAGCCGATCTAGCCGCGAGCGCATTGACCCCCGCCTGTTGGTGCCGACTTTGCCCCAACCACCAGGGGGTTTTGGTCGCAATCAAGCTGTGCAGGTAGAGGCTTTCGCCCGCCTGGTTGAGTTGGCTGGGGGCTCCGGCTTCGGCTAGGGCTTGGCTCCAGGCTTGGGTGGGCATCTGTCCGCCAGTAAGTCGCACCGATACCTGCACTAGCAGCATATTTAGTGCCACTGGTGGTTTACGTTTGGGTAGTGCTGGTAGGTGTATGGGGCGGCTTCGGCGTAGGGGTGCACACCAGCACCAGGCCACTAGGGTCAGCAAGCTGGCTAGTAAAAGCGGGTGGGTTTGGATTACTGCGACGACGGCGCTAAACGCTACTGTCAGGGCGGTTTCTAGGGCACTTTCTAGGGCGCTCGCGGCCAGTGCGAACAGCGTGGCCAGCGCGGATAGTGCTGACAGTGCGCCGCTGGCTTTGCAGGTGGCGGCGCATAGTTTGGCTAGTGTTTCTACCAGCTGCCAGGTCATGGTTATCTGCCTAGGGCTTGGTCTAGCGTTGGCCCAAGGCGCCGCCGCAGTAGTTCTAGGCCCGCACCTGGCACTAGCTGCCCATCATCATTCCAGGTCAGGGCGTCTTGGCAGATTAGTTCTCCATCTTGGCGCCATAGCACTGCCAGGCTACGTAGCCGGCGTAGGCCTTGCTGGCGTTCTAGGTGTATTACTGCATCTAGTGCGCTGGCTGCCTGCAGGTTTAGGGCTTGGGGGGTTAAACCGGCCAGGGCTCCTAGGGCGGCTAGTCTTGCGGGCACATCCACTGCACTGTTGGCGTGGAGCGTGGCCCAGCCTCCCTCATGACCGGTGTTGAGGGCGGTGAGTACGTCGGCTACTTCGCCGCCGCGACATTCGCCCAAAATGAGCCTGTCTGGCCGCATTCTTAAGGCGATTCGTACTAGTTCGCTCATATTCACCCCGCCGGCGCCTTCCACGTTGGGGCGGCGTTCTTGCAGGTAAACCACGTGTGGGTGGTTGATGCGTAGCTCGCGGCTTTCTTCAATGCACAGTAGGCGTTGTTGGGGCTCGACTAGGGCCACTAGGGTGGCTAGCAGCGTGGTTTTGCCTGTGCCGGTAGCCCCGCTGATCAGGCAGTTTGCCCGTTTTTTGACCAGTAGTTCCAGCACTTTTTGCATTCGTATGTCAAACATGCCCGCTTGGCGTAGCTGCTCAATGGTGAAGGCTTTGGAGCGAAAGGCGCGCAGGGAAATAAGGGTGCCACAGGCGCTGACTGGCTCTAGTACTGCGTGTAGTCGACTGCCGTCGCCCAGGGTGCCGTCCACTACTGGGCTGGCTTGGTCTAGGCGTTTGGCACAGCCGGCGGCTAGGCGCACCGCTAAAGCGCGGGTGTCTGCCTCGCTCCAGCCTGGCGGTAGTGGGGCGCGTAGTAGCCCTTTTCCTCTATCTACCCACAGTTGGCAGCCGTTAAGCAGCACGTCAGTGACGACGTCGTCGTCTAGGTAGCGCTGTAAAGGGCCGGCCCCAGCGATGTCTTCATAAACCCCAATGGCCATATCCGCCATGGTTTGGGTGTCTGCCACTGGGCTAGCGGCCATGGCTTGGGCCCAGCCTTGGCCGCTGGCAATGGCGCGCCGTAGTCGCCCACCCCAGTTTTCCCAGCTAGGGGCGTTTTCGCTAGGAGGGTTCCCACGGCGAGGGTTTGCACTGAAAACGCTTGGTTCACTCATTTTTGGCCCTTTTGTGCCCAAAAGTTGGGGTTGAGCGCCCAATTAGCTAGGCGCGCCCCCACTTTTTTCTCTGCCCGCTTTAGCCTCAGTGGATCTAAACCCAGCTGTAGGCGCTGGCTTAACTCGCGCCGATTAGGCAGGGCACACACCACCGGGGCACCTACCAGTCGGGCTATTTCTTGGCTGGTTAGGTCTGCTCCCTGCTCTCGTAGGGCTAGGGCGCCTAAACCTGGGCGTACTTCTTGCAGCCAGCCGCGTGCAGCTAGGGCGGCGCGGCGGGTTAGGTCACTTACCAGCAGTACCCGCGCACCTTCCAGCTCATCCCAGGGCAGGTGTGGCAGTTGCAGCGCCGGTAGATCCACCACTGTTAACTGACAGCTGGTGCGTAGGGCGTAGATAGCTTGACTCATTTGCAGCCAGTTTTTAGGCCCGCCTTGGCCGCCACTGCTAGCTAGTACCTTCACGCCGCGATATTTACCCAGCCCACGCACTAGTCTTTGGGGCCATAGCGGCGACTGATTTTTAGGTAGCTGCCCCCAGCTGGCGCCCTGACAGTAGCCGCTCCCCAGGTATAGATCCAGGCCACCGTAGGGGTTGGCGTCCACCAGGGCCGCATCCACCGTAGCCTGCGCGGCCGGCACCCCAAAGCCTGGCCCCTGCGGCTGCGAACATACGTCTTGGTTTCGACGCCGAGCTAGCTGCGACGCCTCACCACCACGGATTAGCTCTCTCCCAGCCCACGCCAGGAGCGCGGCGCTATAAGTGGCCCCAATGCCGCCCACCGCCCCACACACAAACACCACCTGGCCAAGCTGGCTGGCCTGTTTAGTTAGCAGCACCCGGTATAGCTGCTCCACCTGGGTGGGTAGGTTCAGTTCTATTAGCTCGACGGCGTCGGCGCGCCCCTCTAACTGGTCCAGTAAGCCCCGGGCATGGGACGCTAAACCCGGCTGGCATACTCCCAGGCAGCTTTCTAGACAGTTTTGGCTCAGGTAAGCGAACTGGCCGGCCATATGTAGCGCATCAACCCCATTAACCCCACCCTCGCCTGCAGCTTGCATCGGCACCTGGATGAAAGCTTCCACGTCGGCTATTTGCAGGTGGCAGTGCAGCTGCTCTAAATACTCAAGGGAACCAAAGCCCAGCACCAAAGGGCCTACACTACGGCCAGCCCCGGGCAGGCTGGGCTGACAAGCACATGCAGTTGCTGCGCCAACGCCGCCCTCAGGTGGGCTAGGGGCCGGCGCGCTTAAGTCAACCTCGTTTAACTCAACCATGCTCAACACCCTGCCCCCACCAGGCCCCAAAGCGCTGCCAGGCTGTGGATAAAAAGCATGGGGTAAAAAAGTTACCCACTTGTGGATTAACTCGGGAAATTTTCAGCTTGCGCTTTTACACTTCACAACACACCCCTAAAACTTCCTAAAGCCGAGGTAATCGCGTGTTTAAAACCCAATTGCGCCCACCGCAGCTAAGCTCGCGCCGCGCAGGCAGCCCCAACGCTGCCCCCAAAACCGCCACCCGCTGGCTACGCCCAGCCCTGGCCACACTAACCACCCTGATGCTAGGTGCCGCAGCCCTAGCCCCCACCAGCCCCGCACAGGCTGGAGTTTTCAGCAAAGACCCCAACGGCGACGTCGCCCGCCCCTTCTACTACAACTCCGCCACCCTAGACGGCACCCCGGGCAAGCTACTGCGCCAAGAAGCCGCCGTCAGCGGCATCAACACCCTGGGGATCAGCAAAATTGGGCCCTACAAAGCCCAGCGCATCCTCTACTCATCCAAAAACCGCACCGGCAAAGACATTGCCGTCAGCGGCATCGTGATTGAACCCAAACGCGCCTGGAACGGTAAAGGCCAGCGCCCCATCATCGCCTACGCCCCAGGAACCCAGGGCATCAGCGACGACTGTGCCCCCTCCTGGAACATCGCCAACTCTATCGGCGACTATGAACAGCTGTTCTTCAAATCCTTCCTGGCAAAAGGCTACGCCGTAGTAGTCACCGACTATGAAGGCCTAGGCACCCCCGGCGCCCACACCTACATGGACCGCGTCTCCCAAGGCCACGCCGTGCTGGACTCAGCCCGCGCCGCCACCCAGCTAAAAGGCTGGGACCTGGGCAAAAACAACCCCATCGTAATTAACGGCTACTCCCAAGGTGGCGGGGCCGCAGCCAGCGCCGCCGAACTAGCCGGCACCTACGCCCCCGAACTGAACATCAAGGGGGCAGCCGCAGGTGCAGTCCCGGCCAACCTCAGCGCCCTACCCGCCAAACTCGACGGCGGCAAATCCGCCCTATTTGAGCTCTACGCCCTCAAAGGCCTAACCACCAGCTACGGCGTCACCCTGCCGCTGTCACCCCACGGCCAGCAGGTAATGCAGCGCGCCACCAACACCTGCGTCATGGGCGGCAGCTTCTACAGCGGCACCCGCCTATCCCAGCTGACCAGCGACGGCACCAATGTGGACCAGCTCATGGCCCAAGAGCCCTACCGCACCATGCTGGCCGAGCAGCGCATCGGTAACCTAAAGCCCACCATGCCTGTACTGCTCACCCACGGGCGCGGCGACGACGTCATCGACTACCAGGTGGGATCCACCCTGGCTAGCGACTGGTGCGCTCGCGGTGCACGGGTGACTTTCACCCCCAATGACGCCAAGTCGCACACTGCCGGCGCCAGCGAGCACCTCAAGCAGTCGCTGGTGTTCACCATGCTGGTTTTGGATGGGCTCAGCCCCAACTCTTGCTCGGCCCGCTAATTCAAAGTCCCGCGCGCTATTTTCCGGGCCACCCGCTAAACCGGCCCGCTAACGCGAAGGGTCCGGCCCACTAATGCGAGGGGTCTGCCTGCTAAGCAACCGGTCCCTTTAGCCCGCCAGTTGGTGCTCGTTCAATTACGACGACGCCGCTGGCGGGCTTTCGCGTGTCCGCCAGAGGGTATGGCCGCCAGCAAGTTTTAAGCCAGTTAGTTTGGGCCAGCTACTAGTGCAGCTAGCCCCGGCGTTGTTTAGCGCTGCGTGGTGCCGGCCTGGACGGCGCGTGAGAGCTCACTGCCTTGACGCATCCCCTCTAGCAACGCCTCAGCCTGCCAAATAATCCAGGCCACTACCCCCTCCAAACTGGCACTGGCATAGGCCTGGGCAGCTTCAGCGTAAGCTGCGGGCACGCGTCCCGCGTAATAGTCGCTGACACTGACCCCGGTGGGGTCTAGCCCGTCGCGCACACTCAAATGCCGCACCAGCAGCCTGCCCAGTGCCCCATTAGCTAAAGCGAAGGGGCGCACTGTAAGCATTTCGGCGTGCACCAACGCCACGCGCACCAGTGCCGGCAGGTTTGGGGTGTCAATTAAAGTCACAATCTGCGCTAGGCGCTCACGTAGCTCTTGGCCGCCCAGGTTTGGCCCCGGCCCACCTTCAAGCAGCTGCCCGCCCTCAAGCAGCGGATTTCCGTTTTCACGCAGCCCGGCACCTTCAAGTGCCGTCTTTCCGCCCTCAAGCATCCCGCCGCCTTCAAGCGACTGGTTTTCAAGCCCCTGCCCACTTTCGCGTGGGCAGCCCACCACCGCCTCACTGATTAAGCCCCCAACTGCCAGCGGCCCCGCAACGTCACGGTGCAAAGTTGCCATAAGCTGCGCCGTCGCCGGGACCACCGGACGAGTGCGCCCCACCAAATCAGGCATATAACCAACCAGGCGGCTGTGCGCCCGCCACAATCCAGTGGCCGCATCCCAAGCCGGATCCTTACTGGAAGCATGCGCCCCCGCCCCTTTAGGTCCGGTGGCAATTTGTTCACGCAAAGCCTGGGCGCTAACCACCGCCCCCTCAATGGCCGCGCCACTAACCGCCGCGCGCACACTAGCCTCCGCACGGGCCTCACGCCAACGTTTACGCAGCGCCTCCTGCCACCGCAGCTGCGCTGAAGCCTCATATAAAGCCTCACTTGCAGCCGCTACACGTTCTTCACGGGCCAGTGCCAAGCAGGCGTCAATAAGGGCATTAGTGCTCACAAATCAAAGCCTACGCGCTAGGCTCTAAGTGTGAGTACCGAGGCCACCCACCCCACTACGCAGCAAGTTGCCGACTCAGCCCCCCACGGGCGGCGCAGGAGTCACATAATCGCGAGCATTTTTGGCTTGGCGCAAGGGGCCTGGGTGATGGCCCTGGCCGCCTTCGTAGTCAAATACCAGGGCCCTAACTTTGGTTTTAGCCACCAGGGCGAACAGTACCTGCTGGCCTTGCCGTTGGCGGTGGCGGCTTTTGCGGTTTGCCGCTGGGTTGAGCGCTACTATGCCCGCAACTCCTCGCTGGGGGCGGTGGTAGCCGGGGTGTTTTTGCTAGGCGGCTCCCTGGTGCTGCTGTGGCTGCAAAAGTACTTCACCCTGGGACTGATCTCATTTGTTTGTGCCATGCTGCTATTTGGTGGGGCCATGGGCATGCGCCGTGCTCGCCGTGCTGGACGTCGCGAAGCGGTTTACGCCCAGCAAATGGCCAAGCTGGACCAGCAGCCCGGCCAGGTGCCGCTGCCACCGCCTTCGCGTAAATCTGACCACCTGCTTTCGCTGGTAATCACCCCTTTACTGACGGTTTTTGCGCTGGTAGCTACTGGTTTTAGCTCCGGGGTGGTTGCTGGCGCGGATGTTTTCGCTGCCAACGCCCACACTTTCAGCCACGGCAAGGTGCTGTTTGCGCTGGTAGCCGGAGCGCTGCTGCTACTAAGTGTGGGGGCCTTAAGCGGCAACTCCACCGCCGGTACGGCCGCCACTGCGGGCACAATTTTCGCTTTCTACCTGGTGCTATGTGCGGGAATTTTGCTGGGTATCAAGCACCCGCTGTTCACTGACCCGGCCAGCTATATCGTCATTGATCCGGTGGTGTGGATTTTCTTGGCGGCAGTGATGTCACCGCTGGCACGCGGCTCACACTGGGCCCGTCAGGCTGGACGCACCCAAATGGCTACGCAGTTAGCTATGGAAACCAATAAAGCAGCTGCTTAATCCATTAATCCAGACCTAAATATTTTAGGAAAAACATTATTTTAGACACATATTCAGGCAATTTGCGCGGTTTTACGGCGCGCCTGGTAGTTAACGCAAAAAATAAGGGATACCTTTGTTTGCGCTATAGCTTTTGCCCAAGGAGACGCTGTGAGTACTAATCGGCCCAACGCAAGCATCTGGGACGACGACGAAGGCGAGGCCCAGCTGCGCCCCATGATGCGTAAAAATAATGCGCATCTTTTCGACGACGAACCTCCAGTTTCTTCACTTTCAGCCGCTAGCGCTGCCAGTGCCGCCGCTGCAGTAGCTGGTTACACCGCCAGTTCTGCCGCTGAGGCCAACGCCGCCTCAGCTTTGAGCGCTCCTAGCGCCTACTCGGTTGGCAGCGCCTCCTCTGCTTTGAGTGCCCGCTCTGCCGGTAGCGCCTACTCTGCCGCGAGCGCCTCCAGCGCCGCTGTGCCTTCAGCTGCTTCTGCGGCTGCCCCCGAGGCGGCTGACGCTGCGGTTTCTGCGCCCACCCCGGATTCAGCCGGTTCGGCCCCGCTCAGTACCCGCTCTGGCGCTACTCCCGACGCCGCCCCTAGCGCTGCTTCTGCCCAGTCTGGTGCCCCTAGCGCTGCTTCTGCTCCGGCTATGCCGCCCAGCCAGGCCCCCAAGTCAGCTCCCAGCGCGCCGGTTAACGGCCCGGTTTTGGGCACCACCCCTTCGGTGCACGTGCCCGCGAGCTCTTTGGCTAACAATGGTGTGCCCGCCATGCTGGCTAACACCCCGCCAGCTACTGGCCGCCGCTACACCAACGCTGAGAACGCACACACTTCTGGCACTTTTGACTCTGCTGCCCGCCGCGCTACCGCCACCACGGCTGCCACCAGCGCCACTGCGTCTACCGGTGCTAGCGCACTGACTGCGGCCAGTGCGGCTGCCGCCTCGGTGACAGCTCAGTCTCCCGCTAGCGCCACCTCAGCTAACGCCCCGGAACTGGCCGACGCCGCTAAGCCAGCTGTTGCTGACGCCGGCGCTGCTAACCCTGGCTCTGGCGCGGTGCGTCGTCGTAGCCTGTTTACTGCCGTGCCTCAGCCTGTGCCTGTTGATGAGGATAGCGACGATGAAACCATCCAGGTGCCGGTGGTGCGTGAGGATCTGATCCCAGATTCCTTCTCTGCCGCTAGTGCCGTATCAGCTAGCGCCGCCTCTGCTAGCGCAACCTCGGCTGCTGAGAGCGCTTCTGCCGCTGAAACTGTCTCTGCTGCGGAAACCAACTCTAGCGTGAGCGCCGCTAGTGCCCCCTCAAGCCTAGAGCACAGCTCCACTGCGACCTCCCCGGCCTCAGCTAGCGACGACGTCGCCCCGGAAAGCGCCGCCCAGGCAGACCAGGCAGACCAGGCAGACCAGGAGGCTGTAGACAGCGTCCAGGAGTTAAATGACGCGCATGAAGTTGAGGCCGCCGCTATCCCGCTGCCTACCGATTTTGATGCTCCCTCTGCTATCAGCATTCCCACCCCGCCGCACACGGTGAGCTCGGCTTTGTCGGCAGAGTCCACTTTCTCTATTGATTCTGCGGTTTCTGCCGCCTCTGCCGCCTCTAGCGTGGGCATTACCCTACCGTCTGCGGCTACTCCAGCCCCAGCCGTGCCAGTCACCCCGGCGCCAGCTGTCCCGGTCACCCCTGCTGCCGGCGCCACGGACACAGCCAGCAACGAGCTCAGCAAGACCACCCCAGCTGCGGATGCACCCGAGCCGCCGGCTCCCCCGGCCCCTGAGCAGCCTGAAGCGACTAAGGCTGACTTTGCTGACGATGAGGTGGTGGCCAGTGACCACACTGAAACCACCATCATGGACGCCGCCGACATGGAGCTGGAGGAGGTTGTTAAGCCAGTAGTTACCAGCACCTCCCCGGTAGGGGTTGAGCGTCTAGACCACCTGGCCACGGCAGACTCTGCGGATCTGGCCCCGGTGGCCCCCAGCCCCTCTAGCGCGATCTTCGCCTCCACCCGCACTGCTGCTTTCAGCGATTCGGCTAACCAGTCCGATGCGGACAATGAGGTTGACGACGACGTACTGCTAGCTGGCTCCACCGTGGTCGGTAAGCCCGCCTCACGCGCTGCCGCCCACTGGGGTGGCACTCTACTGGCGCTAGTGCTGTTCCCGATCGCCTGGTTCTTGATGCACACCGCCGCTAACGCCCTCACCGGCGCTTTGGCTGATGGCTGGCCTAAGGTCTTCTCCACCGCCGGCATCATTGAGCTAGGCATGGCGATAGTGCTGCTGATCGTGGTGATGGCGACGGCGACCCGCTCTTCCCTGGGCACCTTCGTCACCGGTATTACTACCTTACTGATTGGCTTGCCCTTTGTGGTGGTGCCTTCGATTACCAAGCAGTACCTGGGTGATTTCCTGGCCAATATGGCTTTGCAGTCGCGCTTTGGCCGGATCTTGTCTGAGGCTATTCTTCTCGACGGCGTCAGTGGCCGTCTGGTGATCATTGGCCTGTTCCTGATCATGCTGGGCGTGGTTTCGCACTCTACCCGTCGCGCTGGACGCCGCGAGCGCCTAGTGATGGATCGCGCCAACACCAAAAAGTAGCCTTTAGCTAGGAGCAGCCTGGTTAGCTAACCCCAAAAAATAACCTGTTAGCGGGCAGCGTTGGCCCCCGGACTTAAGGTCCGGGGGCCAGTTGCATTTTGTAAGCGCTAGCGCGTTAGCGCCGCCTGAGGGCCACCTGGTTAACGGCCAGCGGGCCAGCTAAAGGTCGGCCAGGGCACCGCCCGCGCAGCAGGGCATTAGCGCCACCGCATAGCAAGCGCTAGCGCGCTAGCGGGTGATGGTGTGGTGGTGCTGTGTAGCACCAAAAATAGCCTCGTTGTCGTACTCGAAGTTGTTTGGGCTGATGGGTTTACCGGCAGCCATTTCGGCGCGCATATGGGCCACTACCGCATCCAGAGTGCCGAATTTAGCGGCCACTAGGCGCTGACGCTGGTAGCCCACCCCGTTGCGACTGATGTCGTCCAAGATGGCAAGGTCATCTAGACAGCCCAAGTCTGCAGCGGCAGGCTCTAGCTCTTTAAGCAGTAGTGGCAGGGTGTCGGTAATGAGCGCCTCATCGCCGTGGATGTTTTCGATCAAAATCGCTTCCATGCCGTAGCGGGCGGCGCGCCACTTGTTTTCATCCAGGAACCAGGGCGAAATGGTTTCCAGGGTTTCACCCTTGTCTAGGCGGCGTGAGGCGGTTTCTACCAGGGCATGTACCAGGGCGGCAATGGCGCGCACCTCGGTTAAGTTAGTGGCGGCGTCGGCCACGCGAACCTCAATGGTGCCCAGGCGCGGCGAGGGGCGAATATCCCAGCGGATCTCGTCGAAGTGGTCAATCACGCCGGTTTTGAGCATGTCGTCGGTGTAGTGCTCCAGGTCCTGCCAACGCTCAAATAGGCGCGGTACGCCCGCTGTGGGCAGCTGCTGGAACACCATGGCGCGGTTGTCGCAGTAGGCGGTGTCTACACCCGCCCAGAACGGGGAGGAAGCGCTGAGGATCTGCATATGCGGCAGTTTGGTGGCCAGGTAGTTCAAGATCGGCATGACCTTGGCCCGGTCCTCAATACCCACATGCACGTGGGTGCCAAATAGCAGCATTTGCCGGCCCCAGAACTGGGTGCGGTTAACTAGCTCGGCGTAGCGACTTGAGTCTGACACGCGCTGAAAAATTGGGTCAGCAAAGGGGTGTGAGCCGGCGCTGGCCAGGTCGATGCGTAGCGGCTCTAGCACCGGGCGTAGCAGCTCTATGCCTTCTTGCAGGTCGGCGGCGCAGGCGGCCACGGAGAACTGTTTGCGCGAAACTAGCTCCACCGTGTTACGTAGCATCTCCCCATGCACCAGCGGGGTGTCGGGGTGGGCGCGGTGGAGCTGGTCAATTACCCAGTCACCGCATTGGCGTAGGTTTTCGTCGTCGCAGTCAATTAGCTGAAGCTCCCACTCCACGCCAATGCTGCTACGGTCCGACTTGGCAAAGTCGATGGCCATTTTTTCTCCTCTACGACGCCGTCCCTGCTTTAGGGCTTATATGGCGCCGTTTGTTTTGGGCCAGTCTAGGCGCAGCGCATGCTTAGGCGGTGCGCTGGTAGCGCTCAACGAAGCGGGTAATGAGCTGGTTAGCGCTGAGTACATCAGCACTGTCGCAACGCGCTATGACGGCGGCCTTCTGGTCGGCAGGGTAGTAGGTGTCCCCGTAGGTGTTGATGCGGATATGCATACCTTTACGGGTGATTTCGGGGTGGAACTGGGTGCCGTAAACGTTTTTACCCCAGCGCAGCATTTGCACGTGGCAAAAGTCCCCGGTGGCGAGGATGGAGGCCCCCTTGGGCAGTAGCCCTACAGCCTGTGAGTGGCCGGTGTAGGAGTAGAAAACTGGGCCTGCGTGGGCGGTAAGCGGGTCGCGGTGACCGTCGTCGGTAAGGCTGATACGGGGGGCCTGTAGGTCCTCCCCGAAGCCGTCTACCAGTTTGCCGCCGCTAGCTAGACTCAGCGCCTGCAAGCCAAAGCAGATACCCAGGGTGGGGAAGTCTTGGTCGATCAGACGCTTAGCTAGCGCACGTACACGCCGCTCTACGCGCTGATGCTCGGGGGATTTGTCCTCGCCGTGGAAGCCGAAGGGAGAACCCGTAATGATTACCCCGCTGTAGTCGCGTTGCAGGTTTAGGGTTTCCGGCTCACATGCATCGGTATCTAGTAGATCCATGATCTCTAGATCCTCATCACCTAGGCGCCCGTACATTCGCAACGTGTTTAACTCATCAGTGGCAATGTCTCCGGTAGGACGGCAAACAGCCACAAGGAATGGTAAACGCGAGGTTGCGGGTGCCGATTCAGTGTGCATACGTTGCACGCTACCAGCAACCATCAGCAACGCACACTATGACAATGGTTAAAAATAAAACGTCCCAGGAGCTTTACTCCTGAGACGCAGTTTATGAGTCGGGGTGACAGGATTTGAACCTGCGGCCTCTTCGTCCCGAACGAAGCGCGCTACCAAGCTGCGCCACACCCCGTGGTGCCTGCCTATCATAGCGTGTTTAGCAACCTTAAAGCCAATTGCAACCCAAACTTGGGATGTGTAGCGCGTTACAAACAGCTATTTAGCGGGCGGTGAGGGTCAGCTTAGCGGGCGGTGAGGGTCAGCAGGGTGGCTTCAGGGCGGCAGGCGGTGCGTACCGGCGTGAAGGGGCTGGTCCCCAAACCTGCCGAGACGTGCAGGTAGGCCTGGCCATCCTCGCTAGCTGGGGCAGTGCCCTTGTGGATGGCTTTGAAGCTAGCAGGCCAGGTACTTAGGCCGCTGGCCTGGGCTGGGGGTAGATCACAGTTTGACACTAGCGCCCCATAGCCGGGTAGGCACAGCTGGCCTCCATGGGTGTGTCCAGCCAAAATTAGCTGGGCGCCGTCGGTCACCATCTGGTCTAGCACGCGCTGGTAAGGGGCATGGGTTACGCCAATTTTCACGACGGCGGCGCTACTGCCCCCCGCAGCGCTCTCCCCCGCAGCTACAGGCTCCGGGAAGGCGTCGTCGTCGGCGTGAGCATCAGCCACACCCACTAGCTCGATGAGCTGACCGGCCGCTTCCACCGTGTCGCGGCAGTTATCCAGGTCTTTCCAACCGCCAGCTAGCTGCATGTCACGTACTTCCTCCCAGGGCAGTACAGGCAAGTCAGCAACCGGATCATCATTGCTACGCGGATCGCGGCGCAGGTAGCGGGTGGGTGAACGGAAAACCGTGCCGTGACGGTCGTGATCACCGAGCACAAAGGCTCCAGGGAAGGCCAGTAGCGGCTCCAGGGCCTCACCTAGGGCGCTTACGCCCCCCAGGGTGGATAGATTGTCGCCAGTGTTAATAACCAGGTCTGGCTCAATATCTGCCAGGGCCCGCACCCACGCCACCCGGGCTTTGGTGGCGCCGGTTAGGTGCAGGTCAGCAATGTGCAGCAGCTTGATGGGCGCCGAGCCGGGGGCCAGTACGGGCACCTCAATGCGACGCAGCACCGGCCAGCGAGCCTCGATTAGGCTCCACCCTAGGGTTGCCACCCCCACGCCGCCGACAGTGCCGACGGCGCAGGCTAGTTGTTTAAGCGCACTCACTGGCCGTTCCCGCTGTTGCGACGGTCCTGGGGGGTGCCGGTGGAGTTGTCAGCACTCAAACCGTTGGTGTTGGTGTTGCCCCCTTGGGAGTTGTTGTAGTTGCCGTTGGTGCCGTTGTTGTAGTTGCCGTTATTGCCGGTACCGTTGTTGTTAGTACCGCCATTGTTATTGCCGTTGTTGTTATTGTTGTTGTTGTTATTGTTGTTGTTGCCGGTGTTGCCCTGAGGGGTGGCCCCAGTGTTGCCGACGGCGCTGTTGCCACCCAGGCTGACCTGGTTGAACTGCTGAACTTCAGTGCCCGAAAGAGCCGAGTTCATGTAGTCGCGCCACAGCGGGACGGGCAGGTCAGAACCGTACATGGTGGAGTAGTAGCGACCACCAATAACCTGGCCGTCCATGTGGAAGTTACCCTCAGAGTGGCCTACCCACACGGCGGTGGACAGCTGCGGCACAAAGCCCACGAACCAGGCGTTATCCATCTTTTCGGTAGTACCGGTCTTACCTGCGCTAGGCCGGTTAAGGGCAGCCGCTGCGCCAGTACCGTTCCCCTTCATTACATAAGTCAGGGTCAATGCCACCTGATCTGCGTGAGTGGGGTCCATAACCTGACGGCAGGCAGTTGAGGGGACCTTGATCTCAGTGCCGTCATCCTTGGTTACCTTGGTGATGGCGGTGGGCGGGCAGTAGGTGCCGTGAGCCGCGAAGGTGGCGTAAACATTGGCCATGGTGATCGGAGCTACGTTCATGGTGCCCAGCACCATGGAGGGGTTGTGGTCGATTTCCCCGCCATCAACCGTGGTTATACCCAGATCCTTAGCCAGACCGGTGACCGCGCACAGGTCCATACGGCTAAGCATGTATACGTAGCTAACGTTTACCGACAGGGCAGTAGCGTTAATAACCGTGTGGTTAACGTTTTCTGAAGCATTAGCGTTATCCACGTTCCAGTTTTCAATGGCGAAACCCGGGTCACAGCTGGCGTGGAAGTCAGCGGTGGTGAAGGTGTGGGGGGCGCCGCCTAGCACCGTGTAGCCAGACATGCCCCGTTGGTACCACTGGGCCAAAACAATCGGCTTGAAGGATGAACCAGGCTGGAAACCACCAGTGTTAGAGCCGCCGTGCTTAGAGTCGGCCGCGTAGGACAGCTTAGTGGCGGTGGGGTCATCATTGCTGGGCTCACCATAGTTGGTATTTTGCACCATGGTGATGATCTTGCCGGTGCCCGGCTCGATAGATACTAGTGCACCCTTAACGTTGGACTCATCCCCAGTGGGCAGCCAGTTAGCCATGGTGTCGTAGGCAGCTTGCTGCTTGGCCATGTCCATGGTGGTGGTGATCTGCAGGCCACCACGTAGCAGCAGCTGACGGCGAGTGGCCTCATCCTTACCGTAGGCGTCATTGGTGAGGATCTCGCGCACCACGTATTCACAGAAGTAGGCGGCACTCTTGGTTACGCCGCTAGAGCCTGAGCCACAGCCGCCGACGGCGTTGGTTACCTTCAGCATGGAGTCGATGCTCTGACTGGTGGCTTCCTTGTACTGCTCCTGAGTGATGAACTTTTCCTCAAGCATCTTCTGGAGCACCCAGTCACGGCGGGTCTTAGCCGCATCAGGGTTGGTGATGGGGTCGTAGCGGGTAGGCCAGTTGGTCATACCGGCCAGCAGCGCAGCTTCACCTACGCTCAGGCTGTCGGCACCGTGAGAGAAGTAGTGGCGGCTGGCAGCCTCAATACCGTAGGTAGAAGGACCGAAGGCTGCAATGTTGAGGTAACCCTCCAGGATCTGCGCTTTGGTGTAGCGCTTTTCCAGTGTCAAAGCGTATTTAGCTTCACGCAGTTTACGGGCCGGGGTGGCGGCGCGGGCAGCCTCCACAGCCTCCGGGTCGCTAGCCTGCAAACCCGCCTCAATAAGCACGTTTTTAACGTACTGCTGAGTCAAGGTAGAGGCACCCTGGGTGGAGCCACCGGCTGCGTTGGTAGCTACCGCACGCAACATACCCGACAGGTCCACACCCTTGTGCTTGTAGAAACGCTTGTCCTCAACGGACACGATAGCGTTTTGGGCATTCTTGGAAATCTTGGCTAGCGGCACCACAATGCGGTTTTCCGCGTAGAACTGTGCGATGGTTTGACCAGCTGAGCCCTTTAGATAGGAAATCTGGGAGGGCTGAAGCACGTTGAAGTCGCTAGGTAGCTCGTCAAACAGCTGCACTGAGGCATCTGTAAGAACTGAAGCCGCCCCTACAAAGGGCAACGCGAAACCGGCAGCGAACACGCCGCCACCAACGGCCAACATAAAGAATGAGAGCAGTGCGGCAAGTAGCTCCCGGGGAGAGGAGAGGGAGACTCTCGAGCTAGCAGACTTCGACATAGTCCCTAGCCTACGTCATGGTGCAAGCAATGAGACAGAGCGGCTTGGTAACACTTCTGACATGCAGGCCAAAATTTTTGTTAGGACTAATACCTGGTTTCACTCTGTTTTTGTGCCAATTTGGAAAATTTTGAAATAACGTGCAGCGAGAATTTGAATCCGCGGACAAACAGGCGTAGAGTCTGGGGGTGAGCTGAGTAACAAAGAAGTGCTCGCCTGGACAAATGAAAGTAGTTCCAAAATGAATAACGAAATTCATTCCTGGACCCAATTGGCAGCGTGTGCCGGTATAGACACCACTCTGCTGTTTGGGAAGGGGGCCGAGCAGCGGGAAGCGCGCGAATTGTGTTACTCATGCCCGGTGCGTTTGCAGTGCCTGGCCGAAGCCCTTAATGGCGACTCTAGCTTTGGAGTTTGGGGCGGCTTAACTGAACGCGAACGCCGCGCCTTGATCCGCAACATGCCCCACATCACTGACTGGACTGCCTGGCTTTCCAGCGACGACGCCCTGGCGGAGGAAATCCGCCAACTACGCAAGCCTGCCCGCACCTCCCTACTACGACGCAAGCCCAGCCTGAGCGAGACTGCCTCTCAGGCCGCCACTACGCGCGCCGCAGCCTAAGATCAGACCACTTCAAAGCACCCCTAGCCCACCCCTTTCACCCAGCCAACAGGTAGGGTGTAATCATGACTACTTGGGAATACGCAACCGTGCCGCTAATCACGCACGCAACTAAGCAAATCTTGGATCAGTGGGGTGCCGACGGTTGGGAACTAGTCCAAATCGTTCCCGGCCCGGCAGGTACCGAAAACCTAATCGCCTACCTCAAGCGCCCCACCAACTAGTGGCCACCTTAAGCGCTAGCGCCACTACATAAATCAGTGCCCGGCCGTTTAATTACGACCGGGCACTAAAGCTTGTGAGCGCTATTTATGCGCGTTTATCAGCGGGCGCGGCGCTTGAGGCGCTCGACGTCGATAAGGGTTACAGCGCGCCCCTCCAGGCGGATCCAGCCACGGGAAACGAACTCGGCCAGAGACTTGTTAATGGTCTCGCGCGAAGCTCCAACTAGCTGAGCTAGCTCTTCCTGGGTTAGGTCGTGGGGGACATGGATGCCGTCTTCAGTGGGTGCACCAAAGCGCTCAGCCAGGTCCAGCAGGGCCTTGGCTACACGCCCAGGAACATCGGAGAAGACCAGGTCAGCTAGGGCGATGTTGGTGCGACGCAAACGCACCGCGAGGGCACGCAGCATATCCTTGGCCAGCGTGGGGTGGGAGTCAATAAAGCCCATTAGCTGGTTGTGCTCTAGAGCCAGCAGCTCAGTGGTGGCCACGGCGGTAGCAGTGGTAGAGCGCGGGCCCGGGTCAAATAGGGTTAGCTCGCCGACTACTTCGCCGGGACCTAGGACCGCTAGTAGGTTCTCACGGCCGTCAACAGAGGTGTGACCTAGCTTCACCTTACCGGTGAGCAGGATGTATAGGCGGTCGCCGGAGTCACCTTCATTGAATAGAACCTCACCACGGCGCAGAGTTGTCTGCGACATCATGCCACGTAGCTCTTCTCGCTCCTCAGGCGACATACGCTCGAAGAGTGGGATGCGCGCAATGATGCTGTCTTCCATATTGCGTCTCCTCGTTTGGGGATCAGGTAGCCGTCAAAGGGCTGATTATTGACTAATTTACCACACCTGTGATGTGATCCACTAGAGATTTTGGGCATTTGTACTCAGTTTTGCCAAAGTTTAAGGTGCTAGCGTTTGTGCAGATCAGTGCTATTTTCGCTGAAGTTGACCCAATTTTCGTGACAGTTTGACACGAAGTTGTCAGACCTATAGCCCATTAATATTATTTTGCGCCAGCTACCCTAAACCGCACTTTAGGCACCCTTTTTTGGCTCGTTTACACTCCCTGCGCCCAGCTAATTTTCAGGCTTCCTCAGGTTTAAGACACCAAGCATTTACCTGGTGAAATTGTAATGACTAGCCCCCTCAACCCGCCCTAATCGGCTACCCTGGAAGGGTGCCTCAGGTTGAAACAAAAGCAAACTACCGCTCCCGCATGGCTCAGCGCCAAAGCGTCATTATCGGTACCTGTCTAGTTCTAATGGTTATTGCTACGGCCCTCGGTTTGGTCGTAGGCACTGGGCTAGTCAAAGTACCAGACCCTGGCTTCCAAGCCGTCCCCACCCCCACGCTAGTTAAACGCATCCCGGTATGCCCTGCCGCCCAAGCGGTTACTGGCGAAATCACTGACATTAGCGTCAATATCTACAACGGCACCAAGAAGGCCGGTTTGGCAGGTAGCGCCGAAACTAACCTGAAAGACACTGGTTTAACTGTGCTTAGCACCGGTGACTGGGCCGAGGGTGCCTATGACGGCAATGTGCTGCTCACCGCCGGACCAGCGGGTATCACCAATGCTTACACCGTGGCCCAGGTATTTAGCGGCACGGTAGTGGTCCAGCAGGACCCGCGCGCCTCCTCTTCTGACACCACTGTTAACGTAGTTTTGGGCGCCCAGTACAACCACGGCATCAAGTCTGCTGCGGAAATGGCTGCCATTAAGTCTGGCTCCCCCATCACCGCTCCTGCCGGTTGTTCTCAGCCCACTGCGGCCGCATCCGAGGGCAAGAAGTGACCTTTTGCTTGCGCTTGTATTCACCTTTTTACAGCTAGGAATTGTTAGCGCATTAACCTACTTCAAGCTGGCGCCCTGGGCCCGCGCTTATATAAAGGCCGTGGGCGACGCTCCCCGTGAAGCTTGGTCAGCTAAGGACCTGCTACTAGTAGCCGCTTTAACCAATCGAGGCATGGCGGTTAGCGTGCTACTAGGTGGCGCACTTTTAGTGGGGGCGCTGTCACTACCTCAGGCACTAACTGGCGCGGCTGCGACGTCGTCACTGCCCCTGTCCGTGCCGGTACTAGCCGCACTGATCCCTGCCGCACTGGTGGACTGGCGCGTGCAACACCTACCCACCCGCCTGCTTTCGGTTGCCGGCGCAGTGCTGCTTTTGGGAATGGTTTTAGCCTGGCTAGCCCCGCAAGTAGCGCCTGCTGGTATCGACGACGTCGCCACTCCCCTACGCGCTGGTGACTTACTGCGGGCTTTGGGTGGGGGCGCCCTGGTGTATATTGCCCTGGCTGCATTGAGTTTGCTGCCCCAGCTGTGGGGCCGAGCCCCGGGGATTGGCATGGGCGACGCGAATTTGTATGTGATACTGGGGCCGCTGTTGGCTTTGCACGGCTGGAGCACCCTGCTAATGGGCTTGTATTTGGGTTTTTTCTTTGGTGGTCTGGTGGCGCTGGCTTTGCTACTTAGCGGCAGGTTGAAACTTAAGGGACGTATCGCTTTTGGGCCTTGGTTGATGGCGGGGGCCGCAGCGGCCCTGGCGCTGAGTGTGTCCTAACTACTACTGCCACAGCATTAGCTTGCGGCGAAATTAGGTCTAGACTGGTGGTCTGGCAGCGCTCGGACGACGACGCTCGAACGCGCCAGACGCACGGGCTCTGCCGCATGGACCCCTTTTTTCCATTGCGACAGGAGACAGTAAATGTCTAAGGCAGGTTTTTGGACCCTGCACGGTGACGGCCGCTCGGTAAAGCCGGGAGACGTCGTCGCCCCCCACGAACGTCTAACCTGGCCGCGCACCATCGGGATTGGTGTGCAGCACGTGGTAGCTATGTTCGGCGCTACCTTCCTGGTGCCGCTGCTCACCGGCTTCTCCCCTACTACTACTTTGTTCTTCTCCGGCCTGGGTACCTTGCTGTTCCTAGGAATTACTGCCGGACGTTTGCCTTCCTATCTAGGTAGTTCTTTTGCCCTGATTGCCCCTATTGGCGCAGTCACTGGCTACAACGCTTCTAATGGCGGTTTGATTGACCCACACAAGGCCTCCCTAGCTCAGGGAGGCATTATTGCGGTGGGTCTAACCCTGGCGGTTATTGGTCTGCTGGTGCACTTTGTGGGTGCCGGCTGGATCGACAAGCTGATGCCTCCGGTGGTTACCGGTGCGATTGTGTCCCTGATCGGTTTCAACCTGGCCCCTTCAGCCTGGAATAACGTTAAGCAGGCTCCTATCACCGCCACCGTCACCATTGTGTCTATCCTGCTGATCACGGTGCTGTTTAAGGGCATCATTGGGCGCCTGTCCATTTTGATTGGTGTGCTGATTGGTTACGCCACCGCCGTGGCCCTGGGTGAAGTGGACTTCTCCGCTATCAACAAGGCCGCCATCGTGGGTCTACCCGCCTTCCATGCTCCCAGCTTTGACTTTAAGTACCTGGGGGTGTTTGTGCCCGTGGTGCTGGTGCTGGTGGCTGAGAACGTGGGTCACGTTAAGTCTGTATCCGCTATGACCGGCGAAAACCTGGACAACATCACCGGCCGCGCCCTGTTTGCCGACGGCGTTTCCACCATGCTCGCTGGTAGCGGTGGCGGTTCTGGTACCACCACTTACGCCGAGAACATCGGTGTTATGGCTGCTACCCGCGTCTACTCCAGCGCCGCCTATGTGGTGGCCGGCATTTCTGCCCTGGCGCTGAGCCTGCTACCTAAGTTCGGCGCGGTTATCGCCACCATCCCCGCCGGTGTGCTGGGCGGCGCCGCCACGGTCCTGTACGGCATGATCGGTATGCTGGGTGTGCGTATTTGGGTGCAGAACAAGGTTGACTTCTCTGACCCGGTAAACCTCAACACTGCTGCTGTAGCCATGGTTGTAGCTATCGCTGACTACACCTGGGTAGTGGGCGACATGTCCTTCTCCGGTATTGCCCTGGGCTCCTTCGGCGCCATCATCATCTACCACCTGATGCGCGCTATCTCGAAGCTGCGTGGCACCAACCTAGAAAGCCCCTCCCCCGCCTCAGCGCCTGCCGGCGTGGAACTGGAGGGCCCGGCCTATTCCAAGCGCCACAAGCAGGCTTCTAAGGCTGACGAGCAGGAGTAACTGACCGCTAGCTAATAGCACTAGGGTCACTTATGTTTCACGTGAAACATAAGTGACCCTACGTTTATCTGGGATAGTCAAAACGGCTGTGGCCGGCTAGGCCTACCTTGAGTGTCGGCGCGCCTGCTTTGAGCTGTCAGCATGTACAGTTTGTGCGCCGGCACGCCCAGCTTCGAGGGTCAGCACGCCCAGCTTGTGTGCCGACAGATCCAACTTTGATAGTTGGCAGCTGGGTTGATGTTGCGCCCTGCGGCCCAGCTGGGCACACTTAAGACATGAGCGTATCCGGCGTATTTACACACCAGCCCCCCAATAACAATGCCGGCGCTAATCAAATCGGCTTCCCGGGCCAGATTGTTCCTGACGATTTTGTGTTTCCAGGTACGCAAGAAGTAAATCCGCGTGAAGTATTTGCTTTTGCGGGCTACAACGCTCCGCGACAAAAAACTCCAGCAATCTGCTTCATCGCCCTAGCCTCGCTACTACTATCCCCGATTCCCGGGGTAGTTCTCGTAACCATGGTTTTGGGGATTTTTGCGATCGTAGAATCTAAGCGGGCCGGTTATCGCGGCTGGGTAATCTCCTGGATCGCCACTATTATTTCCTGCCTGATTTTTGCCATTTACCTCCTGGCAAGCCTATAAGTAACGCCACTTTGCAAGCCAGTGGGCGGCGCAGCTAACCCAGCGCACGCTAGCCACATAAGCTCCAAGCGCCGTCGTCTAACGCAAACGGCGCCGTCGAGGAACCCCGGGACACTGTCGAAAAACGCAGCCAGCCTAGAGATCCCCACGCTTTTGCAGGCGCTGCAAGGACAGGTAACCCAGCGGAATCGGGATCCAGAAGGTAACCAGACGGTAAACCAACACCGCCGACACGGCCACACCGCTAGGTACCCCGGCAGTAACCAAACCACCGGTGAGAGCCAATTCCACCGGACCCAAACCACCAGGCGAAGGCACCACAGAACCAACCGTGTTAGAAGCCAGGTAAGTAATCGCCAACACCGCGAAAGGCAGCGAATAGCCAAAGGCCCACAGCGAAGCCCCGAAAGACAAGATGTAGGCCAACGACAAAATCACGGTACCCAACACGCCCACACCCATACGAGTGGGGTTGGAAGCCAACCACACCAGACGCGGCCACACCTGCTTAACAGTGGGCTCAATATGCACCCAAATCCAGTTGCGCAGCTGCGGCACCGCCAAAGCCACCGCAGCCACCACTACCGCCACCACTACCGCCACCAGCACCCAGCCAGAAGGCAGCGACAAGCCAGAAGAAGTACCGGTGGTAGCCGCCAAAATACCCAGCAGCACCACAGTCACCACAAACTGGGAAACCTGCACCAACGCCACGGTGGCCACACCCACCGCCGTCGGCACCCCCTTACGGTTAAGGAAACGCAAGTTCATAGCCGCCCCACCCACACCGGCCGGAGCCACCAGCGCCACCACAGAAGACGCAAAATGCACCTCGGTAGCCCGAATCAAACCCAGCTTGTTGGGGGTGAAAGCCACCAGCGTCATACCGGCGCCCACATAGGTGGCCAGCGAGAACGCCAGCGCCGCCAAGAACCACCAGAAATTAGCTTGCTCAACCGCCGCAGAAATCTGGGTGAAGTTCATCTGGCCCAGCACCGTCCACAGCGCCACCACACCCACAATCGCCATGAAAATAGTGCGGGCAGAGAAACGGTTAATCTTGGCAGGTTCAGCCTGGGCTGTGGGCACCAGCGCCACCAGTGCGTCACGCAGCTCCTGCAAAATCTTGCCGCGTCGTCCCATGGCGGCGCGGGTAGAGCGCGGCAACACCACCTTTTGCAACATCGGCGCGATAGAAGCTACCTGATCGCGATCCAGCACCCGCGAGGCGGAGGCAATGGCCCGCTCCACGCCCACATTTAGAGCCACTAGGGCCAGGGTTTGGGCTAGGTCCATGCGGCGCGAGAGCTCAGAGGAAGCCAGTTCGCCGTCATCCCAGTCGGTTAGCCAAATATGGTCGCCAGCATCCACCAGCGCACTTTGATCGCTGATGGCGCGGTGGGCTAGGCCAACCGTGTGGGCGCGGCGCAGCTGGGTCCACAAATCCAGCAAAGTGTCGTCAGAGATTTGGTCGCCTAACTGCCCAAATGCGCGCGGAGAGACAATATGCTCGGTGACCAGCAGCATTGATTCTTCTGCCTCAGCCACGCCCAGAATTTGCGGGGCCCGCACCGCATGACTGCGCGCCATCTGGTTCATCATCACCGTGTTTTCTGCACTGGCGCGCACCGAATAGTTTTTCGCTGGGGCCAGGCCACGCGTGCGTAGGGTGTCCCAGGCAGTGGATAGAAAGCCCACCACGTGCGTGTCAGTGTCCATCACGGTCAAGTCATAGCGTTTGCCGTCTTGGTCCCACACCGCGTAGATGCGGTGAATATCTTCGCTTTGGGACTGCCACAGTTCTTCGGCTAGCTCCAGCTCGTGGGCGCAGTTGTAGTCAGGTAAGGGGGTAAGTTTTTCGTCATTGCCGGCTGGGGCCAGGGTTTGGGGGGTTTCAGTTTCGACGACGGCGCCGTCGTCTTGGGTGGAAACGATCGGGTTTTCGCGTACTTTCTCGGTGTAACCAAGCTGGGAGTCGGTACGTACCTGCCAGGCTTGCAGGGGGGCTTGACGCGAGTTTAGACGCACCACCTTGACAGCGTCCACACCGCAGCGGCGCAGGCCGCGCGCCAGAGCCACCCCAGTGGCGTTTTCGCTGGCCACACCCATAATGTAAAGCACTAAGTAGCTGGCGATAAGACCCAACAGCACTGAGGCCACCGCTGCCAGCAGGGTAATAGCTGAGCGCAGCACCGAAACACCCACCACAATTCCCAGCAGCCACCAGGAAGTTTTTACCAGCTTGGATTGGTGTTTACCGGAAGCCAAAATAACTGCAGCCAAGGCAGCATAGGTGGGTGAGAGAATCTCGTAGGTGTTTAGGTTGCGGTAGGAGATCATGCCGTTGTGTACCTGGTTAAACACCGGCAGCTGCAACAGGTATGTGAACAGTGCAGATAGCAGATAAGCACTGATTAGGGCGATCAGGGTTTGGCCTGAGCGCCACCAGTCCTTATGCAGCAAAGCGCGCCCCATCAACGCTAGGGGCAGAGCTAAAGTGACGATACCTTCAAAGGCTTGCAGCGGGAACACCAGCACCCGGCGCAGCAGCTGGGAAAAGACGGTCTGTACGTCATAAATGACAGCGGTGGTGGTTGCCTGGGCGAACACAGCCAGTAGAAAAACCGTTACTAGACCTAGCGCGCAGACACCGGCAAATAGTAGGTCGCGGGTGCGGTGTTCGCGCCGCTCTAGGGTGTCAACCAAGGTTAGGGTGCTGGTTTCTACCAAAGTTGGCTGTGGTTCCGCCTGGGAGGTGGTGCCTACTCGGGGGAAACCAACTGGGCGGGCCGAGTTGGCGGCCTCAGCTGGGGCGCTGGGTTTTTCGACGGCGGTAGCTACCCGGCTATCCGGGGTGGCGGCGGGGCTACCGGCCGCAGATTGATCTGGCGCTTGGGTCATGGGGCTAGTCTATGAAACTGGGCCTTATATCCCCACATATCCCCCGCTAAATAGCGAAGCTCATTAGGGATATTTTATTTTGTCCGCTGCACCTTCCAAGACACTATCTAGTGTGCATAACAAAGCGCGCACCCGGGCTAGCAGCCTAAAGTGCGCGCTTTAATTCGAAGTAGCCAGACTATTCTATGTCACTTCATGCTGTCAGATCACTTCACGCGGCGCAGTCGCAGCGAGTTAGACACTACGATCACGCTGCTCATAGCCATAGTGGCCCCGGCGATCATGGGGTTGAGTAAACCCGCCATGGCCAGCGGAATTGCGGCCACGTTATAGGCGAAAGCCCAGAACAGGTTCTGCTTAATGATGCGCAGCGTAGCACGCGAAACCTTGATAGCAGCCACAACTGCCTCCAGGTCGGCGCGCACTAGCGTGATGTCGGCGGCCTCAATGGCCACATCTGAACCGGTACCCATGGCCATGCCCAAACCGGCAGCGCCTGCCTGGGCTAGAGCGGCGGCGTCGTTAACACCGTCACCCACCATGGCCACATTAGCCCCCTCACCTTGCAGGCGAGCCACCACGTCGCGTTTATCCTCGGGCAGTACCTGGGCGATTACGTCATCAATACCCACCTGGGCGGCGATGAACTTGGCGGCGCGCTCATTGTCACCGGTGAGCAGGATGGGACGCAGCCCCATAGCTTTGAGCTCACTGATGGCTTTGGCGGTGGTGGGTTTGGGCTCGTCGCGCACGGCTAGGGCGGCACGCAAGCGCAATGATTTTGGATCCGGCCCTGAGGCTACTAGCACCACGGTGGCGCCAGTGTCTTCTAGGGCGCGTACCTGTGCTCCACCCTGCTCGCTTAGGCTTACGCCCTGCTGGCTCAGCCAGGTGGCTTTACCGACGACGGCGTAAGTGACCTGTCCCGCTGCGTCAACTACCGTGGCGCTGACCCCACGACCAGCATGGTTAGTGAACTCGCTGATCTGGGGCGCCTGGACGCCGTCTAGTTGTGTGCCCGCCACAATAGCGCGGGCTACTGGGTGTTCAGAGGGAATCTCTAGTGCCTGGGCCAGGGCTAAGGTTTGCAGCTGGGCTGGGCTTAGGGTGGCACCCTCCCCCAAGTCCACAACCGTGGCGCCGTCGCTAGCAGCACCGGCCTGAGCACCAGCGCCGCCAGCGTCACTTACCTCGGCGGCGTCGTCGAAAAATACCGCCTGAGCCAGGTGCATTACCCCCGTGGTGACCGTACCGGTCTTATCCAGCACCACCGTGTCAATGCGGCGGGTAGATTCAAGCACCTCCGGGCCACGAATAACCACACCCAACTGGGCGGCGCGGCCAGTACCCACCAGCAGGGCGGTAGGCGTAGCCAAACCCAAAGCGCAGGGGCAGGCAATTACCAGCACCGCCACCGCTGCCGTAATCGCGGCCTGGGCGTTATGACCGGTAGCCAGCCAACCTAGGAAAGTTAAAGCAGCCAGAGCTAAAACCGTGGGCACAAACACCGAACTGACCCGGTCAGCCAGGCGCTGCACCGGCGCCTTTGCAGCCTGGGCGGCAGTAACCACCTGGGCAATACGCGAAAGTGTGGTGCCCGCACCCACCCGGGTAGCGCGCACAACCAACGTGCCAGAAGTATTCACGGTGGCGCCGGTAACCTCGTCACCTGCACTTACATCCACCGGCAAAGATTCACCGGTGAGCAAGGAAGCATCAATGGCGCTGTGACCCTCCACCACCACGCCGTCAGTGGCAATTTTTTCGCCCGGACGTACCCGGAAATGATCGCCCACCTGCAGGCGGTCAATCGGAATTTCCGTAACCGAGCCGTCAGCGTTAACCCGCGCAGCAGTTTTGGCGCCCAGCTGCAAAAGCTTACGCAGCGAGTCACCCGAGCGGTGACGCACCCGCGCCTCCGCTAAACGCCCCGTGAGCAGGAAAGTCACGATCCAGGCGGCAGACTCAAAATACATGTGGGCATGCTCGCTTTGGGCGCGCGGAATGAACTCCATGCTCATGCGCATACCCAGCATGCCGGCGCCCCCAAAAATCAGCGCCCACAGGCTCCACAAGGTGGCGGTAATAACCCCCAGGGAAACCAGGGTGTCCATGGTGGTGGAGCCGTGGCGCAAGTTAGTGAAAGCAGCCTTGTGGAAAGGCCAAGCACACCAAGTCACCACCGGCAGGGCCAGTGCGGCCACAACCCACTGCCAGCCATAGAACTGAGCGGCACTGACCATGGAGATCACCATCAGTGGCACTGATAGCGTGGCCGCCACGATCAGGCGACGGCGCAGGTCAGCGGCGTGGGCCAGGTGGCGGGCTTCCTGCTTGCGCATAGCCTCGACGGCGCCGTCCTCCACCTTAGTCACGGTGGCGCTGTAACCAGCTTTTTCCACCACGGCCACCAGCTGCTGCGGGTCTACCGGGGCGCTTAGCTCAACGTGGGCTGATTCGGTAGCCAGGTTAACTGAAGCGTTAACGCCAGCCACTTTATTCAGTTTTTTCTCCACGCGCGCCACGCAGGAGGCACACGTCATCCCACCCACGCTCAAATCTACGCTGCCATGATTGGCGCTAGTTGAGGTGGTTTCTTGGATATCAGTCATTATTTAAGGCTCCGCCTCACTCGTCGCGTTCGATGGCTTCCAGGGTGTAGTTGCCGGCTTCATCGACGGCGTCGGCCAGAGCCTGGTCGTCTAGGTGCACGTCAGAAACCACCATTACGTCAGAGACGCCACCCTTGTTCAGGATTACTGAAACGTTCTTGACGCCCTCAACCTCTTCTAGCTCTTCACTCACGTGACGCACGCAGTTAGAGCAGGTCAGGCCTGAAACCTTGAGGACGGTGGTGCGGTCGATGTTTTCAGCCATTTTCTTCTCCTAGATGTGTTGCCTACCCAGCCACAACGCAGCTGGCAGCTATGAATATGGGCTAGCCGGCCTGTAGACAGCTTTAAAGCTGTCCCCCAAGCACGACTAGCCCAACCGGGATATGCCCCGAATTATTCCTAGTTAATCCTCTAGGTGGCGCACCAAACTTTCAGCCAAGCCCACGTAGGTGCCCGGGGTTAGCGCCAGCAGGCGAGCTTCGACGTCGGCAGGCATACCCAACCCAGCAATAAAGTCACGCATAGCCTGGCCGGTAACCCGCTTGCCACGGGTCAGTTCCTTTAGGCGCTCGTAGGGGTCAGCCATGCCGGTGGCGCCAGCGACGGCGGCCGCGCGCATAGCCTGCTGCACCGGTTCACCCAGCACCTCCCAGGTGGCATCTAAGTCTTCAGCCAGGCGGCGCTCATCCACATCCAGGCCGCCCAGCCCCCCGCGCACATTAGAGATAGCCAGCAGCGAGTGGCCCAGGGCCACGCCCACATTACGCTGGGTGGTGGAGTCGGTCAGGTCGCGCTGTAGGCGGCTGGTTACCAGGGTGGCCGCTAGGGAATCTAGTAGCGCACAGGAAATCTCAAAGTTAGCTTCACCGTTTTCAAAACGAATCGGGTTGACCTTGTGCGGCATGGTGGAGGAGCCGGTAGAGCCCTGGGCGCTTAGACGCTGGTGGAAGTAGCCCAAAGAAATGTAAGTCCACACGTCGGTGGCCAGGTTGTGGGCAATACGGTTGTAGCGGGCCACGTCGCTGTACAGCTCAGCCTGCCAGTCGTGGGATTCAATCTGGGTGGTTAGCGGGTTCCAGATCAGGCCCAGGTGCTCCACGAAACCGCGCGAAACAGCCTCCCAGTCAGCTCCCGGCACGGAAACCACGTGAGCGCCGTAAGTGCCGGTGGCACCGTTGATCTTACCCAGGTATTCGGTGCCCTCAATGCGGCGCAGCTGGCGGCCCAGGCGCCAAGCCAACACGGCCAGTTCCTTACCAAAAGTGGAGGGGGTGGCCGGCTGACCGTGGGTGCGGCACAGCATGGGCACAGCCTTGTACTGGCGAGCCATTTCGCTGAGGTCATCCACCAGGCCCTGGGCGGCCGGCAGCCACACCTGCTTGATAGCTGAGCGGATGGTTAGGGCGTAGGCCAGGTTGTTGATGTCTTCACTGGTGCAGAAAATGTGCACAATCTCGTGCACCTGGGGCAGCACCGTGTCTTGGCCCAGCACCTGGGGGGCAGCATCTAGGCGACGCTTGAGCAGGTACTCCACAGCTTTCACGTCGTGACGGGTGACTGCCTCAATTTCAGCCAGTTCATCAATTTCGGCGCGGCCAAAGCTGGAAACAATACCGCGCAGGTACTGCTTCTCAGCGGCAGAGAACTTAGGGGCGCCCGGCAAAACCTCGTTATCAGTGAGGTAAATCAGCCATTCAACTTCCACATGCACGCGAGCGCGGTTCAAAGCAGCTTCAGACAGGTGGTCCACCAGTGGCGAGGCGGCGGCGCGGTAGCGTCCGTCCAACACCCCCAGAGCCAGTGGCGGGTTTACTTCAGCTAGGTTTACACGGGATAGGGGCAGGTCAGCAGTCTCAGCACAACTCATGCGCTAATTGTCTCAGCTGACCTGCCCCCAACACCAGAGGCCCGGTTTAACGTGGTTTTAAGCCACTTTTTCGCCGGGCTGGCGGCTTAGGCGCGGGTGCGCCGTCGGTTTTAGTGACGGTGCAGGTAGTCGCGTAGTTTGCCAGAGCGCAGCGCCCCACCGGCGGCCACTAGACCCCCAGCTACCAGCACTAATCCTCCGGCCACACCGGTAACCGCCAGCGAGCCGTGGCGCGAGCCGCCACTGTTACCAGCAAAAGCTACCTTCCCTGATCCCTTTGAGGAGGGTAGCGGTGAGGGCTTCAGCGCCGCCCTGCCGGTAGGCATGGGGCTGGCGCTGGGCACAGCGCTAGCCGTAGGCGCGGCGGTGGGGCTGGGTGCAGTGGTGGGCACAGCAGTAGGCGCAGCGGTCGGCGTGGCAGTGGGCGACGCCGTCGGGGCCGGGGTGGGGCTTTGCGTGGGCTGCTCGGTGGGCTGCGGGGTGGGAGCAGCCGGCAGCATCCGGCGCTTACCTAGGTTCTGGTCGAAGCGGGTTACCGGGTAGGTGACCTGGTTGTCGCCCTGGGTGTAGGTCAGCGTCAGCTTGGCATCCAGGTAGCCCTGCTTGGCTTCCTGTTCGCTTACCACATAGCCGCTGGTTGAGCACCACATGGTCGTGCCGGGCGCAATGCCGCCGATGCAAGATTCAATTTCGGTGCCCTTGGGGCCCTTGAGGCTATCGATGTACAGGGTCTCACTGGTGTTGTTGACGATGCTCCAGTGGAAGGGCAGCTTTTCGCCAGCCTGGTAGGGCTTGGCTACGATGTCGCGGGTGTAGTCGCTGCGCTCGCCGACCACGGTCAGTGCAATCAGCTCAGGGGTGGCGAGTTTGAGCTCCACCGAGCCGCGCAGGGTGTACTGGCCTGCCTCCAAGGTGGCATCCACATTGTAGGTGCCAGCCACAATGTCCTTGGTGGCGGTGACCTTGACGTTTACGGTGGCCGACTCGCCCGGCTTTAGCGCCGGGGTGGCTACCAGCTCGCTGCTGACGTTTTCGGGCAGGCCGGTTAGGCGCATGGAGCCAGCCGGCAGGGCGACGTCGTCGTCATTGCGGATAGTGACGCTTACGCTGGTACTTTCCCCGGCCCCCAAGCTGACGCTAGCGGGAGCGAAGTTGGCGCAGAAAGGCTTTAGCCACTCGCGCCCGAAGGTGCCTACGCGGATTTCCTTGTCGGTTTTGGTTTCATAGGCGACGGCGAAAGTGCCGTCCTTGAGGGCGGTCACCGAGGAGTAGGCGTGCGGGCCGTAGTGGTAGACGCGGCTAACGGGCCAGGTGGCGCCGTTGTCGCAGGAGTAGCGCACGTTACCGGTGATGCGGTTGATCAAGTGGCCTTTACGGTCAACATCTATCTGCCAGTTGTAGGGGCTGTTGTTGGCGTTGGTGAACAGCAGCTCCTTGGCGGCCTTGCCGCTGGTGGCCTGGGGGTTCATACGGGTAATGCCGGCGTTTACTTCCGGGTCTACCAGGGCAGTGTCAAGGTACTGGTTCTTCCAGTTGACGCCGCCGTCGTCAGAAATAGCGACCAGGCGCCCCACCCCGTCACCCCAGCTGCGTGAGTTGAGCATGAGGCGGCCATCGCTTAACTCAACCACCTTGTTTTCGTTGAAGCTGTTGCCGATCCGGTTACCGGCATGCCAGGTGGCGCCGTGGTCGTCAGAGTAAACCGAGTAGGCGTAACCGTTGTGGGCTGAGTCAGTGCCGATGTATTGCTGCACCAGGCGCCCAGCATATTTGCCGTGCTTAACTTGAATGCCGTTACCGGAGGTGGCAAAGGTGCCGGTGATGCCCTTGGGCTTAACCACATTGGTGATTAGGCGGTGGCTCCAGGTTTTGCCGTTGTCGGTGGAGGTGGAAACCTCGGCGCTCATAACGTTGCGGTCGGCGTCGTCGTCAGAGTCAACGGACTGGAAGAAACCCGCATCCTTAGAGTAGACGTGGAAGTTGAACAAAATGTTCTTTTCGGCGTCATACACATATGAGGGGTCTGAGTAGCCCTGCTTTTGGGCGCCGGGAACGCCCGCGTGGATGACGGTTTGTTCACCCCAAGTACGCCCGCCGTCGGTGGAGCGGCGCTGCAAAATGGAGTTGGGGTTGGGGGCGTCCATCAGGCTGGGGCGCCCGTCATAGGAAACTACTAGATCACCATTGTTTAGCTGCACGATTGAGGGGATGCGGTAAACCGGGAATTTACCGTCATCGCCATTGGCAACTGCTTGCGAGGTGAAATCCTGGCCAGATTCGGTGGCAGTTACGCCAGGGGTTAAAACTACACCGGTAAACGATAAGGTCAGTGCAGCCAGTGCGGCTGCGGTTTTAGCGTGGACACCCTTTGGGGACACGGGAACTCCTTCAATGGCGCTCAGGGGAGCTAGTGCGGGTCTGCGCACATCGTTGTTGTGATTGTAAGCTTAACTGCGCGAAATTGTTACATAATGTGACTTTTTCGTTAGCTTTTGCGTCAGTTTCGCTCTTGGGTGGCGGTGACGGTGGCTTTTTTCTTGGGGCGACGGCGCCGTCGTCATCATGGCCATAAAGCGAGGCAGCGCCGTCGAGCCCAACCACACCAAAGCACGCACAACCGAGGCTTAACTGACCGCGTGCGCCGCGCCAAAAGCGCACAAGCTTGTTAGGCCTAAAAGCAGCTTGGCAAAATATAGGCGTGGCTGTAGCTATACCTTCTTCTGCGCGGGCGCTGCTTGAGCACCTGCCACCTAAGGTGGCCACCCGCATCAGTGAGACTGTGGCTATCGCCAACCTAATTCGCTTAATTGCGCGTTTGGAGGCGGCGCGGGCCACCGTCCTACTAACGCTGACTTTTTTACTGGCCGTAACCCTGGGCATTAACAACCACTCACTTTTACCCTTCCGGGTTGGGCCATTTTGCTCCCTAGCGTTATGCCTGATCAGCGCCTATTGGGGCAGCAAAATCATTACTCAGCACACGCGCGTGGCCTACGACAACGGCACTGACGCCCTGGTGCGCACCGACGCCCTAACCCCCACCGCCTCAGCTGCAGCCGCCCAAACCGCCATGGAAATTTCGCAAATGCTAATTTCCGGGGTGCTATTTGCGGGCGTAATGCTGGGCACGCTACCTCACATGCAATTTCAAAAAGCCAGTTGGCTGGCTGTGGGCGTGGTGGTGATGGGTTCACTGACCTCCTCACTTGCGTTACTGTGGGCAGTGATTTGGCCGCATGCGCCGCGCCGCTGGATGCAGATAGTTAACGCACTTATCGGCACCTGGATTTGCGTGATGTGGTGGTCTGGGCCGCTGGCTGCACTCATGCACCACAAACCTGACATGCTGCTGGGCTGGCTTAACCAGTACAGTTTCTTTTCTGATGATCCCACCTGGCCGGTAGTCATTTACGGCTTTATGGCTGAAGGCATCTCCTATGTGGCCCTATATATGCTGCGTAAAAGTGCCGCCTGGAATAACCCTTCGGCGGCCCTGCGCCAAGCCATGGAGATCACCGGACCGCGCTGGGCTGGGCCGGGGGCTGTGGCCCTAACCCAGGAGGCGCAGCTATGGCCACAGCTGACCGTGGCGCAAACCTTTGAAACCCTTGATGGCCTGCGTGGTTTCACTGAGCCGCCGCCCCACCGTGAGCAGATGCTGCAAGCATGTAAAACTCTTTTGCCCCCTCCCGATAAATTTATTGACGAGTGCACCTTTAGCGAGCGTGAACTGGTGTTATTGGTGTGGGCACTGAGCCAGGAGGCGGATCTGATTTTGATTCACCGCCATGAGAGCTATCAGCTTTTGCCGCGTTCTATGCAGATTGTGTGCCGACAACTGGTTAAGCAGCGTATGGCTGAAGGGGTACTTTTTGACTTCTCCCCCGCCTACGACGACGACCTGCTGAGGCTAATCCGCTCGGGCCAGTAGTAATCTGCCAGATTCCCTAAAACTGCATCTACAGCCATACTGGCGCCACTGCGCTCGCTTTGTGCGAGTTACCTTTACGAGTTCTACTCACGAATTAATGCACCGGTGGGGAACTTTTTTACCCCAACAGCCTTATCCACAGCTCAAAGGCGAAGCCTTGACTCGGCGTCTTAGCGTTTAGCCATGAGTAACTTGCATTACGTTAGGCAGCTGGTCCTAAGCGCTAAAAGCCAGGTGCCAACCATTCCCAACCAGTGGCGTGGGAGCGCGGCGCAAGCCGCTGGTCAGTCTTTAGCGCAACTAAGCGCCGCCATAAACGTGCTGATCGGCGCCGTCGACAATGACATTCAGGCACTAAGCACCCCAAGCTAGGTCTAGTCATGGGCGACATTGTCTACGTTTCTGGGCCCGATAAAAATCTGCATGTGGATCCGCAGGTGCTGATGAGGCTTAAACGGCAGGTTATGAAAGTCCACTCACTGCTGGAACAAGCCAACAATGCCTATAAGGTGGCTCGCACAGAGCCCAATCCTGGGGTGCTGGAACTACCGCGTATGCCGCTACAACCCCCGCCATTATTTCCTCAACCCCCGCCCAAGCGGCTGTCCTCTGAGCTGGATGCGGCCACAACCAAGGCTTTAAAAACCTGCATCAGTCAGTGTGAAACTAACGCTGACGCCCTACAGGTGGGCTATAACCTCTACACCGATGCCGAGATTAAAGCCCAGGCATCGTGGAAATTAGAGGGACTCAAGCGCGCCAATCCTGTCTCTATGGCTAAGCATAGGAGGAACAATTTTCTTAGTGAGGCTGCCGTGCGCGCCGAGATGCATAAATACGGCCTCGATAACCCCCAAACTCTGCAGAAAAAGCTTAAAGCGTTGGGAATAGATATTGATTTAGAGGACGCTAAAGCTATTTATCAGATAGTGGTATTGCTGGTTCGTAGTGGCTATGGGGGCTGGTTAATTAGTGAAGTACCTGCTCTAATTACTATTTATAAAGCTAGCCCCAGCCTTGGCGTATTTCTGCAGGCAGCTATGGTTTATGCCGGTGCGTTTCTGGGGCCTGAGGCTAAACTATCCTTGCGCGGAGCAAAAGCGCAGCTAACCTATGGACTTGCAGGTGGCAATAAGATTTATTGGCGCGGTAAATGGGTTAACCCTAGAGAGCTTAGCGATGTTGAGGCAACCAACTACTACTTGGCGTATCTAGCTGGCGGGAAAAAGAATTACCGACTCACCCTGATCAGCGACGACCTGCGCATGGACATGCCCTCCCCCGCTATGGGGCCGCTCAGTTTCTCTTTTAAATCTGCTGTGGGCGCTGAGCTAGCTGCCGCCATGTTGGCAGGTATAGCAAAAACTACTACCGGGGTAGGCCAGGCCAGTCAGGTCAAGTTCAAGCCGTTAACCAGTAAATATGATGGCTCGGTGGCCGACACTATTAATTACTGCGATCACATAAATTCTTCTGATCCGCAAACTGGAGCTTTTTCTATCATTAAAACCACCTATTCTGATGGAACCTGCTCCTACCAGGTGATTTTGCCGGGCACACAACAGTGGACTGCAGGCAAGTCGAACCCTCAGGATCTACTAACTAACTTGCAGGCTAATGCCGGCGCCAGTGACGACTACTCGCAGCTGGTGATTGCCGCCATGACTAAGGCCGGCATTAAAAGCACTGATCCGGTATGCATTTACGGTCACTCCCAGGGTGGGATTGTGGCCACGAACCTAACCGCTAATGCGCAGGTGCGGGCACGTTTCAATATTGTGGCTACAGCTACCGCCGGTAGCCCTACCGGCAACAGCGTGATTCCGTCAGGTACGCAGTATTTGAGCATGGAAAACGCCGACGACGTTGTGCCCAGCCTGGATGGCAAAGCGCCGGTTAGTGCCACTAACCGCACCAATGTGGTCACTGTTCACCAAGGCAATGACCAGCATGATCAGCGCGTCTATGCGCGTTCAGCTAAGCAGTTACCTAATGAGCCAGGCGCGCAAACCTTTAATCGGGCTTGGAACCAGGATGCGGGTAAAACTGTGGTTTCGCGCGAACAGGCCACTTTCCAAATTAAACGCACCCCGGTAGCAGAGCTTGCCCCCAGGCCTTCACCGCAGCCAGCGCCCACCCCACGCCAGGCGGCGCCAAGCCCGCCACAAGCAACTCCACCGCAGGCGGCCAGCCAACCAGGGCCGCAGCCAAAGCCCTCGCCAAGTCCAGGCCCAAGTCCCAGCCCTGACCCCGGCCCACAACCTAGCCCTGGGCCCAGCCCAAACAAGCCGACGCCGCACTAGGGGCGACGTCGGGCAATAAAGCAGATTCAGTTATCGAAGCAGATTTAAGGCAGGAAAATGGCCATAATCATAACGATACTAATGATGATTTCGCTGACCCCAACCACGCGGGGGCGAATCACCTTGGCGCGCTTGCGTACCCTCTGGCGCTGCATAAGCGGTAGCACTAGGGCGCGCGCAGTTAGCACCACCCACAGGGCCAGGTTAGTCCAGCCAATCAGGCCGGCGCTGGCCGCATATGCCACCAGAGCCAGCCCCACCAGGTGGAAGCCAAAGCTAAGGCAGATCATGGCGAGCTTGCCTCGGCCACGAATCATGGCTTTTACGTAAGGTACAGTGCCCACGAAATAGCCGCTGACCAGGGCGGTAACCAACCAGGCCCAGTGCCAGCCGGTTAGGTTTTGAGGACCCCCAAAGCTTTCTAGGGTGTCCGCGCCCTTCTCTAAGCCTAGGAACCCGCCGGCGCCGCCAGTGGCGACGTCGTAGCTGACGGCGGTCATTAACGTGGCCGCAAGCGTAGTGGTGACGCCGCTAAGCAATGAGCGCTCTTTACCTATGCGCACCTGCCACAAGGCCAGTGCCAGTAGCGGGGCGAAAACTGGGGCCCAGCGGAGCAGGTAGGGGGCGCTGATCAGGCTCGCTAACCCAGCCACAGCGCAAATTGCCGAATACCAGATCATGGGCACCAGTAGCAGCAGTCGCTTAGCTTCTGAGCGGGTGCGTAGCCACTGGGTCCAAGCCCAGAACGCGAAATAGCCCATCCAGAAAGCCGGCCAGATCAGCAGGTAATGCCATGACCAACCCCCAATAAATGCGCCCACTAGGGGCGGAATGATTAGCATCCCCCAGGCGCCATGCTGGTTAGGTACCCAGGCACGGGTGCTGGGACGGCGCCTAATTTGCTCGGCGCTAGGACGGCGTCCTGGGCGTTCTTGCGTACCCTGTTGTGCAGCGGCTGAGGCACCAGAAAGTGGCTGGCCGGTGGCTAGCAATACGTCGTCTTCCGAGCCTGGCAGTGACTGTTGGAAGGGTACAGAGCTAATGGCCTCGTCAGCAGTAACGTCACTATCTGGGTCTTGATACTCCACCCTTGACACGCTGGAGCTGGGGCGCGTCTGGCTAATTCCAGCTGACGCGGCTGGCAGCTTGGCACCCGCGTCAGGGCTGGCAGCGGAGGGAACTGAAGACGTAGAGCTCATGGCTTTATTCTAGGGAAAAGCCTTAGATATTTAGCTGACACGGTGTAGCAGTCTGTTCGCGCTTGCCATAACTGGGATGTACATAACTGGGATGTACATAACTGGGCTGCAAACAAACTGGGGCCGGGCACTAATGCACCCGACCCCAGCTAGCTAAATGAGACTAGTTGGCTAGCGCTGCGCTAACCACGCTCTTGGCTTCCTTCTGAACTTCCTTCAGGTGCTCTTCACCCAGGAAAGACTCAGCGTAAATCTTGTACACGTCCTCAGTTCCGGAGGGACGGGCTGCGAACCAAGCGTCCTTGGTGGTGACCTTCAGGCCGCCGATCGGCGCGTCGTTACCGGGGGCGCGCACCAGGCGCTGCTCGATGGGTTCACCAGCCAGCTCGGTGGCGGTGACGTCTTCGGGAGAAAGTGCGGCCAGCTTGGCCTTTTCTTCCTTGGTGGCGGCGGCGTCGATACGGGCGTAGGCCGAAGCACCGAAGCGCTCTACCTGCTCAAGGTGTAGCTGCGAGGGGCTCTTGCCGGTGACGGCGATGATTTCGCTGGCCAGCAGGGCCAGAATGAGGCCGTCCTTGTCGGTGGTCCACACGCCGCCGTCGAAACGCAGGAAGGAAGCTCCTGCGCTTTCCTCACCGCCGAAGCCCACAGAGCCGTCTAGCAGGCCGGGCACGAAGTGCTTGAAGCCTACGGGCACCTCCACCAGCTTGCGGCCAATGGATGCCACCACGCGGTCGATCAGACTGGAGGAAACCAGGGTCTTACCTACGGCGCAGTTTTCGCCCCAGCCGGGACGGTGAGTGAACAGGTACTCGATGGCCACAGCCAGGAAGTGGTTGGGGTTCATCAGGCCGTCGGGGGTGACGATGCCGTGACGGTCAGAGTCGGCGTCGTTACCGGTGGCGACGTCGTAGGGGGTGGCACCAGAAGCGTCGGGGGTCATGGCGTTACGCAGAGAGGCCATGGCGTAGGGCGAGGAGCAGTCCATGCGGATCTTGCCATCCCAGTCCAGAGTCATGAAGGACCAGGCGGGGTCCACCTTGGGGTTGACCACGGTGAGATTGAGGCCGTAACGCTCGCCAATCTCAGCCCAGTATTCAACCGAGGCGCCACCTAGCGGGTCTGCACCGATGCGCACGCCAGCCTTGCGGATAGCCTCCATGTCAACCACGTTGGCCAGGTCAGCTACGTACAGCTCACGGTAGTCGTGGCGGATTACCAGCTCACTCTTGAGGGCCTCGTCGATGGGCACGCGCGGCACGTTGCGCCAGGCGCCGTCCACTAGTAGTTCGTTGGCGCGGTTAGCAATCCAACCAGTGGCGTCGGAGCCGGCAGGGCCACCGGTGGGCGGGTTGTACTTGAAACCACCATCGCGCGGAGGGTTGTGGCTGGGGGTGACGACAATACCGTCAGCTAGGCCGGGGCCGGAGGTGCGTACGCCCTCGGGGGTGCCAGCGCCGTTAGCTACCAGGATGGAGTGGGAGACGGCCGGGGTGGGGGTGTAGGAGTCGCGAGAGTCGATAGCGACCTTCACGCCGGCGCCTACCAGCACCTCGACGGCGGAGCGCCAGGCCGGTAGTGATAGGGCGTGAGTGTCGCGGCCCAGGTAGAGCACACCGTCGGTGCCCTGGGAGGCGCGGTACTCAACGATTGCGGCGGTGGTTGCCACAATGTGGGCTTCGTTGAAAGCAGTGTCTAGGGAGGAGCCACGGTGACCGGAGGTGCCGAAAACTACGCGCTGAGCGGGTACGGCAGGGTCCGGTACCAGGTCGTAGTAGGCCTGGCGAACTTCTTCGACATTGATGAGATCTTCAGATAAGGCGGGTTGGCCAGCTCGTTCATGCATGTCTGTAGTGTGGCACAGCTTACCCACAAAAATCACCCCATCACATGCAAATACTCACAAATACAGGCAAAATCATCCCTTCCCTATGATTTTTCCATGGGGTTTTATAGG
>ERZ773050.43-NODE-43-length-83400-cov-15.243542_pt1 | contig 83400 bp, 70 predicted proteins | sample MGYA00580632_ERZ773050 | MGnify/ENA primary metagenome ERZ773050 (study PRJEB29015, sample SAMEA2738123) | human oral metagenome | biome: human oral; feature: human-associated habitat; material: saliva | place: China | collected 2166 ... | reverse complement strand
ACCGTATGAACGAACAAGTTTCATACCTTTACCAACCATATAACCCATCAATCCTTCGTTTGATTAACAATGTTATCAAAGCGGCTCATGCTGAAGGTAAATGGGCTGGTATGTGTGGTGAAATGGCCGGTGACCAAACTGCTGTTCCACTTCTTGTTGGAATGGGCTTGGATGAGTTCTCAATGTCAGCGACATCTGTTCTTCGTACACGTAGCTTGATGAAGAAACTTGACACAGCTAAAATGGAAGAATACGCTAACCGTGCTCTTACTGAATGTGCAACAATGGAAGAAGTTCTTGAACTTTCAAAAGAATACGTTAACGTAGACTAATCATAAAAAGTGGAGGCTTAGGCTTTCACTTTTTTTATATCTAAACGGAGACAAAATAATTGACTCATTCTTTAGTTAGGAGTAGAATACGGCTAACCTAGGTTAACAATTTTAACAATTTTTTGTCAAAATTTTCTGAATAATTCTCGTTTAAATCTTGGAATATTTCTAAAAAAATGATAAAATAGGTCTTATAATAGATAAAAGGAGTTACTATCTTGGCTAAACAATACAAAAACTATGTCAATGGTGAGTGGAAAACATCTGAAAACGAAATTACTATCTATGCACCTGCAAACGGTGAGGAACTTGGATCAGTTCCAGCAATGAGCCAAGCTGAAGTAGACGAAGTCTACGCAGCAGCTAAAGCAGCACTCCCAGCATGGCGTGCGCTTTCATATGCTGAACGTGCAGCTTACCTTCATAAAGCAGCAGATATCTTGGAACGTGATGCAGAAAAAATCGGTCAAGTTCTTTCTAAAGAAATCTCTAAAGGTTTGAAATCTGCAATCGGTGAAGTTGTTCGTACTGCTGAAATCATCCACTATGCAGCTGAAGAAGGTTTGCGTTTGGAAGGTGAAGTACTTGAAGGTGGTGCCTTTGACGCTGGTAGCAAGAAAAAAATTGCTGTTGTTCGTCGCGAACCAGTAGGTCTTGTACTTGCTATTTCACCATTTAACTACCCAGTAAACTTGGCTGGTTCTAAAATTGCACCTGCCTTGATTGCTGGTGACGTTGTTGCCTTCAAACCACCAACACAAGGTTCTATCTCAGGTCTTCTTTTGGTTGAAGCATTTGTTGAGGCTGGTATCCCTGCTGGTGTCTTGAACTCAATTACAGGTCGTGGTTCTGTGATCGGTGACTACATCGTTGAACACAAAGCAGTTGACTTTATCAACTTTACAGGTTCAACTCCAGTCGGTGAAAATATCGGTCGTTTGGCAGGTATGCGTCCAATCATGCTTGAACTTGGTGGTAAAGATGCCGCTATCGTTCTTGAAGATGCTGATCTTGATTTGACTGCTAAAAACATTGTAGCTGGTGCTTTTGACTATTCAGGACAACGTTGTACTGCTATCAAGCGTGTTCTTGTAATGGATAGTGTTGCAGATGAATTGGTAGAAAAAGTAACTGCTTTGGTCGGAAATATCACTGTTGGTATGCCTGAAGAAAGTGCAAGTGTTACACCACTTATTGATACAAAAGCAGCTGACTTTGTTCAAGGTCTAATTGATGATGCAGTTGAGCAAGGTGCTACTGCTAAAACTGAATTGAAACGTGAAGGAAACCTTATCTACCCAGCTGTCTTTGACCATGTAACTACTGACATGCGTCTTGCTTGGGAAGAGCCATTTGGTCCAGTGTTGCCATTCATCCGTGTATCTTCAGTTGAAGAAGCGATTAAGATTTCTAACGAATCTGAATTCGGACTTCAAGGAGCTGTCTTCACACAAGACTACCCACGTGCATTCGCAATTGCTGAGCAACTTGAAGTTGGTACAGTTCACATCAACAATAAAACACAACGTGGTACAGATAACTTCCCATTCCTTGGTGTTAAAGGATCTGGTGCCGGAACTCAGGGTGTGAAATACTCTATCGAAGCTATGACTCGTGTGAAATCAACAGTATTTGATATCGCAAACTACTAAGAGTGTAGCTATTCAATCATTAAAAAAGTGTAAAGGGTCCCAATAATAGGGGCTCTTTTTCTTTTAAAATATGGTATAATAGAACTAAATTTCGAATATAGAGAGTTTTCTGACAATGAATAAATCTTATTTTTACTTGGTTATGAAGACGCATGAGTTAGAGGTACCATACACTGGTCAACTTCGTCGTGTGCGTGTTCTTCTACCTAAGAACTATGAAACGGATACAGATCGTTCTTACCCTGTCGTGTATTTCCATGATGGTCAGAATGTTCTTTATAGTAAGGAGTCGTTTTCTGGCTATTCTTGGAAGATTATCCCAACAATCAAGCGTAATCCTGATATTTCGCGCATGATTGTTGTAGCCATTGATAATGATGGTCCTGGCCGTATGAATGAGTATTCTGCGTGGAAGTACCAAGAATCTAATATCCCTGGTGTCCAGTTCGGAGGTAAGGGAGTAGAGTATGCAGAGTTTGTCATGGATGTGGTTAAACCCTTTATTGATAAGGAATATCGTACCCTCTCTGACCGTCAGCACACAGCTATGATTGGTTCATCTCTCGGTGGTAATATCACTCAGTTTATGGGGCTTGATTATAAGGAGCAGATTGGTTGTCTTGGGGTATTTTCTTCAGCTAACTGGTTGCATCAGGATGCTTTTGATCGTTACATGTCGCGTCAAAAGCTCGATTCAGATCAACGTGTCTATATATATGTAGGAACTGAGGAGGCTGATGATACTGACAAGACCTTGATGGCTGGTAATATTAAGCAGGCTTATATAGACTCTTCATTGAGCTATTATCATGATTTGATTGCTCGTGGGGTTGATTTGGAAAATATCAAGATTCACATTCAATCTGGTGCTGAACACAATGAAGAAGCTTGGGCCGAGAATTTACCAGACTGTCTTCGCTTTTTCGCTGAAAAATGGGACTAGTCTTTATTAACGCAAATTAATTTAATTTAGGAAAAGGAATATAAATATGAATATCGAACATCTTAGCCACTGGAGTGGTCAACTTAACCGTGAAATGTATGTTAACCGTTACGGGCACGCTGGTATCCCTGTTGTGGTTTTTGCCTCATCAGGTGGTAGCCATAACGAATACTATGACTTTGGTATGATTGATGCTTGTGCACGTTTTATCGAAGAAGGACGCGTACAATTCTTTACGCTTTCAAGTGTGGACAGTGAAAGCTGGCTTTGTGATTGGAAAAATCCACACGATCGTGCTGAAATGCACCGTGCCTATGAACGCTATGTTATTGAAGAAGCTATTCCATTTATCAAACACAAAACTGGTTGGTTTGATCCAATGATGACAACAGGTTGTTCAATGGGTGCTTACCATGCACTTAACTTCTTCTTGCAACACCCTGATGTTTTCAATAAAGTGGTAGCCCTCAGTGGTGTCTACGATGCCCGTTTCTTTGTGGGTGAGTTTGGAGGGGATGAAGCTATTTACCAAAATTCCCCATCAGATTATATCTGGAACCAAAATGATGGTTGGTTTATCGATCGCTACCGTCAAGCTGAGATCATCGTATGTACAGGTCTTGGTGCTTGGGAACAAGATGGTCTTCCATCTTACTATAAACTCAAGGAAGCCTTTGAACAAAAGAATATTCCAGCTTGGTTCTCTGAGTGGGGTCATGATGTCGCTCACGATTGGGAATGGTGGCGTAAACAAATGCCTTATTTCCTTGACAATATGAACCTATAATTTCTTTGTCCATCCCATCTAAATAACTATAAAAGAGGAATTACTAATGAATTATCTTGTTATTTCACCATACTATCCACAAAACTTCCAACAGTTTACAGTTGAACTTGCTAATAAGGGCATCACTGTTCTTGGTATTGGTCAAGAGCCTTATGAACAATTGGATCAACCTTTGAAAGAGGCTTTGACTGAGTACTTCCGTGTAGACAATCTGGAAAACTTGGATGAAGTTAAACGTGCGGTAGCCTTTCTTTTCTATAAACACGGACCAATTGACCGAATCGAATCTCATAACGAATACTGGTTGGAATTGGATGCTGCTCTTCGTGAACAGTTCAATGTTTTTGGTGCTAAGCCAGAAGATCTTAAGAAGACTAAATTTAAGTCTGAAATGAAAAAACTCTTCCAAAAAGCTGGAGTTCCAGTTGTACCTGGTGCTGTCACTAAAACTGATGAAGATGTGGATAAAGCTGTGAAAGAAATCGGTCTCCCAATGATTGCTAAGCCAGATAATGGGGTTGGTGCAGCTGCAACCTTCAAACTTGAAACAGAAGATGATATCAATCACTTTAAGGCTGAGTGGGATCATGAAACAGTTTATTTCTTTGAAAAATTTGTAACTTCAAGCGAAATCTGTACTTTCGATGGTTTGATTGATCATGATGGCAATATTGTCTTCTCAACAACTTTCGATTATGCCCACACTCCGCTTGACTTGTTGATGTACAAGATGGACAACTCTTATTATGTTCTTAAGGATATGGATCCTAAGCTGCGTAAATATGGTGAGGCAATTGTCAAAGAATTTGGCATGAAGGAACGTTTCTTCCATATCGAATTCTTCCGTGATGGTGATGATTATATTGCTATTGAATATAACAACCGTCCAGCAGGTGGTTTCACAATCGACGTCTATAACTATGCTCATTCGTTTGATTTGTACAAGGGTTATGCGGATATCGTTGCTGGTGAACCATTCCCAGTTTCTCAGTTTGAGCCGCTTTACTGTTTGGCGACTTCGCGTCGTGCAAGCTCACACTATGCTTACTCAGAAGAAGAACTTTTTGATAAGTATCGTGAACAACTTAAAGTTAAGAAAATCATGCCTGCAGCCTTTGCAGAGTTGCAAGGTGACTTCCTTTATATGTTGACAACTCCAAGTCGTGAGGAAATGGAACAAATGATTGAGGACTTTGGTAAAAAAGCCTAATCTGTATATGTTAAAAGCACTTCAGAGTATACTGAAGTGCTTTTGTAATGCCTTATTTTTCGTGGAGTTCTTGGTTTTTAAGAACCAGTTCTGATACTTTAGCGAATTTTTTAAGTTTTTTGAGGTCTTCTGGATGGGTTACCAAGCTAATGACGCTACCTTCATTTCCCATACGGCCGGTACGACCTGCACGGTGAGTGTAGGCTTCACGGTCTCGAGGGATATCGAAGTTGATGACCACTTCCAGATTTTCAATATCGATACCTCGTGCCAAGAGGTCAGTACCTAGTAAGAGTGAAATCTCATGGTTCTTGAATTTTTCCAAGATAACCTTACGGAATTTGACGTTGATGTCACTAGCCAATGATACTGCTGAAGCTCCGTTAAATTGGAGGCGCTCTTCAGTAGCCCCAAGGTCAGAAAGACTGTTGAAAAAGACAAGGCCACGGAAGTCAGGAATATTGGAGAACTTACGGAGAAGTTCGACACGGTTACGTTTATCAACACTGATATAATAATGTTTAATAGTGTCTAGTTCCTGATCAGATAGGTCATAAACGATAGTATTTTCGACAAGATCTTGATCGTCAATTTTGTTGGTTGCCGAAATATAAATCATTTGATGGTCACGAGGAACATGGTGGCTGATTTTTGTCACAAAGTGGTATTGGCTATCACTGAGAAGCTCATCAAATTCATCAAGGACGATAGTATTGACGTTCATCATCTTGATCTTTTTGAGTTTAATCAGCTCAAAGACACGGCCAGGGGTTCCGATGAGAATTTCTGGTCCTTTCTTCAGGCGTTCAATTTGTCGCTTTTGACTAGAGCCAGAAAGGAAGAGCTGGGCAGTGAGTCCTAGTGGCTCAGCCCACTGTTTGGTTACGTCGAAAATTTGTCCAGCAAGTTCAGAATTAGGTGCTAGGATAAGCAATTGCTGAGCTTTTTTTGGCTTGAGTGTGAGGAGCAGTGGGAGAAGGTAGGCAAGGGTCTTACCTGTTCCTGTAGGACTGATACCTAGGACATTGTCTCCTTCAGTGATTGGTGTAAAGAGTTCTTTTTGAATGGCAGTCTCTGTAGTGATTCCTTTTTCTTTAAGGAGGTCTTGCCATTGTTCAGGAAAGTTTTTAAACATAAAAGTCTCATTTTCTATATGGATTTGCTTTTATTATATCATGATTTAGTGTAGAATAGATAAGAAAGACTATATTAGATAGGAATTTAACATGCCTAAAAAACCGATTATTATTGGGGTTACGGGTGGCTCTGGTGGTGGTAAGACCAGTGTTTCTCGTGCCATTCTATCAAATTTTCCAGATGAGAAAATTGCTATGATTGAGCATGATTCTTATTATAAGAATCAGTCACATTTGACTTTTGAAGAGCGTGTGTCAACTAACTACGACCATCCCTTTGCCTTCGATACAGATCTTATGATTGAACACATCAATGAGCTGATTGCTGGGCGTCCAGTGGATATTCCCATTTATGACTACACCCAACACACTCGTAGTGAAAAGACTTATCGTCAAGAGCCACAGGATGTTTTCATTGTTGAAGGGATTTTGGTACTTGAGGATAAACGTTTGCGTGATTTGATGGATATCAAGCTTTTTGTAGATACTGATGATGACATTCGTATTATCCGTCGTATCAAGCGTGACATGGAAGAGCGTGGCCGTAGCTTGGATAGTATCATTGAGCAATATATCAGTGTGGTTAAACCTATGTATCACCAGTTTATCGAACCAACGAAACGCTACGCAGATGTGGTGATTCCTGAAGGTGTCACAAATACTGTTGCTATCGATTTGATTAATACTAAGGTAGCAAGCATTTTGAAAGAAAGTCAGAAAGCCTAAGCAGGAGCTTGGCTTTTTTGGTATAATTGAAACGTTATGATTATTTTACAAGGAAACAAGATTGAGCGCTCTTTCTCAGGAGATGTGCTCTTTGATAATATTAATATTCAGGTAGATGAACGCGATCGTATTGCCTTGGTTGGCCGTAACGGTGCTGGAAAATCAACCTTATTGAAAATCTTGGTTGGAGAGGAAGCGCCGACGAGTGGTGAAATCAATACAAAACGTGATTTGAATTTGTCTTACTTGGCTCAGGATAGTCGCTTTGAGTCTAGCAATACCATCTATGCAGAAATGTTAAATGTCTTTGCAGACTTACGTGCAGACGAAAAGCGTCTGCGTGACATGGAAATGAAGATGGCCGAGTTGACTGGGACAGAATTGGACAAGTTAATGACTGACTACGATCGGCTTTCAGAGGATTTTAGACAGCGTGGTGGTTTTACCTATGAATCTGATATCAGAGCTATTCTCAATGGTTTTAAGTTTGATGAAAGCATGTGGGAGATGCCCATTTCAGATCTTTCTGGAGGGCAAAACACGCGCCTGGCTTTGGCGAAAATGCTGCTTGAGAAGCCTGAGCTCTTGGTACTGGACGAACCGACCAACCACTTGGATATCGAGACCATTGCCTGGTTGGAGAATTACTTGGTCAATTATCAGGGAGCTCTAATCATTGTCAGTCACGACCGTTATTTTTTGGATAAGGTGGCGACAGTAACCCTGGATTTGACCAAACATAGTTTAGATCGTTATGTCGGAAACTATTCCAAATTCATGGATCTCAAGGCTGAAAAGTTGGCCACTGAAGCAAAGAACTTCGAAAAACAACAAAAGGAAATTGCTAAGCTAGAGGACTTTGTTAATCGTAATATTGTCCGTGCTTCTACAACTAAGCGTGCTCAAGCCCGTCGCAAACAGCTAGAGAAAATGGAACGCCTAGATAAGCCAACAGAAGGCCAGAAATCGGCAAATATGACTTTCCATGCAGACAAGGTCTCTGGAAATGTGGTCTTGACAGTGAGGGATGCTGCTATTGGTTATGACGATGAGATTCTCTCAGAGCCTATTTCCCTGGATGTTAAGAAGATGGATGCCATTGCCATCGTTGGTCCAAATGGTATCGGGAAAACAACCTTTATCAAGTCGGTAGTGGGTAAATTGCCTTTTATCAAGGGAACGTCAACCTATGGTGCTAATGTTGAAGTGGGGTATTATGATCAAACCCAATCTGCCTTGACACCGTCGAACACAGTCCTTGATGAGTTGTGGAATGATTTTGCGACAACTCCTGAAGTTGAGATTCGTAACCGTCTGGGAGCCTTCCTCTTCTCAGGTGATGATGTCAAAAAGTCAGTTTCTATGCTTTCTGGTGGTGAGAAAGCTCGCTTGCTCCTAGCAAAATTGTCAATGGAAAATAATAACTTCCTAATCCTGGATGAGCCGACCAACCACTTGGACATTGATAGTAAGGAAGTCTTGGAAAATGCCCTCATTGACTTTGATGGAACGCTTCTCTTTGTCAGCCATGACCGTTACTTTATCAACCGTGTGGCAACCAAAGTGATGGAAATTTCTGAGGATGGGGCAGCCATTTATCTTGGAGATTACGATTACTACCTTGAGAAGAAGGCGGAGCTTGAAGAGTTGGCACGACTTGAGGCAGAGGAAAATCAAGTATCAGAGGAAGTCCAAGTAGCTTCAGCGGGAGCTAGTGATTATCAAGCTCAAAAAGCCAATCAAAAAGAGATGCGTAAACTAAGTCGACGCATAGAGCAGATTGAAAATGAGCTAGAGACGATTGAGGAACGCTTGGAGGAAATTTCTGCTGCCATGCTTGAAACAAATGATGTGGCAGAATTGTCTGACTTGCAGAAAGAGCTGGATGACTTAACAGATTCTCAAGAGGCTCTAATGGAAGAGTGGAGTGACTTATCAGAACAAATGGAAGGTTAAGGGATGATGAGAACCTTTTCATGTTTTGAGTTGTGAAAGGCTTACATTGTTGGTATAATGGTCTTAGTATATAAAAGGAGACTAACTTTATGAACAAAGTAAAGAAAAAAGTGTATCGTAACACAACATCTTTCAACATGATGGCATGGGGATCATTTGCCTTCTTCGTAATCTTGATGTTGGTAGGCCTCTATACCCTTAAAGAGCCTTTGATGGTTAAGGGTTACTACCTCATGGGATGTGTTGGCTTGATTTCATCTTCCTTTACAGTATCTAAGGTTGTCCGTGATAATCAAGAAGATGAAGAAAACTATAACAAACTCATCGCACAACAAACTTTCGAACAATAAGAAGAGAAGCCTGAAAAGGCTTTTTCTTTTTGCAGAAAATGCACAATTATTCTGCCTCTTCCCTAGTGGAAATGTTATAATGGAGTGAAGAAGGGTAGATGGTTTTGGAATGAGATAAGTCCAATTCATCAGCCTCAATGCCTTATAAGACTAATTATCGTATAAGAATGCGTTAGTGAAAAGGTAGGTAATATTATGGAATTCAAAGTGAAAGATGGTCAAATCATCTATTATCGTGATCTCGGTAAAGGCTTTCCAATTGTTTTTTTGCATGGCAATAATTTGTCAGGGAATTACTTTGGTAAGCAAGGAATTCTGTATCGAGACTATCGTTTAATTTTCATTGATAGTCGTAATCACGGCAGGTCCAGTCGTCAGAGTGTTAAGATGACCTTTGAACAGATGGCTGCCGATTTGGAGGAAATTTTGCAATATTTGAATATCAAGAAGGCCTTATTTGTCGGTCATAGTGACGGTGCTAATTTGGCTATGGTTTATGCTAGTCGTTATCCTGACCGGATTGCAGGGCTCTTGCTTAATGCGGGAAATATGACCTTTAATGGGTTGACGAGACGCTCAAGATTCGCGGTCTATATACAATATCTTTGCTTAAAAGCCTTGTCACCATTTTCATCTAAAATGGATATCATGGCTCAGGTAACGGGTCTGATGCTTCATGACTTGCCACTAGATAGGGAACGTCTACATCAGGCTGCCTATCCTGTTTGGGTAGTTATGGGGCAAAGGGATGTTATCAGTATTAGGCATTCTAGAGAGATTTCAGAACTCTTTCCGATTCATAAGCTCTATGTCCAACGTCGAGAAGGGCATCGTCTAGCTCAACGTAAATATAAGGTCTTTAATCAAATGATTCGTGAGCTTGTGAGAATTAGTCGAAAAGAGGTGGTGGCATGAAGCGTCTTTTAGAGAGACTTCAACCTTTAAAAGTGGCCGTTAAATCCATCTTCTTTATCTCGATTACGGTTCTTGTCGTCATAGAATTGGTTCGTCTAAAACGGACCATCACTTTAGAGTCACTGGAGTCAGCTCTGGCCGGTTTATCTATTTGGCATCTTGTTTTGATGGCTGTCATCGGACTAGTCGCTGTCTCCCCCATGCTTTTGTATGACATCATACTGAATAAGGAGCTAGAAACGGATTATTCCAAATCCTATATCTTAGAAACAAGTTGGGCTGTCAATACCATTAATAACTTGGCTGGTTTTGCTGGTTTGGTCGATGTGGGACTACGATATTCCTTTTATTCTGAGGATGGGCAGGAAAAGACAGGTGTTAAGGCACTTTCTCGTTTATTGCCTTACTTTATGTCGGGCCTATCCCTTTTAAGTGGTTTGGTATTCGCTGTCTTTTGGTTCTTTCCTCTAAGTCCGGATTTAAGAAAGTATTGGTTACTCTTATTGGGTATTTTCCTTTATCTGCCTTTTATTTTCTTTGTTTCTAGTCGAGAAAAGTTAGCCTATTTTGGTCAAGTACCATTGAAAACGAGGCTAAGTCTTCTTTTAGCTTCGACAGCTGAATGGGGAACGGCTCTGGGGAGCTTTGTCAGTGTGGCTTATTTAATGGGCTTGCATGTTCCCCTTTATAATCTGATTCCTCTTTATTTCCTAGCGGTTATTATTGGTATCTTCTCTATGATTCCGGGTGGGATTGGTAGTTTCGATTTGATTGTGATTACCGGTCTGACCTCTATGGGGGTTAGCAATGCTCTTGCGGTTAGTCTGCTCTTGCTCTTTCGTTTAACCTACTACGTTATTCCCTTCATGCTTGGTGTTGTCTTCTTTTTCAAACACATGGGAGGACGTATCAACGAGAAATACTTCAAACTTTCTTCACGAGTATTTGGTGGAAGTCTCCACCGTTTTCTCGTATATTTGCTACGTTTTTTAGGGATTTTCTTGATTTTGTCTGCCTTAATCCCTGAACGCTTGGCTAATGTCTACTTTATTAGCCGTTTTGATCCTATTCAGGAGCAGTTGATTTGGCAATTCCCAAGTATCCTATTTGGAACCCTATTTATTTTCATGGCTCGTCTCATTAGACGTCGGGTTAAGGGTGCTTTTGTTGCCTCCTTGATAACCTTTGTCTTGGCCTTAATTTATGTCAATCTCAATGGTATTTCATGGGCCATGTCTTTCCTAATTTTACTCTCTTTGGTGCTTATGTTGATCATCAGAAAAAGGTTGTATCATCGTTACTTTGTTTATAGTTGGGAAGACAAAACCAAGGATTTTCTTTTCCTAGCCTTTACTATTCTGGTTCTTCTTGTTCTGGGTGGCAGTGGTTTTTGGTCTCATTTGTTGCCACCTAAGAACCGGGATGTTCTTGGACATTTTGTTCATATTTGGTTTGATATTTTACTGGCATCAGTTATCATTGCAACTATTGTTTGGGGAGTCTTGAGAATTTTGGCACCCCGTAGGCCTTTTGGTCAAAGCATGGATGATGAGCGCTTCACAGCTCTCCTTGAGAAATATGGAGGTGCATCAGAAAGTGCCCTGGCTTATTTACATGATAAACGCCTCTTTTGGTATCGTGTCGATGGACAAGACCAGGTAGTTTTCCAATTTGCACAAACCAGTAACAAGTGTGTGGTTATGGGCAATCCGATAGGTAATGAAAACTATTACCGAGCAGCTTGGGAATCTTTCTTGAAGACCTTATCGGATTGGAATTTACAAGCCTTGTTTTATGAGGCAGATGAGAGTATTACCCTGATGCTTCATGATTATGGCTTTGATTTTATGAAATTTGGTGAAAATGCCATGGTTGATTTGACGTCATTTTCTGTTGATGGTAAGCATGGTAAGAAGTTCCGTAAGCCAACCAATCGTGTCGAAAAAGCAGGTTTCCAGTTTAAGTTACTTGATCCTCCATTTTCAGAGACTCAGATGCAAGAAATGAAGGCTGTCTCAGATATTTGGCTTAACGGTCGTAAGGAGAAGGGCTTCTCTCTTGGTTTCTTTGATGTAGCCTATTTGCAGCAGGCACCGATTGCTATTGTTGAGAGTGAGGAGGGAGAAATTGTAGCCTTTGCCAACATCATGCCAACCAAAAACAAACGGGTGGCGACGATTGACCTTATGCGTTATGACTTTGAAAAGGCACCTGAAGGCATCATGGATTACCTCTTTGTGAAACTCTTCCAGTACTTCCAAGCAGAAGGAAAGCAGTACTTTGATATGGGAATGGCTCCACTCGCAAATGTGGGTACTGAAGAAGATAGTTTTTTGGAAGAGAAGGTTGCCAATTTGGTCTATGTCTTTGCGCAGCGTTTTTACTCTTTTAGTGGGCTCCAACGTTATAAGGAGAAGTTCTCTCCAATTTGGTCTCCCAAATACATTGTTTATCCTAAACGAACTTGGCTCTTGTTTGATATGATTGCCATTCTAAGGATTGATAATCGAAAAATTGAAGACAGATTGAAGAAAAGACGACTTTGGAAATAGATATGAAAAAATAGCGAAACCCTTAGGGGTTCGCTATTTTGCTATGTCATAGAATTATTTTTCAAATTCTGCTTTTGATTTAGTATCTGCGTATTCTTCAGCGACTTCGCTTGAAAGAATGTCATTGTAACTTGGCAATTTAATGTCTTGGCCATATTTGTTGCGAAGGGCAGTAGTGACCAAACGGTAGGCTAGGTTGGCGTTACGAGAAAGAATTGGTCCATGGAAGTAGCTACCATAAACATTTTTATAGTGGACACCCTCAGAACCATCTTCCTTGTTATTACCATTACCGTAGACCACTTTTCCAAGTGGTTTTTCATCATCAGAGAGGAAGGTACGCCCTTGGTGATTCTCAAAGCCATAGTAAGTTTCATCGAACTCTTCGTTATGGATCTTGATGTCACCAATATAACGATTATTTTCTTGATTGAGGGTGTAGTGGCCCATAACACCGATACCATCAATGCGGACACCGTTAGCCTGGATGTAATATTGACCAAGAAGTTGGAAACCACCACAGATGGCAAGAATTACTTTGTTATCTTGGATGAATTGACCAATAGCCTCACGCTTAGTTGGGAGGTCTTTAGCAACGATGGATTGTTCGTAGTCTTGACCACCTCCAAAGAAGACCATGTCGTAGTGGTCCTTGTCGAAGTCATCACCAACTGAAACAATGTCGAAGGTCATCTTAGCACCAAGTTTTTCACCCACATATTTGATCATAAGGACATTTCCGTTGTCACCGTAGGTATTGAGTAGATTACCATAAAGGTGGGCAACATTTAGGTCATAGGTGTAGTCACGATTTTCTGGAGATTTGAGTGAAGTATAAGTCATTAGTTCATCTCCTTTCCGACAGCATGACGTTGGGCAAGAATATCACGGAATTCAAGCATGGCAGTATAGGTCGCTAGGATATAGGCATGATCGCAATCTTGTTTTTCAATCAAGGCCATAATATCTTCAAGTTTTTCTGCTTGCGTAATCTTTTCTTCTGGATAGCCGGTTACACGAAGACGGCGGGCAATTTCAGAATGGCGAACACCACCAGCGTTAATCTCAGGGATATCCATCTCGAGAATGCTTTCGAAGTTGGCATCCCAAATCCAGCTGGTGTCAATACCATCAGCATAGTTGGCATTAAGAAGGACTGACAAGCTAAATGGATAATCTGCAAGTTTAATCATATCGAGAGCTTGGCTGGCTCCTACTGGATTCTTAATTAGTACGAGAGTACATGATTTGTCACCAATCTTAAAGGTTTCTTGGCGTCCAAAGACAGCACGACTCTTATCAAAACCAGCCTTGATTTGCTCTGGAGCTACTCCGAAGAATTCAGCGACAGAGACGGCAGCAAGGGCATTGTAGATGTTATAAAGACCACCGACATTAATCTTGTAATCTTGTCCATCAATGACAAATTCAGAAGTAGTGTTAGTGATTTTAGTCAACTCTGTTAGCTTATAGTCTAATTCTGGACGGTGGAAGTCACAGTTGAGGCATACATAGTCACCCAGATTAGCATAAGTATTGAGGCGATACTGAAGAATGCTCTCACATTTAGGGCAGACAATTCCTTCGGTATTATAATGCGCCAGCTCTGGAGCGTGTTTTTCAGTGTCAAAACCATAGAAGCGTACAGGATTGACCACTTCTTTAGAATTAAAGAGAGGACTGTCTCCATTGGCCAAAATAGTGGCCTCAGGTGCCTTAGCAGCACCATCTAAAATCATCTGATAAGTGGTATAAATTTCACCATAGCGGTCCATTTGGTCACGGAAAATATTTGTGAAGACAAAAAGACTTGGAGTGATGTATTCAGTGATTTTTGGAAGGCTAGCCTCGTCAATTTCCAAGACAGCGATTTTCTTACCAGACTTGGCTTTTTTAGCTGTTAGGAAAGTAGAAGTGATTCCTGTGATCATGTTGGCCCCACTAGGGTTGGTCACAATCTCACCAAAAGCTTCTTTAAGAATTCCTACTGTTAAAGCTGTTGTCAGAGTCTTACCATTGGTTCCAGTGACAACGACAATCTCGTAATCCTTGGCTAAAGTGTCTAAAATATCTTTGTCAAATTTAAGGGCGATTTTTCCAGGCAGGGTTGAGCCACGTCCCAATTTTGAAAGGACGAAATGGCTAGCTTTTCCCGCCAGAATTCCCATGGTAGTTTTCATAGTCATGAATTTATTTTATCACAAAAAGTAGTGATTGTAGTCTCAAAATAGTTAGAATTCGTGGTATAATAGAAACTGTTTAAAAATTAAAAGAAAGTGTGATATGTATGGGAATACTTTCGTCCATTGATATTGATTTTTGGCGGTCACTCTTTGATAGTCCGCTGAAAGTTATCGTCAATAGTTTGGACATATTGATTGTTGCTTTTTTAATTTATCGCTTTATTAGGGCCCTACGAGGGACAAAAATTATGACCCTTGTTCAAGGGGTTGTCTTGTTTATTTTAGTCAAACTGATTTCTGATTTTATAGGCTTCACGACGATTTCTTATTTGATGAATCAGGTCATCAACTATGGAGCCATTGCGGCGGTTGTGATTTTTGCGCCAGAGCTTCGTTCTGCACTTGAAACCTTTGGGCGTACGCCTCAGCATTTTTTGCAAAATAAAGAGGTTAGCTCAGACGAGAAGTTGGTTCAAGCCTACGTTAAAGCTGTTAAGTACATGAGTCCTCGTAAGATTGGGGCATTGGTTTCTATTGAACAGACTCAGACCTTACAAGAGCAGATTGCGACTGGGATTCCGCTTGATGCGGTGGTGACTGGGGAACTATTAATTAATATTTTCATCCCAAATACACCGCTTCATGATGGAGCAGTTATCATCAGAGATAACAAGGTTGCGACGGCTTGTTCTTATCTGCCATTGACAGAATCTAATAAGATTTCCAAAGAATTTGGAACTAGACACAGGGCTGCCATTGGTCTTTCAGAACAAACAGATGCGCTTACCTTTGTTGTGTCAGAGGAGACTGGTGCGATTTCCATTGCTTACAAGGGGAATTTCATCCATGATCTCTCCGTTCAAGAATTTGAAGAAGAGTTGAGTCTTGTCTTGTTGAAAGAACAAGAACCACGTCAGTCATTCTTCCAACGTTGGATTGGAGGTAGCAAAAAATGAAGCGTTTGGTAAATTTCTTTAAAAACGATCGTTTATGGCAGATACTAGTTGCACTCTTCTTTGCTGTGGTACTCTTTTTCACAGCCTGGTCGGGGAACTCGCAAAATAAAAGCAATAGTTCAAGTGCATCTAATACCTTTACACAAACCGTTGAGTCGGTCCCTGTGGATATTAAATATGATAGTGATAAGTACTTTATCAGTGGTTATTCCTATGATGCCGAAGTCTATTTGACGGCGACAACACAGCTGGCTTTAACGACTGAGACAAGTAGTGATACACGTCACTTTAAATTAGTTGCTGATTTGTCAAACCTGGGTCAAGGAACCAGTCGAGTACCTATTCAGGTTAAGGATCTTCCAGCCGGCATGTCTGCGCAGGTATCCCCATCAACCTTGACGGCAACTATTGGTAAAAAAGCCAGCAAAACCTTTGACGTAGTAGCTAACATCACTTCTGATAAGTTGGCAAATGGCTATGAGGTTAAAAAGGTTAGCCTGGATAACACCAAGGTAGAAGTGACCTCGAGTGAAGATATCATTAATCAGATTGACCATGTTCAAGCAGTATTGGAAGGTGATTCCAACCTGTCTGAAGATTATGATGGTAACTTGGTCCTTCAAGCAGTTTCGACAAATGGTACAGTCCTAGCAAGCTCTATCTCACCAGCTAAGGTACATGCAAAGATTAGTTTGAGAAAATTAAGCAAGTCTGTTCCTGTCAAGGTCGAACTGACTGGGGATAAGGCTAGCAATGTGTCTAGTATCAGCTATAGCTTTGATCGTGGACATGTGACTATCGTTGGTAGCCAAGAAGCTATGGATAAGATTGATAGCATCACAGTCCCAGTAGACATTAGTCAAGTGACTAAGGACACTTCAAAAACAATAGACCTTAAGGCAGAAGGTGTTACGGTTCAGCCTGGCACTGTTAAGGTTAACTTAAAAGTCACGCAAAAATAGGGGAGTTACATTTTCCCAAAATTCATGTATAATGGATGGGATTGAGAGGGACTAATCTCATAAAAATGTAACCAATTAAAAATATTTAAAATCAAGGGTTGAAAATATTGGCGAAATCTTATAAAGTTAGATTATCTAGATAGATTTCACTAGATTGACTCTTGCTAAACAGCATCACAGTTTAAGGAGGATTTAGTGCTCAAGCACTAATAATAAAATTATGGGTAAATATTTTGGAACAGACGGTGTTCGTGGAGAAGCAAACGTTGAACTTACGCCTGAATTGGCCTTTAAATTAGGTCGTTTTGGTGGTTATGTGCTTAGCCAACATGAGACTGGCCGTCCTAAAGTTTTTGTGGCACGTGATACACGTATCTCTGGTGAGATGTTGGAATCTGCCTTAGTAGCAGGTTTGCTCTCAGTGGGTATTGAAGTCTACAAACTTGGAGTACTTGCAACACCTGGCGTCTCATACTTGGTTCGTACAGAAAATGCAAGCGCTGGGGTTATGATTTCAGCCAGCCATAATCCAGCTCTTGATAATGGTATCAAGTTCTTTGGTGGTGATGGCTTTAAATTGGATGATGCGCGTGAAGCGGAAATTGAAGCCCTTCTCGATGCTGCAGAAGATACACTTCCACGCCCTTCAGCTGAAGGACTTGGAACACTTGTTGATTATCCAGAGGGTCTTCGTAAATACGAAAAATTCTTGGTAGCTACAGGTGTTGACCTTGGTGGCATGAAAGTTGCTTTGGATGCGGCTAATGGTGCGGCTGCGGTATCTGCACGTAATATTTTCCTTGACTTGAACGCAGAAATCGCTGTCATTGGTGACCAACCTGATGGCCTTAACATCAATGCTGGTGTTGGTTCGACACACCCAGAGCAGTTGCAAGCCTTGGTTAAAGAAACTGGCTCAGCAATTGGTCTTGCCTTTGATGGAGACAGTGACCGTCTCATCGCTGTTGATGAAAATGGTGATATTGTTGATGGTGACAAGGTGATGTACATCATCGGTAAACATTTGTCACAAAAAGGCGAGTTGGCTAAAAATACCATTGTAACGACAGTTATGTCAAACCTTGGTTTCCACAAGGCACTTGATCGTGAAGGCATTAACAAGGCAGTGACTGCTGTTGGTGACCGTTATGTTGTCGAAGAAATGCGTAAAAACGGCTTCAACCTTGGTGGTGAACAATCTGGACACGTTATTATCATGGATTACAACACAACTGGTGATGGCCAATTGACAGCAATCCAATTGACTAAAGTCATGATTGAAACAGGTAAGAGCTTGTCTGAATTGGCTTCAGAAGTGACTATCTATCCACAAAAATTGGTTAATATCCGTGTGGAAAATAGTATGAAAGATAAGGCTATGGAAGTTCCTGCAATTGCCGCTATCATTGAAAAAATGGAAGCTGAGATGGCTGGAAATGGCCGTATTTTGGTTCGTCCAAGTGGTACAGAACCTCTCCTTCGTGTTATGGCAGAAGCACCAACAGATGATGAAGTGAACTATTACGTTGATACGATTGCTGATGTTGTTCGTGCAGAAATTGGATTGGACTAAGTATGATAGCTAAACTGAGAGCCTTCATGGCTACCGAAGTTTTCAAGTACCTTTTCTTTGGTGTCTTGGCAACTTTGGTCTATATGGTCAGTCGTACTTTGATTTTCCAGTTTACTCAACAAGGAACACTTTCAGCAGTCTTAGCAAATGCGATTGCCATTATCTTTGCATTTTTTACAAATGACATGTTTGTCTTTAATCAGGAAAAGACAGGTATGGTCACGCGCTTTGTTAAGTTCGTGGGAGCCCGCCTCTTGACCTTGGTCTTAGATTTGGCTCTGGCCTATTTCTTGGTTGATACCTATCCAGAAATTATTGGTCAATTTGTTGGTCATAGTCATGCTTGGGTAAATGGTATCGAGAGCCTCTTCTCTCAGGTCCTTATCATTGTATTGAACTATATTATTTCTAAATTCTTCGTCTTTACAGGCGAGAAAGTATAAGCAAAAAGGAAGTTGTTAGGAAATGTGTTAAAAGCATTTCTTACCAACCTCCTTTTTTGATATAATTGAATAGACTTAAAAAAATAGAAAGATGAAATATGTACGTACAATTATCTCAACGCCTTAAGGATGTAGCAACCTATGTTACCAAAGGCGCAAAACTCTTGGATGTAGGCAGTGATCATGCCTATCTTCCGATTTATTTACTTGAAAAAGGTTTGATTACTTCAGCTATTGCTGGAGAAGTGGTAAAAGGCCCTTATGAGTCTGCTCTTGCAAATGTCTCAGCTTCTGGTTTCCAAGATAAAATCGAGGTGCGCTTGGCTAATGGCTTGGCTGCCTTCGAACCTTCTGATGCTGTCACAACCATCACAATCTGTGGCATGGGGGGACGTCTTATTGCGGACATCCTTGATGCTGGAAAGGACAAACTTAAGGGCGTAGACCGTCTGATTTTACAACCAAATAATCGTGAAGATGATCTCCGTATCTGGTTGATGGAAAATGGTTTTGAGATTATTGCAGAGTCTATCATGACTGAAAATGGCAAATACTACGAAATCATGGTGGCAGAAGCTGGACACATGAACCTTTCGGACAAGGAAGTGCGTTTTGGTCCTCATCTCATGAAAGACCAATCTCAGGTTTTCCAGCTCAAATGGCAACGCGAAATCAATAAATTAGAGATTGCTTTAGGATCCATTCCACTGGCCAATCAGGCTGATCGTACAGCTATTGAAGATAAAATTCAAACCATTAAGGAGGTTTTGAATCATGTTAGCTAGTGAACTTATTAAGACTTATGAAGAATTTTGTCCACAGGAGCTTTCTATGGATGGTGATGTGGTTGGCTTGCAGATTGGTAGTCTGGATAAGGAGATTCAGAGGGTTATGGTCACCTTGGATGTTCGTGAGAATACGGTAGCCGAAGCCATTGAAAAAAATGTGGACCTCATTATTGCTAAACATGCTCCAATTTTTCGTCCAGTTAAGGATTTGGTGTCTTCGCCTGACCGAGATATTTTACTTGACCTGGTTAAGCATGATATTGCAGTCTATGTGAGTCATACTAATATTGATGTCGTTAATGATGGGCTTAATGATTGGTTCTGTGACTTACTTGATATTAAAGACACCACTTATTTAACGCAGACTTCTGAAAATCATGGAATCGGTCGAGTGGGTGATATCGTGCCTCAGACTATTGAAGAACTTGCTCTTAAAGTCAAGTCTGTTTTTGGCTTAGATAGTGTTCGCTTGGTTCGTTATAATCATGACAATCCTCTAGTTAGCCGTGTGGCTATTTGTGGGGGTAGCGGTCAAGGATTTTACCAGGATGCTTTGAAAAAGGGCGCACAAGTCTTCATCACTGGTGATGTTTACTACCATACAGGACAGGAAATGATTACTAATGGTCTCTTGGCAATTGATCCTGGGCACCATATCGAAGCCCTTTTTATCTCAAAGATTGCTGAGAAACTTGAGGCTTGGAAACTTGAGCATGATTGGAATGTGACCATACTTGAAAGTCAGTCCTCAACCAATCCTTTTGACCATTTGTAGGAGGATGTGTCTGTGACTTGGCTTTTACAACAAAATGTGGTCTTTTTGGCCTTGCTTGCTGGTCTTTTTACTTGGGGCTGTACCATTGTCGGATCGGCCATTGTTTTCTTCTTCAAGAATATTAGCCGTAAATTGCTAGATATCATGATGGGCTTTGCGGCAGGTGTCATGATTGCGGCCTCTTTTTGGTCGCTTTTGGACCCCTCTTTAACTTATGCAACTCAAAATGGCTATGGGAAGTGGTCATGGTTCCCTGCGGCAGCTGGTTTCTTGCTTGGAGGTGTTGCCCTTCGTTTGATTGATGCCGTCGTTCCCCATTTGCATTTGGGGAATGACATCTCTAAAGCAGAAGGTATTCAACCTCGTAAGAAAAAGTTGTCCAAGACAGCCCTGCTCTTTTTGGCTATCACCATTCATAATTTTCCAGAGGGATTAGCAGTCGGTGTGACTTTCGGAGCCTTGGCTGGTGGCAATATGACATTCGCGGGTCTTATGGGAGCCATTGGTTTAGCTATAGGTATTGGTTTGCAGAATGTCCCTGAAGGTGCAGCCCTCTCAGTTCCTATTCGAGCAGATGGAAAATCTCGTATCAAGGCCTTTTATTGGGGATCTATGTCAGCCATCGTGGAGCCTATAGGGGCTGTTATGGGAGCTGCCCTTGTCATGTTGATGATGGCAATCATTCCTTATGCTTTGGCCTTTGCGGCTGGTGCCATGATTTTTGTGGTAACGGAGGAATTGATTCCTGAATCACAAACCAATGGTAATACTGACGTAGCAACCTTGGGCCTTATGGTTGGCTTTGTCGTCATGATGGTCATGGACGTGGCCTTGGGGTAAAAGAATAATAAAAAGCTGTGCCTATTGATATAGGACTCAGCTCTTTTCAAATAGATGGAGTAAAAAATGAAAATTGCAATCGTTGGTGCAGGTATCGTCGGTTCAACGGCTGCCTACTACTTATCAAAAGAAAAAGGCGTAGAAGTTACAGTATTTGATCATGGTCTTGGACAAGCAACCAAGGCAGCAGCAGGGATTATCAGCCCCTGGTTTTCCAAGCGTCGTAATAAGGCTTGGTATCGCATGGCCCGTTTGGGAGCCGATTTTTACCAAGATTTAGTTTCAGATCTTGAAAAAGATGGTTATGACACGAGCTTCTATGATCAGTCTGGTGTAGCCCTTCTCAAGAAAGACGATAGTAAATTGGATGCTTTGTACCAGCATGCAGAAACGAGACTAGAAGAATCACCCATTATTGGTGAACTCTCTATAAAAAATGCTGAGGATCTCCCTGAATTCACTGGATTTGACCATTATCTCTATGCTTCTGGAGGAGCCAGAGTGGAAGGGGCAGAGTTGACAGCTACCTTGATTGAGGCCTCTGGTTTTGAAAAGGTGGAGGGACCAGTTACACTCTCTCCCCTTGACAATGGCACTTACGAGATTAATGCTCAAACTTTTGATAAGGTCATTCTCGCTTGTGGTGCCTGGCTGGGTCAAACGCTTGAAACCCTTGGTTTTGAAGTAGATGTTCGCCCCCAAAAAGGTCAATTACGTGACTATTTCTTTGAGGGGTTAGATACTGGTAAGTTGCCTGTTTTGATGCCAGAGGGCGAACTAGATGTCATCCCCTTTGCTGGTGGAAAGATTTCGGTAGGAGCCAGCCACGAAAATGATCAAGGCTTTGATTTGACAGTTGATGAGACTGTACTTTCAAGTCTGGAGGAAGAGGCTAAGACCTATTTCCCTGACTTAAGTACGGCTAAGTCCTTCTCAGAACGTGTGGGAACGAGAGCCTACACGAGTGATTTCTCTCCTTTCTTTGGAGAAGTTCCAGAGCTTGAGAGTGTCTTTGTTGCTTCTGGTTTAGGATCTTCAGGGCTCACGACAGGGCCACTGATTGGAAAAAATCTGGTTGATTTGGCCATGAATCGACCTGGTAGCTTGGATAGTGCGGACTATCCAGTGGCTCAGTACATTGAGAAAAAAGACTAATAGTATTAAAGTTCTTCTAGATATTTAGACTCAAGAATCAGCTGGCTATTTCTCGCTATTGAGGGATGTTGGCTGATTCTTTTTTATTAGAGTTATTTACATCTATTTCTTATTTGATTAGAAAATGATAAAATAGTAACTGTTCATCGATTGTAGGTGAATACTAATAAAAAATGGGGAGGGACTATGTTCCAAAAAGTTAAAGTATATGTGACAGTCTTTGTTTCCTTGTTAGCCATAAGTTTAGGCTTGTCTGTCAAAGCAGGGGCAGCAGAAGACTTGGCTGTGACAAAGACAAGAATTGTCCTAGAGAGTTATGAGTTTGGTCCTGCTGTAACCAAAGTCATTTTTGAATTTAATCAGAAGGTCACACCAGAGGTTGTCCACAGCTCAACCCAGGTTACAACAGCAGGAGTTAGTCGTCAGGTGACGAATTCTTATGTGTCCGACGATCAGGGGCATGTGGTCTATTATGATAACAGCAAGTACGTGACGCTTGAATTGAGCCTACCTTCTTATAATCGCTACAACATGGGTGGAAATGCTGAACCTATGTATTTTAACCTTTCTACTTGGACTAACCAATGGCTGGAAAGTTATATGGTATCGATGAAAGATTTGTCAGTAGTGGCAGAAGGTAGTAGTCAGTCGCAAATGGTGTCTTCTGAGCAAGATGCCATCAATAATCGTTTGATGCCAACAACGGAGGTTTTCGATGAGCGAGGGCAGGTAGGTAACATGCAGTATGCGGCTTATAGTGCCCAAACCGGTACAGGAAATAGCACCAAACCTTTGATAGTCTGGCTACACGGCATTGGTGAAAGAGGGACAGATATGAATATTCCCCTTCTTTCAAATGACGTCTATGCGCTTACCCAGTCTGATATTCAAGGCCATTTCTTAACAACTGGTGATCAGGCGCGTGGGGTCAATGTGCTTGCTGTTCAAACGCAGACACCTTGGGGGTCGGATAACGCAGCCCAACTCAAAGAGACCATTGATACCTACTTAGCTAATCACCCTGAGGTAGATAAGGGACGAATCTATCTTGTGGGAGTTTCAAATGGTGGTGGTATGGTCTTGACCATGGGAGCAACCTATCCAGATTATTTTGCAGCTCTCATTCCAATTGCAGCGCCACTAACTGTTGACCAATCTGGAATTGATAAACTGAAGAACCAGCCTATGTGGTTGATTCACACAAAGGCAGACGCAACAGTACAACCAGAAAATAGTGTCTTACCTTTATATAAGAGCTTGATTACCTCTGGAGCTACTAACAAGTGGTTCTCATACTTTGAAACAGCGACTGGGACTGATCTTCCTGGCACAGAGTATGATGGGCATTGGGCTTGGATTTATTTCTTCCATGACCAGGTGATTGGCGTTCAGCATCCTGAAAATACGAAAAATTGGGACGGATACAGTGGAATGGTAGCCACTGATCCAACCAATGGAGGTGGCTCTCGTGCCAGTGTCAATGGACAAACTTATAACAGTATCTTTGACTGGATGAGTGCACAAAGACACTAAGAGGATGATAATCACACTTCCCAAGGGGAATATATCAAGAAGTTGTCTTCAATCGAAAAGGGTTTCAATCGAAATCCTTTTTTGATTGGATTAAGAAAATGGACACTTGTGATTTTCTTAATGAAAGCTTAAGAACATAGGGTTTACCGTGACAAGAGGGCTGAAAAATGCTAAAATATAGGTAATATATTAGAGAAAAAAGGAGCCTTCTTATGAAAGGTATTATTCTTGCAGGCGGTTCAGGGACACGTTTGTATCCATTGACACGTGCTGCATCAAAACAACTGATGCCGATTTACGATAAACCAATGATTTACTATCCACTCTCAACGCTTATGTTGGCTGGTATTAAGGAAATCCTCATCATCTCAACGCCACAGGACCTTTCACGTTTTGAAGAGCTCCTTGGTGATGGTTCTGAGTTCGGTATTTCACTTTCTTATGCAGTACAACCAAGTCCAGATGGATTGGCTCAAGCCTTTATCATTGGTGAAGACTTCATTGGTGACGATAGTGTTGCCCTTGTCCTCGGGGACAACATTTTCCATGGCAATGGTCTTTCTGCCATGCTTCAACGTGCTGAAGCTAAGGAAAAAGGCGCTACAGTCTTTGGTTATCAAGTTAAGGACCCAGAACGTTTTGGAGTTGTTGAGTTTGACGACAATATGAATGCCATCTCAATTGAGGAAAAACCTGAGCATCCAAAATCAAACTTTGCTGTAACTGGTCTTTATTTCTATGACAATGATGTTGTGGAAATTGCCAAAAACATCAAGCCAAGCCCTCGTGGCGAACTTGAAATCACGGATGTTAACAAGGCTTACTTAGAACGTGGAGATCTCTCTGTTGAGCTTATGGGACGTGGCTTTGCTTGGTTGGATACAGGCACTCACGAAAGTCTCTTGCAAGCTGCTCAGTACATCGAAACAGTTCAACGTTTGCAAAATGTCCAAGTAGCTAACCTTGAAGAGATTGCCTATCGCATGGGTTATATCACTAAAGAACAGGTTCTTGAATTGGCACAACCACTTAAGAAAAACGAATACGGACAATATTTGCTCCGTTTGATTGGAGAAGCATAATGACTGAACAATTTTTTGGTAAAGAACTAGCTGCCCGCAAGATTGATGCTATCCCAGGTCTGCTTGAATTTGATATTCCTGTTCATGGAGATAACCGTGGATGGTTCAAGGAAAACTTCCAAAAGGAAAAGATGTTGCCACTTGGTTTTCCAGAGTCATTCTTTGCAGAAGGAAAATTGCAAAATAACGTTTCTTTCTCACGTAAAAATGTTTTGCGTGGCTTGCACGCTGAGCCTTGGGATAAATACATCTCAGTAGCAGATGAAGGAAAGGTTCTTGGAACTTGGGTTGACCTCCGTGAAGGCGAAACGTTTGGGAATACTTACCAAACTGTTATTGATGCCTCAAAAGGAATCTTTGTTCCTCGTGGTGTTGCCAATGGTTTCCAAGTTTTGTCTGACAAAGTGTCATATAGCTACCTCGTAAACGATTACTGGGCACTTGAACTTAAACCTAAATATGCCTTTGTCAACTACGCTGACCCAAGCCTTGATATTAAGTGGGAAAACTTGGAAGAAGCAGAAGTCTCAGAAGCAGATAAAAATCACCCATTGCTCAAAGACGTTAAACCACTAAGAGCAGAAGATTTGTAAGAATAAACCTTGCACAGTATTTTTGCGACTGCAAGGAGCCTGGTAGTATCGTTCCTGCCCTAGTGATAACAAGATTGCCGTAGGGAATCTTGTAGGGAAATCCGGAGACTTCGGCTTCGGATTTAGCCATGAAACCGAAGGGTTGCTGGCGTCCCTCACTAGCGAAAGGAACGATAAAAAAACTAAAATTTTTGGAGAAAAAATGACTGAATACAAAAACATCATCGTAACTGGTGGCGCAGGTTTCATCGGTTCAAACTTCGTACACTATGTCTACAACAACCATCCAGACGTACATGTGACTGTCCTTGACAAACTCACTTACGCTGGTAATCGTGCTAACATTGAAGAAATCCTTGGTGACCGTGTTGAATTGGTTGTTGGTGATATTGCTGATGCTGAATTGGTTGATAAATTGGCTGCTAAGGCTGATGCTATCGTTCACTATGCGGCTGAAAGCCACAACGATAATTCATTGAACGACCCATCACCATTTATCCACACAAACTTCATTGGTACTTACACACTCTTGGAAGCTGCTCGTAAATACGATATTCGTTTCCACCACGTGTCAACAGATGAAGTTTATGGTGATCTTCCATTGCGTGAAGATCTTCCTGGACACGGTGAAGGTCCTGGTGAAAAATTCACAGCAGAAACAAAATACAACCCATCATCACCATACTCATCAACTAAGGCTGCTTCAGACCTTATCGTTAAAGCATGGGTGCGTTCATTTGGTGTTAAGGCAACTATTTCAAACTGCTCAAACAACTATGGACCATACCAACACATCGAAAAATTCATCCCACGTCAAATTACCAATATCTTGTCAGGTATTAAACCAAAACTTTATGGTGAAGGTAAAAACGTCCGTGACTGGATTCACACTAACGACCATTCAACTGGTGTTTGGGCTATCCTCACTAAAGGTCGTATCGGTGAGACTTACTTGATTGGTGCTGATGGTGAAAAGAATAACAAGGAAGTGCTTGAGCTTATCCTTGAAAAAATGGGTCAACCAAAAGACGCATACGACCGTGTTACAGACCGTGCTGGTCACGATTTGCGTTACGCTATTGATTCAACAAAATTGCGTGAAGAACTTGGTTGGGAACCACAATTCACAAACTTCGAATCAGGTTTGGAAGAAACGATTAAGTGGTATACAGATCACCAAGATTGGTGGAAAGCTGAAAAAGAAGCTGTTGAAGCTAACTACGCTAAGACTCAAGAAGTGCTTAAATAATTGAAAAATCTATCACTTCCAAGCTAGTGATAGATTTTTCTGTTAAGAACTGTTAGGAGAGATGATGAATAGAAAAGAATGGATTGAATATTTTGAAGCGATTAATAATCGTAAGCCCACCATCCAGGAATGTCAGCAGGCCCTTTTAAATGGTGAATTTGTTATGGAAGGTAGACAAGCTATTTTTTCCAACAATGGAAATTCCGTTACTGCAGGAACCATGCCTTTACCAAATCAAATGGTTAACCAACCTTATGCACAGCAAATGGTCTTTGTTAAGAAGAAAAAGTTTGGGAAGAAGACTTTTATTGGTCTTGGTATTGCTTTATTTCTTATTGTAGCAACAAGTCTTGGCCTCTTTTTGTTTTCTTCCAAAGGAACAAACTTGGGTGGCTTGTGGGTAAATGGTAACAATACCGCTCTTGTTTATGAGTTAAATGGAAAGAAGTCAAAACTCGTTGCTGGTTATCCGGAAGAAGAAATCACAGAAATCTCTATTGGTAATAAAGTTAGACAGAAGTTTGAAGTACGTTTAGAAGATGTCAGTAATTCAAAACTAAAAACGATTGCTGATTTTGACAAGAAATACCAATTACAGACCAAAGAGATCATACTGGTTAAAACGGGATGGTTTGGCTACTATAATCTGATTCAGAAGGATGGGACAAACTTTGTTCTAGATTTAACCTTATCAGATCTCTACTACGGATCAAGAAGAACCAAAGATTTAAAAAAGAAATGTCTTTTTCATAAGGCAGAGGTTGCAAAAGTTTTTGTTGGAAAATGGAAGACATTTGATGATGAAGATGAATCAGAAGGAGAATTGACTATCTCTGAAAATGGTGTTATGACTACAGATTCTGATGATATAGATATCTTCTTAATTGCTAAGCCTTTAGATATCTTAATTGCTAAGCCTTTAAAAGAATATCTGGAGGATCAATCAGGTAGCGTAGATAATGGTGAGGTGCAAAAAGAGTTTGCTAAAGTACAGAAGTCTCTTAAGTCACATGGTTACCAAGTTAAGAGTGTTAATGACATCTACCACAATGCGAGAAAGTCATACTATTATGTCGTTGTGGATGGTGGTAAGCGCATTATTATCTTGGAGGATAGCTTCAACCTACTCTCTTATACAGGTTATCTTGAAAGAGAAGACGCGCGCTAATCACGATATCTCTATTAGATAAGAAGTACTTAAATAATAGCCCAAAACCTATCATTCCTCTGGGAGTGATAGGTTTTTTGGGATTACAAGGGCATATTAACTTATAACAGCGACACAAATAATTACACTAATGTTACAAAAATTACACAAATTACTTGATTTTTGTAACAGAATAGATATAATAGACATATAGAAAAGAGGTTTATGAAAATGAAAAGAAAAGTTATCCGTGTTTGCTCACTTGTATTGTTGTCAGTTGCTGTTTCTACAACCCTTGTTGGATGTGGCTCTAAGTCAGAAAAAGACACTGCAGCATCATCGACAACGTCAAGTTCTAAAGTAGTGAAGTCATCTGCAAAAACAAAAACTTCTGAAAAGAAGTCTGCTAAGAAGGCCAATACAGAGAATTCAGCTTCAAAGGATTCTCAAGGTCAAGAAGAAGTGAGTGCTCCTGAAGCTAGATCTTCAAAAAATCAAGCCACAGCAGGAACTGATGCTCAAGCAGGAACAAGTAGCAGTGCTGCATCTGAGTCAAACAAGTCTAGTCAAGCAACAACTGATACTCAAAGCGACGCTCCTGTTCCAGCAGCATTAGTGGGAACTTGGACTGGTACGAGTCCTCAGGCGACAGATATTAGTTTCACAGTAGATGCCAATGGTAACGTCACTTCAAAGGCAAATTTCAATGTCGATTACGAACCCTATCGTCAAAGTTCAACAACTGCAAAAGCCGTTCAAATTTCTGGTAATCTCTACGTTTGGGAAGGTGGCGATTTTTCAACCTTGCTTCCTGGTATTACTGGACTAGGGGGAGCTGGTTTCCAAGCTAAGCCTGGTTTTATTCTTGAAAATGGAACCTACACGCCAGTTCAATTCATTTCAGACTTGGGCCCAACCTTTGATTATAGCAACTACAATGCTTTCCCATTCTCATTAACAAAATAATAGGAAGAGGCTATCTGAAGAGGTAGCTTCTTTTTTGCCTCAACTCTTATCATTCATGGTCTCATTTCTGCTTAAAAAATGGTAGAATAGTTACATGCAAACAAAACCAACGTCAGCCTATGTGCACATTCCGTTTTGCACACAAATTTGTTATTATTGTGACTTTTCCAAGGTCTTTATTAAAAATCAGCCCGTTGATGACTACCTACGGGCTTTGATTCGTGAGTGGGAGCTTTTAGATATCAAGGAGCTTCGCACGCTTTATATTGGTGGAGGGACCCCAACAGCTATTTCTGCCGAGCAATTGGACTACCTTTTAAGTCATCTTCAGAAGAACTTGGATTTGTCTAAGCTGGAGGAATTTACTATTGAGGCCAATCCTGGGGATTTGACGGTTGATAAGATTGAAGTACTCAAAAAATCTGCTGTTAATCGGGTATCCCTAGGTGTTCAGACTTTTGATGACAAGCACTTGCGTCAAATTGGCCGCAGTCACAATCAAGCACAGATTTATGAAAGCATTGATAGCTTGAAGGCTGCTGGTTTCCATAATATTTCCATTGACCTCATTTATGCACTACCTGGTCAAACCATGGATCAGGTCAAGGAAAATGTGAGAAAGGCACTGGAACTGGATATTCCACATCTAAGTCTCTACAGTTTGATCTTGGAACATCACACGGTCTTTATGAATAAGATGCGTCGGGGTAAGCTCAATCTCCCAACTGAGGATTTGGAAGCAGAGATGTTTGACTATATTATCCAAGAGTTGGAAAAAAATGGTTTTGAGCATTATGAGATTTCCAACTTTACCAAACCTGGAATGGAGAGTCGTCACAATCTCATGTACTGGGATAATGATGAGTATTATGGTGTTGGTGCTGGAGCCTCTGGTTATGTCAATGGTGTTCGTTATCGCAATAGAGGACCTATCCAGCATTATCTAAAGGCTATAGCTGAGGATGGTCATGCTAGACTTCATGAGGAGCATCTGACTAAGTCGGAGATGATGGAGGAGGAGTTCTTCCTTGGTTTACGTAAAAAGTCAGGTGTGTCTATCAAACGGTTTGAAGAGAAGTTTGGTTTGTCATTTTCGGATACTTATGGAGACATTGTGAAAAAACTACAGGAAGATGGGCTCTTGGTCAAGGATCCAGAGGTGGTTCGTATGACCAAACGAGGACTCTTTTTGGGAGATAGTGTCGCTGAGCAATTTATCTTGGAGGATTAGATGGGATTAAAATTTAGTATTCCTTACCAGATTCCGTTTTATGAGACGGATATCACGTATCATGTGAAATTACCACACTTATTGGCTTTTTCACTGCAAGTCTCTGGCATGCAGTCAGAGTCTCTGGGTAATACGGATAAGGACGTTTTTGATAAGTACGGTCTGGTTTGGATTGTGACAGACTATGCGATTGAGATTGACCGTCTGCCTCGCTACAATGAAAAGGTGACCATTACAACGGAAGCTATTTCCTATAATAAGATTTTCTGTTACCGTAATTTTTACATCACGGATGAGACTGGTCAACAAATCATGCTCTTTAAGACTACTTTTGCTCTTATGGATTATGAAACGCGTAAGGTAGCCGAAGTGCCAGATGAGGTGGTAGCACCTTATGGGGCTGATAAGACTAAAAAGTTGCTTAGAGGACCTCGTTATAAGGCTTTGGACAATCCAATTGAGACGCTTTATCGTGTGCGTTATTTTGACCTAGACATGAATGGTCATGTTAATAATAGCAAGTACTTGGAGTGGATGTTGGATGTTTTCGATTTGGACTTTTTGACCAAGTATACACCAGCCCATATTGACCTCAAGTATGTTAAGGAAATTCATCATGGATCAGAAATTTATTCAGGTTACGAGTTTGACCAAGAAAATTTGAGCAGTCAACACCAGATTTGCGTTGATGGCAATATTCATGCTCAGGCCATTATCCAATGGAAAGAAATAGGAGACGAGTAAGATGACATATAAAGGTTATTTGATTGATTTAGACGGAACCATTTACAAGGGCAAGGACCGTATTCCTGAGGGAGAAGCCTTCGTTGAGGAGTTGCAGAAGCGCAAGATTCCCTATCTTTTTGTGACTAATAACAGTATGCGTACACCAGAGATGGTGCAAGAGCTTTTGCGTAATCAATGTGAATTGGAAACACCTCTTGAGACTATTTACACAGCTACTTTGGCGACAGTTGACTACATGAACGATATGAATCGTGGCAAGACGGTTTATGTTATCGGTGAGACTGGGCTTAAATCTGCTATTGCGGATGCGGGCTATACGGTAGATGAGGAAAATCCTGCCTATGTTGTTGTTGGATTGGACCGTGAAGTCACTTATGAAATGTTGGTTAAAGCAACGCTTGCTATCCACAAAGGGGCTATATTTATTGGAACTAACCCAGATTTGAATATCCCAACTGAACGTGGTCTTCTTCCAGGTGCCGGTTCCCTCTTAGCTCTTATCGAGGCGGCTACCCGTGTGAAACCAATCATTATTGGTAAGCCTAAAGCTATTATCATGAACAAGGCTCTTGAAATCCTTGGGACAGAACGTAGCCAAACTATCGTGGTTGGTGATAATTACTTGACTGATATTACAGCTGGTATTAAAAATGACTTTCCAACACTACTTGTGACAACTGGATTTACCAAGGCAGAAGAGGTTGCGAATTTACCAGTAAAACCAGACCATGTGCTTTCTAGTCTAGCGGAGTGGGATTTTGATGCGAACTAAGATAGAGGCTGTTCTGACTCCGATTTGGCTCTTGGCCCTGTCTATCCTAGTGACGATTTATCTGGCATGGGGCTTCTATTTTTTTGATATTGACTGGATGCATCTTTTGGACTATGTCATCCTTGGCAAGACAGAGCTCTGGCATAATTTCAATATCCTCATGCAGTATCTGACATTTCCTTGGGTTGGTCATCTGTCCATGCCTGATTTTCCATCATCGGAGAGTGGGCTTAAGCATTTCCATGATGTGAAGTGGCTCTTTCATTTGGTACAGGGGCTTGTTATTCTACTAGCTTATCCTGCGGTCACCTCTCTTTGGCGAAATGTGAAGAAAGGGACCTTTGGTCTTTACGCTAAACTTTATATGAGTCTAGCACTCTTGCCAGTCCTTATTGGGGTTGTGGGACTTTTTCTCGGATTTGATGAGTTTTTTACGCTCTTTCATGAAGCCCTTTTTCCTGGGGATAGCAGTTGGCTCTTTAATCCAATGTTGGACCCGATTATCAATGTTTTGCCAGAAGAGTACTTTCTTCAGTGCTTTGTGATTTTCTTTATTATTTATGAGGGAATCATGGTGAGTCTGACCTGGTTGGCCCGTAAGCAGCTTAAAATGTATTTGAAAAATAAGGAGTAGTTATGTCTATTCGTGATAACCATTTGCATACCCATCATTCCTATGATTCGGATGCGAACTTTACTGACTATTTGACGCATTTTGATGGGGAGATTGTAACGACTGAGCATTATGATCTCTCTAATCCTTATACCAAACAGGATGATGTGCCCAAGTATGAGGCCTATAGTCGTGAGATTGAAAGTCTTAATCGTAAGTATGGCAATCGTATTAAACGGGGTATCGAGATTGGTTATTACCAACCTAGGGAAAGGGATATTTTAGACTTTCTGGATGGTAAGGACTATGATCTCAAACTTTTATCTGTTCACCATAATGGGGTCAATGATTATCTTGATGATGAGGTAGCGGATATGGACAAGGCAAGCATTATTCAAGAGTATCTGGACAAGTTGGAGTACGCTATTGGTCGTGTGGACGCAGATGTTTTGGCCCACTTTGACTATGGTTTCCGACTGTTTGACGTGACTGTTGATGAGCTAAAAGCTTATGAAAAACAACTCAAACGTATTTTCCAGAAAATGATTGCTAATGATTTGGCTTTTGAGCTGAATGCAAAGAGTATGTATCTCTATCATCACGAAGACCTCTACCGTTATGCCTTAGGCCTTGTTAAGGATTTGGGATGTCGCAAGTATTCTATTGGGTCTGATGGTCATAAGTTGGAGCATTTCCGTCTGAACTTTGATAAGATTCAGAAGCTCTTGAGAGAATTTGATATTACAGATGATATGATTATCTAGCGTAGACAGCTTCAACTGAAGCTGTCTTTTTCTTAAGGAAAGCTTAAAGAAAAGGCGTGGTTATGGGAATTATAGAAGATTTTAAGCTTTGCTTGTTATGCTAATGTCAAGTAAAAGGAACTTATGGTTTCAATCTTATCTTTCAAAATTGGAGGTCTTCTATGAAATTTCTCAAAAGGCATGCCTATGCCTTACTCTTTACCCTTTTTCTGATGGGGGCAAATGTCTATTCTCTCTTAAAGGTCTTTGTCATTCCCTCAGCGGTCTCAACGGTTTCAGCTAATACGACTAGTTCAACCACAGCTTCGTCGACGGCATCTACCAGCACTGGTAAGGTGACTAAGACGGATACGACTTATAAAGATGACAATATGGATATCAAAATCACAACAGGTAAAACCAGTGATACCACTTACTATGTGGCCGATATCCAGCTTTCAAGTGCAGATTACCTTAAAACGGCTTTGGCACAAAATACCTATGGGACCAACATCACCGACACTACTTCAAGTATTGCCCAGCAAAACAATGCAATCTTTGCCATCAATGGTGACTACTACGGAGCCAACCAGTCAGGCTATGTGATTAAAAATGGTCAAGTCTATCGTGATACCGATCGAAACAGTGACTACGAGGACCTTGCAGTCTACTCAGATGGTAGCTTCAAGACCTTTAAGGAGAGTGATACAACGGCTCAAAAATTGGTCGATTCAGGTGTGGTGAACACCTTTGCCTTCGGTCCAACCTTAGTTGAAAATGGCAAGATAGCTGTATCGGAAAATGAAGAGGTTGGTCAAGCCATGGCAGACAATCCACGTACAGCCATCGGAGTCATCGAAGAGAGTGATGGCAGTGTGCACTATATTGTCATTGTCTCTGATGGTCGTACCAGTGAATCGTCAGGGTTGACCCTCTATGAAATGGCAGAGTTGATGAAATCCTATGGCGTGACGACAGCCTACAACCTTGACGGTGGTGGCTCATCTACCATGTACTTCAATGGTCAAGTCATTAACAAGCCAACCACAAACGGAAACAAAATTTCAGAAAGGGCGGTGAGCGATATTGTTTACATCGGTTACTAAAAAATCAGCCAGCAGACACTTTTTCACTTATATCGGTCTAACCATTTTTAGCCTTCTATTTACCTTTGTCTATGAACGTTTCTCTTACGGGGAATCATCCATGTTTATGCGTATGATGTTTTTAGCCCCATTGGCTGGAGCACTTATCTATCTGCTAACAGGAGTGGGAATGTCTTGGGTGAAAACACGTCTTTCAAAACTACTCTTTAATTCGTCTATTGCAGTTGTTGCTAGTGCCTGCTTGGTTAAGGGAATCGTTGAGGTTTCAGGTCGTACAACTAGCGTGGATATGCCTTATTGGTATGTTGCTGTAGGGCTGCTTTGTTTGAGTATTATGACAGGATTTATCAGACCTAGAAAATTGGCTTAAAATAAGAGCTTGGAGCTGTGCTTCAGGCTTTTTGTCTTGCATTGAAAAAATATTTAGGATAAATATACAAATCATAAAATGAAGAAATTATTTTAAATGAGGAATTTGCCTAAAGAAATTTTCATAAAAAATAACTGAGCTTGATTTTTTTGTGGTAGGAATTTAGATAGAACGAGACTGTCTGTAGTGATGGAAATACCTGAATTTATCGCATTTCCGGTGCTAGGAATTTTTGAGACATGAGGTTCAAAACTTAGTCATGGAATCTCTTGGATGGCTAGAATCATCCATCGAATCATTTCACCCGCGTCCGTCATCACCTAAGAAAAGTCTTAAAAGGCTTGTTTCTGCTATTAAATATACATGATTTTCAACTTTTTATAAAAATATACAAAAAAGAGTTGCTTTGTTCTGAATTTTCAGGTAAAATAAATTAAAATCGAAATCGTTGATAGAAAAAGTCAGATCGTTTCACAGAGAATGCGGGAAGCTGAGAACGCATGAGATCAAAGACGACACATTCTTGAGAGCGTATGCGAACTCTGGATGACAGTAGTGTACGACGGGTGGTTCCGTTAGAGACTAGGAGTTACAAGAGAGACCTTGTGACTTCATGAGGAAGAGGGGGTGACCCCTGTTCGAATTAAGGTGGAACCACGTGCCAACGTCCTTGCAAAAGTTGTTTTTGCGAGGGCGTTTTTTGTTACCCTTGCTTTTAGTATTTGTAGCTAGACGTACACTTGGTTGGAGTTGAACAGAAAGGATAAACTATGGAAATCAAAGGATTACGAAAGATTGAACCCTATGTGGCAGGTAGTCAGCCTGCTGAGAAAAATATCATTAAGTTGAATACTAATGAAAATGCCTATGGACCAAGTCCAGCAGTCCATCAAGCTTTAGCATCCTTTGATGCCCATCAGTTACGCAAGTATTCGACTTTGGATCAAGCGGCTTTACGTCAGGCCTTATCTGAACAGCTAGGTGTTCCTGCCGATCAAGTGATTATTGGAAATGGGTCAGACGATATCTTGTCAATGGCTTTTCTAGCTTTCTTTAACAGCGAGGAAGAAGTCTTGTTTCCAGATTTGACCTATGGTTTTTACAAGGTATGGGCAGATTTGTATCGCATCCCATTTAGAGAAGTGCCCTTGAACTCTTCATTTGAGATTGATACTCAAGATTACCTGGTTGAAAATGGTGGGATTGTCATTACAAATCCAAATGCGCCAATAGGTATTTATAAAACTCTCGATCAAATTGAAGAAATCGTAAAGGCCAATCAGTCAGTAGTTGTGATTATTGACGAAGCCTATATTAACTTTGGTGGGGAGACTGCCCTACCTCTCCTAGAAAAGTATGACAATGTGTTTATCACAAGGACCTTTTCTAAGGACGCCTCACTTGCAGGCTTGCGTGTCGGTTATGGCATCGGAAGTCCAAAGCTAATGGCTGTGATCAATGCCGTCAAGAATTCGGTCAATCCCTATAATGTGGATAGCATTGCGGAAGTCTTGGCGACTGCAGCCGTTCAGTCATGGGATTATTATGAAGATAGCTGCGCTAAGATTATGGCCACACGTGACTGGTTTAGTCAAGAATTGCAAGCTATTGGCTTTGATGTGCTTCCTTCAAAAACCAATTTTGTTTTGGTTAAACCACACGGAGTGACAGCAGGGCAATTGTTTGACTATCTCCAAAGTAAGAAAATTTATGTCCGTTATTTTCCAAAAGTGGAGCGTATTTCCGACAGACTACGCATCTCGATTGGAACTCAGGATGAGATGGAGCGCGTACTAATGACAATACAGGAGTTACAAGCATGAAAAAAACGACATTAGCCTTAGGAATGCACGATAAACTTTTCAAACGTGCCCGTACCATGTATCAGATTGAGCATCGTATCTGTGACTTGTTGATGACAAAGGGTTTCCTTCGAATTGAGACACCAACCTTGGAGCATTTCGAAGTCTTTAGCGATGTTGTGGACAATGGTAACTATAATTTCTTTGATAAAAATGGAGATCTTGTTAGTTTACGTCCTGATATTACTAGCCAAATTGGGCGCGTGATTGCTTCGACACAAGTTCATACACCGATTAAATTTTCTTATTCTGGAAAAGTCTTTAACTACAATGAGGAGATGCGTGGCCTCTCAAATGAGCATACGCAGGCTGGTATTGAAATTATAGGATTTCCCGTTCACCAGGCCATGGAAGAAGCTGTGATCTCTGCTAAAGAGGCTCTGGATGCTGCCGGTGTCAAAAATTACAAGTTTGAGTTTTCACATGCTCGCCTCTTGCAACTCATTTTTGAAGAATTAGACCTTCCAGATGTAAAAGAAGCAGAGTTGGCGGCCTATATCCGTGACAAATCAATCACAGGCCTCAAGGAATTCACCAAAGAAAATCCAAGTCAATATGACAAGGTCTTGGAACAGTTGCCCTTCCTCTTTGGTGAGACCAAGGCTGTTTTGACCAAGGCTAGAGAGTTGACAGACAGTGAAGCCTTTTTGACGGCCTTGGATAGTTTGGAAGTCTTAACCAATCGCTTATCAGATAGTCTTCTAGAGACGACGCTTGATTTGGCTCAATTGCCAGCAGTACCTTACTATACAGGCATGATGTTTAAGGTCTTTGGTGATAAGGTGCCAGATGCTTTTGTATCAGGTGGCCGCTACGATAAACTATTTGAACGTTTTGGTGCTACCGAATTAACAGCTGTGGGTTGGGCGATTGATGTCGATTCGGTCTATCAAGCAGTGCATGATGATGTGGAATTTGGAGGTGACTTGGATGACTAGCAATCAAATCACAATTGCCTTGACCAAGGGGCGTATTGAGAAAGATACAGTTAAATTACTAGAAAAAGCTGGCTTTGACATGTCATTCATGGCTGATAAGGGCCGTAATTTAATTTTCGAAAGTCCTGACAAACGTTTCCGTTTTCTCCTAGTCAAAGCACCAGATGTGACCACCTATGTCCGACATGGTGTCGCAGATATTGGGATTGTCGGAAAGGATGTTTTGGTTGAACATCCGACAGGCTATTTGGAAATGTTAGACCTTAATTTTGGCCTTTGTAAATTCTCCGTAGCATCAACAGAAGACTATAACCCTGATGACCATAAGCGTAAACGTATTGCTACCAAGTATCCAACCATTGCGACGGATTATTTTAATCAAAAAGGTGAGGATGTTGAGATTATTTCAATTCAGGGGAGTGTTGAGATTGCCCCAGTCATTGGTCTAGCGGATGCCATTGTCGATATTGTGGAGACAGGGAATACCCTTGTTGCTAATGGCTTAAAAGTTTATGAAGATATTTGCAGGATTTCAGCACGAATGATTGTTAATAAGGCTTCTTTGAAAAATAACAAGGAAGTTCTACCATTCATTTGTAAGATTGAATCACTTGTAGGGAACGAGGAGGTACCGTTCGAATGAAACGATTAACTGGAACAAATAAAGAAATTGCGGAGCTTCTTTATCAGGAGCAATTGGAACTGTCAAAAGAAAATAGAGACGTTGAAAGCACGGTTCAAGCCATTATTGAAGACGTTAAAAAACGTGGAGACGAGGCCCTTCGTGACTATTCAGCTAAATTTGATAAGGTTGACTTGACTGATTTTGAAGTTGGACAGGACTTGATTGATCAAGCCTTTAAAGAGATTGATCCAGAGGTTTACCAAGCCCTAGTTAATGCCAAAGAAAACATTGAATCTTATCACAAACATCAGTTGGAGGCTGGTTTTGAGGACCAACCAAGTAAGGGTGTTATTCGTGGTCAATTGATCCGTCCCATCAATCGTGTGGGTGTTTATGTGCCTGGAGGAACTGCGGCTTATCCGTCATCAGTTCTTATGAATGTTATTCCTGCTAAAATTGCTGGGGTTAAAGAGATTATTATGATTACACCGCCACAAGAACACTTTGTTCCTGCAATTCTAGTAGCCGCAAAATTGGCTGGTGTGGATAGCATTTATCAAGTTGGTGGGGCTCAAGGGGTTGCGGCCTTGGCTTTTGGTACAGAAACGATTCCAAAGGTTGACAAGATTACAGGTCCCGGAAATATTTTCGTGGCGACTGCTAAGAAGCAAGTTTACGGTATTGTCGGTATTGATATGATTGCAGGACCATCAGAAATCGGTGTTATTGCTGATAGTAGCGCTAATCCAACCTATGTGGCAGCCGATCTCTTGTCTCAAGCAGAGCACGATACACGTGCACGCGCCATTTTGGTAACAGATTCTCAAGCCTTGGCTGATGCAGTTGAAAGTGAGATTGAACGTCAACTCAAGCTTTTGCCACGTGAGGCGATTGCTCGTCCATCTATCGAAAATAATGGCCGAATTATTATTGCCAATGATACAGATGCTATGTTTGAACTCATGAACTTGGTTGCGCCAGAACATTTGGAAATTGCTATGGACAACTCCTATGATTATCTCGAAAAAGTGGAGAATGCTGGTTCCGTCTTTCTTGGTCACTTTACCAGTGAACCAATTGGTGACTACTATGCTGGTGCCAATCACGTTCTTCCAACGACTGCAACCAGCCGATTTTCATCAGCTTTAGGTGTGCATGATTTTGTCAAACGTATCCAATATACGCAGTATGACAAAGCAGCAGTCAATAAGGCTCAACACGATATCACAACCTTGGCTTACGCGGAAGGTTTGCAGGCCCACGCTAAGGCTATTGAAGTCAGAAACGACAATAATTGAGAGAGTAGAGGAAGAAGTTATGAGACAAGCAGAAATTGAACGTAATACCTTTGAAACCAAAATTAAGTTAAGCCTCAATTTGGATGCTCAAGAACCAGTAGATATTCAAACAGGTGTCGGATTCTTTGACCACATGTTGACCTTGTTTGCCCGTCACGGCCGTATGTCTTTGGTGGTGAAGGCTGATGGCGACCTTTGGGTTGATAGTCACCACACCGTTGAAGATGTCGGTATTGTCCTTGGTCAAGCTCTTAAAGAGGCCTTGGGCGATAAAGCAGGTATCAACCGTTATGGAACGGCTTTTGTACCTATGGATGAAACCCTCGGAATGGCAAGTTTAGACTTGTCTGGACGTAGCTACTTGGTCTTTGATGCTAGTTTTGATAATCCAAAATTGGGTAATTTTGACACAGAATTGGTAGAAGAATTTTTCCAAGCCTTGGCCTTTAATGTTCAAATGAATCTCCACCTCAAGATTCTCCACGGAAAAAACAATCACCACAAGTCAGAAAGTCTCTTCAAGGCAACAGGACGTGCCTTGCGTGAGGCTATCACAGTTAATCCTGACATTCATGGCGTAAACTCAACAAAGGGGATGCTATGATTATTGTCATTGATTACGATGCGGGGAATACTGCAAATGTTCTGCGTGCCCTTGAAAAGATTGGTGTGACTGCAGAATTGTCTGCTGATAAAGAAAAAATCCTAGCGGCAGATGGTTTGATTTTACCTGGTGTAGGTGCCTATCCAACGGCTATGGCAGAGTTGGAGAGAAGAGGTTTGGTAGCTGTTATCAAAGAGGCTGTCGCACAGGGAGTTCCTCTTTTGGGAATTTGTTTAGGCATGCAGATCTTAACAGAAAAAGGACTGGAACATGAAGAAACAGATGGTCTTGGCTTTATTCCTGGTGTCTGTTGTGCCATTCCAGCCAGCAAGGAGCAACCTGTCCCACATATGGGGTGGAATGATTTGGCTGTTAAGCAAGCCAGCCCTTTGACAGATGGTTTAGATGGCCAAGCTGTCTACTTTGTTCACAGTTATTTCACAGATGTCCCTAGCCAATACATTGATGTTACCGCAGATTATAGTATTGAGGTGCCAGCCATGATTCATAAAGACAATGTTTATGGGGCCCAATTTCATCCTGAAAAATCAGGGGATATTGGCTTAGGGATTCTTGAAAAGTTTGCAGGGTTATGTAAAGCATAGAAGCTAGTGAGAGCAAAGACTTTTTAGTTAGAAAGGATGGTAGGGGAGATGCAAATTCTACCAGCAATTGATATTAAGGATGGACAGGCTGTTCGTCTCTTTAAAGGAGATTTCAACCAACAAACCGTTGTCAATCCAGATGTTATTGAGCAGGCAAAGATCTTTAAGGATGCGGGCATTCAATTTATTCATGTCGTCGACTTGGACGGTGCCCTTGATGGTCGTGCCACTAACCGTGACTTGATTGCAGAGGTCAAGAAGGTTTCTGGACTTGGCATCGAAGTTGGTGGTGGTATCCGTACCTTGGAGCAGATTCGTGACTATTTGGAAGTTGGTATCGACCGTATCATTATCGGTTCAATGGCCGTTAAAAATCCTGACTTCGTTCGAGCAGCTTTAGAGGAATTTGGTGCCGATAAGATTGTCGTGGGTATTGATGCCAAGGCAGGGTTTGTCGCTACCGAAGGTTGGTTGGAAACAAGCAATGTGGACTATATCACCTTGGCCAAGGAAATGGAAAAGATGGGCGTAACCCTCTTTGTCTATACAGATGTTGATCGAGATGGCACACTGACAGGACCCAATCTTGATCACTACAAACGTTTGGTATCTGAACTCACGACCGCCAAAGTCATTGCTTCCGGTGGAATTGCAGAAGTAGCTGACTTAGATCACCTAGAAGAGATTGGTGTGGCAGGAACCATTGTTGGCAAAGCCTACTATAACGGCAATATCACCTTAGACCAGCTCAAGGCTTTCGGAGGTTAATATGCTTAAGAAACGAATTATTCCCTGTTTGGATGTCAAGGATGGCCGTGTCGTCAAGGGGGTCAATTTTGTGAATCTGACAGATGTTGGAGACCCTGTTGATTCTGCGCGTGCCTATTATGAAGCTGGTTGTGACGAACTTGTTTTCTTGGACATCACAGCGACTTCAGATAACCGTGAAACAACGGTTGACATGGTGCGCCGTGTTGCCGACCAAGTTTTTATCCCCTTCACGGTTGGTGGTGGTATCCGTTCAGTCGAAGACATGAACAAGATGCTCAAAGCCGGTGCTGACAAGGTTGCCGTCAATTCCTCAGCCCTAGCCAATCCGCAACTAATTGCTGATTGTGCTCAAAAATTTGGGAATCAGTGTGTAGTGGCTGCGATTGATGCTAAAAAGATGGCTGATGGGAGCTGGCATGTCTTTGTGGCGGGAGGTCGTAAGGATACAGGTAGGGACCTCATCCAATGGGCTCAAGAAGTCGTCTCCTTGGGGGCTGGAGAAATTCTCTTAACTAGCATGGACAAGGACGGCACCAAGTCTGGTTTTGATTTAGAAATGCTCAATCGTGTGGCCGATGTCGTCGATGTTCCGATCATTGCCTCTGGTGGTGCAGGAAATATTGAGGATATTGTAGAAGTCTTTGAAAAGACAACAGCAACGGGTGCTCTGGCAGCCTCTATCTTCCACTTTGGTGAGGTGAATATAGGCGAAACCAAACAAGTCTTGGCAAATGCAGGAATTGAGGTGAGACAATGACAGAGGTTAAACTTGATTTTGACAAACAAGGTGGACTGGTACCAGTCATTGTGACAGATTACAAGACGGGGCAGGTGCTCATGTTGGCCTATATGAATGAGCTGTCCTATCAGTTGACCCTTGAGACCAAACAAATGCATTACTGGAGCCGTTCTAGGAATGAGCTTTGGCATAAGGGAGCCACATCTGGTCATTTCCAACATGTCAAAAGCATCAAGACAGATTGCGATCAGGACACCCTGCTTATCGCTGTGGAACAAGAAGGAGCAGCCTGTCATACAGGAGCCTACAGCTGTTTCTTTACAGATATATATGATGACAATCAAGATAGATAGGAGTAGCTATGTTAGAAACACTTTATAAGGAAGCCTTAGATCGTAAAAAAAATCCCAAAGAAGGATCTTATACCAATTACCTTTTTGACAAGGGGTTAGACAAGATTCTTAAAAAGGTTGGCGAAGAAGCAACAGAAGTTGTGATCGGAGCCAAAAATGCTGATAAAGAAGAAATTGCCAACGAGACAGCAGACGTCCTCTATCACCTAGCAGTCATGCTCGTTGAAACAGGGGTCAGCCCTGAAGACGTAGAAGACGTACTTAAAGCACGTCAAGGCAAACAAAGCAATGTCCATGACCGAAAAGAAGTAACAGATTATTAAGGATTATCTCAACCGATTTGAACTAAGATGAAAAGCCTGAAGTGATGATTAATTTCAGGCTTTTTTGCTATGAGGAATTTTAATTATTTTGTTCCTCTAACTACCATGAGAAAGCGCTTTAAAATGCTATGATAGGAGTGAAGGAAGCTCGTTTTATTTGAAGGATTTGGTGTGCTTATTTATACAAATCATTGAGGAAAGGAAGGATGTCCTATGAAGAAAAATACTCCTAATATTTTAAAGTTTTCTTACTTAGCTATTCTCCTCCTCTGTTCTATTCTTTTAGTTCGTTGCACAGTGCTACTTCCAATTACTTACTCAAAAGCCAGGGAAAAAACGCAAAGAATCTTGGCTCATAATGGTTTTAAGGGAAAGGTCCAAGTTAAGCATATCGAAAAGGTGTTTCTAGATAGTGCAGGCATTTATGTCGATTATATCTATTCAGAGGAAACCTACGATAATCAACCCATAATATTAGATGGAAAAATTACATTTCAACTGGACTGGACAGTTTATAGTGAAGAATATCTGACTCCTGGCCTTTACTCGGAAACCTATTTACAACAAAAATCTGTAAAAAAAGAAGAGCAAAAACTCTTTAAGGAGCTTAAAAAGCAATCTTTAGGCCTTGATATCGAAAATTTCTCTTTCAAAGATAATACACTGATAGATCAAGAGGCTTCTGATAATTTAGTGCGCATAGCCAAAGAAAACCGTAAAAATGGCAAGCATGATTTTTATGGCTATTATCAAATTCCTTATCAAACAATGATTGATGAACATATTGTTACTATGTCAATAAGAGTAAGTGATACAGAAAATACCAGTAAGAAAGATTTAGAAGAGGCAGCGAAGAAACTGGATGCTAGCAAGCTACCAGACGGAGAGTACGAATTTTATTATTTCACAACTGATAAAGAAAATTCCGCTTATTATGACAATTCCGGATACATTGGCTATACCTTTAACATACAAGATGGCAAGGTTGTCCAAGATGAAGATGATTAGATGATACTTTGATTCCTGCGATAATCTCGCACTCCATACTGACGGCATAGAAGTATAGGCTATAGCTAAGTGAAAATGTTAACCTCAAAACATGCAAAAACATCTCCGAAGATCAGTTGGAGATGTTTTTGTGTCTTACAAATTCTTTTTCTTTTTAGCTTTTTTGGTTAGGGCAAGGTCACAATTTTCAATGCTTGAGATAAGGTGATTAGTCAATTGGAAGTCATCCACTTGGGGATTCAAGTCCACTTCGTAGACCAGTTGCATGGTCTCACCCCCATCTGTGGTGTTAAGGGAAATCAGGTCGCATTCGCTTGTGAAATTGAGTAAGGCTTTAGTGATTTTTTGGTCAATCAAGTCTTGGTAAGGGACGTTAATGGTCAGGAGCCTACGACGTTGGTTGTCGGTACGACTTTGACGATTTTCCAAAAGAAGCCAAACAGCTAGAAGGAAAATGGTAAAGAGGACAGCCAGTAAGAGATAGCCTGTCCCAGATGCCAGACCAATAATCATGGCCATAAAGACAGCGATTAGTTCTCTAGAACCGCTGGTGGCAGAACGAAAACGAATGAGACTAAAGGTCCCTGCCACGGCAATAGAGGTCCCCAAACTACCATTGACTAGGAAGATAACTAGGGTCATCAAACATGGAAGTAGGGTCAAACTGATGACAAATTCTCTGGTGTAGAGGGTCCGGTATTTGTAAGTCCAGGTTAGAGCCAAGCCTAAAACAAGGCTGACCAGTAAGGCCAGCATGAGTTGAAGGGGACTAGCGGTTGCGGTCGCATCATTAAAGATAGAATTGAAGAGATTAGACATAGGCAGCAGCTCCTTTTTCTTGTGCTGGACGTGGTCCATAGTCTAGACCTTGAGACTTATGATAGGCACAGCTGTATTTTGAGAATTTCTGCTCTTCCAAACCATGTTTGTCTAAGATAGCTTGAAGCCAGTCAGGCTTTTTGCCAGGTGCCTTGATTTCCATGATAATCGTATCTTCATCAAGAAGGGGAAAACCATGATTTCCCTTAAAGAGACTGACGTCTTCATCACGGTAAGTCAAATTTTGGTCAAGGGTAACACGTACTTTATTGTAAGCATAGCCTTCGATAGTCTCTTTTTCTTTCATCGAAAAACGGTCGTAGTAGATATACATACGAGGTTTGAGCCCCTCATCATAGCGTTGACGTAAGTGGTGGATATCCTGTAATAGCTGGCGGTCAGTGATTTGACCATGATTCTTACCGTCTGTCAGCAAGTTAGTGATGGCAAGCGGTGTTGAAACGAGACGAAACTTATGACCGATTCCTTCATCATCTTTGGCTTTAACCTCTAAAAAGACCTTACTATCAATTTGGGGATTGGCTAGGTAGGTACGCATGCGGATTTTCTCTTGACGGTGATTACCATCTAAGGCATCTTGGATGACGTCAAAATTATCCGTATCAAAGTAAATATTTGAAATGGTAGATGTCGGATAATCATCCTCTACCAAATACTCCTTAAGATCAGTGAGCAGGTCTTCAAGATTTTCCTTTGAGACCACATATTTTGTTTCAATACGTTTAAAACGTGTTTCCAATTGTTTAACCATGAAAAAACTCCTTTTATAGATAAGATACAAAGCCGTAAAGCAACTCCTATGAAAATAGGGAATCTGTTGCAGGAACATCTATTCCCAAACAGTCGACTTATTGTTTTAATTCTTTTTTATAATAGAAAAGTTGATCGCAAATGTACTATTTCTATAAAGCACTTACTTGCTCGTCTACTAGTCTATGGGACTTTTCTGAAAGAAGTCCTAAGCTAAACTTTCACCAAACTTAACTTAAGATAAGTTTTAGTTAACCTTTAGAAATGTTTTAGCTAAGTCCCGTAAACTGTAATCATCCAAACGAACCCGAGAGGAAAAAATATGAAATCAAAAAAACTAAAAAAATGGACGACTTTATTGACCTGTGCGACTGCCCTAACAGTCATGACAGCTTGTAGCCAATCAAGCAGTCAGTCAACTGGGACGACGTCAAGCACTACATCAAAAACAAGTGCTGTAACAGCAACGACCAGTAAGAAAACAAATAAGAACAACAGCAACCACTTTACTTCTAAAGATTCTGATACCTCTTATAATGAAAGCTCAGCTACAAAAATTAAGTTATCAGGCTCATCTGCGGATGTTTCAGGTGATGGTGCAGCCCTATCAGGTTCAACTGTAACCATCTCCAAAGCTGGTACCTACGTCATTTCAGGAAAATCCGATGGTGTGCAAATCAAGGTAGACGCTGGTGATTCAGACGATGTCCATATTGTTTTAGATGGCGTTACCATGACAAATACAAATGCAGCAATCAACGCCACAAAAGCTGGTCATGTCTATCTGACACTTAAAGATGGCACTACAAACACACTTTCTGATTCAAGTTCTAATAGTGATGAAGATGCGGATGCTGTGATTTTCTCTAAAGGAGATTTGACCATTAATGGTTCAGGTACTCTAAACATTGATGCCAAGAAAAACAACGGTATTAAAGCCAATGACAGCCTTCATATGACTGGCGGTACCTATAAGATTTCCTCAGTCGGTGATGCCTTCAATGTCAATGATGAACTCAATATCACAGGAACAACTATGACTATTGAGGCTGAAGAAGATGCTGTTAAGGTTGATAATGATGACGACACCTCAGTAGGTACCATGTATCTGTCTGACAATACCATGACCATCAAAGCTGGTGATGACGGTATCCATGCTTCTGGTGACCTTATTATTGATAGCGGTACTTACAAGGTTGAAAAATCAACCGAAGGTATCGAAGGTAAATCTGTGACCATCAATGGTGGAAATATCGATGTCTATGCAACGGACGATGGTGTCAATGCGGCCAATGCTAATGCCAGTCAAAGTGAGATTTTCTTCAAGATGACCGGTGGAACCCTAAATGTTGAGGTTGGCGAGGGTGATACCGACCCAATCGATTCTAACGGAGATATTATTGTATCGGGTGGAACGATCAATTTGACTGGTCAGTCTGGCTTTGACTTTGATGGTTCAGCGACCTATACCGGTGGTGACATTACTATCAATGGTGAGAAACAAACTAAGATTGAAAACTCAATGCCTGGCGGCGGTGGCCCTCAAGGTGGCGGTGGTCCCCAAGGTGGTGGACAACCAGGTGGCTTTGGAGGAGGTCACTAAAGAGTCATAGGATGAAACAGAAAGGAAGTGCCTATGTATATTATTATTCCAGCTTATGAACCAGACAAACGCCTGATTCAGGTGGTTCAAGATATTACCATAAAACTCCCTAAAGCCCGTATTATTGTTGTTAATGATGGGAGTGGCCCAGGCTATAACGACTATTACGACGAAACGGCTTTTATTGGAGCGACTGTCCTTACCCATCCTATCAATAAAGGAAAAGGAGCTGCTCTCAAAACTGCCTTTGCTCACATTCAAGAAGAAGTAGTCAGTCAGCACCTTTCGGCTCAACCTATTGTCACAGTTGACAGTGACGGTCAACATCTGATTAAAGATATTGTCCGTGTGACCAAGGCAATCGAGGAAAATCCAAGTCATCTTGTCTTGGGTGCGCGTGCCTTTGTTGGTAAGGTGCCAGCACGTAGCCGCTTTGGAAATAAGGTAACTGCTGGACTTTTCCGTCTAGTAACTGGTCAGAAAGTAACGGATACTCAGACAGGTCTTCGAGGCATGTCAACCGACCTGATTCCATGGCTTCTTAATCTGGATGGCAATCGTTTCGAGTACGAGTTTAATATGTTGCTTGAAGCCAAAAAGTCAGGCCACCAAATCTCTGAAGTCCCTATCGAGACCGTTTATCTGGAGGAAAATAAAAGTTCACACTTTCGGCCTATTCGTGATTCCATCCGTATTTACAGCCCTTTTTTAAAGTTCTCTGGCACGGCCGTCTTGGCCTCAGTCATTGATGCAACAGCCTTATTTGTGCTCTTTGCCTTGACGAAGAATCTGCTCCTTTCGGTCGTGCTAGCTCGTGTGATTTCGGCTTCCAGCCAGTGTTTGCTGAACGCCAATGTGGTCTTCAATCCGACAAGCTCTCTCTTTAGATCGAGTGTTCGTTACTTTATGTTGGTCCTAGTCCTCTTGGCTTGTAACTATTTCTTACTTAGTAGTCTAGTTGCCATTGGTTTAGGCCTGGTTCTGGCAAAATTGGTTACAGAAACCTTGCTCTTTTTAGTCAGCTACAGGGTCCAACATAATGTGGTTTTTGCTTAATAGCTGACTTGAAAATCGCTAACTGATTGAATAGAGATAGTTTATTTACCTCTCAATTACCTCTAAAAATTTTCCTAAAAATATAGAAAAAACTACCGTTTTCGACATTCGGTAGTTTTTAATGATTGTCAAAATGTTTTTCAATTTACATTATGATTAAAAATTGAAATGACTTGATAAAGACTCGAAAAGGCTGAAAAAAATATGCTATAATGAAATTGTTTGAATTATGTAGATTTCATTCAAACTAGGAAAATGAAAAGAGGACCTAAAATGGGAAAAAAGGTACATTATAAGCTTCACAAAGTTAAGAAGCAGTGGGTGACGATTGCCGTCACTTCGGCAGCACTTGCCACTATCGTAGGTGGTGCTACAGTTGCCAATCAAAAGGTTTCAGCTGATGAAACAACTCAACCAGTTGCCTCTACGACAGCTGATAGCGATGTTGTCGTTGAAACGCATGAAGTAGCCGCTCCTGCAGCAACTGCTACGACAGATGCGACAGCAACAACAACTGACAAGGCTGCTGATACTGCAACGGTCGAAACTCCTGCGGCAGTAACCACTGCAGCAGATACAAGTGCTAATACGGTGGCACCAGCAACAACTGATCGTGCAGCAGTAGCAAATGGTGCGACAACAGAAGCACCAGCTGCAACTGCGACTGCGACAGATACAACGCTTACAGTAGCTGAAAAACCAAAATCTGGTGTTACTGAAAAAGAAGAAACAGCAGCACTCTCTTTGGACAACATCAAACAAGTTGATGGTAAATACTATTATGTCAAAGAAGATGGTTCATACAAAACAAACTTTGCTGTTTCAGTTAATGGCCAGTTGCTTTACTTTGGTAAAGATGGTGCTTTGACAAGCACATCAACACACTCGTTCACACCAGGTACAACTAATCTAGTTGATGCTTTCTCTTCACATAACCGTGCTTACGATTCTAAGAAAGAAAGCTTTGAGTTGGTAGATGGTTATTTGACACCTAATAGCTGGTACCGTCCAGTCACTATTTTGGAAAATGGTGAAAAATGGCGTGTATCAACTGAGAAAGACTTCCGTCCACTTTTGATGGCATGGTGGCCTGATGTAGATACACAAGTTGCCTACCTCAATACTTTCTCTAAACACTTTAACCTTAACGCAACTTATTCAACCAGCCAAAGTCAATCTGAATTGAATGCAGCTGCTAAGACAATTCAAATTAAGATTGAACAAGAAATTTCAGCTAAAAAATCAACTGAATGGCTTCGTCAAGCAATTGAGTCTTTTGTAAAAGAACAAGACCAGTGGAATACTACAACTGAAAACTATACCCTTGCTGACCACCTTCAAGGGGGAGCTCTTCTTTATGTCAATAATGACAAGACCCCTTGGGCAAATTCTGATTACCGTTTGCTTAACCGTACACCAAGTAACCAAGATGGTTCTCTAAATGGTACAGGAAGATACTTGGGTGGTTATGAATTCCTACTTGCCAATGACGTTGATAACTCAAATCCAGTTGTGCAAGCTGAGCAGTTGAACCAAATTCACTATCTTGTGAACTGGGGATCAATTGTTATGGGTGATAAGGATGCTAACTTTGATGGTATCCGTGTTGATGCAGTTGATAATGTTGATGCAGACCTTCTCCAAGTTTATACAAACTACTTCCGAGCAGCCTTTGGTGTGGATAAATCTGAAGCCAATGCACTCGCTCACATTTCTATCCTTGAAGCTTGGGATTTAAATGATAATGCTTATAATCAAAAACATGATGGTGCAGCCCTTGCCATGGATAATAACCTTCGTTATGCAATTATGGGTGCACTTTATGGATCAGGCTCTTCATTGAAAGATTTGATTACTAGCAGTTTGACAGACCGTACAAATAATAGTAAGTATGGAGATACACAAGCTAACTACATCTTTGCGCGTGCTCATGATAACCTTGTTCAAGATATCATTCGTGATATCGTTCAAAAAGAGATCAATCCAAAATCAGATGGTTATACCATGACTGATGCTGAATTGAAACGTGCCTTTGAAATCTATAATGAAGATATGAAGAAGGCAGAAAAACGTTATACTATTAACAATATTCCAGCTGCCTATGCTTTGATTCTTCAAAATATGGAGCAGGTAACTCGTGTTTATTATGGAGATCTTTATACGGATAACGGCCAATATATGGCTACCAAGTCTCCTTACTACGATGCTATCACAACGCTCTTGAAGAACCGTATGAAATATGTTTCAGGTGGACAATCGATGAAAGTCGACACGTTCAATGGAAAAGAAATCTTGTCATCTGTTCGTTACGGTAAAGATATTATGACTGCTGACCAAACTACGGGTGTAGCAGAAACAAGTAAACATTCTGGTATGTTGACACTTATTGCCAATAATCAGGATTTCTCACTGGGTGATGGTACTTTGAAAGTTAACATGGGTAAACTTCATGCTAACCAAGCCTACCGTCCATTACTTCTTGGTACTGATAAGGGAATTGTCACTTACGAGAATGATGCAGCTGCAGCTGGAAAAATTAAATACACCGATGCTGAAGGGAACTTGACTTTCAGTGGAGATGAAATCAAGGGATATCGAACTGTTGATATGAGAGGTTATCTTGGTGTTTGGGTACCAGTAGGTGCGCCTGATAACCAAGATATCCGTGTTAAAGGTTCAGATAAGAAACTTGACAAGACATTTTCTGCTACTGAAGCATTGGACTCACAAGTTATCTATGAAGGTTTCTCAAACTTCCAAGATTTTGTTGAAAAAGATAGCCAATATACTAATAAATTGATTGCAGAAAATGCGGAACTCTTCAAGTCATGGGGAATCACATCATTCGAGATGGCTCCTCAATTTGTATCGGCTGATGACCGTACTTTCCTTGATTCTGTTATCCAAAATGGCTATGCCTTTACTGACCGTTATGACCTTGCCATGAGTAAGAATAACAAATATGGATCTAAAGAAGATCTTCGTGATGCACTTAAGGCGCTTCACAAGCAAGGTATTCAAGCAATTGCTGACTGGGTTCCAGATCAACTTTATCAATTGCCAGGACAAGAAGTTGTAACAGCAACACGTGCTAATAGTTATGGTACTCCAAAGGCCAATGCTTATATCAATAACACTTTATATGTTGCAAATTCTAAATCATCAGGTAAGGACTTCCAAGCTCAATATGGTGGTGAGTTCCTTGATGAGCTCCAAAAGAAATATCCACAGTTGTTTGAAGATGTGATGATATCAACTGGTAAGAAGATTGATCCATCTGTTAAAATCAAGCAATGGTCTGCTAAGTACATGAATGGTACTAATATCTTGGGTCGTGGTAATCGTTATGTTCTCAGTAACGATGCTACGGGTCGCTATTATCAAGTTACTGATAATGGCATCTTCTTGCCAAAACCTTTGACGGACCAAGGTGGTAAGACAGGTTTCTACTATGATGGTAAGGGTATGGCCTACTTTGATAATAGTGGTTTCCAAGCTAAGAATGCCTTCATTAAATATGCTGGAAATTACTATTACTTCGATAAAGAAGGTTATATGTTAACTGGTCGTCAAGACATCGATAGTAAGACTTATTTCTTCTTGCCAAATGGTATCCAGCTTCGCGATTCTATTTATCAGCAAGATGGTAAATATTATTACTTTGGTAGCTTTGGTGAGCAATACAAAGATGGTTACTTTGTATTCGATGTACCGAAAGAAGGTACCTCAGAAACTGAAGCTAAGTTCCGTTATTTCTCACCAACTGGGGAAATGGCTGTTGGCTTGACTTATGCTGGAGGAGGATTGCAATACTTTGATGAAAATGGCTTCCAAGCTAAAGGTACTAAGTATGTGACTCCAGACGGAAAACTCTACTTCTTCGATAAAAATTCAGGTAATGCCTACACAAATCGTTGGGCAGAAATTGATGGTATCTGGTATGAATTCAACGATCAAGGATATGCACAAGCTAAGAAGGGTGAATTCTACACAACTGATGGCTCAACATGGTTCTACCGTGATGCAGCTGGTAAAAATGTGACAGGTGCCCTTACTTTGGATGGTCACGAATACTACTTCCGTGCAAATGGTGCCCAAGTTAAAGGTGAATTTGTTACTGAAAATGGCAAGATTAGCTACTACACTGTAGATAACGGTTATAAAGTTAAGGACAAGTTCTTCGAAGTAAACGGCAAGTGGTACCATGCTGATAAGGATGGTAACCTCGCCACAGGTCGTCAAACAATTGACCACCTTAACTATTACTTCAATGCTGATGGAAGCCAAGTCAAATCTGATTTCTTCACTCTTGATGGTGGTAAGACATGGTACTATGCCAAAGATAATGGTGAAATCGTAACAGGTGCCTATAGCGTTCGTGGTAAAAACTATTACTTCAAAGAAGATGGTAGTCAAGTCAAAGGTGACTTTGTGAAGAACGCTGACGGATCACTCTCTTACTATGATAAAGATTCAGGTGAACGTCTCAATAACCGTTTCTTGACAACTGGTAACAATGTTTGGTACTACTTCAAAGATGGTAAGGCTGTAACAGGACGTCAAAATATTGATGGTAAAGAGTATTACTTTGATCATTTGGGACGTCAAGTTAAAGGTAGCCCAATCAGCACACCAAAAGGAGTGGAATACTACGAATCAGTTCTTGGAGAACGTGTGACAAACACATGGATCACTTTCCAAGACGGTAAGACTGTCTTCTTCGATGAAAATGGTTATGCTGATTTTGATAAATAATCAATCAATCTAATCTTAATCTGAGAGATTAAGTGAAAAACGATATGATTTGACATGAATTTATAGGTGAAATTTCTTGAAAACGAGAATCGTTTAAAGAAGTTTTGCCTTTTTTTGCTCCTTAAAGAAAAAAATCTGACAAATATCAATTTTGAGTCAGAAAGGCTACAAATGTTATTAAATCAAGTGTTTTAGTCGTTTTCTAAAAAAATAGTTTCACTTATCAAATGATATGAAAATGAGAATTGAAAGCCTATGAAATAGGTGTGTTACAAAACTTTTCTAATGTTACTGTTATGTTACATATATTTTATAAAAAAACAATTAATTCGAGAAATAGTTAGAAAATAATGATATAATGTAATTGTTTGAAATCGGATAGATTTCAGTCTGATTTTGACAAATAAAATCACGGGGAAAATTATAATGGAAAATAAGGTACACTATAAGCTTCATAAAGTTAAGAAGCAATGGGTTACAATTGCAGTTGCCTCTGCAGCACTTGCTACTGTCGTAGGAGGATTGTCAGTAACAACATCTTCAGTGTCAGCGGATGAAACTCAAGATAAGACAGTAACTCAACCAAATTCAGATACAACAGCCGATTTAGTTACTTCTACTGAAGCAACCAAAGAAGTCGATAAACGTACAAATACAAAAGAAGCAGATGTTTTAACACCTGCTAAAGAAACAAATGCTGCCGAAACAGCAACTACAACGAACACACAAGCAACAGCTGAAGCAGCTACAACAGCAACAACTGCTGATGTAGCAGTGGCAGCTGTTCCAAATAAAGAAGCAGTTGTGACAACAGATGCACCAGCTGTTACAACTGAAAAAGCAGAAGAACAACCAGCAACAGTGAAGGCTGAAGTTGTAAACACAGAAGTTAAAGCGCCTCAAGCTGCATTGAAAGATTCAGAAGTAGAAGCTGCGCTTTCCTTGAATAACATCAAAAACATTGATGGCAAATATTACTACGTTAATGAAGATGGTTCACACAAAGAAAACTTTGCCATTACTGTAAAGGGCCAATTGCTTTACTTTGGTAAAGATGGTGCTCTTACAAGCTCATCAACATACTCTTTCACACCAGGAACAACAAATATTGTTGATGGTTTCTCAATAAATAACCGTGCCTACGATTCATCTGAAGCTAGCTTTGAATTGATTGATGGTTATTTGACTGCAGATAGCTGGTACCGTCCAGCTTCTATCATCAAAGATGGTGTGACTTGGCAAGCATCTACTGCAGAAGATTTCCGTCCACTTTTGATGGCTTGGTGGCCAAATGTCGATACGCAAGTAAACTACTTGAACTACATGTCTAAAGTCTTCAACTTGGATGCTAAATACACAAGCACAGATAAGCCAGAAACTTTGAAAGTTGCTGCTAAGGACATTCAAATCAAGATTGAGCAAAAGATTCAGGCTGAAAAATCAACACAATGGTTGCGTGAAACTATCTCTGCCTTTGTTAAGACACAACCACAATGGAACAAAGAAACTGAAAACTACTCTAAAGGTGGCGGCGAAGATCACCTTCAAGGTGGTGCCCTTCTTTATGTAAATGATTCACGTACACCATGGGCAAACTCTAACTATCGTCTTTTGAACCGTACAGCTACTAATCAGAAGGGGACAATTGACAAGTCAGTTCTTGATGAGCAATCAGATCCAAACCACATGGGTGGTTTCGACTTCTTGCTAGCTAATGACGTAGATTTGTCAAACCCAGTTGTTCAAGCGGAACAATTGAACCAAATTCACTACCTTATGAACTGGGGTTCAATCGTTATGGGTGACAAGGATGCTAACTTCGATGGTATCCGTGTCGACGCGGTAGATAATGTCGATGCAGACATGCTTCAACTCTACACAAACTACTTCCGTGAGTACTATGGTGTTAACAAATCTGAAGCAAACGCTCTTGCCCACATCTCAGTCCTTGAAGCATGGAGTCTTAATGACAACCACTACAATGACAAGACAGATGGTGCTGCGCTTGCTATGGAAAATAAACAACGTTTGGCTCTCCTCTTCTCATTGGCTAAACCAATCAAAGAACGTACACCAGCTGTAAGTCCTTTGTACAACAATACTTTCAACACGACACAACGTGATGTTAAGACTGATTGGATTAACAAAGATGGAAGCAAGGCCTATAACGAAGACGGAACAGTTAAGCAGTCTACAATCGGTAAATACAACGAGAAATACGGAGATGCGTCAGGAAACTACGTCTTTATCCGTGCCCATGATAATAACGTTCAAGATATTATTGCTGAAATCATCAAGAAAGAAATCAATCCAAAATCAGATGGTTTCACAATCACTGATGCTGAAATGAAGAAAGCCTTTGAGATTTATAACAAAGACATGCTCAGCAGCGACAAAAAATATACCTTGAATAACATCCCAGCAGCCTACGCTGTTATGTTGCAAAACATGGAAACAATCACTCGTGTCTACTATGGAGACCTTTATACAGATGATGGTCACTACATGGAAACTAAGTCTCCATATTACGATACCATCGTTAACTTGATGAAGAGTCGTATCAAGTATGTATCTGGTGGACAAGCCCAACGTTCATACTGGTTGCCAACTGATGGTAAGATGGACAATTCAGATGTTGAACTTTACCGTACAAATGAAGTCTATGCTTCAGTACGTTATGGTAAAGACATCATGACAGCTGATGATACAGAAGGTTCTAAATACAGCCGTACATCTGGTCAGGTGACGCTTGTAGCTAACAATCCAAAATTGACTTTGGATCAATCAGCTAAACTTAATGTTGAAATGGGTAAAATCCATGCCAACCAAAAATACCGAGCTTTGATTGTTGGTACAGCTGATGGTATCAAGAACTTTACATCTGATGCAGATGCAATCGCAGCAGGTTACGTGAAAGAAACAGACAGCAACGGTGTCTTGACTTTCGGTGCGAATGACATTAAGGGTTATGAAACATTTGATATGTCTGGTTTCGTAGCAGTTTGGGTTCCAGTTGGAGCTTCAGATGATCAAGATATTCGAGTAGCGCCTTCAACAGAAGCTAAAAAAGAAGGAGAGTTGACTCTTAAAGCGACTGAAGCTTATGATTCACAATTGATCTACGAAGGATTCTCTAACTTCCAAACTATTCCAGATGGTTCAGACCCTTCAGTCTACACTAACCGTAAGATTGCTGAAAATGTTGATTTGTTCAAATCATGGGGCGTAACATCATTTGAAATGGCACCTCAATTTGTATCTGCTGACGATGGTACTTTCCTTGACTCAGTTATCCAAAATGGTTATGCCTTTGCAGACCGTTACGATCTTGCCATGAGTAAGAACAATAAATACGGTTCTAAAGAAGATCTACGTGATGCGCTTAAAGCACTTCACAAGGCTGGTATCCAAGCAATCGCTGACTGGGTTCCAGACCAAATTTACCAATTGCCAGGTAAAGAAGTCGTAACTGCAACTCGTACTGATGGTGCTGGTCGTAAGATTGCAGACGCTATCATTGATCACTCACTTTATGTGGCTAACTCTAAGTCATCAGGCAAAGATTACCAAGCTCAATACGGTGGTGAATTCTTGGCTGAACTTAAAGCTAAATATCCTGAAATGTTCAAGGTAAACATGATCTCAACTGGTAAACCAATTGATGATTCTGTTAAATTGAAACAATGGAAGGCCGAATACTTCAACGGAACAAACGTTCTTGAACGTGGTGTTGGCTACGTACTTAGCGATGAAGCAACTGGTAAATACTTCACAGTCACTAAAGATGGTAACTTCATTCCTCTTCAATTGACAGGTAAAGAAAAGGTTGTTACTGGATTCTCAAGTGATGGTAAGGGAATCACTTACTTCGGTACAAGTGGTACTCAAGCTAAATCTGCCTTTGTAACCTTCAATGGTAACACCTATTACTTCGATGCTCGTGGTCACATGATTACAAACGGTGAATACTCACCAAATGGTAAAGACGTTTATCGTTTCTTGCCAAACGGTATCATGTTGAGTAATGCCTTCTACGTTGATGCTAATGGTAATACATACCTTTATAACTCTAAAGGTCAAATGTACAAGGGTGGTTACACTAAATTTGACGTTACTGAAACTGATAAAGACGGTAAAGAGTCTAAGGTTGTGAAATTCCGTTACTTCACTAATGAAGGTGTCATGGCCAAAGGTGTTACGGTTATTGATGGCTTCACACAATACTTTGGAGAAGACGGTTTCCAAGCTAAAGATAAGTTAGTAACCTTTAAAGGTAAAACTTATTACTTTGACGCACACACTGGTAATGCTATCAAGAATACTTGGAGAAATATCGATGGTAAGTGGTACCACTTTGATGCAAACGGTGTTGCTGCTACAGGTGCCCAAGTGATTAACGGCCAAAAACTTTACTTTAATGAAGATGGAAGTCAAGTTAAAGGCGGCGTTGTTAAGAATGCAGACGGTACTTATAGCAAGTACAAAGAAGGTTCTGGAGAGCTAGTGACTAACGAATTCTTCACAACTGATGGCAATGTTTGGTACTATGCAGGTGCAAACGGTAAGACTGTTACTGGTGCCCAAGTTATCAATGGACAACACCTCTACTTTAATGCAGACGGAAGCCAAGTTAAGGGTGGTGTTGTTAAGAATGCAGATGGTACCTATAGCAAGTACGATGCTGCAACAGGTGAACGCTTGGTTAATGAATTCTTCACAACAGGCGACAACAATTGGTACTACATTGGTGCTAATGGTAAGACAGTAACTGGTGAAGTTAAAATTGGTGACGATACTTATTACTTTGCTAAAGATGGTAAACAAGTAAAAGGGCAAACAGTAAGTGCTGGCAATGGTCGAATCAGCTATTACTATGGTGATAGTGGTAAGAGAGCTGTCAGCACATGGGTAGAAATCCAGCCAGGAGTTTACGTTTACTTTGATAAGAATGGTCTTGCTTACCCACCTAGAGTGCTAAACTAATAGACATGAAAAGGAGAACTTCGGTTCTCTTTTTTATATTTTCTGAGAAAAAGTTCTTTTTGAAAAATACCCTTTCAAGTCGCTTACATGACGGATTTTTAATTTAATATTAAGATAGTAAAAAAGTCATTAAAATAAGTTGTATTAAGTTTTTTTGATAGTGAAAAATGATATAATAAGTAAGTCTTTAAGGTGTAGATTTTAAGACAAAAAATATATTGGGGAAAAATTGAATATGGAAAATAAAGTACGCTATAAACTGCATAAAGTGAAGAAGCAGTGGGTTACTTTGGCTGTCGCTTCAGCAGCTTTGGCTACCATTGTAGGTGGTAGTGTTGCCACATCTTCACTCGCCTCTGCAGAAGAAATAAATAATACTAATGGATCACCTTCAACAACTACAGTCGGGGAGAATACAAATCCTGTGGTTGAAAAAGAGGTAGGGACAACAACTGAAGTGGCAAATACTTCAAATGCCACGACAACAGAGCGAGCAGCAGTCACTGCTGACAAACCAGCTGAAACGACGGTTCAACCAAATTCAGGAACAACTAGTGATAGAGCTGCAGCAGTAGAGGTTGAAGCCAAACCTGAAACGACTGCTAAGCCAGAAGTTGCTGCTAAACCAGAAACAGCTACAACATCGGAAGTAGCTGCAAATGCTGGAGTAGCCGCTTCAACGACTGACAAGTCTAAAGAGCTTTCTGAAGCTGAAATTAAGGCTGCAGTCTCACTCGATAATATTAAAAAAGAAAAAGATGGTAAATATTACTATCTTTTAGAAGATGGATCACACAAGAAAAACTTTGCCATTACTGTAAATGGTCAGGTCCTTTATTTTGATGAAAATGGCGCCCTTTCAAGCACATCAACTTATTCATTCACACAAGAAACAACAAATCTTGTTACTGATTTTACAAAAAATAATGCTGCCTACGATTCAACAAAAGCAAGCTTTGAACTTGTTGATGGTTATTTGACAGCAGATAGTTGGTACCGTCCAAAAGAAATCCTTGAAGCTGGTACAACTTGGAAAGCGTCAACTGAAAAAGATTTTCGTCCACTTTTGATGTCTTGGTGGCCTGATAAGGATACTCAAGTAGCTTACTTGAACTACATGACTAAGGCTCTTAGCAACGGTGAAGAAACAAAAGATGTCTTTACGATTGAAAATTCTCAAGCTAGTTTGAATGCCGCTGCTCAAATCATCCAACGTAAGATTGAAGTTAAGATTGCTGCTAATAAGTCAACAGACTGGTTGCGTCAATCAATCGAGGCCTTTGTTAAAGACCAAGATAAATGGAACATTAATTCTGAATCTCCAGGTAAAGAACATTTCCAAAAAGGTGCTCTCCTCTTTGTTAATAGTGATTTAACGAAGTGGGCTAACTCAGACTACCGTAAACTTGATCAAACAGCGACAAGCCGTTTGCCAAAAGACAAGATTAAGAGTGGTAGCGATGCTGGTTATGAGTTCTTGCTTTCAAGCGATATCGATAACTCAAATCCAATTGTACAAGCTGAAATGCTTAACCAATTGTATTACTTTATGAACTGGGGACAAATCGTCTTTGGTGATAAGGATAAAGATGCCCACTTTGATGGTATCCGTGTCGATGCCGTGGATAATGTTAGCATCGATATGCTTCAATTGGTGTCTTCATACATGAAGGCTGCTTACAAGGTTAATGAGTCTGAAGCTCGTGCACTTGCTAATATCTCAATTCTTGAAGCTTGGTCACAAAATGACCCATATTATGTTGACGAACACAATACAGCTGCCCTTTCTATGGATAATGGTCTCCGTTTGTCTATTGTTCATGGTTTGACTCGTCCGGTAACTAATAAGGGTACTGGTGCACGTAATGCATCAATGAAGGACCTTATTAATGGTGGTTATTTCGGTCTTTCAAACCGTGCGGAAGTTACATCATATGATCAACTTGGTTTTGCAACCTACCTCTTTGTTCGTGCACACGACTCAGAAGTTCAAACGGTTATCGCAGACATCATCAGTAAGAAAATTGATCCTACAACAGATGGTTTCACTTTCACATTAGATCAATTGAAACAGGCTTTCGATATTTATAATGCGGATATGTTGAAAGTTGATAAGGAATATACACACTCAAATATTCCTGCTGCCTATGCTTTGATGCTTCAAACAATGGGTGCAGCAACACGTGTATACTACGGAGACTTGTATACTGATAACGGTCAATACATGGCTAAGAAATCACCATACTTTGACCAAATCACGACACTTCTTAAAGCTCGTTCTAAATATGTAGCCGGTGGACAAACATCTTATATCCATAACCTTGCTGGTGATGGCGTGTCATCTGCTAAAGACAACAAAGAAGTTCTTGTCTCTGTCCGTTATGGTCAAGATTTGATGTCTAAAACAGATACAGAAGGTGGAAAATACGGCCGAAATTCTGGTATGTTGACTCTTATTGCTAATAACCCAGATTTGAAATTAGCTGACGGTGAAACCATTACCGTAAATATGGGAGCTGCCCACAAGAATCAAGCTTATCGTCCACTCTTGCTTGGTACGGAAAAAGGTATTGTGTCATCATTGAATGATTCAGATACTAAGATTGTTAAATACACAGATGCACAAGGAAATCTTGTCTTCACAGCTGATGAAATCAAAGGCTTTAAGACTGTTGATATGAGTGGTTACCTTTCAGTTTGGGTACCAGTAGGTGCGACTGAAGATCAAAACGTTCTTGCTAAACCATCAACAAAAGCCTATAAAGAAGGGGATAAGGTTTATAGCTCTTCTGCAGCACTTGAAGCACAAGTGATTTACGAAGGCTTCTCAAACTTCCAAGACTTTGTTAAAGAGGATAGTCAATACACTAACAAATTGATTGCAGCTAACGCAGACCTCTTCAAGTCATGGGGTATTACGTCATTTGAGATTGCACCTCAATATGTCTCATCTAAGGATGGCACTTTCCTTGATTCTATTATTGAAAATGGTTATGCCTTCACAGACCGTTACGACTTTGCCATGAGCAAAAACAATAAATACGGTTCAAAAGAAGACCTTCGTGATGCCCTCAAGGCTCTTCACAAACAAGGTATTCAGGTCATTGCTGACTGGGTTCCAGACCAATTGTACACCCTTCCAGGTAAAGAAGTAGTGACTGCTACGCGTACTGATACACATGGTAAGGTCCTTGATGATACTAGCTTGGTTAATAAACTTTATGTGACAAATACCAAGTCATCAGGTAATGATTTCCAAGCCCAGTACGGTGGTGCCTTCCTCGACAAACTTCAAAAACTTTATCCAGAAATCTTCAAAGAAGTTATGGAAGCGTCAGGTAAGACAATTGATCCATCTGTCAAGATTAAACAATGGGAAGCTAAGTACTTTAACGGTACAAACATCCAAAAACGTGGTTCTGACTATGTTCTCAGCGATGGTAAATTGTACTTCACCGTTAACGATAAAGGTACCTTCCTCCCAGCAGCCTTGACTGGTGATACAAAAGCTAAGACTGGTTTTGCCTATGATGGTACAGGTGTAACTTATTACACAACATCAGGTACTCAAGCTAAGAGTCAGTTTGTAACTTATAACGGTAAGCAATACTACTTTAACGATAAGGGTTACCTTGTAACTGGTGAACAAACTATCGATGGTTCTAACTATTTCTTCTTGCCAAATGGTGTCATGTTTACTGATGGTGTCAGAAAAAATGCCAAAGGTCAATCATTGGTTTATGGTAAGTCAGGTAAATTGACGACTCAAACTGGTTGGAAAGAAGTTACCGTTAAAGATGATAGTGGTAAGGAAGAGAAATTCTACCAATACTTCTTCAAGGGTGGTATCATGGCTACTGGTTTGACTGAAGTAGAAGGTAAGGAAAAATACTTCTATGACAATGGTTACCAAGCTAAAGGCATCTTCATTCCTACAAAAGACGGCCACTTGATGTTCTTCTGTGGCGATTCAGGTGAACGTAAGTACTCAGGCTTCTTTGAACAAGATGATAACTGGTACTACGCTAATGATAAGGGTTATGTTGCCACTGGATTTACTAAGGTAGGTAAACAAAACCTTTACTTCAATGAAAAAGGTGTTCAAGTTAAGAATCGCTTCTTCCAAGTTGGTGATGCCACATACTATGCAAATAACGAAGGTGACGTTCTTCGTGGTGCTCAAACCATCAATGGTGACGAACTCTACTTTGATGAGTCAGGTAAACAAGTTAAAGGTGAGTTCGTGAACAATCCTGATGGTACGACTTCATACTACGATGCCATTACAGGTGTGAAACTTGTTGATACATCACTAGTAGTTAATGGTCAAACCTTTAATATCGATGCTAAGGGCGTTGTGACTAAGGCACATACACCAGGCTTCTATACTACTGGGGACAACAACTGGTTCTACGCAGACTCACATGGACGTAATGTCACAGGTGCTCAGGTCATCAATGGTCAACACCTCTACTTTGATGCTAATGGTCGTCAAGTTAAGGGTGGCTTCGTAACGAACACTGACGGTAGTCGTTCATTCTACCACTGGAATACTGGTGATAAGATGGTTTCTACCTTCTTCACTACTGGTCATGATAAATGGTATTATGCGGATGATAAAGGCAATGTTGTTACAGGAGCTCAAGTAATCAACGGTCAAAAACTCTTCTTTGGCACTGATGGAAAACAGGTTAAAGGTGACTTCGCAACAAATGCAAATGGCAGTCGCTCATACTACCATGGAGCTACTGGTAATAAGTTAGTCTCAACCTTCTTCACTACTGGAGACAACAACTGGTATTATGCTGATGCTAAGGGAGAAGTTGTCGTTGGTGAACAGACCATCAACGGCCAAAACCTTTACTTTGACCAAACTGGTAAACAAGTGAAGGGGGCAACAGCTACGAATCCTGACGGCTCAATCTCTTACTATGATGTTCATACAGGGGAAAAGGCTATTAATCGTTGGGTTAAAATTCCTTCAGGCCAATGGGTATACTTCAACGCTCAAGGAAAAGGCTACGTGTCAAATTAAGAGTAATGAATGAAAGAAGTCAATCACTTTTGTGGTTGCTTTTTTCGTAAAAAATTGTCTAACTTTTATACATTCAGGTCATTTGTCTGGCCAAAAAAGTGGTATAATAACTCTTGCTAAATCTTTATTTTGGAGTACACATGGCTAAGTCAAAAAATACTATTGAAAGTCGGATAGATTACTCGATTCTCCTGCCAGTTCTCATATTGCTACTGGTTGGCCTGGTTTCGATATTTATCGCGACAAATTTTGATTACCCAAAGAATCTTGTGCAAGTCATGTCCCAGCAAGTACTATGGATTTTTCTAGGTTCAGTACTTGCTTTTGTTGTCATGTTATTTAATACAGAGTTTCTTTGGAAGGTAACCCCCTGGCTCTATATTTTCGGTCTGGGGCTTATGGTTCTACCTCTCGTTTTCTATTCCCCTGCTTTGGTAGCCTCGACGGGAGCGAAAAACTGGGTAAGTATTGGATCAGTTACTCTTTTCCAACCATCTGAATTTATGAAGATATCCTACATCCTTTTTCTATCGAGAATAGGTGTTTGGGCTAAGCAAGGTAAGGAAGTGACTAACCTTCAGGATGACTGGTTATTGCTCTTCCAATATGTTGCAGTCACGCTCCCTGTTTTAGGTTTACTGGTTCTTCAAGGAGATATGGGGACTGCCTTGGTCTTTCTGGCTATTTTAGCCGGTATCGTAGTGGTTTCGGGGATATCCTGGCGTATTATCTTGCCGGTAGTCCTAGCTTTTGCAACAGGGTTAGCCTTGTTTGTAATGGTATTTACCACAGATTGGGGTAAGGAAGCCATGCTCAAGATGGGGGTGCAAACCTACCAGATTAACCGTATCTCAGCTTGGTTGGATCCTTTCACTTATGCAGATGGTATCGCCTTTCAACAGACACAAGGGATGATTTCGATTGGTACCGGAGGAATCTATGGTAAAGGCTTTAATCATCTGGAGTTGAACGTACCGGTTCGTGAAAGTGACATGATTTTCACAGTCATTGCGGAAGATTTTGGTTTGGTAGGCGGTGGATTGGTTCTTTTAACCTATCTCTTCCTCATTTACCGCATGTTGCGAGTGACGTTTAAGTCTAACAATCGTTTCTATACCTTTATTTCGACGGGCTTTATCATGATGATTGTCTTCCATATTTTTGAAAATATTGGGGCAGCAGTCGGAATTCTTCCTTTGACAGGTATTCCTTTGCCCTTTATTTCTCAAGGGGGATCATCACTCATCTCTAACTTGATTGGTGTTGGTTTGGTGCTTTCAATGGCTTATCAGACTAACCTCAACGAGGAAAATAAAATTCTCCTGGCTATGTCTCGCCGTATGCGTACGTCTGGAACTAGTCAAGTGAAACCTATTTCTAAGAGTAAGTCTAAGAAAAACAAGCCTTCGAAGAGTGTTACTATGGCCACTCAAGAATTGGGCAAGGCTAAAGATAAGGTTGATAAGGCCACTGAGAAAATGCGTCAAACCATTTCTCAAAATACGCCAAGCATTCATCAAGGTAAGCGTCGTAAGGGATCTAAAAAGAAACCGACACGTAAACATTAAGAAGAAGCAAGTTGGTTAATCCAACTTGTTTTTCTTTGAAAAAAATTAAGGTCTGTGACCTTTTCTTTGCCCCTGCCTGTGGTATAATAAAAGTTGACTATTTTGAAAAGGGGTTTGCTATGATAGAGACAGCCAAACAGCAAGAACGTGCTATTTTAGTAGGTGTTGAATTGCAAGAAACAGAGCATTTTGACATGTCAATGGAGGAACTGGCCAGTCTTGCCAAAACTGCAGGAGCAGAGGTTGTAGCTAGCTATACCCAAAAACGTGAACGCTATGATAGTAAGTCTTTCGTAGGTTCAGGAAAATTAGAAGAAATCAAGGCCATGGTGGATGCGGATGAGATTACTACAGTCATTGTTAATAACCGTTTAACGCCTCGTCAAAATACAAATCTTGAAGCAGCATTTGGCGTAAAAGTTATTGATCGTATGCAATTAATTTTGGATATCTTTGCCATGAGGGCTAGAAGCCATGAAGGGAAACTTCAGGTTCACCTAGCTCAACTAAAATACATGTTGCCCCGTTTAGCTGGTCAAGGGATTATGCTCAGCCGTCAAGCAGGGGGAATTGGTAGCCGTGGACCTGGTGAAAGTCAATTGGAGCTTAATCGTCGTTCGATTCGTAACCAGATTGCTGATATTGAACGCCAGTTAAAGGTTGTTGAGAAGAACCGAGAAACCATTCGCGAAAAGCGTGTTGATTCAACTACCTTTAAAATTGGTTTGATTGGTTATACCAATGCTGGGAAATCAACGATCATGAACCTTATGACGGATGATAAGCAATATGAGGCTAATGAACTTTTTGCGACCTTGGATGCAACGACTAAGAAAATTTACTTAAAGGATCAGTTTCAAGTGACCTTGACAGATACGGTTGGTTTTATCCAGGACTTGCCAACAGAACTGGTTGCTGCCTTTAAGTCAACACTTGAAGAAAGTCGTAATGTGGACCTTCTTTTGCATGTCATTGATGCGAGTGATCCTAATCACGAAGAACATGAGAAGGTGGTCTTAGACATTCTCAAAGACTTAGACATGACTGATATCCCTCGCCTAGCAATCTACAATAAGATGGATGTAGCTGATAACCTAGTAGCAACAGTCTTTCCTAATGTTCGTCTCTCAGCACGTGACAAGGGAAGTCGTGAGGCCCTCAGAAGACTCTTGATTGACGAAATTCAACAGATTTTTGAACCTTTTAGTATTAAGGTTCATCAGGATCAAGCGTATAAACTTTATCAGTTGAGTCAATTAGCCTTGCTAGATAGCTATACTTTTGAGACAGAAGTAGAAGAAATTACAGGTTATATTTCACCGAAAAATAAATGGAAATTGGAAGAATTTTATGACTGATTATATGGATTTAGCTTTAAAATATGGTGGTTTTACAAGTTTAGATAAGGTCTATTTGAAAAATACCTTGTCAGACCTTTCGGACAGTCAAAAATTGGCCTTCATTACGCCACCACCAAGCGTGATTAATGCTTATTTTGCAGAGATTTACCAAAAACAATCTCCTGAAGCAGCGACGGATTACTACTTGGACCTTTCAAAAGAGTTGAACCTCTTTAACCCTGCACCATCTTTTGATGAGCGCAAGCCATTTATTCGCCTCAATTTGTCAGGAAAATCCTATGGATTTTGCTATGAAAATGCTGATGATGTGGCTTTAGTCTTTGCCGAGCATTTAGAGGTTCCAACGGCCAGTATTTTGTTTGAGCTTGCTCAAGTTTTTCCGCAGTATAAGGTTTATCTTGAAGGCACTCAAATTAAGATGACCAAGGTTGATTTTGACGAAGAAGTATTGGAAGAATTAACACCTGAGACCCAGTTACTTAGTCGTGTAACTAAGTTGAAGGGGAATGTCATTAAGTTGGCTAGCTTCAATCAAGATGAATTAGTGGAACTTTTGTCTCAATATAAAGGGCAAACCGTTTATTATGGCTTTGCTCAGCGTGAATGCCTGGCTTATATTGTCCAGAAATAAGAAGAACGATAGATAGAAAGTATAGGAAGTCATGGAATTACAATTTTTAGGGACGGGTGCCGGGCAGCCCTCCAAGGCCCGTAATGTGTCGAGTTTGGTTCTGAAGTTACTCGATGAAATCAATGAGGTCTGGATGTTTGACTGTGGAGAAGGTACCCAACGTCAGATTTTAGAAACAACAATCAAACCTCGTAAAGTTAAAAAAATCTTTATCACACATATGCATGGAGACCATATCTTTGGCCTACCTGGTTTCTTGGCTAGTCGTTCCTTCCAATCGAGTGAAGAACAAACTGACCTTGAAGTTTATGGTCCAGTCGGTATTAAACAATATGTTATGACCAGTCTTCGTACCTCTGGGACACGCCTCCCTTACCATGTGCATTTTAAGGAAATTGATGAGCATAAGCTTGGCTTGGTTATGGAAAATGACAAGTTCGCTGTTTATGCAGATAAGTTGGATCATACCATTTTTTGTATTGGTTACCGTGTGGTTCAAAAGGATCTTGAAGGAACCTTGGATGCTGAGGCCCTTAAAGCAGCGGGTGTACCATTTGGTCCTCTTTTTGGTCAAATTAAGAATGGGCAAGATGTGGTTCTTGAAGATGGAACTAAAATCATTGCCAAGGACTTTATTTCCGCACCTAAGAAAGGTAAGGTTATCACTATCTTAGGTGACACTCGTAAGACGAATGCCAGTGTTCGTCTTGGCTTGGGAGCAGATGTCTTGGTGCACGAGTCTACTTATGGTAAAGGTGACGAAAAAATTGCCAAGAGCCATGGGCATTCAACCAACATGCAAGCAGCACAGGTCGCTAAAGATGCGTCAGCTAAACGTCTTCTTCTAAATCACGTATCAGCTCGTTTCTTGGGGCGTGATATCGGTAAGATGGCAGCAGATGCTAAAACAATTTTCGAAAACACCCACATCGTTCGTGACTTGGAAGAGGTAGAGATTTAATGGCTAAACAACGTATTATCGCTATTACTGGTGCTTCAGGAGGGCTTGCACAAGAAATTGTCAAGCAGCTCTCACCCAGTGATGGCATTATCCTCTTAGGAAGAGACAAGGACAAACTTGAGAAATGTTATCGCCATGTGGAAAATAAAACCTGCCTTGCCATTGACCTTAGAGATGACAATGCCATAAAAGAAATGGTCGATTATCTCTATCAACGATTTGGACGTATTGATGTCTTTATCAATAATGCTGGTTACGGTGAATTCAAGTCTTATGATCATTACACTAGCCAAGAAGTGCGTGATATGTTTGATATCAATACCTTTGCGACGATGACCTTTTCACGTCTAATGGCTGAGAAAATGGTCGAGCAAGGCCATGGGCATATCATCAATATCGCCAGTATGGCGGGAAAAATTGCGACAGCCAACTCAAGTGTCTATGCAGCGACAAAGTTTGCTGTAATTGGCTTCTCAGATGCCCTTCGTCTAGAGCTTGCTGATAAGGGAGTCTATGTGACAACAGTCAATCCTGGTCCAATTGAGACAAGCTTCTTTGATCAAGCTGATCCCTCTGGAGCCTATCTTGAGAGTGTTAAGAAGTTCGTCCTCAGTCCTAAATACGTGGCTAAAAAGATTGTCCGTATTCTGGGTAAAAACAAACGTGAAGTTAACTTGCCACGACTATTAGCGGTTGCGCACAAAGGATATACGCTATTTCCACGCATCTCGGACAAACTAGCTACCAATGTGTTTAACTACAAATAGGGGAATGCTAGATGGCAGTCAATATTCAAGTCTATTTAGAAACCATCCGGAAACCCGGAGGACAGGTATAATACGCCTTGCAGGATAATCGCTTCAAAGACCAAGAGGGATGGCGAGAGTCTATGCTCAAGATGGAGCTGGCGGTCTGCCAAGAATCCCCTTATCGGGATATCGCCTTCTTCCAGCATTATAGGTTAAAAAGGAGTTAAGATGTTAGACTACAAACAAGAGATTCCAGCGATAACAGACCTACTCGCACTGTACAGCTCAGTCGGCTGGACCAATTATACCAACAACCCATCTATGCTAGAAGAAGCTGTCAAAGCTAGTCTCTGGCAGTTGGCAGTTTATGATGAGGAAGAGTTAGTAGCCTATATTCGCTTAGTAGGAGATGGCCACTCTGTCATTTTTGTACAGGACCTCTTGGTGCGACCAGATCACCAACGCCAAGGCATCGCAACGAAACTCTTAGAAGAGGCTTTAGGGACTTTCCCCAATGTCTATCAAAGGCTCCTTGCAACTGATCGTAGCGAGAAAAATTTAGCCTTTTACCAATCCTTGGGCTTTGTCGAACTCTCAGAGCAAGCTTGTACGGGGATGATTTATAAATATTGATGAAAAGGATTTCCAAATAGGGAATCTTTTTCTTGTTTTTCCTAATATTACTTGAAAATGATAGTAGAATAGAGCTAGATAAAAAGAAGAGAAGAAAAGAATATTTGAGAAAACATAAGTCAAATAAGGAGCAATACCCAGTTTTTTATTTAGTCTAGAAAAGTAGGTATTAATTGGAAATGTAGCACGAGTCGAATCACCTTTCGATGTTTTCCATTCTCTTTTTAGGAAACTTAGGCTTCTATCCACTATGATAAAATTATTCATGTTATAATAGGTAGACTAGATGACAGGGAGAAAATATAAAAACATGATTACATCAACGTATGATTGGAAAATAAACACAAAAGAGCCAGATGCTGGCTTTTTTAAACTTGCCAAAGAACATGGGCTGGCAGAAACAGCAGCCAAGATTGCTTATGAACGTGGCGTGACGACAGAAGAGGCCCTTGAAGACTTTCTTAAGGCTGATCTATCACACCTTCAGGACCCTTATCTTCTTCATGATATGGATAAGGCAGTTGCTAGAATTCGTCAAGCCATTGAAAATTACGAGCAAATCTTAGTCTATGGAGATTATGATGCGGATGGGATGACATCGGCATCGATTGTCAAGGAAGCTCTTGAAATGATGGGCGCTGAGGCTCGGGTCTATTTGCCTAACCGTTTCACAGATGGTTATGGGCCAAACGAAAGTGTCTACAAGTATTTCATTGAGCAGGAAGGCATTTCACTCATTGTTACAGTGGATAATGGGGTAGCTGGTAATGAGGCTATTGCTTATGCGCAAGAGCAAGGTGTGGACGTTATCGTTACAGACCACCATAGTATGCCGGCACAGCTTCCAGATGCCTTTGCCATTGTCCATCCAGAGCATCCGGATGCCGATTATCCTTTTAAGTATTTGGCAGGATGTGGTGTAGCTTTCAAATTGGCAACTGCCCTCCTTGAAACTATTCCTACAGAGATGTTGGACTTGGTAGCCATTGGCACCATTGCTGATATGGTTAGCCTAACGGATGAAAATCGTATTATGGTCAAGGTAGGTCTGGAAATTCTCAAGACTACTGAGCGTATTGGACTTCAAGAATTGCTCCGCATTTCAGATGTGGACCCAACAACGATTTCCGAAGAAACGGTAGGTTTCAAACTGGCTCCTCAACTCAATGCCTTGGGACGCTTAGATGATCCAAATCCAGCCATTGAATTGCTGACCGGATTTGACGATGAGGAAGCTCAAACCATTGCTTTGGAAATCAATGCTAAAAATGAAGAACGTAAGGAAGTTGTTCAAAAAATCTTTGATGAAGCTATGACCATGGTAGACTTGGACAAACCAGTTCAGGTTTTGGCCAAGGAAGGTTGGCATCCTGGCGTTCTAGGTATTGTGGCTGGGCGCATCATGGAACAAATCAGCCAGACAGTAGTGGTTTTGAATATTGAAGATGGTTTAGCTAAGGGTTCTGCCCGTAGTTTGGAATCTATCAATATCTTTCATGCCCTTGATGACCACCGAGACATCTTTACTGCTTTTGGAGGACATGCTGGAGCGGCTGGGATGACCCTTCCGGAGGAAAATCTTGGTCAACTCTCAGATATTTTATGTAGTTATGTCTACGACAATGACATCGATACAAGCGCCAAAAATACGCTTAATTTAGATGAAGAGCTCCAACTCAACGAGCTTAGCTTGGATACCATTAAGAGCCTTGAAAAACTAGCACCTTTTGGTATGGATAATAAAAAGCCAGTCTTTTGGCTACATGATATTACCGTTACTCAAGCTAGGACAATGGGACAAAATGGAGCCCATCTTAAGTTTAAGGTGAAGCAAGGCAAGGATAGCTTTGACGTTGTCGCTTTTAATAAAGGTAATCTGCTTCAAGAATTTCAACAAGCTCAGGGTCTGGAATTGGCAGTGACCTTATCTGTTAATGTTTGGAATGGTCAGACAACGCTACAGCTCATGCTAGAAGATGCGCGTGTAGATGGTGTTCAATTATTTGATTTTCGCTCAAAAAATATGGCACTGCCTGAAGGCCTACCAACGGTAGAAGAAGCAGCAGACACAGAGCCTGCGGTTGTCCTCAACACCCTACCTGAATCAGCGACAGAATTAAAAGAGTGGTTTGAAGGTAAAGATTTCCAGGCTATCTATTTTAAAAATAGCATTAAGGAAGCCTATTATCTGACAGGTTATGGAACAAGAGAGCAATTTGCAAGGCTCTATAAAACCATTTACCAATTCCCAGAGTTCGATGTCCGTTATAAATTGGATGAACTCAGTCATTACCTTAAAATCGACAAGATTCTCCTGATTAAGATGATTCAAATCTTTGATGAATTGGATTTTGTGGCTATTGATAATGGTGTTATGACAGTCAATAAAGAAGCTGAGAAACGTGAGATTGAGGACAGTCAAATTTTCCAAGATCTGAAACGACTAGTTAAGTTCCAAGAACTCATGGCTCTGGGAACACCACAGGAAATTTATGACTGGCTTTATAAGTAGGGGAGTCTGAATCCAAAGGATTCGTCTCGAAATGAGGGTTAGCATTTTCTAAATTTAATATTTCATGCTATAATGGTATGTAAATATTTTTTTGGCGAAAAGCCTATAGGAAGAACAAATGAAATTAGAAGATTATATTGCATCTATTGAAAACTACCCAAAAGAAGGGGTTACTTTCCGTGATATTAGTCCTTTGATGGCTGATGGAAATGCTTATAGCTATGCTATCCGTGAAATCGTTCAGTATGCGACTGATAAGAAGATTGACATGATTGTTGGTCCTGAAGCACGTGGTTTCATCGTTGGTTGTCCAGTTGCTTTTGAACTTGGTATTGGTTTTGCTCCAGTTCGTAAACCTGGTAAATTGCCACGTGAAGTGATTTCAGCAGATTACGAAAAAGAGTATGGTGTCGATACACTTTGTATGCATGCCGATGCAATCAAGCCAGGCCAACGTGTACTTATCGTAGATGACCTTTTGGCAACTGGTGGTACCGTTAAAGCTACAATTGAAATGATTGAGCGCCTAGGTGGTGTCGTTGCTGGTTGTGCCTTCTTGATTGAGCTTGATGGTCTTAATGGACGTGATGCTATCGAAGGTTACGATACTAAAGTATTGATGAACTTCCCAGGATAAATCTATCTACGAACTAACAAAAGGCCTTAGGGCCTTTTTAACTCTTTTAAAACAAAGGTGGCCTCTAAATATAGTTTAAAGCTATAGCTAACTAGAGAAAATATATATTTGATAACAATACCTCCCCGGTTTATAATATGAAGATAGAATAAATAAGAATGGAGATATTGTTATGCCTATAAAACTTGATAATAAGTTACCAGCTCTTGATGTATTGCGTTCGGAAAATGTCTTCATCATGGATGAGAACAGAGCTAGTAGCCAGGATATTCGACCAATGGAGGTCTTAATCCTTAACCTTATGCCTACTAAAGAAGTTACGGAAACTCAATTACTACGTCTTTTGGCCAATACGCCACTTCAAATTAACGTCGAGTTTCTTTATATGGCTAGTCATAAGTCAAAAAATACCCATGCTGAACATATGGAAACTTTTTATAAGACTTTTGATGAAATTAAGCATAAGTATTATGATGGTCTCATTGTAACAGGAGCTCCTGTTGAGCAAATGCCTTTTGAAGAAGTTGATTATTGGCAAGAATTGACACAGGTTTTTGACTGGTCTAAAAAGCATGTCTATTCAACCCTTCATCTGTGTTGGGGAGCTCAAGCAGGTCTCTATTATAAGCATGGTGTCGACAAGGTCCCATTGTCAGAGAAATTATCTGGTATCTATAAACAAACGGTTGACATGCCTGAAAACTTCCTTATGAATGGCTTTGATGATAGCTTTGTGTCACCACACTCACGCTATACTGAGGTTACGCTCGAGGATATTAAAGACAAGACGGATTTAGATATTGTTGTGTCAGGACCAGAGGTCGGTTTATCCATCTTAGCAAGTAAGAACCTTCGTGAAGTATATAGTTTCGGTCATTTTGAATACGACCGTGATACTCTGGCCAGAGAATACCGAAGAGATTTGGATGCAGGGATTAATCCAGACGTACCGGCAAACTATTTCCCAGAGGATGATCCAAGTCAGGAGCCTAAACTTCGTTGGAATCTTGCGGCATCTGCCTTCTTTAGCAATTGGATTAACTATGCGGTATATCAAGAAACACCTTATCGTTTAGAAGAGTTGGAAGACGATTTTTCATTCTACGGTTATTTGTAGTAGACAATCTCAAAAGACTTATGTGAGCGCATAAAGACTTTTTGGGGTGTCTAGCTATTCTGAAAGGTAAATATGAGTTTTTTTGAACAGTATCGATCAGGAAATCTGGTCCTTCCTAATGCTTTATTTTTCCACTTTAAGGATATTTTCCCATCTGCGGATGACTTTCTGGTTTGGCAGTTTCTCTATCTACAAACGACAACTCAGATTGGAGAGGTAGCTTCAAGCCAGATAGCGCAAGCAACTGGAAAAACACCAACTGAGGTTAATAAAAGTATTACGACATTGACTGAGGCTGGACTCCTTGATTTCACGACTATTAAGGTTAATAATGAAATTGAGATGGTTGTAGATGCTTCACCTGCCTTGGCAGTTTTGGATAAGTTAGTGAGCAATGAAAAGACAACGACCGGACCTGAAGTTGGTCAGCCAACAAATACACAGCTCATCAAGCAATTAACAGATGAATTGGAACAAGCTTTGGGAATCTTGAATCCTATGGTTATTGAAGATTTAAACAAGGAAATCCAAGAAGAACATACTGATCCCGAACTTATCCGTGAGGCTTTGAAAGAAGCAGTATTTAACCGCAAGACAAATTGGAATTACATCAAAGGGGTTCTGCGTAACTGGAAATTGAGTGGTATTACGACGAAAATTCAAGTTGAAGAGCGTCGTTTGGAGCATCAAGGTAAGAAGCACCATCACCAAGTTTCGGATGACTTCAAAATAGGTATGGATGCAGCCCGTCAATTATGGGGTGGGCAATAATGTTAGGAAGAAAACGTGTTAATGAGGCTCTAGCTCTTATGGGGGAGATGTTTCCCAATGCTCATGGAGAGCTGGAGTGGGAAACGCCTTTCCAACTATTAGTTGCTGTTATTTTATCGGCACAGACAACAGATAAGGCTGTTAATAAGATTACACCAGGCTTGTGGGCGCGTTATCCAGAAATTGAGGATTTAGCTTCTGCTAATCTCGATGATGTTGAGATGTGTTTGCGAACAATCGGTCTTTATAAGAATAAGGCAAGGAACATCATCAAGACTGCTAGAGCTGTTTTAATGAATTTTGATGAACAGGTTCCGAAAACGCATAAGGAACTGGAAAGTCTACCTGGTGTGGGACGAAAAACAGCTAACGTAGTATTGGCTGAAGTCTATGGCATCCCTTCTATTGCTGTAGATACGCATGTCTCACGTGTATCTAAAAGGCTAAATATCGTGCCAGAGGATGCTAGTGTAGAGGAAATTGAAGCGGAACTGATGAAGAAAATCCCAAAGAGAGATTGGATTATCAGTCATCACCGTATGATTTTCTTTGGGCGTTATCATTGCCTAGCTAAGAATCCCAAATGCCAGACATGTCCTCTTCAAAGTTATTGTAAGTACTATAAAGAAACAACCAAGAAATAAGCTGGAGAATGTGACTTTCTTCAGCTTTTTACAGCTGTAAGAATTTGTTACAAACTAGTAACTTGACAAAAGTCTCAGGCTTTAAGAAAATAGAAGAAACGATTTAGAAGCAGGAGCGATATAGTGAATGGCTGAATTCAGTAATGAAGAGTATCTGAGAGCCTTAGCTGATAATGGTGATAGAGAAGCAGCCAAAGAATATGAGCAAGCTTTGGATAATCGTATTTTTCAGTTGCAGATTTCATTGGCTCAAACGAGTGATCCGCAGGGTCGTAGGGAAGTGCAAAAACTCTTGGAACAAGAGGAAAAGAAAAAAAGGGACTACTTTCAAGAAAAAGAGGAAAAAGCTGTGAGCGAATTTAGACGTCGTAAAAATGAAACTACAAAGGGAAGAAAAGTTTCGAGTTTTGATAAACTCAAAGATCCTAAAATCATTAGATGGGTAATTGGAGTTGTTGCAGTACTTGCAGTGGTTATTCCTGTGGTTACCTTGATGTGGTATAGTAATAACCAAAAAGAGAGTGTAACAAATCCATGGAAAAATGGTCAGTTAGCTAAAAGTAAGGAACAAGCAGCAGCATCATCAGATAATCAATCTTCTCAAGTTGATACCTCATCCTTGTCTGACCAGCAGTTGGAAGACTGGGTAGTTTCTACTTATGCTAAAGAACAAGGGTCAACAGGAGAAAATTATAAGAATCTAGGTTGGAATGTCTATTCATGGACGGATGATGATGATAACCTAGTTTATGCTCAACTTTATGATGCCTATGGTAATGATGTTCTTCTTTTCCGTGTGGACAAGAAGGGACAACTCGAAGCTTATGGTGGTATTGATGGTTCAAGCGATTCTTGGGACGTTGTTTCAAAAAAATATACAACCGATTAATGAAACCATATAAAACACCTGACAATGGTGGTTGAGACTGTCTTTTGACAGTCTTTTTTGGTATAATTTTAAGTAATCGTGTATACAATTAAAAAGCCGACTGAGAAGATTTGGGGATGATAGTTCTGCAGAACTTTTTTAATGTCTTCAGGTTTTCAAGGATAGCTTAAATAAAGGAGAGTTGTCGTGTCAGACTATTTATCGGTCACATCCTTAACCAAATATTTGAAAATGAAATTTGACCGTGATCCTTATCTAGAGAGGGTATATTTGACGGGGCAGGTTTCAAATTTTCGTCGACGCCCGAGTCACCAATATTTTTCGCTAAAGGATGAAGGAGCTGTTATTCAGGCGACGATTTGGGCTGGAGTTTTCAAAAAGCTTGGTTTTGAACTCGAAGAAGGGATGAAGATCAATGTCGTTGGTCGGGTCCAGATTTATGAGCCTAGTGGTTCTTATTCCATTATTATCGAGAAGGCTGAGCCTGATGGTATTGGGGCTTTGGCCATCCAGTTTGAGCAGCTTCGTAAAAAATTGACTGCAGAAGGCTACTTTGATGATCGTCATAAGCAAGCTCTGCCTAATTTTGTCAAAAAAATTGGGGTTGTCACGAGTCCTAGTGGTGCGGTTATTCGAGATATTATTACGACCGTTAGTCGTCGTTTTCCTGGGGTAGAAATCTTACTTTTTCCTACCAAGGTTCAAGGTGAAGGAGCTGCACAGGAAATTGCTGAAAATATCCAAAAAGCCAATCAAAGGGATGACCTAGATTTACTTATCGTTGGTCGTGGTGGAGGTTCTATTGAAGACCTCTGGGCTTTTAACGAGGAAATTGTAGTTCAGTCGATTTTTGAGAGTCGTCTCCCTGTGATTTCAAGCGTTGGCCACGAAACAGATACGACTTTGGCTGACTTTGTTGCAGATCGTAGAGCTGCTACGCCTACCGCAGCGGCAGAACTTGCTACTCCGGTATCAAAGGCTGATACCTTGGTTTGGATTCGTGAAAGACAAAATAGAGCCTATCAAGCCTGTTTGAGACGTATACAATATAATCAGGAACGCTTGGCCAAATTGTCACAATCTGTTGTCTTTAGACAACCTGAACGCCTTTACGATGGTTATCTACAAAAGTTGGATCGACTAACAACAAGGCTTGAAACCTTTATGAGTCAAGATTTCGCACGCAAACAAAAAGAAGCGGAACTTTTGAGACAACGATTACAAGGCTTAAATCTTCTAACTAGTGTTCAGAACTACCAAGACCGTCGAGAGTCTTTGCAACGTTTATTGGTGACTACAACTAGGAACACCATTAATGGTAACCGTGTGAGGTTAGAAAAGGCACAGGATGCCTTATTGTCTCTAGATACTAGCCGTATTGTTGCAAGGGGCTATGCCATTGTCAAGAAAGATGATAAACCTTTAACAAGTACGAAGAATATTACCGAAGGTGATCAATTAACCGTCCAAATGAGAGATGGAGAACTAGAAGTAGAGGTGAAAAATGTCAACTAAAAAAACATTTGAGGAAAATTTACAGGACTTAGAAGCTATCGTCACTAAGCTCGAAACAGGTGATGTTGCTCTTGAGGATGCTATTGCTGAGTTCCAAAAAGGTATGGCCTTGTCTAAAGATTTGCAGAAGACCTTGGAAGATGCTGAAAAAACACTAGTTAAGGTCATGCAAGCAGATGGTACAGAAACGGAAATGGATGCCTAATGAGCAAGTTAAATAAAATTGATGCGGCTATCCGTGATTATTACCAAAAAAAGAATCTTCCTGTATCAAGTGATTTAATCACTGCCATCCTTTATTCAGTTGATAGTGGAGGCAAGCGTATTCGTCCACTGATTTTCTTAAATTTACTTGAAGGTTTTGGTTTAGAGCTTACTCCTAGTCATTTCGATGTCGCAGCAAGTCTTGAAATGATTCATACTGGAAGTCTTATTCACGACGATTTGCCGGCCATGGATGATGATGATTACCGTCGAGGACGTTTAACCAACCATAAGAAATTTGATGAAGCAACGGCAATCTTGGCTGGAGACTCTCTCTTTTTGGATCCATTTGACCTCCTGGCTCAAACAGACCTATCCGCAGAAATTCGAGTTCAATTGATTCAAGCATTGTCTCATTCTTCAGGCACCTTCGGTATGGTAGGTGGTCAGATGCTGGATATGAAGGGTGAAGGTCAGGAACTTGATTTATCGCAACTGGCTAAGGTTCATGAGCATAAGACAGGTAAGCTTTTAACCTTTCCTTTTGTGGCGGCAGGTATTGTTGCTCAAAAAGATCAACAGGTCTTGGAAAATCTTCAAGAAGCTGGTCGCCTGATTGGTCTTGCCTTTCAAGTACGTGATGATATTTTGGATGTGACTGCTGATTTCGAAGAACTTGGGAAGACACCTGGAAAAGATGTAGTTGCTGGAAAATCAACTTATCCGGCTCTTCTTGGTCTGGAAAAATCACATGCTATCCTCGAGAAATCACTTAATAAAGCGGAGGCTATTTTCCAAAATCTAGCTGAGACTCAAGGTTTTAAGAAAGACAGTATTATAGAAATCATAGAAAGGTTACGACTCCATGCCTAAGGAAAGAGTAGACGTTTTGGCTTATAAACAAGGCCTTTTTGAAACACGAGAACAAGCTAAACGTGGCGTTATGGCTGGTTTAGTTGTTAATGTTATCAATGGTGAACGTTACGATAAACCTGGTGAAAAAATCGACGACGGTACAGAGTTGAAGCTTAAAGGAGAAAAACTCAAGTATGTGAGCCGTGGAGGACTTAAACTTGAAAAAGCTTTGGAAGTATTCAATCTGTCAGTTGAAGGCATGACGACCATCGATATCGGAGCTTCAACAGGTGGGTTTACCGATGTTATGCTTCAAAATGGGGCCAAACTGGTTTATGCTGTGGATGTCGGTACCAATCAGTTGGTTTGGAAATTGCGTCAAGATGAGCGTGTTCGTTCCATGGAGCAATATAATTTCCGTTATGCTGAACCTATTGATTTTACAGAAGGACTACCGTCTTTTGCATCAATTGATGTCAGCTTCATCTCTCTTAATCTGATTCTGCCGGCCTTGGCTAAGATATTGGTTGATGGAGGGCAAGTAGTTGCTCTTGTGAAACCACAATTTGAGGCGGGCCGTGAACAAATTGGGAAAAACGGGATTGTCCGTGAGAGCAGTGTCCATGAAAAAGTGTTAGAAACAGTGACAGCTTTTGCGGTTGACTATGGCTTTTCAGTTAAGGGACTGGACTTTTCACCTATCCAAGGTGGTCATGGTAACATTGAGTTTCTCGCACACTTGGAGAAGACAAGTTCTCCTCAAAATGATGCTCAAACCTCTATTAAGGACGTTGTAGCACAAGCACATAAGGAGTTTAAAAAGAATGAAGAAGAATGATCGTTTGGAGTTAATCCGAAAGATTGTCCAAGAAAATAAAATTACGACTCAGGGAGAATTGGTAAAATTACTCCAAAATGAGGGATTAAAGGCTACTCAGGCGACAGTATCGCGTGATATCAATGAAATTGGTATTACCAAGGTACCAACTGAAGACGGTTCATACATCTATGGGCTCTCAACTGCTCCTAGACGAGTGGGTGGAACTTCTGTTGTGACCCGTCGCTTGTTGCGTGTTGATCGTCAACATGCCTTTATGAATATCGTTGTTCAACCTGGGACAAGCCGTCTCATCAAGAAGATTCTTTTGGATGAGTACAAGCATTTGATTTTTAGTGTCATTGCTGACGATGATACCCTCTTTTTAGTGGCTCAGTCAGAGTTAGCAGCCATCGAACTACAGGGGCAAATCATTAAGTGGGTTGAAGAATAGGAGGGCCTATGCTTCTCGAAATTACGATAAAGAATTTCGCAATTATTGAAGAGATTTCTCTAAACTTTGAGAATGGTATGACCGTCCTTACTGGTGAAACAGGTGCTGGTAAGTCCATTATTATAGATGCCATGAATCTTATGTTGGGCGCACGTGCTTCTAGCGAAGTCGTCCGTCATTCAGCATCTAAGGCTGAGATTCAGGGCTTCTTTTCAATCGAACAAAATCCTGCCTTGGTTAGTATCTTGGAAGATAATGGGATTCCTGTTGAGGATGAATTGATTATCCGTCGTGAAATCTTCCAAAATGGTAGAAGTGTTAGTCGTATCAATGGACAGATGGTCAATTTAACAACGCTTAAAGCTGTTGGGCACTTCTTGGTAGATATTCATGGACAGCATGATCAGGAAGAGCTTATGAAACCTGCTCTGCATATTACCATGCTTGATGCCTTTGGTGACAAGGAATTTTTCCAAACTAAGAAAGAATACCAAGAGTATTTTGACCGCTATCGTGAGTTAAGAAAAGCCGTTCTTGAAAAGCAGAAAAATGAGCAGGAGCATAAGGCTCGAATTGAAATGTTAGCATTTCAGATTGCAGAAATTGAAGCAGTCTCTCTGAAATCAGGAGAAGATTTGGCTTTGATGAAGGAGCGAGACAAACTTCTTAATCATAAGCAGATTGCGGATACCTTAACCAATGCCTATGTCATGCTGGATAATGAAGATTTTTCAAGCCTTTCAAATGTTCGTTCTGCTATGAATGACCTCCAGTCTCTTGAAGAGTATGACTCAGATTACAAAGAACTCTCTGGAAATCTATCAGAAGCCTATTATGTTCTGGAAGATGTCACTAAGCAACTCGGTGACCTTTTGGATAATTTGGACTTTGATGCTGGGCGTTTGCAAGAGATTGAACACCGCTTAGATACGATTAATGCAATTACTCGTAAATATGGTGGGACTGTCGATGACGTCCTAGATTATCTGGAAAATTCAAGTAAAGAGTACAATCTTCTGACTGGCAATTCCAGCTCGTCAGATGCCATGGAACAAGAGCTTAAGCAACTTGAAAAAGACCTGCTTGTATCTGCAGAGACCCTACAAACGGCACGTCATCAAATTGCTACAGCCCTTGAAGCTGAGATTAAGAACGAGTTATGCGATCTTTACATGGATAAGGCTGATTTTAAAGTTACCTTTACTAAAGGGAAATTTAACCGTGATGGCAATGAGCAGGTTGAGTTTTACATTTCAACCAATCCAGGTGAAGGCTTTAAACCGCTTGTTAAGGTTGCTTCAGGAGGAGAATTATCTCGACTCATGTTAGCGATTAAGTCAGCCTTTGCCCGCAAAGAAGACAAAACAAGTATCGTCTTTGATGAGGTTGATACTGGCGTTTCAGGTCGTGTTGCCCAAGCCATCGCTCAGAAAATTCATAAGATTGGGAGTCATGGTCAGGTTTTGGCCATCAGTCACCTTCCACAAGTTATTGCCATTGCTGATTATCAGTTCTTTATTTCTAAGGAAAGTGATAATGAGACGACTGTCTCTCGTGTTCGTCTCTTGACACCTGAGGAAAGGGTGCAAGAAATCGCTAAGATGTTAGCAGGTGATAATGTGACGGAAGCTGCTTTGAGCCAAGCAAGAGCCTTGTTAAAGGTGGAGGACTCTCTTTAGAAAAAGACTTGGGAAAAGTTTTCCAGTCATGCTATAATAGAATAAAAATTTGTGTTAAGCGAGAAAAATATGAGTAAAATCAGAATTGTAACCGATTCGTCAATTACGATTGAACCAGAATTGGTTGAAAAATATAATATCACTGTTGTTCCATTGTCGGTTATGGTGGACGGTGTCATCTATTCAGATAGTGATCTTCGAGAAGAAGGCCGTTTCTTGGATATGATGAAGCATAGTAAAGAGTTACCAAAGACAAGCCAACCACCAGTAGGTTTGTTTGCTGAGACATATGAAAAACTTGTCAAAGAAGGTGCAGAACAGATTGTGGCTATCCACCTCATGCACACCCTCTCTGGGACATGTGAAGCTTCACGTCAAGGAGCTAGCCTGTCAGGAGCAGATGTAACCGTTATCGATTCAGGCTTTACAGATCAGTGCCTTAAGTTTCAAGTTGTTGAAGCAGCTAAACTAGCTGAAGCAGGAGCAAGTCTTGATGAGATTGTAGCACGTGTGGAAGAAGTGAAAAGTAAATCTGAACTTCATATCGGTGTGTCTACCCTTGAAAACCTTGTCAAAGGTGGCCGTATTGGACGTGTAACAGGTCTACTATCTTCATTGCTCAATATCCGTGTCATTATGGAGTTGAAAGACTATCAGTTAAATACCATTGCTAAGGGTCGTGGTGCTAAGACATTCACAAAATGGTTAGATTCTTATATTAATGGTATCAAGGATAAGGACCGCAAAGTGGCAGAGATTGGTATTTCTTATGCAGGGACACCAGATTTTGCACATGAAATGGCTGAAAAACTTGAGGTTTTGGGCGCTCCAATTTCAATCCTTGAGACTGGTTCCATCATTCAAACGCACACTGGTGAAGGCGCCTTTGCCGTAATGGTTCGTTATGAATAAGTGGAAAGAATCAGAATTAGTTAGAAGCCTCGTAGGCTTCTTCTTGCTTTTTCTCTTATTTGCCGGGCTCTTCATTTTAGTAGTTCCTAGTACGCATCAGTCATCAAAAATTGCAGAAAAAATCAAATCTATTAAAAATGAAAAGGTCACCTATGTTGCTATCGGTGATTCCCTTACGCAAGGTGTAGGTGATAGTAGTAATCAAGGGGGCTTCGTTCCTGTTTTGTCTCAGGCCTTAGAGTCAGATTTTGACTGGCAAGTGACCTCTCGCAACTATGGTATCGCAGGGAATACGAGCAATCAAATTCTCAAGAGAATGCAAGAAAAAAAGGATATTCAAAGAGATCTCAAGAAGGCTAAAGTGATGACTCTGACAGTTGGTGGTAATGATGTGATCCATGTCATTAAGGACAATATCACCAATCTTAATGTAGACACCTTCACTAAGCCAGCTCAGGCCTATCAAAAGAGATTGGGACAGATTATTGAGCTAGCTCGTAAGGATAATAAAACATTGCCAATTTATATTGTTGGTATTTACAATCCTTTTTATCTTAATTTTCCAGAAATGACAGAAATGCAAACTATTGTCGATAATTGGAACCAATCTACTGAAGAAGTGTGCAAGAAGTACGATAATGTCTATTTTGTTCCTGTAAATGATTTGCTTTACAAGGGAATTGACGGTAAGGGCGGTGTTACAAGCACTGATGATTCGTCTCAATCTAGTAAATCTTCTCAAGATAGCCTGAATGATGCTCTTTTTGAGGATGATCATTTTCATCCAAATAATACAGGTTATCAAATTATGTCAGATGCCATTTTGAAGCGTATTAACCAAACAAAGAAGGAGTGGTCAGGTGAGTAAGATATGGAAGTGGTTATTTTTAGGACTCTTGGCCTTAAATCTAGCCTTAGTAAGTGTTGTGGCCTATAGAATCATGACTCCAGTGGAGACGACGAGTTCTGTATCCCTACCTAAGGGAGCAACTAAAATTGGAAAGTATAGTATGACTAGGGAGGAGCTTGACGCTGCTCTCACAGGCTTTGCCAAAGATTATTCGACCGATAAGATGCGTTTCAAGGTCAAGGTTACCAATTCTAAAATTGTTTTCGAAAGTAGCTATAAGGTTTTAGGTCATCCTGTTCCTCTTTATGTCTACTTTACGCCGGTTGTTAGTGAATCAGGAGCAATTGTACTTCATGTTTCTGAGCTTTCAGCTGGAACCTTGAAACTGCCTGTTTCGGATGTCCTTAAGATGATTAAACGTTCAACCAACCTTCCTGATTACATCGCCATCGATAGTAAGAAGGGAAAGGTTACCCTAAATATTCAGTCTATGAAGAATGAGAAGGGGATAACAGCCCGTGCTCAAAGCCTTGATTTGGTTAATGACCGTATCGAATTTGACATCTATAAGACAATAAATTAAAAAGCCTTTACTTTTTGCAAAAAAGCGATTAAATTAGCGTTTATTACTTGACCTCATAGGCCTTTTAGGATAAGATAATACTTGTTCAAGCGCTAAAAAAACTATTCGCTTAGAAATAAATTGGAGGATTGTTACAATGGCTAACAAACAAGATTTGATCGCTAAAGTTGCAGAAGCAACTGAGCTTACTAAAAAAGATTCAGCAGCAGCTGTAGATGCAGTTTTCGCTTCTATCGAAGAATTCCTTGCTGCAGGTGAAAAAGTACAATTGATCGGTTTCGGTAACTTTGAAGTACGCGAACGCGCTGCTCGTCAAGGTCGTAACCCACAAACTGGTGAAGCTATCTCAATCGCAGCTTCTAAAGTTCCTGCATTTAAAGCTGGTAAAGCTCTTAAAGACGCAGTTAAATAATGTAAAAACCCCTAAGATTTTAGGGGTTTTGATTTATACGAAATAAGTTAAGGAAATCTATGAAAACCATAACAGTGGTATTGATTTTTCTTTTGGTTTTTACTGTTATTAA
>ERZ773050.41-NODE-41-length-86299-cov-13.633888_pt1 | contig 86299 bp, 58 predicted proteins | sample MGYA00580632_ERZ773050 | MGnify/ENA primary metagenome ERZ773050 (study PRJEB29015, sample SAMEA2738123) | human oral metagenome | biome: human oral; feature: human-associated habitat; material: saliva | place: China | collected 2166 ... | reverse complement strand
TCCAAATGTAGTAGGGGTCGGTCAGGGCGAAGGGCGGGCCGTTTTGGATCATGAGGTCGCGCAGGATACCGCCGGCGGTGGCCGTCATTAGCGCCAGCACCACGAAACCTACTATGTCGAAGTTTTTTTGGCGAGCAATGAGCCCTCCTAGGATCCCATTTAGGATCACCCCGGATAGGTCGATGAACCGGAAAACGGCAGGTAGGGCGTTGGGTTCAAGTAGTTCGTGCATCATCTTCAGGCTACCGGTTAACTCGCGGAGGTGCCGAAAGCCAGGCCCAGCAGGTAGGTTACGGTGGCCGCCCCATAGCCGATAGCTAGCTGTCGCATTGCGCTGGGTAGGGGCGCTTTGCCTGATAGCACGCCGACGGCGCCACCGGTTAGGCACAGCGCGGCCCCTACCAGCAGGGCTGAGGCGGCTACAGCAACCATTCCGCTGAGCCCAACCAGGTAGGGCAGGCAGGGAATGACAGCGCCGATTGAGAAGAGTGCGAATGAGGATAGTGCTGCCCGCTTAGCGGTGCCGATTTCCTCATAGTTGGGGGTTTCATCGCCGATGTGGGAGATTTGGCGGGCGCTGCGTGGGTCAATGTTCGCGGCGCTGAGTACTAGTTTGGCGTGTTCAACAGCTTCGTGTTCGTCTTCGCCTCGGGCGCGATACACCAGGGCCAGCTCATTGGCGTTGACGTCTAGCGCGGGCACAACCTCCCCCGCACCAGGGTCTGGGGTGGAGGCTTCTAGCAGTTCGATTTGTGAGCGCACCGAGATAAACTCGCCTGCCGCCATACTTAAAGCCCCTGCCAGCAGGCCGGTTAGGCCGGTTAGTAGGATCGCCTGGGCGCTAACGCCGGTGGCACCCACGCCTAGCACTAGGGATAGGTTGGATACTAGGCCATCGTTAACGCCGAAAATAGCCGGGCGTAGCGTGCCCGAGAGGCGTTGGCGGTGGCGGGCGGCCAGGGAGCGCACAACTTCGGAGTGGATGCGTTCGTCTGCGGCCATGGCGCTGGAGGCGTCGGCGTCGATCTCATAGTCGTTGCGTTGTTCGGAGCGTTGAGCTAGGGCCAGCACGAACACTGAGCCAAATAGTCGCGCCAGTAGGGGCATGATGGCGCCGCGTAGGGTTTGCCTGGGGGCTGGGTGGGCGTGGGGGCCTAGCAGCTCATACCAGTAGCGTTCGTGGCGGGCTTCGGCTTCCGCTAGGCCTAGGAGAATTTCGCGTTCTTCGCCTTCGCGGCGAATGGCCAGGTCCCGGTAGACTTTCCCTTCTGCGCGTTCTTCAGCTAGGTGGCGGCGCCAGTGTTTAATTTGGGTTCGCGACGGCGCAGCGGCAGCTTCAGGGGTTTGGGGTGCGGAAGTCATTGGTTCAATGTTTCATTTTTTTGGCGTCATTGCAACGTTTGGTTACCCGAAATTAGCCTGGCTTGTCAGCCTCAAGGAGGCTGACAGCTTGAGGGGAAACCTGGTTTTGGATGTTTTGGCGCCGCTAGTTATTGGCGTAAAGCATCTGCAGGTGAAACGCCTGCGGCGCGGCGCACTGCCAGTAAACAACCCACTAAGCCAACTACCATGCCGCCAATGATTCCTACAGGCAAAAGCCGCAGATCAAGCACTGGCTGCCAGTGGCGCACTAGCACTGTGGAGATAATGACTACCACCGCTGTAAATGTGCCAATGACTCCGCCGATTAAGCCAACTATCGCCGATTCAGCGGTGACTAATGCGGCAATTTGCCAGCGCCTGGCCCCCATTGCCCGGCGCAAACCGAATTCTCCAGAGCGCCGCGATACCGCCGTCGCCGTGGAGTTAGTGAGCATTAGCACGGCAGCTAATAATGAGACGGCGGTTAATGTCACCAGCATTGTGCGCACATTGGATTCCACGCTTTGACGCATGGTTTTAGGGTCTTCAGGCGCATCCACGTGGGCGTTTTCGCTGGTGTAGGGATCTAGGGCGATGGGTGCTTGCTGCGCCACCAGCTGGGCGGCGCCGGGGCGCGTACGTATTTCGGCGGTGACGGCATTGGTTGCCCCCACAGCAACAGCGTCTGTTTCACGCATCACCACGGCGTTCATGATGCTGGCGTCTAAACCTGAGTCGCTTATAACTCCCACCACTACGTAGGCTTTATTGGCGATCCACACTACTGGGCTGGCGTCAACTGGGCCTAACTCTAGGTTATTTGCGATACCGCGACCTACTAGCACCTGGCCTGGGCCAAGTTTTATGCCACTGGTTTTGGCGGATTCTTTGCCTTCGATTTCCAGCCCGGGCACACTAGGATCGGTTGCTCCTAATACATCAAAGTTTTGGCCTTTAGTGTCGCTAGTTAGTGAAATATTTTGATTGCCGTGGTTTGAGTAGATTTGTGCACGTTCCACTCCGGGAATGCGTTTCAGGCGCATTAGTGTAGTGGTGCTGGCTTGTTTAACGCTTCCATCTTTAGTTAATTGTTTAGGTTCTGGCACCGAAACGGCTACACGCTGGTTGCGGGCCGCATCAAATAGCTGTGACACCTGGGCGCGGGCAGCTTCAGAGATACCTACCGTGGCTAACGCTAACGCTACCGCCAGTAATACGCCGGCAATTAGCGCGCCACTGGCAGCTGGTTTAGCGGTAATTGTGCGCCCTGCATCCGCGAGTATGGCTCTTAGGCTAGTTTTTTTGCTGCTGGTTTTAGGGTTTTTAGCTTGCGCTGCATGGCTGGTTTTAGCTGGTTTTAGAGGCTTTGAACTTTCACTCTCGGGAACGGTGACGACGCCGTCGTGCACTTCGATGCGGGTTTTAGCGTGAGCTGCAACTTTTGGATCATGAGTGACAACTATGACGGTAGTGCCACTTTGGTTGAGTTTATCTAGTACACGCATCACTGAACGCGAATTGGCTGAGTCGAGGTTACCGGTAGGTTCATCAGCAACTAGCACCGGGTTAGCGGCTACGATAGCCCTGGCAATTGCTACTCTTTGCCTTTCACCACCAGAAAGCTGCACTGCTTTGGCGTGTTGCTTATGTGTGAGCCCCACAAAGTTTAGGGCTTGTTCAATACGCTGCGTATCCGTGATTTGCGCGGTTTCCTCACCAGAGCCAGCCGTATCTCCGCTGTACATCAACCCTAAAGCCACGTTTTCAGTTACAGTTCGCTCATCAATTAAGTGAAATGCTTGAAACACAAAAGAGAATGTGTGTGCCCGTAATGCTGCTAGTTGGGAATCACTTAACTTGGTTGCGTCTAGATCATCAATAAAGTATTTGCCTTTAGTGGGAGGGTCAAGTAACGCCAGAACATTCAGCAAGGTTGATTTACCAGCCCCAGAAGGGCCGGTTATAGACACAAAATCACCCTGCTCAATCAGCAGTGAGGCGGTTTTTAGTGCTTTAACCTCACCAGGAGCACCCGGATTATAGGTTTTAGAAACCTGCGATAATTCTAGTATCGTCATTTGCGATCCACTCGCACACTATCGCCAACTTTAAGCTGGTCAGATTTAATGGCGCATTGCCCAGATACGCACCCAAGCTGCTCTACTTTAACCATAACAAAACCGGACGCCTGGCGTTTGAGCACATTTGCGTTACCATTAGCATCTAGCGCCATTGCGCGTTGAGGAATCAGTAAAGCATTTTTGATTGGTGCTTGTCGATCTACAGTTAACACCACTGATTTACCGCGTGCATCGCTTGGAAGTTTTCCCTTTTTAACGCTAAAGGTTAGTGTATAAGTGGTTGCTTCAGCTTGGCTTTTTTCGTCTTTCTTAGGCGCAGCAGTTTTGAGAGTTAAGTTTAACTGTTGAGAGCCATAGAGAGCGCTAGCAACGCTGCCAGTTTTCAATACCGAGCCCACACCAGCCGGCACTTCAGCGGTTACAGAAAATTCACCTGTAGATAGGCCTAACTGAGAGGGCTTGTCTCCATTTAAACTATCGCCAACTTTAGGTAGTGAGGTAACAACAGCTGGAAGCTGCGCAATAAATAGCATCTCAGTTTTCGCTATAACTACCTTCTTTTTGGCTTGCTGCGGTTTTTCGGACGCACCTGTCTCGTTTGAGTTTCTGCCGCCTTGATTAGCACTCGAATTGTCTGACTCATTTTGCTGAGTATCGGTAGTAGCTAATTCGTCTTTGGTTTGCCCGTATAGATGTTTTAGTGCAGTGATTGTGTCAGCGTCTAGGGTTCCAGTTATCGCTAGCTGATAGCCCGATGCAACTAGGGCGCGTTGCAGCTGTGACACATCCGCGCCAGAATCACCTTCATACAGGTCGCGATAGGCGGGAAAACTACCCTGATAGGCAATCAGAGGGCGATCGTTAATCCAGGCCACCACCTGCGTATTTTCAAGTTGCTCACCGGCTTTTACGTTTACAGCGGTAACAACCGAATCGGCGCTAGTAGCAGGCAAGTTAACGGCTGAATCCTGCGCCCCGGTAATAACACCTGTGGCAGTGATTTGATCTGTCAGGTCTCCTTGCTCAACTTCCACAGTTACAGGAGCTGAAGTTGGAGGTGCAGCGGCGGCGGCGCGCTGCGCTGGTGATTGGGTGTAGCTTGCCAGCAACCAGCCTGCACCCACTAGCGCCACCGCCATAAACACAACTAAAACTACAAGTAACCAGCGTTTCACTTGAGATCGTTTAGCGCCCACAGCTACCCCCTTTGATCACAAATAATTACGAGTATTTCTTCACAATCTCACGGCAAGTGGCTTCGACCTGCTTGATTTGTCCCAGCCGAGCGGATAATTCTTTCTGATTCTTTTTGACATAAGCATCGGTGCTGTTCCAGTCAGCGTCGTAGTATGCCTGCTGCCAGCCAGAGCTAATCCGGCACTTTGCATCTGCAACCGCAATTTTTCGCTCATACTCTGACACGGTTCCGGGTGACGCCGCGATAGCAGATTGTGGCGCATCAGCACCTGGATTTAAGCCAATTTTCTGACTGAGCTGCGGTCCTGGCATTAACACTGGATTATCAGGTAGATCACTAAGGCCCAGTGGTTTCATGCATTGCTTCCAAGTGGAGACAAGTTTTTTAACTTTAGGATCTTCAAGCCCCTGCTCAGCGCCGCCAATTGATGCCAAAAGAGCATTTCCAGTCTCAGATTTTTCTTCATAAGTCTTCAATACTGGATACTGATCCATTAGTTTATTAAAACATGAATTTTTAGCGTCCCGGTAACCGGGATCAGTTTTATACTTTTCAATAGTATCATGGCTATATTGGTAGACATTCCAGCCAGGAACGATACCCACGTGGTAGCCGACTTCGCTTGCAATCTTCTCATCAAATAGACGCCTACCAGCACTATTTACGTATCGCTCAGCCTGCCCCTCTGGCGGTTCTGGCCTTCCTTGATAAGTGTATCCTTTGGACTTCATGCAATACCTAAAATAGGCGGTTCGAGCACGCGAAATTAGAATCGTGTCAGCCTCTCTATATGGATCTGTGGGAAGCCGCCATTTAGACATATCGTAACGCGTTAAACCGTCAGCAGAGACTTTGGCTACCTTATCATTAGGAGCAGTTGACGAAGCTTTTTCACCACTCCCACACGAGGCTAAACCGCAAACTAATATTAGAGCTGCAATGATCCTCAGATACTTCATTTCATCTTCCTTACGGTGGGGTTGGCCACTAATAAATAGCGGCCAACCCCACTTACGTGTTCATATGCTAGAAGCACACGAACTGCGCGCTGCTAATCTCTCGGCTTAGCCCATAACGGCCAAGCACATCGATCCCCTGCAGACGCGGGACCGACGCACGCCTCCCAAAAAAATAGGGAGAATCATAAAACACTGCTTTACAATCAGGGTCATTACCGTGGTTGTATACCGAGCGGGCCATGTTGTCGTAGTTATGGTCGGCCATCCTAGCAATGGAGTACTCAAAGCTAGGTCCATAGCCAGAATAGTAATTCTGGCTCCAAAGGCACGCCCTACCTGCAGGGCAGTCTAAATACGGGCCAGTAGTACCAGCACTAGCAGTTCCTCCTACACCGAAGGCTGCGGCCAGCAGTGCCAAGCTAGCCAGCACATTGACAATGCGTTTACGCATCTTGTCTCCTGAGAATTTTGGGGTTCATCCCCCATGCAGTTATAAAGGGAACCCAGTTAAGGGCATTGCTCACGTTAATGAGCGGATAGGCCTGGCAAGGCTAGGTCTGGGAACAAGCAGTGGATCAGCACTGCATCACTCGTCATTGGAGTGACTACAGAATACCTCTACTATCTAAAGCCCACAACTAGTTTTGCAATATTTAATCGACAATTTACATTTATAGGTACAATTAATTAGTTCACTAGGCTGTGCTTATCTTACGCGGTGAGCTGGTTCCACAGATGGGTCAAAGTGCGAGACAATGCAGGGGTAATGAACGAACACTCCAGTCAGCCCAGCCAACCAGACGTAACTAACTCAGCCGCAGCGCCACGCCGTCGTCCTGCCCGCCACCAGCGCAATCACGGACGGCGCCAACACAAAAACCAGGCGGCGCCGCGCCCCTTCACCCCCGCGCAGCTAATCCAACGCGCAGCTTCCCTGCCCACCATCACCTACCCGGAGCAGCTTCCAGTCTCAGCCCGCCAGGAGGAGATCGCAGCCGCCATTTTGGCTAACCAGGTGGTTATCGTCGCAGGTGAAACCGGCTCCGGTAAAACCACCCAGATCCCTAAAATCTGTTTAGATTTAGGTCGCGGCGTCAACGCCATGATTGGACACACCCAGCCTCGGCGTATCGCAGCGCGCTCAGTAGCTGAACGCATTGCTCAAGAGCTGGGCACTAAAGTTTCTAAAGAATCAATAGTCGGTTATCAGGTTCGTTTCACTGATGAAGTTAGTGAACATACGCTTATCAAATTAATGACCGACGGTATTTTGCTGGCCGAAATTCAAAACGACCCGCTATTGCGCCGCTATGACACTCTAATTATTGACGAGGCACACGAGCGCAGCCTAAATATTGACTTTATTTTGGGTTATTTAGCGCGGCTACTGCCTCAGCGTCCAGATTTGAAGGTCATCATCACCTCGGCCACCATCGACTCTGAACGTTTCGCCGCCCACTTTGGGGTTGAAGGCCGCCCCGCCCCAATTATTGAGGTATCCGGGCGCACCTATCCGGTAGAAATCCGCTATCGCCCCCTCGACGGCGTCGAGCCAGAGCCAGATAGCAGCCAAACAAACTCAGCAGCTGCCAGCGCAAGCACCGACGAGCCGCGCGACCAGGTCACGGGCATCCTCGACGCCGTCGACGAACTAATGGCCCTAGGCCCCGGCGACATTTTGGTGTTCCTGGCGGGAGAACGCGACATTCGCGATACCGAAGCCGCACTTATCGACCACCTAGGCCCACGCTACGCCGCCAACGAGTCCAGCGCCCGCCTGCCCGGCAGCGTTGAAATCATCCCCCTATATTCGCGCCTAAGCGCCGCCGCCCAGCATCGCGTATTTGAAAAACACCGTCTGCGACGCATTGTTCTAGCCACCAACGTGGCTGAAACTTCACTAACCGTGCCCTCCATCAGGTACGTGATTGACCCGGGCGTGGCGCGTATTTCGCGTTATTCCAACAAAACCAAGGTGCAGCGCCTACCCATTGAGCCCATCAGCCAAGCCAGCGCAAACCAGCGTAGCGGCCGCTGCGGGCGCGTGGCTGACGGCGTGGCAATCCGCCTGTACTCGCAAACCGACTATGAGGGGCGCGAGCCATACACGGAACCCGAAATTCTGCGCACCTCCCTGGCCAGCGTAATTTTGCAGATGGCAGCGCTGCGCCTAGGTAATGTGGCAGATTTTCCCTTCATTGACCCGCCAGACCGGCGCGCTATTGCCGACGGCGTGGCGCTACTAACCGAAATCGGCGCTATCAGCGCAAACTCTAAATCCATGCACGAGCCGCGCCTGACCGCGATCGGCCACCAACTGGCGCGTCTACCCATCGACCCGCGCCTGGGGCGTATGTTGCTGGAAGCCAATAAACGCGGCTGCGCCAGCGAAGTGATGGTGATTGTCTCCGCGCTTTCAATCCAAGACGTGCGTGAACGCCCGCTTGACGCGCAGGAAGCCGCAGACGCTATGCATCGGCGTTTAGCGGATCCCACCAGCGATTTTCTCACCTACCTCAACTTCTGGCGTTACCTGCGCACCCAGTCACGTGACCTGTCCGGCTCTGCATTTAGGCGCATGTGCCGCCACGAATACCTGCACTACCTGCGTATTCGTGAATGGCGCGACGTCTACAATCAGCTGGCCCAGTTGGCGCGGCCGCTAGGCATTAACGCCCAAAACATTGAGCTACCCACCCGCGCCTCCATTCGCGCCGCTAGTGACCGCTTAGTTCCCGGCTCCCACGCGGCCGGCATGGCTAATGCGGACGTAGCCGACGCCGTCGTGGCCCTGGGGCAAAGCGCAGACACCCCCGACGCCGACGCAATCCACCAATCCCTGCTGGTGGGGCTGCTTTCCAACCTGGGTAACTATGATGAGCGCCGGCGCGAATATGCCGGGGCGCGCGCCACCCACTTCACTATTTGGCCTGGTAGCGGGCTGCGCCGCAAACAGTACGACTGGGTAATGGCCGCTGAGCTGGTGGAAACCAGTCGCTTATTTGCCCGCACCGTGGCCCGCATCCAGCCTCAATGGGTGGAGCAGGCCGCTAAACACCTGGTCAAGGTCACTTATGGTGAGCCTTACTGGTCCACCAAGAAGGGCGCGGCCATGGTGCATCAGCGAGTGCTGCTTTACGGGTTGACTTTGGTGGCTGAGCGCCCGGTCACGCTAGCCAGTGTGGGTACCAACGCCGCCCGGCAGGCTGCGCGGGAAATGTTCATTCGCTCCGGGCTGGTGGAAGGGGGCTGGCACGCCCGCCACGCTTTTGTTGAGCGCAACCGTGAGCTGCTTGAAGACACTGCCGAGGTGGAGCGTCGTCAACGCACTCACGGTATTTTGGCTGATGACCAAGCTCTTTTCGACTTCTACGATGAGCGCCTGCCGGAAAAAATCACCAGCGCGGCGGCTTTCGACAACTGGTGGAAGCATCAGCGGCAAGACACCCCCAAGCTGCTGGATTTCACCCGTGAACTGCTGCTTCCCGAGGGCGACAACCTTGACGGCTACCCCGACACTTGGCACCAGGGTGACCTTACCTTGGCGCTTACGTACGTTTTTGAGCCGGGCAGGCTCGACGACGGCGTCAGCGTACAGGTGCCCATTGAGGTGCTCACTCGCCTGCGCCCAGAGGGATTTGATTGGCTCGTGCCCGGGATGCGCCCGCAGCTGTGTGTGGCCACTATCCGCGCCCTACCTAAGCGGGTGCGCCGCCAGCTAGTTCCGGCCCCCGACACCGGCACGCGCATTTGGGAGCTGATCTGCCAGCTTTACCCGCAAGCTGCGGGAGAGGCTAGCGACGGCGTCGCCACCACTGGCACCGGCACAGCAGCGAGCCAGCCCGGCGGCGGGGCCGGCGTCGCGACAGCAAGCCAGCCCGGCGGCGTCGGCAGTAACCCCGGCGGCGCGGTCGGCACCCCCGGCGGCGCGGTCGGCACCCCCGGCGTCGAACCGATCCCGGTGAGTTTCCAGCAGGCCTTCACCCAGGCCGCACAGCAGCTACGCCAGGTAGAAATTACCGACGAGGACTGGGACCAGGCGCAAGAAAACCTGCCGGAACACCTGCACATGGGCTTTAGCGTGCTGGACGCGCGCGGCAACAAGCTAGGGCGCGGGCGCAACCTGATCGTTTTGCAGCGGCAACTGGCCAAACAAAGCGAGGCGGCAGTGCGCTCGGCGGTACGTGGCGCCCTGGCGGCGGCCATGGATGAGGCCCGGTCCAAGAAATCGGCGAAATCTAAGCGTGCAAACGGAGCCCACGAGAGCCGTAACGGGGTCCATGGGGCCGCCGGCGCAAACGGGAGCGCAGGCGCCCATGGAGAAAATGGTGCCCATAACGGCATTTATGGCGGCGCCAATAACGGTGCCCGCGCCAATAATTCTGCCGCAAATAGTTTTGCAACTATTACTTCACAGTCATTAACTAGCCCATTAAAAGAGCAAACTAATTTAGTTGATTGGCCTGAAGTTCCCCAGGGCGTAATTCCGCAACAAATAGAATCTGCCGGGCGGGCGGGGCTATTAGTTCGCGGTTACCCCACTTTAGTTGCACAACCAACATCTAAAGCATTTAAAGCTGATTTAAAGATATTAGCGGATGTTAATTCTCAGCTAGCTCAGCACGCTGAGGGAGTTTTGGCGTTAGCTTTGGCGCGCACCCCACTCGAAACTGCGCGGGTGACCAGCCGTTGGAACGCTAAGCGCTCTCTATTCATGGTGTCTGCGCCCTACAAATCCATTGACACCCTGGTGTCTGATTTGTGCTTGGCTGCCGGGCGCCTGCTAGCCCAGCAGTGGAGCCGCGAAACCGGCCATGACCTGGCCCAGCTGCGCGACCGCAAAGATTTTGAGCTCTTTGCATCTTGGCTGCGCGACCGCCTGGAAGACCAGGTGGAGATCATCGCCGCCCAGGTAGAGGCCGCTTTGGAGGCTAAGGGCCAGTTGGATAAGGCAGTGGGGCGTAATACTTCGCTGGCTTTGCTCGACACTTTGCAGGAAATTCGCGAGCAGGCTGCTGCCTTGATTGCGCCGCGCTTTATCGCCGACGCCGATCCGGCACAGCTGGCCCACTATGGGCGCTACCTTAAGTCTTTGGCTTATCGCTTGGAGAAGGCGGCGGCCTCGCCCAGCCAGGATGCAGCTCTGGCCTACCAGGTGCGTGAGATTGAGGGGCAGGTGAGCGACGCCGTCGAGCACGCTAAGGGGCTGCCGGCTAATCCCGCCCGCGCGGCGGTGCTGCGCCAGGCCCAAAATATGGTGTGGGAGCTGCGCGTGAGCCTGTTTGCCCAGCAGCTGGGGACGGCGCACAAGGTTTCAGCCAAGCGCATCAGCAGGCTGCTGGCCTCCGCCCCGGCTCTCTAGACGACTGTCTACTTCCGCGCCGGCGGTCTATCCGGACCAAGGATCACGCCTTTGGACGGGACTTGCAGTCTGCGCCTTCGGCCAGGGCTTGCAGTCTGCGCCTTCGGCCAGGACTGCCGCCTAGGCCTGGCTGACCAGGGCCAGCATCCAGATGGGCTGGCGCGCTGGTTGGATGCCACTACCCGCCAGTTATGCCGGCTTGCACCCTAGGCTTGGCTGGCCAGGGCCAGCATCTAGACGGGCTGGCGTGCTGACTGGGCGCCGTCGTCACCTTTTTGCGTGCTGCCGGCCCCTTGCCCACGCCGGCGCACACAAATACTGACATTTCATCCCTTCCCTATAAAACCCCATGAATTTTTTATAGGGAAGGGATGATTTTGCCTGTAAATGCATGTATGCATTTTTGCCTGCCTGCTGTATTTGTCTGTAAATGCAACTGGCCCCCGTATTGGCGAAACCCAAAAAAGCCAATCCGGGGGTCAGTTATTCACAAGGAGAGAGATTATCGAGTGTTCACACCAGTCAGGCGCCCTTATTCACCTCCGCAGCCATAGCAGTTGAGGCTCCCACGAAGGCGCCTGCTAACGGCATGGACGCCATCGCCATCGCCGCTGCGAATGCGATGCCCCTTTTCATGAGCTTCATGGTTTCCTCCCTTAAAAGTTTTCCGTGGCCCGCCCGCCGGGGCTTAGCCGGTGGACGTCACCGGGGCTTAGCCAGCGAGCGCTGCCGAGGCTTACCCCGGGGCTACCTGCCGGCGGCTTAGTGGGCCAGTTGCTTTGCTGATCTGCATCAGCCTTGCTGGTTAAAACTTTAAAAGGGGCTTTTATGGTGGCGGTTAGCGTAACCTATGAATCATCTATGAAAGATAAAGCGTGGCTTGGTTGTAAGAGCGCAAGTAGGGGCCACCAATCTGGCTTGGCTCCATAGGCGTATCCTTGTAGGTCCAGTGCAGCAGGTTGGCCAGGGAGAAACTGTTTGCACACACCCCACAGGCCAGTACGCGGCTAGGGCGGCGCATACGTTCAACCCGGTGACCAGCCGGGCATGTGCCCACCCAGTCGCCGGGGACTTTAGGGGCGCGCTTATCTACCAGCCGCTGCGCTGAGCAGCCCAGTTCTAGGGCTTTGCGGCGCCAAACTTCATCGTGACCGTGGCTTGGACCAACCAGGGCATGGGCTACTTCATGCAAAATCGTGTCACGCACGCGAGGCACGTCATAGAGTTGCATTAAGTAACGTGAGAGAGTGATACAGCGGTTTGTGTGGTTACACTGTCCAGCTCGACGCCGGGCACGATCCCACCCCAGGCTCCAGCCTTGCAAGCCGTTGGCGTCCATCAGGTCGCGGCCTAAAGCATAAACCTGATCAAGATGCATTCATTGTCCATTTCGTGGAAAAATAACCCTTAGTGTCAGAACCTAAACCTAATTCTAAAGCCAAAACGGTAACCTCCGCCGGCAGCGCAACTAGAGGCAAGGGCAAGCGTGCCATCTCTAGTGCCAGTGCCGAGCGGTTTATTTCGCGTTACCGGCTGGTCTCAATTTTTGCGTTACTGACCCTATCTGCCCTAGCTGGGGCACTGATCCTGCCTAAGTTCACCGCCCCCGCACAGATTGATGATGGCCCCACCCCGGCCGGCCCGGTTAAGGTAACCCCTGATTACAGTGGTTTTAACGCCGCAAATATCATCTCTGACAATAAGCTTTATGGCGCTCCCAATATGAACGCCGAAGACATCGATAACTTCATTAACAAAGTCAATGCTGGCTGCGTTAATAGCGCCGACGGCACTACTTGCATCAGCAAGGCCCGCTTTGACACTAAAGGCTTTGACCCCACCACGGCCTGCCCGTTGGGGATGAATCCCGCCAAGAATCTAACTGCTGGTGAGGTTATTTACCGCGTTTCGGTGGCTTGCAACATTAACCCCCGGGTTTTGTTGGTGCTGCTGCAAAAAGAGCAGGGGCTGCTGACCGCTTCAGGCGAGAAACTGACTGCCTCACGCTATGAATGGGCTGCCGGCTATGGCTGCCCTGATGGCCAGACTTGCGACAGTCGCTACCGTGGCTTTGTCAGCCAGCTCTATCAGGCCGCCGCCCAGCTGCAAAAATACCGCCTTAACCCCGCCAGTTACCGGGTGCAGGCCCGCAAACCCGTGCGTATCGCCTACAACCCCCAGGCTAGCTGCGGTTCTTCCATCATCACCCCAGCTAACACCGCCACCGCCGCGCTCTATAACTACACTCCCTACCAGCCCAATGAGGCCGCTAAGAATGATGGGGATGACTGCTCCAGCTGGGGTAACTTAAACTTCTACGGTTTTTGGAAGGTCTGGTTCGGATCCCCCCACTAGCTGGCGCGGCTGGCAGCCAGTCTTGGACCACAGGCTGCTTTAGCAGGCTCAAGTACAATTGTTAAATGAGTTATATGCAGATGGCCGCCGAAATCTGGGTGGTGATTGAGTACATCATTAAGATTGGGGCTATGGGGGTGGTGCCTGAAAATCGGCGCCCTGCCTCGTCATCGGCCTGGCTGCTGCTCATCCTATTCCTGCCCCTGGTGGGCCTACCCATGTATCTACTGCTGGGAAGTGCCCGTATTCAGGGAAAACGCTACCGCCGCCAAAGCGAGCTAACCAGCATTGTCTCCGCCCTAAGCACCGCCCTCCCAGACGTGCCTCCAGGTATAAAAGCTGATGAGCGCCTGTTGGGGATTGTGCGCATGAACCGCCACCTAACCGGGATGCCCTGTATGCCGGGCACAGTCCAGGGTATCTATGACGACACCCGCAGCTTCATTGCGGCCCTAGTGCAGGCCATTGACGCCGCCCAGCACAGCGTAAATATTGAGTTTTACATAGTCCATGATGATCCCATCACTGAGCCGCTTTTTGCGGCCCTAGAGCGCGCCCATAAACGCGGGGTGCGGGTGGCGCTGCTGCTAGATCACCTGGGTTCACGCCGCTACAAAGCCTGGAAAAAGCTGCTGAAGCGGCTAAACTCTGCCGGCTATAACTGGCACCTAATGATGCCCCTAGGTTTTAAGCATGATCAGCGCGGGCGCCCAGACCTGCGTAACCACCGCAAGCTAGCGGTAATCGACGACGGCGTCGGCTTTGTTGGCTCCCACAACCTCATTGACCCCTTCTACGAAACCAACCTGCGCGGCCCTGGACGCGAGTGGAAAGACCTATCCGTGCAGCTAGGCGGGGCTATCGTGGCTGAGCTTGGGGGTGTATTCGCCATGGACTGGTACGCCGAAACCGGCAAAATTTTCGTTGGCGCCCGCTCCCAAGCCGTAAGCGATGATGATATCTCCCAGGTAGAAACCGCTGGTCTGAGCGCACTTGCTGCAGAGCTGGTTAACACCTCGGCGGCGTGGGAAAAAGACTTGGCCGACGGCGTCGTAAACGCCATGCAGATCGTCCCTTCAGGGCCGGGCTACTCCACTGAACCAAACCTGCGCATGTTCACCTCACTGATCCACAATGCACGTCGGCGGGTAACCATCACCAGCCCATATTTTGTGCCCGACGAGTCGCTGCTGGCCGCCATGACTAGCGCAGCTTACCGGGGCGTGGATGTGCAGCTGTTTGTGGGGGCCAGCGGAGACAATTTCCTGGTGCGTCACGCCCAACGCTCCTACTATGCGGCGCTACTGGATGCCGGGGTGCGTATCTTTCTCTACCCCTCCCCCACGGTTTTGCACTCCAAATACATGACCGTGGATAACGAAGTGGGAGTGATTGGCTCCTCCAATATGGATTCGCGCTCATTCATGCTCAACTATGAGCTGATGCTGCTGTGTTTCGGGGGCGATCTTGACGACAAGCTGCGCGCTAATGACGCCAAATATCGCTCCCTGAGCCACGAGCTAACCAGCCAGGAATGGGCACGCGAGCCGCGTCACCGCCGCTGGGTGGATAACGCCTGCCGCCTGGCTGCGGCAGTTTTGTAAAGGCGCAAAGCCCCCGCGAGCGCAGCTAGGCCTCAGGCTGCCGCGCGCCGCCTGGCTGCGGCAGTTTTGTAGAGCAGGCCGTGGCCGGGAGCTAACAGCCAGGCCAGGGCAAACATTACGCCCAGCACCAACACAATCGTGGCGCCCGTAGGCAAATCAGCTGACCAGCTCAAATACACTCCCAGCAGGCTCCCTAACGCCCCTAGCAGAGGGCCCATAATCATCATGGTCAGTAAGCGGTCAGTCAGTAAGCGGGCTGTGGCCGCCGGGATTACCAGCAGCGCCAATACCAAAATATTGCCGATAGTCTGCACGGAAATCACCACCGCCAAGCTCACGCACACATACAGGGCAATATCTAAAGCCAACACCGGCAGCCCTGCCGCGCGGGCAGTTTCACGGTCCAGGCTTACCGCCACAATCTCTTTATTTAGGGCCGCGATCAGCCCAATCACCACTGCCGCCCCGATCAGCGCCACCGGCACTTCACGCGCCGGCACGCCGGTAATAGAGCCGAATAGGAACTGTTGCAGCGAGCCGCTATAGCCTGGGGCGCGCGAAATAATTACCACCCCTAAAGCAAATGCCCCCACAAACAGCACCCCAATGATGGAGTCTTCTTTAAGCCTGCGGTTTTGGGCTAGTAGCGCCACGGTTACCGCCGTCAGAATCCCGGCTACCGCGCCCCCAAGCACCAGGTTAGTGCCGCTAACGAAGGCCACCGCCAGGCCGGGAAACACAGAGTGAGCGACGGCGTCGCCAATAAAAGCCATCCCACGCAACACCACGTGAGCCCCCACCACTCCGCAAACCAGGGCACTAGTGATAGCAATCAGCAACGCCCTGGGTAGGAAGGCCAGCTGCGGGTTTAGCAGGTCATTTAGAAAATCAATTGGGGTTAACAACTTAACTCATCCCTAGGGCTTGCAGCAGCGGGTTATCGGCGCGCACTTGGAAAGTACGCATCCACAGGTCTTTGTCTTTAAGCTGGCTAGGCGGGGCGCAAGCCAAATCGGTGCGGTTAAGCAGACACAAATACTCGCACTGCGCCTGGGCCGCCACCAGATCATGGGTGGACATAAGCACGGCCACACCCGCCTGGCTCAGCTCTTTAAACAGATCCGTCAACAGCTCCTGGGTTGGCATATCCAAGCCCGTAAAAGGCTCATCCAACAGCAGCAGCTGCGGCTTTAACGCCAACGCCCGAGCCACCAGCACCCGCTGACGCTGTCCACCCGAAAGCTGCTCCACCGGCCGCGAGCGCAAATCACTCATGCTTACCTGCTCTAGGGCACAGTCGGCAGCCTCTAGGTGCTCTAGGCGGGGCCGTCGCAGCCAGCCGAGCCTGCCGGTGAGCCCGCTTAACACCACCTGACGCACGTTAATGGGAAAATCCCAGGCGAAAGCGTGGCGCTGAGGCACATACCCAATGGCGCGCCGGTCAATGCGCTGGCCTTGCCAGGTGATAGTGCCGGTGCTGGGCACAAGCCCTAGGATGGCCCGCAGCAGCGTAGTTTTGCCGGCCCCATTGGGGCCGATCAGCCCCATGAACTGACCTTGGTCTAGCTTCAAGTTGACCTCTTGTAGCACGCTGCGGCCGCCCAGCTGCACGCTGAGTTGGTTTACTTCTAGCATGGTCACTTTCCTGATGGCTGTGCTTTTAGCGCGTTGGTGGTGCTGGTGGCGTCGCCTACCGCAAAGCGCAAGGTGGTGGTGGCCTGGTAGGTTTTACCGTCCACACCGGTAGCTTTGAAGGAGACTTTGACCAGGTAAATGCCAGGTTTGGAGAAAATCCAGTTGGCGTGCACGTGGGTGTTGGTATCCACCCAGATATCTTGGGCGCTGGCGGCAGAGTCGGCCAGCACTTTGGGTTTACCGAAGGTGCCTTCTTGCAAAATCAGCCAGCTGCGGCCGGGGCCCTTAACCTGCTCGATACGCATATTTACCCCGCCTTGGATCAGCTTGGTTACGGCTGGGTCTTGGGTATTCCACCCCAGCCAAACCAGCTGGGTTTTTTGGGTTTGGGGTAGCACATAGACGCGCTTGGAGTCGGCTAGGAATTTGTAGTCTTCGCCTTGCGGCACTTGGATTAGGGCGCCATCGCGTACACGCAGCACGGTTTTGTTGGGGTCGCGCCATACGGGTGAGGCTGCTGAATCATCCCGCAAGGACACGGTTAGTTTGCCGCCGATTAGGCGCGGGCCTAGGTCTACGTGTCCAGCTTCGATTACCGCTGGGGTTTGTGAGATGGGCTCGTTTGCGGCCACGTTTTGCTCTAGGGCCGGGTCAGCACTGGGGGTGGCTGAGGCACCAGGGGAGGTGGCTGCGCCGGTAGCGCCGCTAGTGGGCACCCCCTTAGCATTAGCACTGCCCGGGGTTTTTGCCGACGACGCCGCTTGGTTTGCGATAGGCCTGCCACCTAGGCAGCGAGCCAGGGAGTTGGCATTAAAACGCATCATCGCCTGATAGGTGGGGGCCTGGTTATCCAGGGTGTCGCCGTAAAGCGGGCATACTTTCACCCCGGCTTCACTGGCCACCACTTTCAAGGTGGAGCGAGTGCGGGCCAGATTTGGCTCTAAAAACACCGCTTTAATATGTAGGTCCTTAATGGTGGCGGCGAGTTTACGCCGATCAGCCAAGGAGGGCTCACTAGCCGGGTTGGGAGCCACGAAACCAGCCACTTTAAGCCCATAGGCGTTAGCCAGGTAAGCGTAGGCGTCATTGGTGGTTACCAGTTGGCGGTTAGCTTCACTAATAGTGTCCAGAGTGCTTTTAACCTGGGTGTCTAGCTGGGCCAGCTGGTTTAGGTAGCGGGCGGCGTTAGCCTCATAGACACTCGCCCCGGCCGGGTCAACCTGCTTGAGTTTGGCGCAGATTACCTTCACATAGGCGGCCGCGTTGTGCACGTCATGCCACAGGTGCGGGTCAATTTCCCCATGCACGTGTTTGCCCAGCACCGCCTGGGGCAGGATGTAGGCTTGCGTGCCCGCACGGCCCACAAAGCCGTAGCCTTGAGGCACTTGGGCTAGGGTACGCGTGGGCACATCCACCACTACCCGCTGCGGGTCTAGGGCTACGTGGCCTGGTACGTGGGCCGCCCCAGCTACGACGACGTCGCTCTGGCTGGGTGCACTGGCGCCGTCGCTGGGGGTCGGGCTAGGGGCGCTACTGGTCGGGCTGGCAGAGCCACCAGGGCTGGGCGCGGCACTAGCTGAGTTGGCGCTCGCGGTTTTAGCGGCTGACGGCCAAGCCTGGCCGCTAGCCTGCTTGTCGGCCACCAGCGTGATGCGGCCAGCTTCTAGATCCACGCTCACATCGCCGTGGCCCGGACCCAAAACCACCCGACCTTCACGCTTAGCTACAGCGGCGGCGTCGACCCCCACCGCGAAAGTAAACGTGGCGGTTTTAAACTCCACGTTTTTACCCTTAACCGGGCGCAGGCGGGCCTTAAACTGCACCCGATACACTCCCGGCTTAGTGAAAGCCCAACTCATATGCTGGTGGGCGTCAGCCGGCAAGCTGACAGTGTCATGTTTATAGTCGCTGGCTGCGTCAAACCCGTCATGGCTGGAAAACCCCAGCTCCGGGGTGCCAAAAGTGGTGGTCAGGTAGGAGCTGGCTTGGCCCGGGCCCTGCACCGAAACCACCTGCAAATCAACCTCACTGGCCCGGTTAGCGCCATAACGCTTACCGTCGCCAGACACGCGCATCCCCAGCCAGAGGGTGTCCAAAGCCCGATCCTCAACCAGCGGCAAAATCGTGGCCCCCTGCTTGGCGGCCTCCTCGGCGATAGACACTGACTGGGCGCTAGCGGGCAGGTTCGCGTCCAGGGCGCGAATAATCGAATGCTGCTCCAGCAACAGGTAGTTACTAAAAGCTAAATCCGCATAGGCCACATCCCTAATAGCCCGCAGTGAAGGCTCATAGGAGTGCGGATCGGCGCCGTCGGGAACTAGCTGGGAGACCGTAGCCCGATCTCCCGCCACATTACGCACTAGATCGGCCAGAATGCCGGTGGTGGTGACCACCCGCAACTGGCCGTCGTGGGCGGGATCTACGCCGACACCGGCGCAGCCCGCCACTAACGTTAAAACTAGTGCAGCCTGAATTACAGACTTAACTAGGCCCATGCCATCCGCCTGCGTGCTACCAGCACCGCAACCGCCAGCAACATCAGACCACCAGCAACATTCAAGGCGCCGCTAACCGCACCGGTTTTAGCTAAAGACTTACCGCCGTTAGCGCCGGCCGCCTGGCCGCCCTTGGCAGAGCCTGAGGCCGCAGAACCAGCAGCTCCACTGGCACTGCCCCCTTCACTGGAGCCGGCACCGGAACTGGCCGCTGCGCCGTCGCCAGAGCCACCATCTTCACCGCTGATCTGCTCACCCTGCTTGGGGGTGACCTGGGCGGAAATGGTCAGCTTGTAGGTGCCCGGGGCGGTAAACACCCAGTTCTGGTGGGCGTGAGTGTTAGCCGGCAGGGTGTAGGAGCTGCCCTCTTCTTGCAGCAGGTGCTCACCCACACCCCCACCCAGGCCGCCGGAGGTAAATACTGAGACCTTACCGGGCCCCTCCACACTCACCAGGGTGAAGGTAACCTCGCCGCTGGTTTTGCTGACAATCTCTTCAGCCTGAGAGTTCATACCCAGCCAGGGCACACCCGCGCTTTGGCTGGAGGAAATCATCCACACATCCTGGCCCGGGGTGGCCACAAAGTTAAGCGCGTCGGGAGCTTTAAGAGTGGCCTTGTCTCCCAGCGAGAAGGTCAAAGTTGCCGGGTCAACCCAGCTGGCCGGCTGAGAGCGGTCATCTTTCACCTGCAGCTTGAGCTTGCCGTCCACAATGCGCGGACCTAAGTCAAAGTGCCCGTCATTAGCGTTGCCGTTGGCACCCGGGCCCACCACGAAAGTCAGCGTGGCGGTGGCGCTAACCGCCGAAGAAGCCGGGGTTTCTTTCACCGCAGCTGCGCTTTGAGCCTTAGCCTTTTGAGCGCTGGTTTGGGCGGCTGCCCCCTGGCTGGCAGAGCGAGCCTGGGCCACAAAGCTCTGGGCGGGGCGAGCCTGGGATACAAAGCTTTGGGCGGCGGCCCGGGTGGTTACAGCAGATCGGCTTTGCCCGACGGCGGCGCGCACCTGGCTGGCAGAGCGGCCTTGAGCTGCGGCACGCGGGGCCTGAGCCGACTTAGCGCTGCGCGAGCTGGCCAAAAGCTGCTTGCCAGCGGGGTTAGCTGTGCTCGGCTTGGCCTTTACCTCGCCGCCAATGGCTGAGCGCGGCGAGGGGCTGGTGGCCGGCTTGCCGGCGCTCGGCTTGGGGCTAGCCACCGGGCTGGCCGGAGCGCTGGGGGCGGCGCTAACACCAGGCTGAGCGCTGGGGGCAGTGCTGGGCTGAGCCGAGGGGCTGGCCACCGGCTGCGGAACCGCACTGGGCGCGGCCGTGGGGGCGGCGCTGGGGGCCGCTGTGGGCTGGGCACCCGGGTTTTGGGTATCAGGGTTTTGCGGGGTAGGTGCCGGGGTGGGGGTGGCTTGAGCGGCGACGTCGCCTACCTCAACCCGATAGCTACGCACCGGGCTAGCAATTACCGTGCCATCACTGCGCTGAGCCAGCACCCGCACCTGCAGCTGGTAGATGCCGGCAGCAGAAAACACCCAGTTGGGGTAGGCGGCGGCCAGCTGTTGCGGGGCAATTTCTGAGCCAAGCGGGTTTAGCTCATAGTTGCCATCAACCAGCAGCGAGGAGGCCAGTTGACCGTTGTCATCCAAGCCAAACAGGGACACGCTAGCGCCTTCAGGGCCGCTGTAGCTGACTTCAAAGTGGGCGGCGCTAAATCCTGCCTGGGCCAGCTGGCTGGTGTCCCAACCCAGCCGTCCCTTGGGGGCAGCGCTGGCCGGCTGTAGTGGCGAGTTAGCCTGGATGCCTTGGCTGACGAAATAGCCACCCGGACTGCCCGGATAGTCGTCAGAAATGTTTTGCCAGGTGGAGGCCGGGATCTTCAAAGTGGTTTGGGCCGGATTGTGGCTAGTTCCGGTGGCGCCATCCTTTAGCTGCAAGTCCACTTCCCCATTGGCAGTGGCGACGGCGTCGAAAATGCTTAAGTCCCCACCCTCAAGGTTTACCGGCTTGGGCTGGCCATCATTACTGGCCAGGCTAGCAGCGGGACGGGAAACGGAGCTGTGAGCGGCGCGCGCAACAGAGGTCTGCGCAGTGACCCCATGGGCAGCGGGGCCAGAAACCTGGGCAGCATGGGCAGCGCCAGCAGGGCCGCTTGCCGAGCTAGTGACAGAAGCGCCCGCTAGCGGCGTCATGAAACCGCACAGCGCCACAGTGGTCAGCGCGGCCATGCGCCGCAGCCAGGGGTCATTAAGACGCTGCGGGGTGGAGTCAGAAAAACGCCCGCGACCAGCAGCTACACGCATAACAGAGGGGGAAGAGTTGGTAGCGCCCTGGGTGGGAACTGAAGAAGGCCCGGCGGCCTGCAACCACGCAAACATGGCAGTCTTTCTAGTTGATATTGATTATCATTACCTGCTAAGTGTAGCGACTCTTTTTAGTCCTCACAAACGCGCAGCTCCACAGCAAAGCACGAGGCCCACTAGCGCAACCCCAAGAACCACTAACGAAACCTCAGGAACCACTAACGAAACCGCCGGGGACCGCTAACGCATTTGTTAAGCAGCCCCCGGCGGGGTGGGGCGCCTAGTTTTGAGAGGGAAATCAGGCACCCCTATTGAGTTATGTATTCAATTGTGTCGATATTCAGTTGTAGATCCCGTCAGTCCTGACGTTTGCGGCGCAGCAACATGCCGCCACCGCCCAATGCCAGGGCACTTAGAGCCAACATTCCGCTGGCCACACCGGTACGGGCCAAACCGCCGGGCTTTTCCGGCTTAGCCGGGGCTGCGCCGTGGCTGGGCTTACCAGGCTTACCGGGGCGACCCGGAAGCGGGGCGGAGCTGGCCGAACGGCTGGGCTGAGCCGTGGGGGCCGCACTACCAGTGGGGGCCGCGCTGCCGGTAGGTGCCGGGGCGCCGGTGGGAGCTACCGTGGGGACAGCGCTACCGGTAGGTGCCGGGCTGGGCTGAGCCGTAGGAGCCGGGGAGCCAGTGGGAGCCACAGTCGGCTCAGGGCTGGCGGTAGGTTCCTGAGTGGGAGCCACAGTAGGCGAAACCGGAGCGGTGGGCTGCGGCGTCGGAGTGGGCGTCACAGTCTCGGCGCTTACTGCCGTGGTTACCCCAATGCGGTCGTTAGCGCGCTTGGTGGTGCACACCTCGGAGGTGGGAGTGGCCAGGCAGTCCACACCGATCAGGTCATTGCTGGTGGGGCGCACGATCTTGACCATGCGCAGGTTGTCCACCTGCACCAGGCCGTCGCCGTCACCGGCAGCAACCGTGAACTTAACCTTGGTGCCATCCTTAGCCACATTGAAGGTGACCGGAACGCGCTGGAAATAGCTGGCAGAAGCATCAGTGGTGTGCTTCTGGTCGGCAGCCATCCAGTTCAGAGCCCAAGTGTGGTTAATAACCGTGGAGGGGTTCTTAGCTGGGTTGGTGTCGTTGACAGTCTTAACATCCAGGTAGTTCTGGCCTACCAGGCCTTCGGCGTTGGTGTTTACCGTGATCTCCGGCTCAGACTTAGCGGCCCCAGTGGCAGCCTTGTCGGTGGAGCCGGCCTTACCCTGACCCGCAGCCTTACCGGTAGCCTGAGCCGCAGGCTTAGCGCCGCCCTGAGGCTGGGTGCTGGCCTGGTTCTGGGCACTGGCCTGGCTCTGAGCGCTAGCCTGGCTTTGGCTGGCCGCATTACCGCTTGCGTCACCATCGGGAACCAGGACCCCTAGTTCAGCGATAGAGAGCAGGTAATCGGGCTGGTCAGCCTTGGTCTTGTAGTTAGACAGCACGCGCAGGCGAATCAGCTTGGCCTTAACCGGGCTGTTAAAGACAATCTGCTGCACCTGGCCGGTGTTTTGCAAAGTGCCTTCAGCTACCTTCTGGTTGATGTTGGCAGCGTCCTGACCCACATAGACCTCGTAGCGTTCGGGACGCCCGTTGGCCTGGTCAACGCGGCTATTGATCTTCAGACCAGCCACGGTTACCGCAGAGGCGGCGGTGGGGTCATCGCCCTGGTACAGGGCCAGGTCAATGTCGCTGGGGTGAGCTACCGGGTGCTGCCAGTCCTTGTCGTAGAAGGTGGAAGCGTTGCCATCAAACATGTTGGAGGCCGGGTTGCTGGCGTAAGCAGCCGGGGCGGACACCAGCTGCTGGTCGCCGCTGTAGTCCTTAACCGGGTTGCCAGGTGCCGGGGCGGGAGTATCGCCGTCGGTGGCGTTACCACACAGAACGCGAGCGTCAGCCCAGTTAGCGTGGTCATTGCCGTTACCGTTGCCGCCGTCGCCCACAATCAAGCGAATCAGCTTCATGCCGGTGACGTCGCCGGAAACCTCCTGAGGAGTGTTGCTACCGGTAATCACGCCGGTCTGCGGTACCACATCAACCCAGTTAGTGCCGTCAGTGGTGCCTACCACACGGAAGGTAACCGAGCCGCTCTGGCCATCTTGCACACCCACGGTGGCCTTGAAAGCCTTGCACTTGCCGCTGAGCTCGAAGCCCACATCGGCAGGAGAGTGGGTACCTAGACCCTTGGTGTACTGCTTGCCGCCCATCACGATTGGGCCGCCGTCACCCTTTTGGTTTTCACCAACCTCACTGTCACGCTCAACCGGCCCCCAACCGTTGGAGTTGTACTTGGGGCTGAAAGGCAGGTCAGAGAGGTAGTTGACAGCGTCAGGTTTCACTGAGCCCAAAACCGCCACGTTAGTGTCACCACTAGCGCTGCGGGCGCTACCAGCGATCTTGTAGGTGGCCGTGTGTACCACGTTAGCAGTGGAGCCGCCCGCACCCTGGGGAACCTTGACGGTCCAGGTGGTGGTGAAAGTGGCGCCCTTGGCTAACTTGGCGGTGGTGGCCGGGGTGTCAGCAGTGGCGCTCCAGCCGCTAGGCAGGGTCAGCTTGCTGGTCACATCGGTGATTTCGCTGGGTTCGTTGTTCACCAGGGAGCTGGTCATGTGGAAGGTGGAGCCTTCAATGGCCGTCTCGTTGGTGTCAATTGAGGCAGCGGCACACGCGGGCATATCCGTGGTGGCACCCAGGTCCTCTACGCGGAAGTTGTCGAGCGTAAAGTCGTTGCCGTCCTGGCCGCCCTGGGTGTTGTACAGACCCACCCAGTAGGAGCCACAGCCACCCACGTTAAGTTCCTGTACATAGTGAGTGGGGCTGGTGGCCACCGGCATCACCGTGGAGTACAGGTAGTTAGCGTTTAGTCCGTTGGCGCCCTGGGCGTCATAGGCAGTAACCCAGTAGTAGGAGCCGCTGAGCGCGTTTTCGTAGTCATACGAAATGCGGTAGCGGTGTCCGGCCTTGAAGTTTACGGTCTGGGGCACGGTGCGGTAGACCAGTCCCCCATTTTCTTCGTGGCTCTTTAGGGACCAGTGTCCGGCGACGGCGTCGTCAGTGGCCTTCTTAGAACCGTCCGGTAGGGTGCCGCCCTTTTGGGTGTAGGGGCCGTTGAGGGAGGCCAGTACCGTACGCGGGTCGGTGATTTCGCCGGCGTCGCCCTTAACGAAGGGGCCCCAACCTTCGGGGACATTTTCAAAGTCCTCAAAGGCGATGGTGACCGGCTTGTCGCGGGTGGCGCCCAGATCATCGTTGCGCTGCTGGCTGGCGGCGCTGGTGACGCCTTCACCTGAAGCAGACACGCTAACCTGGCGGGTCTTGCCGTCCTTGACCTGTACCCAAGCGCTGCCCTGGTAGGTGCCGGCGTTTAGGGTCATTTCCTGGCTAATGGAGGAGTTGCCCTTACCCAGCTGGGCGATCGGGTCGCCGTGAGCGTCGTGGGGGGCGGTTACCTGGCCGGTGGTCTGGTAGTCCTTGAAGCTACCGGAGTTGAAGCCGGGGTCCACAAACACAGTTCCAGCGCCCCACTTGGGGGTGGCGGCGGCTGCGGGGGCCTTGGCGGGAGCCAGCACAAAGGCGGTGTGGTCGCGTTCAGCGGCCGGCACGGTCTCGTATACGGACTCAGGGATGGTTACCTTGCCGCCCTCTACCTTTACGTCAGTTACCTTTACACGACCCTTGTCGGTGAGGCGGTAGACGCTCAAAGAGCCCACGTTCTGGTAGGACTTGGTTAGGGTCCAGGTGGTGGCGGTACCAGCGGGGTTGTAGTAGTACAGACGCGGTGCGCCGCCCTTAGCGCCATTGTCGATCCAGGGCAGCAGGTAGCTGTCGCCCTTAAGCACGGTGGCGCCGTCGTAAACAAACTGGCGGCTAGCGGACATGTCAGCCTTGATAGCCCCGGCAACCTGGGTGGCCGGAGTCTGGTTGGTGACCGCCGTAGCACCTGAGGCTACAGTGCCGTTAGCGAAGGTGTAGGTGTAGACGGTCTTGCCGTTTTCACCCTTAGCGCTTTCCTGACGCATAATGCGCGAGTTCTGTAGGAACTTAACCGGCAGGTTGTTAGCCCAAATGTTGCGGTAGAAGGCGCCCTGGTCTTGGTGGCCAGTCCAGCCCTCAAACTCAACAATCTGGGGGTAGCCCAAAACTACGTTGGGGTTCCAGTTGTCCTTGTTGGAGTTGTCCACAAAGCGGATCACGTCAGAGTTCAAACCCTTGTTGGTGGCGCCGCCGTAGTTTTCGTCATTGGACCAGTGTGACCAGGTGGAGTAGCGCTCAAAGCGGTCAGCCCACTCTGAACCCATTTCCCAACCCATCTTGTTTAGCTCGCGGCCCAGGCGCTCAGCTTGCCAGCCCGAACCGTAGTAAACGTCAATGTAGATCCAGCGGAAGTTGGGGTAGGTGGCTAGCGGGAACTGGTTACGCAGGTCTTGGAAACGCTTAATTACCGCGCCGCTACCTAGATCAGCACGCTGATCAACGTAGTAGGACTGGTTTAGCCAGTTCCAGCCGCGCCCGCCAGTGAAGGGTAGGGAACCGAAAGAGTTGGCTTCGGGGTAGGCCTCAGTGGTGTTGACGTGGACGCCGTAAATCGCGTTGGAGTTGGCGGTGGTGTTAAACAGGGTGGCAAAGTCCTTGTCACCACCGGCGCGGGTGTTGATGTTGCCCGCGTAGTCCATGTGTCCAGAGTCGTGGCCTTCAGAGGCGTAACCTTTGAGCATCACGCGCTGACCTAGGCCGTCGGTAGCCAGGTTGACGCGCTTTACGTCGTCGGCCACCTGCAAGAAGGGGTGCGTGGCGGCCGAGCCGAAGTCAAAGGGAATATGGGTTACTACCCACTTGTGGTTGTCAGCTGCGCCGGCCACCCAGGGGGTGATGTCCGCATAGGCGACGGCGGCATCCTGCCAGTTCACCGTGCCCGAGGAGTTGGCGTCACCGGTGAACACCAAAGTGGTGTAGGGGCGCTCTTCATCGCCGACGGCGTCAGTGGCTGCAGCTGAGCGGTAGGTCCACTGGCCGTTGGAGGCCAGCAGGGTCTTAGAACCATCTTGGTCAACTACCCGGCGCTTCCAGCGCGAACCGTCGTCAGCTTCCCAGCCGGTGGGGCGGTCATAGGTGGCGTTGGTTTCCATACCCACGGCCACCTTAGAGGTGTTAACCATCAGGTAGGTACTGGGGGCGTCAGCGTCGCTGACCGGGGTGGACTCGCTTAGGCTCTCAATAGTGTCAGCCACGCCAGCGTATTTGTTCTTAGCGCTAGCGCCACGCGAAACCAGGGTGATACCGGCAGCGTAGGCACCGCCGTCTTTAGCGCTAACCGATACCAGGCCATGGCCGGGAATCTCGACGGTGTGGGCGCCACCGGTGAGCTCAGTGATACGGAAGGTTAGGGTGGGACGCTTGGCACCAGTTGTGCCCTGGGCCTTTGAAGTAATCTCCTTTACTTCAATTTCGGCCTTCATGGTGACGTCAGTGTCATTGAAGTCAACCGTGTAGGCCACCTTCGTGTTGGATTCTTTAACTGCCTGCACCGACTTGACGGTGTAAGCCTGATTGTCAATCAGTACTGAATCGAGGACCTGGGTGCGGCCGCCAACTTTATTGCCCGCGAAGGTGTAGCCAAGTACCTGGGGGAAGGCGTTGGATACGGTCGCGGTCAAGTTACCGGCGCTAATGGTCTCCGGAGCACTAATGACACCAGAAGTTTCCGGGGTCACTGCGCCAGCAGCTGCCCCTGGAAGGGATAGGGCGACAACCCCTAGCAATGCTAGGGACCGTCGGTGGAGGTGTCTTACCTTCATCGTGTAGGGCTCCTTTGCCTAGACGTGGTTGACCCAATTTTGTCCTTTTGCAACAAAAAGCGTCAAGTCTAAGCAGAACCGAACAGCAGAAGTTGCAACCAAACAGTTACAAATCTGGTTTGAGCTAATAATTTAACTAGCACCTACTGCGCGCATTTGTTCGTTTATTGTAAAGACTATTTTGCACACAAACCGAAAAGCTTGGGGTAGTCCATGTACCACAGCTTCATTGCCGCCTGCACATGGGAACACCGCCGCCAGTGAGCAACACGCACTATAGCCAGGGTGATGAGCTAGCTATAACGGAACACTCGCAGTAGCGGCGGTGCGGCGATAGATTACCTTGGTTTTTACTAGTAATTCCAGTACCTAAACCTCATTTTTTACACTTTCTTTTAGGCCAAAAGTGTTTCTGCAGGCCAGCAAGTTACAAGTAGTCGCAAATCACTTTATATGTGGGCTAATTAACTAAAAACGGTGCTGAGCGGGTCTAAACCCACCCAGCACCGTCGAATTAGTTAAAAGCGCAGGTCACTCCGCACTGGCGGCGCTAGCAGCCGAACCGGCCACAGCCGCACCGGGAATTAGCGTCAGACCGTCGTCGGCTACGTCAACCGTAACCTGCTGGCCGTCAGCAACCTGGCCGGCCAAGATCAGGCGAGCCAAACGGTCACCAATCTCACGCTGCACCAGGCGACGCAGCGGGCGAGCCCCGTAAGCCGGGTCGTAGCCCTCGTCAGCCAGCCAAGTGCGGGCGGCGTCGGTAACATCCAGGCTGATGCGGCGGTCAGACAGGCGTTTGCTCATCTTGCTTAGCTGCAAGCCCACAATCTGGCCCAACTCATCCTTGCTCAGCGCGTTGAAGATCAGCACATCGTCAAGGCGGTTGAGGAACTCAGGCTTGAAGGCGGCGCGCACCGTAGCCATAACGTTCTCGCGCTTTTCCTCCTGGCTCAGCGCCGGGTCCACCAGGAACTGGCTACCCAGGTTGGAGGTCAGGATCAAGATGACGTTACGGAAGTCCACCGTGCGTCCCTGGCCGTCAGTTAGGCGACCGTCGTCGAGCACCTGCAGCAAGATGTCAAAGACCTCAGGGTGGGCCTTTTCCACCTCATCTAGCAGCACCACGGAGTAGGGGCGACGGCGCACCGCCTCGGTCAGCTGACCGCCCTCTTCGTAGCCTACGTACCCGGGAGGGGCACCCACTAGGCGCGAAACCGAGTGCTTCTCGGAGTACTCGCTCATGTCGATACGCACAATGGCGTGCTCGTCGTCGAAGAGGAACTCAGCCAGAGCCTTGGCCAGCTCAGTCTTACCTACACCGGTGGGGCCTAGGAACATGAAGGAACCGGTGGGGCGGTCAGGGTCAGAAACCCCGGCGCGCGAGCGGCGCACAGCGTCGGCCACAGCCGCAACCGCGTCCTTCTGGCCGATTAGACGCGAGCCTACCTGATCTTCCATGTGCAGCAGCTTTTCGCTTTCGCCCTGCATCAGCTTGCCTACCGGAATGCCGGTCCAAGAAGAGATAACCTCAGCGATCTCCTCAGGGCCAACCTTCTCAGCGATCATCGGCTCGCCAGCATCAGGCTGGTTTTGCTCACTGGCTTCAGCCTCAGCGATTTGACGCTGCAAGCTGGGCATTTCGCCGTAGCGGATACGTCCGGCGGCCTCAAAGTCACCTTCACGCTCAGCCAGTTCGGCGCGGGTACGCAGCTCATCTAGCTGGGCGCGCAGCTCACCAATGCGGTTGTGACCAGCCTTTTGGGCTTCCCAGCGGGCGTTTAGGGCGCTGAGTTCTTCGTTTAGGTCAGCCAGGCGGGCACGCAAGGCAGCCAGGCGCTCTGCCGCGCCGGCGTCGGCCTCGTCTTCCTTGGCGCTGGAATCAGCCAGGTAGGCTTCTTCCATCTTTAGGCGGTCTACGCGACGGCGCAGCTCGTCAATTTCCACCGGGGAGGAGTCCAGCTCCATGCGCAGGCGGGAAGCAGCCTCATCAACCAGGTCAATGGCCTTGTCGGGCAGTTGACGGCCGGTGATGTAGCGGTCTGACAGGCTGGCGGCAGCCACCAGGGCACCGTCGGAGATGGTCACGTGGTGGTGTGCCTCATACTTGGGGGCGATACCACGCAAGATGGCCACGGTGTCAGCCACGGAGGGCTCACCCACATAAACCTGCTGGAAGCGGCGCTCTAGAGCCGGGTCTTTCTCAATGTTTTCGCGGTATTCGTCCAGCGTGGTGGCACCCACCATGCGTAGTTCACCGCGCGCCAGCATGGGCTTGAGCATGTTGCCGGCGTCCATGGCCCCTTCGGAGCCACCGCCTGCACCCACCATGGTGTGTAGCTCGTCGATAAAGGTGACTACCTCGCCGTCAGAGTTCTTGATCTCGTTGAGCACGGCCTTGAGGCGCTCTTCGAACTCGCCACGGTACTTGGCCCCGGCCACCATGGAGGATAGGTCCAGGGAGATTAGGCGCTTGTTGCGCAGCGATTCGGGCACGTCACCGGCCACAATACGCTGGGCTAGGCCTTCTACCACGGCGGTTTTACCCACACCGGGTTCACCGATTAGCACCGGGTTGTTCTTGGTGCGGCGCGATAGCACCTGCACCACGCGGCGGATTTCACTGTCGCGGCCGATTACCGGGTCTAGTTTGCCGGCGCGGGCGGCCTCGGTCAGGTCAGTGCCGTATTTCTTCAGGGCTTCGAAGGTGCCTTCAGGGTTGGCGCTGGTTACGCGCTGTCCGCCACGCACGGTGGGCAGGATTTCGCGTAGGGCTTGGGCGGTGGCGCCGGCGTCACGCAGGGCGCGGGCAGCGGCGTCGTCGCCTTCAGCGATGGCGATCAGTATGTGCTCGGTAGAGATGTACTCGTCAGTTAGTTCTTTGGCGAGTTTGTCGGCCTTTTCCAGGGCGGCCAGGAAGCCGCGTGAGGGGTTGGGCTCTACTACGGAGCTGCCTGCTGAGGAGGGCAGGGAGGTTAGTGCGGTGCGGGTGGCGGCCCCTACGTTCTTTAGGGTCTGCGGGCTTAGTGCGTTTAGCAGCCCGACGGCGACGCCGCCCTCTTGGCTTAGTAGCTCACCAAGTAGGTGGAGCGCCTCCACCTGGGGGTTGCCAGCAGCTGCGGCGGCCTGCACAGCCCCCGATATGGCTTCTTGGGATTTGGTTGTGTAGTTGGTGTCCACGGTTCTCCTTGAATTTAAGTAGTTATAGCAACGCGGTCAGTCTCACTTTTAGCTGTATGAGCTGGTGGAACCGACGGCGTCACGTTCCGGTGAGTACAACTTCCACAGACTTGAGTCTATTCCACTCAAGTTTATTTTTCTTGGGTGACGCCAATCACTTACCTTCGATGTGTGGCTATTTGGGACTAAGGGCTAGACTCGCTGCTGATAGTTCCCTATACGTAAGGAGAAACGCATGGGTATCGCAGATTTCGCCAAGCAGGCCGAAGAACTAGCCGACAAGGCTAAGGAAGCCGCCAAGAACGTAGACGCCGACCAGGTTGCTGAGACCGCCCACGACCTAGCCGACAAGGCTAAGGGCACCGCCGGTGGCAAGTTCGACTCTGCCATCGAGACCGCCGAGGGCCTAACCGACAAGGCTGCCGACGCACTCAAGAACCTCAAGTGATCTAAAGTCGCGCTTATCGCAGGGGAGTTGCCAGCAGGCAGCTCCCCTGACGTTTTATATTTGGGCTATGACTTTTGCGTCTCGCAATACTTTGACCCTCGCGCTCGGGCATGGTGCCCGGGCGGCCTCCCGTCTGCGTGGCAGCGGTGGTAGCGCCTTCCCCGGCCTAGTTATGGAGAAGGCAGACCCGCATTTTATGGCTCGCGCCTTGGCTCCCCTGCCCTATGGGGTGGTGCTGGTTAGTGGTACTAATGGCAAAACCACCACTACGCGCATGGTGGTTGAGTTGCTGCGCGGCCAGGGCCTGAAGGTATTCACCAACCCCACCGGCTCAAACTTCACTCGTGGCGTAGTGGCCGCCCTACTGGGGGCCATGCCGTTAAATGGCCGCCTTGACGCCGACGTCGCCGTACTGGAGCTGGACGAAGCCCACGCCACCCATTTCGTGCGCACCGTCAAGCCGCGCGCCGCCCTGCTGCTAAACGTCATGCGCGACCAGCTAGACCGCTTTGGGGAGATTGACTACACCGCCTCCCTGCTACACAAGGTTGCCCGCGCCACCACTGGCACGGTAGTGCTGAACGCTGACGACCCGCGCCTGGCCGCCCCCAGTTTCCGTGCCGACCTGCGCGCTGATGTGCGAGGCTTTGCGGTCAGCCCCCAGCTGCGTAGCGTTTTTCTTTCCGACGACGAACTGCACGACTCTCTCGACGGCTGCACTCTAGGCCAGCCCAAAAAGGACGCCGAGGCCAAAGCGGACACTAAGGCCGAGCCGACCACTGAGGCGCCCCTAGACAGCGTCAAGGAGCCGGGTCAAGGCGAGCCTGACACCGCCGACAGCCCCGCCAAGCCAGCCGAAAAGCCTGCTCAGCCGCTAGAAATCGTGGCCACACTGGAAGAAATGATGGGCCGCCACGCGGTTATCGACCTGGCCGGGCACCGTCATGAAGTGGACTTTGCCATTCCTGGCGCCCACAACATCCTCAACGCCACCGCCGCCATGGGCCTAGTCAAGGAGCTACTGGGCGAGCGCACCGATGAGCAGGCCCTGGCTGCCAGCGCCGCTAAGGTCACCGCCGCTTTCGGGCGTGGCGAGCTACTGAGCATTGACGGCCAAGAAGTTGAGCTGGGCCTGGTCAAAAACCCGGCCGGCTTCCGCATGAGCCTACTTAGCGCCGCCGCCGTACGCTCCCAGCAGCCCCCGCTGATCATGATCGCCATCAACGACCAGTACGCTGACGGCCGCGACATGTCCTGGCTGTGGGACGTGGACTTCACCCCCCTCAAGCAGGCGGGCGTAAGCATCGTTACCGGCGTGCGGGCCACGGACATGGCGCTGCGACTGAGCTACGACGACGTCGCCGTCGGCAAGGTTGAAGCAAACCTCAGCCAGGCGCTAGCCCAGCTGGTCAAGCTTTCACGCGAGCAGCACCGGCCTATCCGCATTTTGAGCACCTATACCGCCATGTTGGAACTGCGTTCCCTGCTGGCAAGTTACACCGACGTGGAGGAGGTCCTATGAGCGCCATCAAAGTTTTACAGCTCTACCCGCGCGACATGAGTATTTATGGCGATCGCGGCAACACCCTGACCCTAACCAAGCGTTTGGGTTGGCACGGCTATGAGGTGGAGCTACTTTCGCACAACCCCGGCGATCAGCTACCCGAGCAGGTAGATATTTTGGTTGGCGGCGGCGGCCAGGATTCAGCGCAAGAGCGTATCCAGGACGACCTGCAAAAGGTGGCCCCGCAGCTGCGCGCCTGGGCCAGTGACGGCGTGCCCATGCTGGTGATCTGCGGTTTGTATCAGCTGTTTGGGCATGAGTTCCGCACTGTGGGCGGGGAGGTTATCCCGGGCATTGACGTGCTTGATGCACATACCGTGGGTGGGCCTAAGCGCCTGATCGGCAATCTTACGGTTGAAACTGATGACTTCGGCAAGGTGGTGGGCTACGAAAACCATTCGGGTCTGACCACTTTGGGTAGCCAGGCGCGTCCGCTGGGGCGCGTAAGTGGCGAGTGGGGTAATAACGGCACTGACGGCACCGAGGGCGCGCGCGCCCATAACGTGATCGGCACCTATCTGCACGGCAGTGTGCTGCCTAAGAACCCTCGCCTAGCTGATTGGCTGCTGGCCCGCGCGGTTGAACACGCAGGTCAGACCTGGCACCCGGCCGAGTTGGATGATTCACTAGCTATAGCTGCCGCCAAGGTGGCTATGAGCCGTCCCCGGTAGAGGTTTACAAATGCCAGTTCCCAATTTCATTACTGAGTTACGTTCCAGCGTGGGCCACCGTCCCCTGTGGCTGCCGGGCGTGTGCGCGGTTATTTTCGACGACGCCGGCAGGGTGCTGCTGGGCCAGCGTGCAGACAATGGTTTGTGGGCTGAGATCCGTGGCATCCCTGACCCGGGTGAGCAGCCGGTGGCCGCGCTTAAGCGCGAGGCGCTGGAGGAGGCTGCTCTGGAGATCGAAGTTGATGAAGTGTTTTTGATTGATGCTTCTGACCTGGTCACCTACCCCAACGGGGATCAGGCCAGCTACATGAATCTGTGCTTCATTGCCCATGCAGTCAGCGCTGAGGCGGCAGCTGGAGCCCATATCAATGATGATGAATCAGTGGATATGGGTTGGTTTGAGGTTGATGATCTGCCTTCACCACTAGCCCCTAGCGCTAGACAGCGTCTAGAGCTAGCTCAGCGCTACCTGGCTGACCCGCAGCGCCACACCTTCCTGGGCGAATAGCGCAAGCGGCGCGCCTCAAAAGCGGCGCGTAGGCCTGCGCGCTTTACGTGCCCCTGGCTAAGCCGGCGCCGACTCCCAAAGCGGCGCGCACCATAGAAATTAGTGAACGCTAACCAATGCGGCCCCAAGGCTAATGCCTTGGGGCCGCAGGCTTGCTTGCGCACCGCCATTTACCTGGTATTTCGTTTTTAGTTCACACCCCATGTGGTCATATCACATACGACATTTACTTAGGTAAACATAAGTCTGCGCACGCATAATTTTCCACGTTTTTCAAAGCTTATTTATCCCTGTGGTTAACTGCTTTAGCTGCGGTTTACTTGATCCTCATTATTTACAGAAAACACTCCCGTATTAGGTATAACTATGCACACTAATTTACCATTACGCTCACAGTGATCAGACCTATATGCGTCCAGGCGGTTTTGTATCCTATTCGACAAGGCGCATGACTTTCGTAGAAGCCGCACAAAATTTATGGCTCCACCTTGGAGCATCTGGTGCGATTGCAGGCTCGGAACAAGCGGCTACCACCTTTGGTTGACTAATTATTTAGAGCGCCAAGACTGCTATAAGGCACGCACTTATTAGCTGTGCCTGGAATATGGGTAGGGATATCTTAAATAAATCCTGATTTCGTTCGGGAAATCCAGTAGATATTACCTCTTTACCCCCATATTTTCAGCCCCCCAAACCCTACTTGGCATAGATGTAGCTGTAAACAAGTACCGCAAGTGTCTCTACCGTCTGGAGCGAACATGAATAAGGGAGCAGAATCTCTAAGTTCAGGAAATCAGCCTGTTAGCGAGTCGCGCCATCGTAAGGTAAAAAAGGCGTGGCGACTACGCCAGCTGTGGCGCAAGCTAAATTCAGAAGAGGCGTCACTAGTAAGTACCAATCGCCTACTGGAGCTACTAAAGACCCAGCCCCAAGACGCTAGCATCTGCATCGATTGGAGCGGTAAGAGCGACGGAAGCGTCAATGTCATATTGGAAGCAGTGGGGGTTAACGACAGTTTCGACCGCGACCTAGAGTGGGCCTGTCGCGGCGCCCAAGTGTGGGAACCTATCGAGGTCTATCAACCTGCCTGCCCAGGTCAGGTGTATGAGGTTTTCGGCGCACTACCTGGTCACCTAGAAAACGTTGAAGACATCCTCAGCCCCACCAAGCCTGAGGTTATGCTGCCCGGGCGGCGTAAGCCCACCTGGCCCTTGCCTCGCAGCTCAAACTCGCAAATGCTTATGGAAACCCTCAATGAAGTGGGTGGCCACCTACGTGTGCGGCTAGGTAAGGCCGAGGAAATTGAATGCGAGATGGCTGAAGAGGCCTTCACCAGCACCGAAAAGCTAATGGCGGGCAGCGACGTCGGCAATTACCTGGGCACCCCCATGCGCCTAAGGGTTTTTATGGGCGCAGACAGCTCCCAGGGATTCCCCTCCCGGCTATGGATCGCACTATGCAGCTGGGCAGTAGGCATCCGCTACGAACAAATCACCAACCGCGCCGAAGCTGAAAAACTATGGTGCAGCCAGGAAGCACTTGTGGGAGCAGCCCAACCGGAGGGGCTAGTTAAAGTATTTGCGCGCCTACCTGTAGCAGATACGCAAGCCAAGATCATTGGTCTGCCTGCAGTGGAACAGGACCCCGCCGTCGTACCCCTATCTGACCACACGCAGGTACGTGAGGAAGCAGGCGGGATGCGCCTGGGCACGGCCACCACCACTACCGGGGACGCCGCTGACGTCTACCTGAACTCAGAAGGCGCCTTGCAGCACGTGCAGGTTGTGGGCGCTTCGGGTGCAGGCAAGTCCACTCTGGCTGCTGCCATGGTGCATTCACTGGTGGCCCAGGGGCGCGGGGGCATTGTGCTAGACCCGCACGGGCAGCTGGTGCGGCGTATCGCGGATGAACTGCCCGCCGAGGCTTTGGAACGCTGTCTGTTTATTGACTACGCGGATCTGAGCCACCCGGTACCTATCAACCTGTTTCACTGCGGCGACTTTGACATTGCATGTAGCAAAGTCGTTGAGATCATGTATCTCACTTTTGACCCAACCAGGCAGGGTATTGTGGGACCGCGTTTTGAGCGGATTATCCACCAGCTAGCCGAGCTTCTAAGCCACATCTATGAATCTGAGTTGCCAATTACCCTGATCCCCGAGCTGCTGCTAGATAAGAAGGCTCTGGAGAATCTGGCCAGGGCCGTCTCAAACATAAGCCCAGAGCTGACGCGCAGCGTTATGACTGAGATTGTCACTAACCGCTCCTCCGACTACGCGGAGCTTATCGCCTGGGCGAGCTCTAAGTTTGAGCGCATGCTAAACTCGCAGGCTTTGCGCGCCGCCCTAGAAACTGGCGCCGACGCGCTGGATTTAAACGAGGCTATGGCATCCAACAAGATTGTGTTGGTGAACTTGGCCTCACCCAAGATTGGTCGCTTCGCCGCACAAATGCTGGGCATGTTGTGGCTGGCTAAGCTGGCCCTGGCAGTACCTAACCGTCAGGATGACTACCTGCCTTTCCATGTGGTGGTTGATGAAGCCCACCTTTTTCAAGAATCCCTGCTTAGCCAGATGCTGGCGGAGGGACGCAAGTTTGGGATTGCTTTGACGCTGCTGCACCAGCACATGGGGCAGCTGTCTATGAGCTTGCTTGAGGCTTTGCGCGGTAACGCCTCTTCAGTGATTGCGTTTAGGACCTCAGTTCGTGACGCCCCGGAGGTTGATGAGCGTTTGGGGGTGTGGCCGGGCGGTTCTTTGAGCCGGCTACCTAACTTGAGCGCTGCGGCGACGCTGGCCACCAGCTATGGCCAGACCCAGCCTTTCACCTTGCAGGTTGACCACAATGAGCAGGTACGCGCGGGGGTTATTAACGGCCACCCGGTGGTGCACGCTTTTGACCAGGTTTTGAGCCGCTCACACAAGCAGCTGGTGCAGCCGTTTAACTTTGTTGCCCCCAAGCAGATGGATAATGTTCGCGCCCTAACCGAGCAGCTGCAGGAGATCAACAAGAAGGCAGGTGTACAGGACGGCGAGGCTTATACCTCCACCAAGCCCACCCCCACCTTCTTGGAAAAGTGGGCCGCCAACCGCAAGAAGCTGACCGACACGGACAGCGAGGACTCCGACTAGGTCCTATTCACGCAGCTTCCCACCCCGCTGGGGGCTTGGCTATAGCGCCAGGCCCCCAGTTCCACGCCTGCATGTAAATGTAATAAGGCCTTGCGCATGACTTATGTTTGGCATTAAGTTGCTTTCCGTAAGTGGTGCACAACACTGCCACCACCCCTGAGTACGCAGCTCACGGGTGGTGTTTGCGCGCCTACATCCTCGACACGGAAAAGCGCTTGGTAGCTGGTGAACGCTGCGCCGTTCATTGACAGCGTTTGTCTTTAAGTTGCTGTAGCTATTTTTTAAGTGCTTTTTAACTGGTGATAAGGCATGGAAGAACAAAGAAAACTGCGCTTGGCCCTGGTTGGTGCGCTGGTAGTTATTTTGGTGTTGGTTGGAGCTTTAGTTTGGGCTTTAACTGACGACGACGCCGTTAAGGCTGCTTCTGGGGCTACAACTCCCGGCACTAGCGGTTCTAGCCAGGCGGGACCTAACCAGACAGGGTCTAACCAGGCGGGGCGCAGCGATGCTAGTTCTGGAAGTACTTCTTCAACTGCAGGCAGTCAGGCCTCAGGCAACAACAGGAAAGTAAACACCTGGGGTTCGGTCTGTGGCCTGGCCGGCTCTGAACTTAAGCCTACGAGTCAGGTAAACATGCCAGCCATGCGCAGCAGCCTGTTTGTTGATAGCACTTATTACTACTACAACAACCTGACCGGCCCAGGTAAGCGTGCTGATGGTGATGTACCCACCTGCTACGCCCACACCAGCGAAGGCGCCATCCTGGCCGCCGCTAACTTCCAGCTAATCGCAAGCTCCGGCAAAAAGCGCTTAGAGATGGCAAAAGCTCTAACATATGAGGATGCGGGGCAGGAAATTCTTTTAGGTCAAGTCAAGAGAAAGCCGGAAGTCACGCCAACTGACTTGAAAATTGTCGGCTACAACATTGATGTTATAGACGAAAATAACGTGATCGTTAATATAGCTTTCAACGCTTCAATCGATTCAGCACATCTATATGGCAGCACCTGGACTTTAACTTGGGACAAAGGTGACTGGAAGATTAAAGTTCCCGCAGACGGAAAGGGCAAAATTAACCACATTTCTTCCATAGAAAATGCCGGTATGGTGCCCTGGGTAAACTAATACCAGCCTGCTTAGCACAAACGATCATCAGCAGGATTGCATCTAAACATGGTGGGGGGACTTTCTTTAGAAAGTCCCCCCACCACCATTTCCCCGCCGCAATACCTTTACGGTTGACATATTTACGAGATTCAATCCCTTTGAGCCCAATAAATGTGGCCATAGTCATCATAAGATAACTGCTTACAAAAAACACCTAAGTCTATCTCAGAACTAACCTCTCCTTCAGCTGGGCCAGGAGCAACATCCCCCACAATCGTTGCAGGTATATCAATCAGACCAAAATCGTAATTGATCACAAGTCGAGTCAGTTCATCAAGCGTTAGGTTACCTTCACTATATTCTTTAATCATGCGGGTAACCGTGCGAAGCCTGTCGAAACCAAGCTTTTCTAAAGCTTCAGGAACCTGCTCCTCCAACATTGCCTTTACAAGATCCCAGTCAATCTGATCTTGCCAAGGCCGCCTGTAATCATAAAGGTGTTCTTGAGTACCCGTAAATTCCCAATCAAAGAAATCTAACAACAAGTACAGCTCTTCATCATCAACCTTGCAATAATAGTATTCATCTAAAATCTGGCGTACCGTGCGCAACCGGTCCACACCCACTTCAGCCACAGCCTCAGGCGCTAAACGCTTAATCGCTTCCTCAGCTACCTGCGGATCAATCGTTAAATCCTTAGTCGGATACTGTTCCATTTCAACCTTTTCCCTTCTGATCAAATACTTCTTTACACATAAATAGAATCAGAGCTTATTTAGCCATTCTCGCTAACAAAATATGATCGTATTCCTCATAAGTTAACTGCTTACGAGAAACACCCCTACCTATCTCCTCACTAACCTCTCCTTCATCGGGACCTACCGCAATGTCGCCAACAAGAGTTGAAGGTATAGTGTATAGACCGAACCTGTAGTTGACCGCTAACCTAGTTAGTTCATCGAGAGTTAGGTTACCTTCACTATATTCTTTAATCATGCGGGTAACCGTGCATAGACGCTCGAAACCAAGCTTTTCTAAAGCTTCAGGAACCTGCTCTTCTAGCATTGCCTTTACAAGATCCCAGTCAATCTGGTCTTGCCAAGGACGCCTGTAGTCATAAACATGCAGACGAGTTCCAGTCAATTCCCAATTAAAGAAATTTAACAACGCTCGTAACTCTCTAGGCTCAACCTTGCAATCAGAGTATTCATCTAAAATCTGGAGTACTGTGCGCAACCGGTCCACACCAACCTTACGCACAGCCCCAGGCGCTAAACGCTTAATCGCTTCCTCGGCTACCTGCGGATCAATCGTTAGATCCTTAGTCGGATACTGTTCCATTTTGTTCTCCTCTCAAATTCAATGCACCCAAAAGCCAATTAGGGCGCACAAACTACACCTACTCAGCTAATTAGCGAGCAGGAAACCTAAATAAATCAATGTTTCCGCCATTAGGGCAGCGCCAATACAGGCACAGCGTTAATTGCTGCCCTTAAAAGTTTTAGTCGGTTGCAGCGTTATCGACATTGACTCAGCTGCTTGTTGTTAGGGACTTGAAGTATCAACCCCTTCAATCACTATGTTAACCCCAATGCGACTATATGGCCAGCATTTTTAGTTTGGAAAATTTCCAAGTATCTAGCTATCAAAATTTACCCGTCCTAGACACTCGAACACGGGCACAGCAGAGCCGGCAAGGGGGCAGCTAAGCTGCCCCCTTGCCGGGGCCCAGCCTTGGTTAACAAGGTTTAATTGGTGTTGCCCTGATAGCCGCGCTTAAAGGCCAAGACCCACTCAGGCCAGTCCAAACGCTTGTGTTGCCAGCGCGCGTAGATCTCTCCGACCAACCAACACACGGTGCCAACCAGCCAAATGATCATCAGTTGTGGCCAGGTGTTCCACAACTCCCGGGCAGCTAAAAACAGGAACAGGCTCAAAACCAGCGGCCCGCCCGTGCGCATCCTCGTAAATAACTGTTCCATCATGTTCACCTCTAGACGCCTGCTTTGTCTGCGGCTACAGAACACTGGCGCAGCCAAGGCAGTAGGGATGGGTGTATGCACAACCACTATGTAGCCGCGCACACATTCATTAAACACCCAACCAAGTGACGGGCGCCATAGAAATTTAGTCAACATTTAAACGGCGTTTGCCCCAAGGCCAAGCCTTGGAGCACACCACCAAACAAAATCACCAACTAGCCTCGCCAACTACTGCACAAACGTGCACCGCTGCGCAGCGCCCACGAAGCAGCTAAACCTAAATCAGCCAAGCTGCGCCGTCGTCGTCGTAGGCGAAACTAGATACTAAAACGCAACTTACACGCGGGGCTGACGCTGCGCCCACACCACCGGCTCCACGCGGTGACCGGTGTAGAAGGGGGTATCTACGCGCACGTGCAAACGCGCCTCGGTGTAACGCTGAGCGTGCATAACCCCCTCAAGGCGATCAAGGCCGTCAGCCTCAAAAGCCAGCACCCACTCATAGTCGCTCATACCGAAAGCACTCAAAGTCGAGCCCTTAACATCGGGGTACTGAGCAAAACCATTACGGCCGTGATCAGCCATAATGCGTGAACGCTCAGCCGCATCGAGCAGATACCAGTCATAGGAGCGCACGAAGGGGTACACCATGATCCACTCGCGCGGCACCACACCCCCAAAGCAGGCGGGAATGTGGCGGCGATTGAACTCGGCCGGAGTGTGCAGACCCATGCAGCTCCACACCGGCTCCAGGTAACGCCCCAGCGCACTGGCGCGCAGACGCTGGTAGGCATCCTGTAGCGCCTTGGGGTCGTCGTTAAGCCACCAAATCAGCAGGTCCGCCCCGGCACGGAAACCGGCCAGGTCATACCAGCCGCGAGTGGAGGCGCCTGAGCCGGCCACATACTGCACCGACTCGTACACCAGGGCCTCACGGACGGCGTCGTCGGCAGGCAGCGGGGCGGCCAGCTTCCAAACCGTGTACAGGGCGTAGTGCTGCTTGTTGTTTACCTCGTCAAAGTCCACGGTGGCGACGTCGCGCGGATCGTGGCGGCTGACAGTGTCTGGATGCCCATGCGGGTGGGTTTTAGCCATAGCTTTCTCCTTTGGCTGTGTGGTTACCTTAGGGTCTTTAGGGTCCTGTGCCTGGCCTGGGTGGCAGTTTTTAGTCTCGACGCCGTGGCTCGCCTCAGCCGGGCAAGCGCCGGCCTGGTTACGGTTTTGCGTCTCTGCAGCCAGTTTGGCCAGGTATTTCTTGCCAACCTTGGGGTGGCCCTGCGGCAAGGGCAGTACCTGCCCTTCCTTAACCAGCTTGTGGGCTTGCTTCTTGGTTAGCGGGCGGCCATCCCAATCCTTAGCGTTGGCACTGATTTGCGCTTTACGCTCTTTCTTGGCGGCTTTTTTGGCAGCTTTCTTAGCTTTTTTCTGGCTGCGCTCAAGCTCCTGCTCGGCGCTAAGCTCCTTAGCTTTCCCCATGTTCAACTCCTAAAACTGTTAAATGCGGACGCCGGGGCGAAACGGTCTGGGCCAGGGCGGGCCGGGGTGGCCCCGCTACGACAGCACTGCGGCGGACATACAGTATGGAACGGGCCAGTGCCGGTGGTGTTAACAATTTCGTAGCCTTCGCCACGGGCGTGTGCGGCGCGCTCCTCCATAATGTCCACCAGGGAGGACACAAACTCTGGGTCTTCGCTGACAGTGTCTGCGCGCTCATAGCCCAAGCCCAGCTCAGCAGCAGTTTTGGCGGCTTCAGTATCCAGGTCGTAGACCACTTCCATATGGTCAGTGATGAAACCAATGGGAGCCACCACCACTGCCTGAATCTGGTCTCGGTCAAGCTGGGCCAGCACGTCATTAATGTCGCTTTCAAGCCACTTGGCGTGCGGCGGGCCAGAACGCGAGCAGTAAGCCAGATCCGCGTTCACCTGCTTAACTCCCAGCGCCCACTCCAAAGCTGGCTGTAAAGCCTCAATCAAAGCCTGGTGCTGGGCCACATAACTAATCTCGTTAGCCAGGCGAGGGAAACGCTCCAGCTCCTCAGCGCTAGGGGCACTACCGGCCTCCATAGCCAGCGGGATCGAGTGGGTTACATACAGAAGCTTGATTTGCTGCGGCTTAAAGCCCTGCTCAGCTAGCTTGGCGTAAGCCACCTGGATGGAACGTACCTGGGCGTTAAACATGCCGTCAGTGTTGTAGTAGGGACGCACCTTATCCACGGTCAAAACCCCGGGGGCGTAAGTGTCCTCTAACTCCACCAGGGCGGCTGCAATATCCTCACGGTACTGGCGACACCCCGAGTAGGAAGCATAAGCAGAAGTGGGCAGAGCCAAGATGCGGCGCGCGCCGGCGTCGGCCAATTCCCGTAGGCCCTCACTAACGAAAGGATGCCAGTTACGGTTACCCCAACCCAAGGCAATGTCACAGCCGCGCTGATCCAGCTCACGCCGCAGGTGGCCCAGCAGGCGACGGTTGCATTCATTAATGGGTGAAACCCCGCCAAAAAGCTTATAGTGCTCACTTACCTGCAGCAGGCGTTCATCAGGCACGCCGCGCCCGCGCGTAGCGTTACGCATAAACGGCAGTACATCCTCGGGCCCATTAGGTCCGCCGTAGGACAGCAGCATGATCGCGTCATAGGGCGCAAGTGAAGACATTTCTCTCCTTATTAGACACTGTCAAAGTGTCGCTTGGGCTAGCATCCATGCCTAACACTAGCTGCAAAGCCTCCAAGTATGCGTCCTGCTGCCCACTTTCGCCCGCTTTGCGGGCCATAACGGTGGGATTATGGATCAAACGTGCCGCCAAATGACGCAGTGCGCGGGTGGCGTCGTCGGCGCTAATGCACCCATCCACAGGGCGCAGCCGGGAGATCTCCTCCCCCACCACCTCATCCACATGGTCACGCAGGCGCCGCACCACTGGATCCATAGAGCGCGCCCCCAAGCTGCGCTCAAATACCTCCACTTCACGGGCCACAATCTCGCGGGCCGCACGCACCTGTTCACCGTGCGCCTGGGGTACTGCGCGCTGCACGCTAAGCAGGTCAATGTAGCTGATGCCAGCTAGGTCAGCTACCGCCGCCTCCACGTCACGTTGCAACGCCAAATCCAAGATCACCAGTGGAGTTTTAACCCGCTGCACAATCTCGCGGGTGAGCACCGGGCTACCCAAGCCGCGACAAGTAACCACCAGGTCTGCTGCGTCAAGCGCCTGCGCTAGCCGCGCCTCATCAACCCAGCCGATGCCACGTCCCTGCGCAAACAGCTGGGCGCGCTCGGAGCGCGAATACACCCGCACATTAGTGGCCCCCAGCTCGCGCAGGGCAGTGACCGTGGCACCCGCATAGGCACCGGTGCCCACCAGCACAACCTGGGCCTCTTTAAGCGGGCGCAGTTTGGCGTCCTGTAAAGCTTGGGTAGCCAAATCCAGGCCCACCGCCACCACTGAGCGGCCCGAAGAAGCCAAGCCGGTTTGCGTGGCCACCAACCGACTGGTGCGTGAGGCGTGCTCAAGGGCGCGCCCCAAATCGCAGCTTAGGGTGTCTTCCTCCCAGGCCGCATGGAAGGCGCGGCGTAGCTGGCCGGCAATTTCGCGCTCCCCCACCACCATGGATTCCAGCCCGGCGGCGGTGGCAAATAGGTCTAGGTGGGCTTTGTGCCCGGCCAGGTGGCGCAAATGCACCTGCTCAAGGGGTAGCTCCGTACAGTGAGCCAGCACCGCGCGCACGTCGTCGGCAACAGCAGGGGCGGAGTCGACAGGGGCGCCTTCAGAGCCAGAGACGGCGGAACCGGGGCAAGCTGAGCCAGCGCGGGCGGCGTCGGAGCCAGACTGACCAGAGCTAGCCAGCCTGCTTGGGGCGTCAACCAGGATTGCCAGGCGGTTGCAGGTACGCACCACCACGGCGCCGCGCAGGTAGGGCAGCGCGCGCATGAGTTTGGGGCCCAGGTTGTCTACCCGACTGAGTCGGGCAACCTCATCCAGGCTTTGATAACGATGATCGGCGGAGAGTAGATGAATAGTCACAGCGAGTGCTATTCAAGCACCTATCGGCCCGCCACACACAGTTATCTCGCGATTTGCGCAAAACTATTTTTATGCCACCACGACAGTTAACTCTAGAGCGTCGGTTTTCCCTGCAACCGCAAGGTTTTTTAAGTGTCGAAGTGTCATTTTAAATAAATAAAGACGCGGCGTCATAAAAGCGGTTAGGTAAGCATAACTGCCACTAATGCGGTATTTGAAAACGTGAATATTATTTAAATTATCTATGGCTAGAATTAATAAACGATGAATGCTTTGCCACCACCCCACTCGCCCCAGCCCGCCCTCTTGGCTGCACTTAATGGGCAACGCCCCGCCCGCACCCCGGTGTGGTTTATGCGCCAGGCCGGACGCTCTCTGCCTGAGTATCGCCAGCTGCGCGCCCAGGTGAATCTGCCTATGCTTGAGGCTTGCCTGAATCCGCAGGTGGTTGCGCAGGCAACGCTTCAGCCGGTGCGCCGTCACGGGGTGGATGCGGCTATTTTCTTCTCAGACATCATGGTGCCACTGCGCCTGGCAGGGGTGGATGTGGAGATTAAACCGCAGGTGGGGCCGGTTTTATCGACTCCAATCCGCACGCGCGACGACGTTGAGCGCCTACTTGGGTGCGGTTTTGGCCAGGGCACTTGGGTCAGTCACGACGGCGCCACTCACCAGGGCGCTGAGGGCGTGGCCGCCCTGCGTGAGGCTATTGCCCTGATTTTGAGCGAGCTAGGCACGCCCACGCAGGCACCGCAGCCAGGGGCGCCACAGCAAGGGGCGCCACAGCCGCTAGCTCAGGCGCAAGCGGTGAGGCCGACACAATCAGCAGACCCAGCCCAGACACAACCGGCCCCCGTAGAACAACCGACAGCGGCGGCGTCGGCAACCATGCCCCAGGCGTCACAGCAAGCTCAGGCACAGCCGGCGGACTGGACTCCGCTGATTGGCTTTGGGGGTGCGCCTTTCACCCTGGCCGCCTACCTGGTTGAGGGCAAACCCAGCCGCGACCACCTGGCCGCGCGCTCCCTAATGCACGCCGACCCGCCCACTTGGGACCTGCTAATGCGCTGGTGCGCGCAGGTCACGGGCGATTTCATAGCATTGCAAATTAGCTGTGGCGCCTCGGCGGCGCAGCTGTTTGACTCTTGGGCCGGTTCACTTAGCCCCACCGACTACCGCGAGCGCGTGGCCCCATACTCGGCGCTAGCTATTGCGCGGGCGCGCGAGGCGATCAGCCCAACTACTGGCAAGGCAGCGCCACTGATTCACTTTGCTACTGGCAGTGCGCGCCTATTGCCGCAGATGCTGGCGGCGGGGGCGCAGGCTGTGGGGGTTGATGACCGCACTGAGTTGGATTGGGCGATTGACCAGCTTGGGGGCAGCTGCCCAGTGCAGGGCAATTTGAACCCGGCTTTGCTGACGGCGCCGTGGCCAGTGATTGAGCAGGCCATTGTTGAGTGTTTACGCGCGGGGCGCCAGGCGCCGGGGCATGTGTTTAACCTGGGCCACGGGGTGCCGCCAACTACTGACCCAGCTGTGTTAACGCGAATCGTCGAATTTATTCATAAGGAAAGCTTATGAATCTGGATGCTAAAAACAGTTCCTCCCCTACTGGCCGCAAGTCCTCTGCTGAGCGCAAGAGCGCTGCCGCCCCGGCCACTCCGGTCGTTTCTCGTCCAAACCCGCTTAGTGACCTGCCCGATGAGGTAGATGCCCTGGTGATTGGCGGAGGGATCGCGGGCCTGTCTGCCGCCTGGCAGCTAAGCCAGGATGGGTTCAAGCCACTGCTGGTGGAGGCGCGTGGCTATCTGGGTGGGCTGATTGCCCCTGGTTACATTGGCCCGGTTCAGGTGGATTTGGGCGCTGAGACTTTCGTTCCGCGCGGGGTGGAAACCGCCCAGATGGTGGCCGCTTTGGGGCTGGAGGCACTGGCCCCTAGCGGCGACGGCGCACGCCTGTTTTTACCCCCCAACCGCGACAATGGTGAAAGTCGCTGGCGTCTGTGGCGCTTCTTGCGTGACGCCTACCTGGGCATTCCCGCTGATCCGAGCGCGGACGACGTCGTCGCCGTTTTGGGTGCTAAGGCTGCGCAACGTGCCGCCCAAGACCGCCACCTAGGCAGTGAGGTGGGCCAGGGCGCTGAGGGCGAGACTTTGGCAGGGTTTGTGGCCGCGCGCATGGGGCAGGCGGTGGTTGATCGCCTGGTGCGCCCGATAGTTGCCGGCATTTACACGTGCGATCCGGCCGATCTGGCCACTGACACTGTTACGCCGGGGCTGCGTCAGGCTACTCGTGAGCATGGCTGCCTGGCTGATGCGGTGGCTTTCCTGTTGGCGCGTTCGCGTAAAGCTACTGGTGGGCGCAGTGTTGATAAGTGCGTTCGCGGTGGCATGTTCCAGCTGACTGCGGCTTTGAGTCAGGCCATCACGACGGCGGGAGGCACTGTGCTCACTCGCGTTGGGGCCCAGCAGCTCATTGCTCCCGACGCCGCAGGCAACGCTGACACTGCAAGTGGCGCCAACGCTAGTGACACCGTTTCCCACAGCACCAGCGGCGGCGCTAGTGGTGCCAGCAATGCGACTTCCCACGACGCCAGCGACAGCGTCGGCTACTGGCAGGTGGTACTGGCCCCCACCAAGCCGGGCCCGACTCCTTCGAGCGAGCCGGTCCCTGCCGGCACGCCGCGTACTTTGCGCACTAAGCGCCTGGTGGTGGCTTGTTCGGCGCGCCCAGCCTTACGGCTGCTGGCCAGCGCAAACTTGGCAGCCTTAGACACTGACATCACTATCCCGGTGGGCGCGCCCATTGCGCGCTACTCACTGCTGGTTGATAGCCCTGAGCTGGACGCCGCCCCGGTGGGCCAGGGCCTGCTGGTGGCTCCGGCGTCGCCCGCAAGCTGCGCCGACACTCAGGCCGAGCCGGACCAGTCCACCCCCGACACCCAGGCCGCCTCAGAACCATGCGGCGACACTCAGCCCGGCGCCGTCGAGAGCCCCGTGGGAGCCAAGGCCCTGTCGCATTTAAACGTTAAATGGCCCTGGATCGCCCACGCTTTGGCGCCGCACCAGCATTTATTGCGCCTGTCGTATGGGCGTTTAGGGCAAAGTGAGCCGCAGGTGAGCCTGGAACAAGCCCTAGCTGACGTGCGGGTTTTGACGGGCGTAACTATTCGCCCTGAGCAGGTAAGCGAGCACAAACTGGTGCGTTGGAATGGCACTTTGCCGCCACTGCCGCCCAGCTACCGCGCGCGCATTGCGGCTTTTATGAGCCAGGTTGAAAACATTGAGGGTTTGGCGGTTACTGGCGCCTGGGTTGGTGGCACGGGCGTAAATGCGGTGGTCGCTCACGCACGCACGAACGCCAGGCGCCTACAGCGCTCATAACGCCACAGTCCGCATAGCACTACAAATATATAGGAACTTCTTATGAGTGAAAAGGTTGTGCGTCTGGGGACGCGCGGGTCGGCTTTGGCTTTAGCCCAGTCGGGCATGGTGGCGCGCATGTTGGAAACTGCCGCCGCTTCTCAGGGGCTGGGTTGGCGCGTGGAGCTAGTTACTGTGCGAACCCAGGGCGACACTTCGCGCGCGGCACTAAGCCAGCTTGGAGGCGTTGGAGTGTTTGCTGCCCAACTGCGCACTCACCTGCTTGAGGGGCAGGTGGATTTGGCGGTGCACTCGTTTAAGGATCTACCCACTGCCCCGGTTACAGGGCTGCGCATTGCTGCCACCCCACGCCGCGCCGATCCACGTGACGCCCTGGTGGCCTCGAACGGCATGAGCCTGGCGCAGCTGCCTAGTGGGGCGAGTGTAGGTACTGGCTCGCCTCGGCGTGTAGCCCAGCTAAAGGCTTTACGCCCCGACATTAAGACCGTGGATTTGCGGGGTAACGTGCCCACGCGACTGGGGCGCGTGCGCGGGGTTCAGGTTGCCGCCGACGCTGGCACATCCCCCCAGGCTCTTGGCACCGGCGCTGATTTGGACGCCGTGGTGCTGGCTTGCGCTGGATTGGAGCGGCTGGGTTTGGCTGAGCACATAAGCGAGGCTTTCAACCCCGAGCAGATGCTGCCGGCGCCGTCGCAGGGTGTGCTGGCTATTGAGACCGCCCAGGAGCTTGACCCCCAGTTGGAGGCGGTAATAGCCCAGGTGAACGATCCGGCTTCACACCTGGCTGCGATGGCTGAGCGTGCGGTGATGTCTACTTTGCAGGCTGGTTGCGCAGCCCCCGTGGGCACTTACGCCTACCTGGTGCACGCCGGCTTTGATTATGAGCTGCACTTAGAGGCCGGGGTGTTTGCTCTCGACGGCGCCGCTAGCGTGCGTAGTCGCCAGGCCGTGACGCTTGGGGGCGTGGACCTAACCAAGGCTTGCCACCTGCAAAAAGCGACGGAGTTGGGTCAGCGCGCCGCCCAGGATTTGTTGGCGCAAGGCGCCGGGCAGGTAGCGGATTTGCAGGCTGTTAAGGAGCGTGGCTAAGGGCGCGCCAGGGCAACAACTAAGCGCGCAGCAAGGTGACAACTAAGGTTTTACGATCGGATTTAGAGGTAGATGGTTATGGTTGTTTCACGTGAAACACTCGCCGGTTTACGGATGGCTTTGCCGCGCCTAAAGTCCGACGACGCCATTGCGGCAGCCCTTAAAACTGCCGACGCCCAGGTGGATACTTTCGCGCTAACCCAAACTATTCCCATTGAATCTGAGCAGTTAGAACAGATGCGCCAAAGGCTTGCATCTGGCTATTACGCCTGGGTGGTGCTGTCTTCTTGGCGAGCTGCGCAGGCCGTGCTGGCGCAGCTAAATGCGCTTGCGCTAGCACCCGCCTCAGCCCCCACACTCAATCCACCCACCTCAGCCCCCACGCGCTTGGCGGTGGTTGGTCAGTCCACTGCCGAGTGGGTAAACAGCCACTGCGCACTTAAGCCCACCCTGGTGGGTGCGGGTAGCGCCGCCAAGCTACTGGAAGTTTTCCCGACGCCGCCCGCTGCCACCACGGCAGCAGCCTCCACGGCAGCTACACCCACCATCTGCCTGCCTCAGTCGCAGCTAGCCGCCCCCACGCTAGCCCAGGGACTTAGCCAGCTTGGCTGGCAGGTGGACGCCGTTGCAACCTACACCACCGCCCCCCTCACCCAGCTACCAGCCCACCTCAAAACCCAGTGGCAAGCCGGGGCGTGGGACGCCGTCGTCGTTACTGCAGGCTCTAGCGCCCAGGCCCTACTGCAACTGCTGGGACCCCCACCTGAGAAAACCGCAGTGGTCAGCATCGGCAAATCCACCACCGCACGCTGCCGCGAACTGGGCCTGCGCGTGGACGCCACCGCCGCCACGCCGCGAGCCGAACACATCACCCAAGCCATAATTAACCTATTTAAAGCAAAGGATTTTTCATGACCACCATCCCCCAAAGCGCCCTGGACCTGCTAGCCAGCCACGGCGTCGCGCCCGCCCCCATTCCCACGCTACGCCCGCGCCGCCTACGCTCCACCCCGGCCATGCGCGCCCTGGTTAGCCAGCACCGCATCGACCCGGCCAAACTGATCCTGCCGGTGTTCGTGCGCGAGGACATTAGCGAGCCGCAAGCCATTAGCGCCATGCCCGGCGTCTACCAGCACACCTTGGACTCGCTGCGACGTGAAGCGGTGGCCTGCGCCGAAGCCGGTGTGGGCTCAATTGACCTATTCGGCGTGCCCGCAGTGCGCGACGAAGTAGGCAGCCAGGCCTGGGCCAGTGAAGGCATTTTGAACCAGGGTATCGCTGCTGTGCGTGAAGAGGTGGGCGACGCCGTAGTGGTTTGCGCCGACACCTGCCTTGACGAGTTCACCAGCCACGGCCACTGCGGGCTGCTAGACGAGCGCGGCGGCGTCGACAATGACGCAACCTTGCCGCTCTACCAAGCCATGGCCGTCAGCCAGGCCGAAGCCGGCGCCCACATGGTCTCCCCCTCAGGCATGATGGATGGGCAGGTATCCGCCATTCGCCAGGCCCTAGACGCCTCCGGGCACGCCGACGTGGCAATCCTGGCTTACTCGGCCAAATACGCCTCCGCCTACTTTGGGCCCTTCCGTGAGGCCGTGGGCTCTACCCTCAAGGGTGACCGGCGCACCTACCAGCAAGACCCCGCCAACCGTCGCGAAGGCCTGTATGAGGCACTGCTCGACGCCGCAGAAGGGGCTGACATGGTGATGGTTAAGCCCGCCGGCCCCTACCTGGATGTGCTTAGTGATGTGGCCGCAGCCAGCGACATTCCGGTGGCGGCCTACCAGGTCTCCGGGGAATTCGCCATGGTTGAGGCGGCCGCAGCCAACGGCTGGATTGACCGCGAGCGCGTGATCCTTGAAAGCGTGCTGGGCATTTTCCGCGCCGGCGCCGACACGGTACTTACCTACTGGGCCCGCGAAATCGCCCAGATGCTGCGATAAGCCAGGGGCGCCAGGAGTGCGGCAGCCCGGCTGCAGCCAGGACACAGCAGCCCCCGCGACAGCCCGGCTGCAGCCCAGCTGCAATCCAGACGCATCAGCCCGGCTGCACCCCAGGCACACTGGCCCAGACGCACCATCCCGGCTGCCGCAACGCCGCAGGAAAAACAGAGCAAACGCTGCGATAGGACTTAATTATGAATTTAAATGAACGCTTATTTACCCAGGCCAAGGGGATTATTCCGGGTGGTGTCGACTCTCCCGTACGCGCTTTTGGGGGCGTGGGAGGCACCCCGCGTTTCATCAGCGCCGCTAAAGGGGCCTACGTTACCGACGCCGACGGACGCGACTATGTGGACCTGGTGGGCTCCTGGGGCCCGGCCCTGCTAGGCCACGCCCACCCGCAGGTGGTGGCCGCCGTGCAGGAGGCCGCCGCGCGCGGGCTATCCTTTGGCGCCCCCACCCAGAGCGAAACCCTGCTGGCCCAAAAGGTGCGCGAACGCGTGCCGTTTGTGGAGCGGGTGCGTTTCGTTTCCACCGGCACCGAAGCCACCATGACCGCGATCCGCCTAGCGCGCGGGGCCACCGGGCGCGAGCTGATCATTAAATTCGCCGGCAACTACCACGGTCACAGCGACGGTCTACTGGCTGCGGCCGGCTCCGGCGTGGCCACGGGCGGCCTACCCGGCAGTGCGGGCGTGCCCGCAGCGATTACCGCCTGCACCATCGTGTTGCCCTACAACGACTTTGAGGCGCTAGAAGCCTGCTTCGCCGAACGCGGTCAGGAAATCGCGGGCGTTATTTTCGAAGGCGCCCCCGCCAATATGGGTAGCGTGCCCCCACTGGCCGGCTGGAATGAGCGCATCCGTTCCCTATGCACCCGCTACGGTGCGGTAATGATTTTGGATGAGGTACTCACAGGTTTTAGGGTCAGCTCTGCCGGCTGGTGGGGTTTGGAGGCTGTGGCCGGCTGGCAAGAGCACGACGGCGCCACCCCCGCCACCGCGCTAAGTGCTGAGCTAACCACCCCTGCTGCCCTGGCACAGCTAGGCGTAGCCGGGACCACCAGCCCAGCCGGGACTGCCGGGACAGCCGGGGCCACCGGCTCAGAAGCCACTAAAGCAGCTGGGCCCGACGCCGTCGCCGCAGCTGAGCCCAGCGCCGTCGCCACCCCCAAATGGGTGCCTGACCTGGTGACCTTCGGCAAGGTCGTGGGTGGAGGGATGCCACTAGCCGCCGTGGCCGGGCGCGCCGACATCATGGACCTACTGGCGCCGCTGGGGCCGGTGTACCAGGCGGGCACGCTCTCAGGTAACCCGCTAGCCACCGCCGCTGGCCTGGCCACGCTGCAGCTGGCCGACGTCGACGTTTACAACACCGTCAACGCTAACGCCCAGGCTGTGGGTGAGATTGTGGGCCAGGCGCTCACCCAGGCCGGGGTGGCGCACCGCGTGCAGCGTACCGGCTCGCTGATGTCCATCATGTTCGGCCCGCAGGCAGCCCGCGACGGCGTCTACAACTACGACCAGGCGCGCCAGCAGGAAACCTGGCGTTACGCACCCTTCTTCCACACCTTCCTGGAGGCGGGGGTGGCATTGCCGCCGTCGATCTTTGAAGTGTGGTTCCTATCCGCAGCTCACGGCGAGGCCGAGCTGGAAAAGATCGCTAGTGCTGCCCCGCGCGCTGCCGCAGCAGCCGCTGCAGCCCAAGCACCAGCCCAGTAACCAGCGCACCAAACGCCAGGCCAAACACGCCCGAGCAGGCCGTCTCCACGCACCACTTGACCACGCCACTTAACGAGTTGCCCAGACCCTGGGTGGCGTGGGTGGCGGCGTGGGCGGCGTGCTCCACCAGGTGATGCAGGGCGCCCACACCCAGGTTGTTGAGGGCGTCGATCACGATGTGACCGCCCACCCAGAGCATGGCCACGGTGCCAACCACCTCGATCACGCGGAAAACGCGCGGCATGGTTTTAACGATGGCGCGTCCCAGTTTCTCCTGGCCGCGACGCACCAGGGCCAGGCCTAGGTCATCCATTTTCACCAGCAGCGCCACCAGGCCGTAGACAAAGAACGTCATAATGAAGCCCACCACCACCATGATGGCGACTTTGCTCAGGTTGTCATTGGTGTGCAGGCCCGCCAAAGATACCAGCATGATCTCAGTGGAAAGAATCAGGTCTGTGCGCACGGCTGAGCTGACAATGGCTTTTTCTACTGCGGCCGGGTCTGCGGACTTGTCACTGGCGCCGTGGGAGTCCTCATGTTCCTTGATGACCCCCCAGGCGCTAAGTACTTTCTCTGCGCCCTCAAAACACAGATAAGTGCCGCCCACCAGCAGCAAAATAGGCAGCGACCAGGGTGCCAGCCAGGTCAGCAATAAGGCCACCGGCAAAATAATGCCCAGCTTGTTGATCAGTGAGCCGCGCGCGATGCGTTTGATAACCGGCAGTTCGCGTTCAGGTTTGAGGCCCTGCACGTATTGGGGAGTCACGGCGGTGTCGTCGATAACCACCCCGATTGCCTTGCTAGATGCTTTGGTTGCGGCGCCCGCCACGTCATCAACCGAGGCGGCGGCGGCTTTGGCCAGGGCGGCAATGTCGTCAAGCAGGGCGACTAGACCGATACTCAAGTGACTCCTAAAACTGGTGTTGCATTCAGTGTTAGTTAATATCCAAACTGATTTTGTCTCTCATGACAAGCACAGGCAGGCATGCAGACAAATACAGGCACTGCAGACAAATACAGGTAAAATCATCCCTTCCCTATGATTTTTCCATGGGGTTTTATAGGCAACGGACGAAATGTCAGTTTTTGTGCGGCCCATACTGACACCACACCCCACACCGCCGCACACCCACATCTCCGCACACCTCACGCTGACACACCCACGCCACCGTCGTCGTCGCCCAAACAGTGCCACCCCAAACTAGGATGGACCTATAGGCACCAAGCCAATCTAGGAGGTCCCATGCCCACCGCAATTTCCACCCCTAACGCCCCCGCCGCCGTCGGCCCCTACTCTCAGGCCGTTTCCACTGGCGACGACGCCGGCGCCCAGGTTTTCATTTCCGGCCAGATTCCCCTAGTTCCGGCCACGGGACAGCTGGTAGAGGGCGACATCCAGGCCCAGGCGCGCCAGAGTCTGACCAACATCGGCGAAATCCTAAAGGCTGCCGGCCTGAGCTTTGCCGACGTAGTTAAAACCACCGTGCTGCTGGCGGACATCAACGACTTTGTGGCGGTTAACGAGGTGTATGCCCAGTTCTTCACCGGCCCAGTACTGCCCGCGCGCGCAGCTTTCGGCGTGGCCGCGCTACCCAAGGGGGCCCGCGTGGAGATTGAGGCCATCGCGGTTCGCCCCTGATCAGCGCACTTTTGGTGGTTGCAGGGTTTCTCGACGCCGACGTAGCTACCCGCAAACACTTAACGGTCCGGTCGACTAATGTCTACCGGACCACTTTTATTCCCAAAGTCCCAAAATCCGCTAGACAGTTGAAAGTTAAACAATCTAGACTCAAGTTATCGCAGCACGGTCCAGCTCAAAGCCAAATTTTCAGCCAGGCCGCCTGCCCTCAAGCTTTCAGTCTTCTAGACACTGTCCAAATACTTAAAGGAGCACATCATGACCAAGATCGGTATTGTCGTCGGTTCCGTCCGCGAGGGTCGCGTAGGTGACCAGATCGGCAACTGGATCCTGGAGCAGGCCCGCGCCGCCCACCCCGAGGCCGAGTTCACCGTAATTGACCTGAAGGACTACGACCTGCCCATGTTCGACGGCCCGGTTGCCCCCATGGTTCTGGGCGGCAAGTATGACAACGACGCCGTCGCCGCCTGGGCCAAGGCTCTAGACGAGCAGGACGGCTTCATTTTCGTAACCAGCGAGTACAACCACACCATCCCCGGCGCCTTCAAGAACGCCGTCGACTCCATCAGCCCCGAGCTAATCGGCAAGGCTGTGGCTTTCGTGGGTTACTCCTGGGACGGCGCCATCCGCGCTGTTGAGCAGTGGCGCACCCTGTCCGCACAGTTCGACATGTATGACATTCGCGCCCAGCTAGCCCTGACCTTCCCCATGGACTTTGAGGGCACCGACACCTTCACCCCCAACGAGCGCCGCACCGGCGAGCTAGAGGCCCTGCTCTCCCGCCTGATTGAGGTCAGCGCCAAGCTCGCAGCCTGAGCGCCAAGCTCGCAGCAGCATCAAGCTCGCAGCCTGGCCCGGCATAACCTTGCCCTAACCCTGTAGGGTTGCCTTATGTCGAAAAAGAGTCAGCGCCGCGCCCGCGCCCAGGCCAAAAAGGCCGCCCAGGCTGTGCAGTCCCCCGCCAAGCCCCAGAAGGTTGAATTTGTAGCCCGCCCCTTCGCCGGCCTTAAGAATGAAGCTGAACTGGTTGCCATGGCGCAGATCATCCCGGCCGCCACCATGACCGTTAAGCTCAACGACAGCGAACACATTCCTGCCGCTCACCGTGGCACCACAGTTGAGCTAGCCACCCTGCTGCCGGACCTAACCCAGGGCATGCGCCGCGCCGACGACCGCTACCTGGTTGCCATGCAGACCACCAAGCACTCCGGTGACGCCTCGCGCGACGTCGCCTACGCCCTGCTCAACACCCTGGAGCTAGAAAACAACACTGGCCTGCAGCTAAGCACCCTACCTGAGCCCGGCCCGCGCCTACAGGACCTGCTAGACGCCGACTTTGAGCCGGTTTTCCAGCTGCACGACTCTTTTGGCTTCTGGGCCGCCCCCGGCGAGCTCAGCGACGAGGAGCTAAACAACCTGGTCAACCAGTCTCGCGACGAGATTGTGGCCACCCGCCAGGTCCCGGGCGTAGAGCACGCCTTCTGGTGCCGCATGGGCGGTAAGGAGTACGTGCGCTGGGTGCGTGAGGAGGATGAGGACGCCTTCTTCAACGCCCTGGCCAAGGTGCACGCCGCCCGTGAGTCTGAGCTTAGCGACGACGGCGCCTCCCTGGGTTCCTTCCTGGGTGCCTTCCGCGCTTACGGCATTGCCATCCCGGTGTGGCAGCTTAAGCCGGGCACTGCCGCCGAGCAGCTAACCGCCCCCATGCAGGCGCTGGGTGCACGCCTTCAGGCCGCCCTGGCCGACGACGCCGCTTTGAACGCTGACGAGCGCCGCGCCAAGGCCGGCATCATTTCCCGCCAGGTGAACCTGTAAATCAGCGATTTTAAGGAAGCACCGTGACCCTCACCCCGGCACAAGAGGTCGCTCAAAAGCTTGCCCAGCTGGAGGCTCACTCGCAGGCACCAGCCACTGACGCCGTCGCTGGCACCACTGCGCACGACGACGCCAGTCAGCCCGGCGCACAAGCCCAGCAGCCCGGCGCACAAGCCCAGCAGCCCGGCGCACAAGCCCAGCAGCCCAGCGCGCAAGCCCAGCAGCCAGGCAATAACTGCTGCGCCGCCAGCGAGTATCTGCCTGACCGCGCTGTTGCCTACGTGGTTGACCAGCGCGTTCAGTATGCGGATTATTTCGGTAAGCTGCCGGTGGCGGTGATTATCCCGGCCTATAACGAGGCTGAGCGCATCACCGCAACCGTGCAGGCGGCCTTGGCGATTGCCGGGGTGGAGCGGGTCGTGGTGGTTGATGACGGTTCTACCGACGACACCGCCAAGATCGCTAAACGCGCTGGTGCGGAGGTTATTTCTAAGCCTCACAAGCGCGGCAAGGGCGCAGCCATGGGCTCGGGCGTGGCTTATTTGCGTAAGTCTGCCCAGCCGGGTGCGGATTATTTGCTGTTGTTTGTCGACGGCGACCTGGGCGCTAGTGCCTCGGCTTGCGAGGTGCTGATTGAGCCTGTGGCCAGCGGGCGTTGCTCTATGAGCATTGCGGTGCCACCTGCTTTTAAGGGGGCTGGTGGGCATGGTTTTGTGTTGGGCACGGCCCGTAAGGCTATCAGCGAGGCTACCGGTTGGCAGCCGCAAGCTCCGCTTTCGGGGCAGCGCTGCATGAACAGTTTTGTGTTTGAGGCTTGCAAGAATCAGCTCTCTAGGGGCTGGGGCGTGGAAACCTGGTTGAGTGTGAAGGCACTTGAAGCTGGTTTCACGGTGCTGGAAGTGCCTTGCTCGATCACTCACCGCGTTAGCGTCAATAATTTGGCTGGGCGCTTGCACCGCCTGGAGCAGTTCCGCCAGGTCCGTAAAACTACGCGTAAGCTGCGTCCCAGCCTGATCAGCCGCCTCTTGAGTAAGCGCAGGGAGCAAGCAAACGTCAACCAGGCGCCAGCTTCACAAGCTCCCTTTGAGCCCTACCGCATGCTGCGGCCCAGGGCCTAAAAGCGCCCTGAACCGGGCTTACTTAAGTAACGTGCCAGCCGCATGGCGCAGCCACTTTGAACCTACGTGGCTGCGCCAAGTTTTTGTGGTAGTTCCAAGGACATCAGGCAGGCCAGGGGCACCAACAAGAACAGGCTGTAGACCGCCATCGAGGCGCCCGAATCATTGAGACCCACTTCCAGCAACAGCAGCACTGTTAGGGTGTCTAGCTGCAGCCGATACACCTCGGGCACACCCTGTCGACGCGTGGCGCGGTAAAGCCGCAACCACACCACCGCCACAAGGCTCACCACCACTAGGGCCACAACAATTTTTAAAACCATCAAGCCCATCTGGCCATTGGAGTCAATGAATGGGCCCACTAGGGCCTTAAGTTTTTTGCCAATGGTGGCCAGGAAAGTGCCGTCTAATAGCTGCCCACCAAAACGGCCTAGGTGGGTGGAGTTTTCCCCACGCAGTAGCCATTCCAAGATTGCTACGCCCGAAAGTAAACCAGCGGAAATAAGGCCAAGAAGCGCCAAAATACGTGGGTGCAGGCTGCGGCCCGATAGTTTCACTAGCGCCACGCCTAGTGTGGAAATTAGTGCCAGCGCCCCACCAAAGTCGGCACCTAAGAAGGGGGCGGCGTCGACAATTACCAGCAATAAACCAACCCCGAGCACTGCCAGCAAACTGATGCGCAGGCTATAGCGGGATTTGAGCCAATCAGCCGAGGCCAGCAGGGCAATCATGGCCCCTACCGCACCGAAAGCGAAAGCCGTATTGGAAACCCCATAGAAACGCCCTGCCACCAGCGCGTTCATGGTTAAGGGACTGTTGAAGGTGAGGTGATTGCCGCTAATTCCATCGCCAAACCAAATTAAACCGTTTAATGCGGCGGCAACAATAAAGCCAGTAGAGCAGCTCGCAGATTTTCGGGTTAGCCAATTAATTAGCGCGGTTAGTACTAAAGCTATTAGTGCCGCGCCAGCAGTAGTGGTTACTACTTGTAGCGCAACAGTTTTAAAGGTATCTACCTCCTGATAGGTACTATCACTGATAGTGAAAGACCTGGTAATTATCACCAAATACCAGGGAACTAAATTAACTAGCAAATACCCTACAGGCAGTAGCGCAGCAAATACACCCAAACGTTGCAAGGAAAGCAGTTGCGTGCTGCCAAATTCTGCGCCTTTTATACTACAGAATCTACGTTCTAACATTTACGCCACCATAGCCACACTACACCCAGAGTAAAAACAACTATGATTATAGTATTGTAAACCATCACAGCACGGGAAGCATGAGCGTGGTTATTTTGGTTAATTAATGAGTTAATTAAATCCTGACGCGCAGAAGTAACTTTAGTTGTAGCGGAATTATCGGAGGAATTTTGCTCCTGCTCTACACGCTCGCCAACGAACACAGGCTTATTAATAGTTTGTGGATTCTGTATCAAGGCTTGTCCAGAGGCACCTTCGGGTGATTTAGCGCCATAACGAGCTGCAATGGTTACAGGAATGTCGATTAATTGCACCAGGTTGTTTTGGTGCGTAGAGGGTACTCGCACCTTCTCCCCAGCAGCATTAGCATCACGCAGAGACGGAATTAGCGCTAAATAGAGCCTATCATCATCAGAAAGACCGTTTTCGGTGGTAATCGAAATCGTCATAATATCAACACTAGAGCCATAACAACTCTTTAACTGGCGCAGCTTAGAGACAACTTTATCTGCGTTATCATAAGTTGCTTCTACGACAGTAACATCCGCCAAATCACTTCTTGATAGTTGTCCAGGCCTGGCATCAGTATAATATTCTCTATCAGGTAGCGCGGGATCTACAGCAAAGGTGCAACCGGCCGCTTTTAGAGTTTTAGCTAGCGGAGAGTTAATAATGTCGTCGTTACGGTATTTGCGAGTGAATTTATCGCGCCGGCCCGAAAATAGCATGGCTAGCTGTTCATTGAAGTTAGCGCCGTCTTTATGGCCGCGTATCACCAGGTTCATGGGCGTGGCCGGATAGCCCATTAGATAGTTTTTTGTGTACGAGTCTTGGCTTTGTAAGTTTTGCCAGGTTATTCCGCTGGCAACCACTAAAATCAAGGGCTTAATTCGCGTTTTTGTACCAGCCCCGCACTTACCAGTTGTGTTTGCACTGGCGACGGCGCCCGCTCCGGCCCAGTTTTGTGCTCTAGCCGCATTTTTGTCGCCAGCTATACCTGGAGTAGTCGCCACGGCGAAAGTTGTCGCACTAGCGCCACTAGAGAGTAGTAGCAAACAGGCAATCAGCCCGGCAAAGATTTTCGTAACCGCTCGCACCAAAGCTGCCACGCCGACGTCGGCCTTATCCGCACCGGCCCCACCAGCAAAAGCAGCGCCAACGTCAGCCCTAAAGATGTCGGTCTTAAAGCGGCAAAACATGTCCGCAAACCTCCTAACTTTATACATAATGCCTGGCCACCTGCACGGTTTCGTAACCGTAGCCGCCCCCAAACAGCATCGCGTGCACGATCAGCATGTGTACGCGATGTAGCCCCACCCGCTCACTCCAGTAGGACTCTAGCGGCGACACGCTCTGATAGCCCTCATAGACGCTGTCTAGATATTGCTGCCCAAACAGGCCCAAATCAGCCAAATCAGTCTCCGCATGGCCACCGTGCGCAGCCGGATCGATCATCACCCCAACTACCGACCCACCCGCAAATTCTTCCAGCCGCTGGGCGCTGGTCATTATGGCAGCGCCACCTTTCATTATGGCTGCGCCACCTTGGGGCTGATCAGTGGTTTTCTCGCTCAAAAACTCCTTGCAGCTGCGCGCCACATCCCCCACCGGACACCACAGCACGTTTCCGCTCCACAAATCCCCGTGCAGGCGGGCTACAGGTGTTCCGGCTTGGCTTAGCAGCTGGGGTTGGGAGTGGTTAAAGTCCCCGTCACGTAGGCGTTCACAGAGTTTTTCGATCACGACGGCGCCCGAGCGGTCAATCGATCCGTTGTCGCGGGCCGGGGCCAGCATGGGCATGATCCGGTCTGTCGCAAAAAACTCGCCCCAGCTATCGGTCCAAGCCTCAGCCCGCAAAGGTAGACGTGCGCGGCCCATCCAGCCGTCACCTTGCCAACCCTGCGGCGGCGCACCCCAATGTGAGGCTCCAGCGGCGTGCGTGTGGGCTAGGGCGCGACCGAAACTGAAAGCAGCTTTAGGGGTGCAGCGCCTGTCATTAAGCTGAGGTTCTTCTAGCCACCCACGACCGCTACGCATGGGCACCACGGCCGCGCCGCCGTCGTCCATGGCGTCAGCTAGCCAGCGCAGGCCGGTGGCTTCCAACGCGGTTGACCCGGGGATACCTCGATCGTCTTTGCGGAACATAACCAAAGCATAATGCCCGCAATGTGCCAGTTGAGGGTTTACCTCGAAGCGGCGAGCGTTTCTGGCTTAGTTTCGACGGCGGTCACCCTAAATAGCTTTAGCTCTACGCTCATCACCAACGCCAGTGGCACTAGCAAGCACAGGCTGTAGCACACCATCGTAAAGCCGGCATCGTTTAGTGCTAACTCAAGCAAAGTCAGGGTAGTTAAGGCGTTGAAGGCAACCACATAACGTGCCGGTACATCTGGGCGTCGCGTAGCGCGATAGACCTTAATCCAAGCCAAAATCACTAGCGTTGTGGTTATCAGCGCAAAGATTAGCTTGGTGCTTGCTTCATCATCTGCCGCGAAAACTGGAGTCATTAAAGCGGCAAATCGTGCAGCCATCACATCAATGAAAGTGCCATCCAAGAATTTCTGACCCAAACGCCCTAAATAACTGGAGTTGCTCCCAAAACAGCACCATTCAATAACTGCTATTACTGATAATAAACTAGCGCCAATTAAGCTGGAAATAACCAAGTCACGCAGGCGTAGGTTATGGTTCGCAAGCTTCAGCATGGCCACTACCAGCGTAATTGCCAAGGCTAGCGCGCCCGCAGCGTTATCGCCCAGGCTCGGCAGCCCAACGGTGACCACACCCAAGGTGCCAATAATGCCCGCCACTATCAGGGACGTACGCAAACCTCGGCGGGGTTTTAGCCAGCTGGTCAAGGTCACCAAAGCCAGCACAAAACCCACCGCACCAACGGCAAAACCAGCGTCAGACAGGCCGTAAAGGCGCTGTGTGGTCAGAACACTTACCGCTAGAGGGCTGTTAAAGGCCAAGTTGCCGCCAGTAATACCGTCACCTAGCCACAGTAGACCGTTTACTGCACAGGCAATAATGAAACTGACAGAATAATTTGCAAATTTAATAGTGACCAGTTCCAGTAGGCAGGTAAGTACCACAGCTATAGCTACTGCCCCCATAAAGGTCACTAAATGCAGCTTCGTTAAACCAACAATAGCCTGATTATCTTCAGGAATACTGCCGGTAACTATAAATCTATAATCATTTGGTTCAACCCCAAATAGGTACCATGAGGTGGCGTTAAGTAGCAGGTAACCTACCGGCAAGCAAGCAGTGAACACTGCCAGCCAGCGCATGAGCAGCAAGTATTTCCGGCTTAGATCTGGGTTATCTGTATAGAAATCTAGTTTCGGGAACTTATTACGCCACACTAAGACAATAACCAGCATTGCTAGCACCACGCACAGCATATTGAAACCCATCACTTTTTGTGAGGCCTGGCTATGAGTGCTTTGATCCATTAAGAAATTAATTAGGTTTGTGCGCGCATCAGGTACAGTTCCCTCATTAATTGAGTACTGTTGGGCTTCCCAAAAGTCCACGCATTTCTCTATGGCCGACGAGTTGTCGACTCGCCCAGGAGCCTGCGGCAATGCTTTACCAGTAGCACCCAGTGGCGGTTTTGCCCCATAACGAGCCGCAATTGTAGGTGCAATATCTGTTAACTGAATTAAGTTATCGCGCTGCACAGAAGGCGCCTGCACTCGCCCAGTTTTGGCGTTCACATCTTTTAGGCCGGGCACTAGAGCTAAATATAATTTGGCAGCTTGACCGTCTGAATAGTAGGTTCCGTTTGCTAGCGAGAGCAGCATTACGTCAACATTATCGCCGTAATATACGCGAATTCGGCTTAAATAACTGGCAATCTCGGTAAGTGGTACCGATGCGGCATCCACAACCGTTACATCGCTTAGATTTTGACCAAATGGACGCTCGGTCTCATAGCTGCCGCCCACCCGGTACTCAGCGAAACTGCATTCGGAGGCCCGTAAAGTTTGCCCTAGTGGCGAGGTGGTTAGATCATAGTCGGCAGTGGTGTAATTGCCTCCCCTGCCGGAATACAGCATGGCAAATTGCCCATTTTTACTTAGAGAATTAGCGCTTTTAGGAATTAGCAGGTTCATTGGTGTAGCTGGATATCCAGCTATATATTGCGCATATTTTCGTATTTCTGCGCCATCGCCGTTCGCGCCAATGTTTTTCCCATCCAAAACGCCATTTAAATCGCGCCAGGTCAGGCCGTAAGTAACCACCATTACCAGAGGTTTAATGCGACTGGTTGCTGTGGCCCCGCAGTTGCGAGTAACCGCAGATCCCGCTGCTGCTTTGCTTTGGACACTCGCGCCGTCTTGCATACTGCTTACATTGAGGCCACTTGCGCCAGTCGCAGCGTTGGCCCCACTGGCTAGCAGTAGGCAGGCAAGTAGTCCCACAAAGAGTGCAGTCAGCATTCTTGGCTTTTGGGCCCTCACGACGACGCCGCTCGCCTCCCCCAAGCCTCGCGCCTCCTTTGAGCCGCATGCCCCGCCGTCGTCGCCTCTAAACCAACGCAGCCCAACGCCCCTAAGCAAGTTACCTAACGTAACTTGCAAACTGCGCGAACTTCGATGATCCCTGCCGAACATAAAATCCAGCATAACGCCCATTTAGTGAGCGACTTGACGATTCGCAAAAACAAATCGGGCCGGGAACCTTTAAAAGCCCCCGGCCCAATCGGCTCGGTTTACGCTCGTCACGGCACCGCCTCGGCCACCCAAGCTACTCGATTGGGGCAGCTGCTCGTTTGGGTTAGCTACTCGATTGGGGTAACCACCATGCGGGTTTTATCCACATAGTCGCGCAAACGCTCAGCAATCTCCTCGAAAGATTCCTGATGCACGGTGGAGGGCCGGTGAATCAGGGCCAGGCGGCGGGTGGGAACAGGCTCGGCGAAGCGGGCCACGCTAACGGTCTGTCCTTCGCCTGTGCGCAAAGCCCCCTCGGGCACAACCGCTAGCCCGCCACCAACTTTGACTAGCCGCAGGGCAGTTGCCATGTCGATGGTGGTTGCGGCCACCTCATTAATGGGGATATTGCATAGCGCCAGGGTTTGGTCACGCAGGCAGTTGCCGGCCTCCATGAGGATCAGCGGCTGGCGGCTAAGCTCGGCGGGTTTGACGTTGGTGCGCCCAACCCAAGGGTGGGTGTCGGGAACAGCGATTACCAGGTCTTCATCCCATAGGGGCTCACTGATAAAGCGCTCCATGCTCTCATCCAAGGCCACCAGGCCTAGGTCAATATCTCCGCAAGCGAGTGCGTCTAGGATGTCCGGGGTGGTCATCTCCCGGAACTCGGAAATTCTGCCAAAATCAGCAATATTGGCGGCATTAGGTACGCCGCTGGCCACAGATTCAGCCAGGTAGGGTGCGGCGGTGGGGATGATCCCCAGGCGCACTTGACCGTAACGCTCCTGGCTAATGCGGCTGGCGGCCTCAATAAACCCTTCGGCGGCCAGCACTGCATCACGCGCGAAGGGAAGCAGGTCCTGGCCCAGAGGGGTGATTAGAACCTGTCGCGTGGTGCGCTCTATAAGGGGGCCATCAACGCGCTTTTCCAACGCGGAAATGGACTGGGACAAGCTGGGCTGGCTCACACCAAGTGCCGCTGCTGCGTCACCGTAGTGTTTGTGATCGCAGAGCGTTACAAAGGCCCTCAGCTGTGAAAATGAGGGCATTGAAAGTGATGGCATCACTAACCCCCTTTGGTAATTTCGGCTAGGCGAACTTTGCCTGGCCGTGGTTGTGTTTAAGTTTACGCTGCATCCCCCCTAAATTTTCTTGAAATATAAGCGGAAAGTGAGGATTTATAAGGGTTTCTTCACGCTCCGCCTGTGCTTACGCTTCAATTATATATGCGCAGGTGAGCGGCTGTTTAGGGGGTAGGTGTTGCTCTAGGCTAAAATTTGCCGGGCTCGACGGCGCCCCACCGGCGCGAAAGCACCATTTTACTTAGATAAACCGCCCTTCATCTGCTGTTTTTGGGCAAATTTCGCGCTTAGCTTGCGGCTAATTTTGGTATCTTTTCCGCGTCCTGACGCCGTCGCCTGCCCCTTTTTGCATCCGCACCACCCCCCACCTCACTGTGACCGCACACGAAAGCAACACATTCACACGAGCTGCACCAAAAGCTACCAAAAGTCCCCACATTAATGTGACCCGGCTCTCTATGTGCCCTGCGACACGGTGACCAGTATGTGAGCAGCGGTTCTAGGGTAGGTAGAATTTCCAACATGATCGATCTGCGCGCCTTACGTGAGAACCCCGAGCCTTTCCGTGCCAGCCAGATTGCCCGTGGCGCGGACGTGTCCCTAGTTGACCGCATCCTTGAAGCCGACGAGCGCCGTCGTTCATCGCTAAGCGCCTTCGAGACTGCCCGAGCCCAGCAAAAAGAGGTCTCCCGCTCTGTGGGTAAGGCCGCTGCTGAAGAGCGCCCCGCCATCTTGGCCCACGCCAAGGAGCTAGCCGCCCAGGTTAAGGAGCTGGAGGCACGCTCCAACGAGGCCGCCGTCGAGCTAGACACCCTAGCCCACCAGTTCCAGAACCTGATCGAGGGCGCCCCTGCCGGCGGTGAAGAGGACTACGTGGTGCTGCGCCACGAGGGCCCCGCCGTGCGTGACTTTGCTGCTGAAGGCTTTGAGCCCGCCGACCACCTGGCTCTAGGTGAAGGCCTGGACATTATCGACGTGCGTCGCGGCGTTAAGGTTTCCGGCTCACGCTTCTACTTCTTAAAGGGTTGGGGTATGCGCCTGGAGCTGGCGCTGATGACCGCCGCCCTAGACACCGCCATCAAGCACGGCTTCACCCCGCTAACCACCCCCACCCTGGTTACCCCCCAGGTTATGGGCGGCACCGGTTTCCTGGGTGCACACAGCGACGAGATCTACTACCTGCCCGCCGATGACCTGTACCTAACCGGCACTTCTGAGGTGGCCCTGGCCGGTTACCACACTGACGAGATCCTGGATCTAAGCGCCGGCCCCAAGCGCTACATGGGTTGGTCCACCTGCTACCGCCGCGAAGCTGGCGCCGCCGGTAAGGACACGCGCGGCATTATCCGCGTCCACCAGTTCAACAAGGCCGAGATGTTCTCCTACTGCCGCCCTGAGGACGCCGCAGATGAGCACCAGCGCCTGCTGGCCATGGAAGAAGAGATGCTGGCCAAGGTTGAGCTGCCTTACCGCGTGATTGACACCGCCGCCGGCGACCTGGGCTCCTCCGCCGCCCGCAAGTTCGACTGCGAGGCTTGGCTGCCCACCCAGCAGCGCTACATGGAAGTCACCTCCACCTCTAACTGCACCACCTTCCAGGCCCGCCGCCTAGGCATCCGCGAGCGCCGCGAGAACGGCACCAGCCCCGTGGCCACCTTGAACGGCACCTTGGCCACCACTCGTTGGATGGTTGCGATTTTGGAGAACCACCAGCTGCCGGACGGCTCCGTGCGTGTGCCTGAAGGCCTGCGTCCTTACCTGGGCGGCCTGGAAGTTATTGAGGCTCCCGCCGGCGCATGAGCAAAATCGCTGCTTCCGGCATGCCTATCACCCCTGAGGGTGAGTTGAGTGCTGCGGCTGCTGCTGCGCGTGCTAATCCGCTTGACGACGCCGCTTTTGGCGCTGCTGTAGCGGCCATGCGCGCCCAGTTGGAGGCTTGGGCTGGGCGTGCCGGGAGCTCAGCCTTACCGCCGCTTGACCGCTCTACCCTGCTGGCTTTGGATATTGACGGCACCATTTTGGACATTAACGGCGAGGTGCCCCCGCGTACTCGCGCCGCCGTCGTCGCTGCTGCCCAGGCGGGTGTGCAGGTAGTCCTAGCCACTGGGCGCGGTATTGAGGCGGCCCTGCCGGTGGCGGATTTCCTGGGACTAACCCGGGGTTGGATGGTGTGCGCCAATGGCGCGCTAACCGTGCGCCTGGACCCCAAGCTGAAGGGCACGCCCTCTTTGCCCGGCGGCTACGAGATCACTAATTCGGTTACTTTTGACCCCACCACCGCCATTGGGCGTCTGCATCAGGTGCTGCCTGAGGCTATTTTCGCGGTGGAAATGCCGGGCCGGGGCTTTTTGACCAGCGCCGACTTCCCGCCTGGGGAGCTGATTGAGAACACCACCACGGTGTCGCTGGAGCAGCTGTCGAGTCAGCCAGTTAGCCGCGTGATTGTGCGCGCCCCGGGGATGGCGCTGGCTGATTTTGAGGTGGCGGTGCGTAGCGCCGGGCTGCACGCGGTGGAGTATGCCATTGGTTGGACGGCTTGGCTGGACGTCAACGCCGCCGGGGTGTCTAAGGCCAGTGCGCTGGATGCTTTGGTTTCTGGCTTGGGAGTTAAGCACACGGTGGCTATGGGCGACGGCGCCAACGACTTAGAGATGTTGCGTTGGGCTGACCTGTCAGTGGCTATGGGTAGCGCCCCTGCGCGCGTCAAAAACGCCACCAGCGTAGTCACCGAGCCGGTGTGGCATGAGGGGGCGGCTATCGTCTTGGCGGCTCTGTCCCGCTAAACCCGCTTTGAGCTGGTTGTAGACTGTGACCAGGACTTAGCGAAGGAGCTTTATGCGTGCCGGCACCTATATCAAGTACGTCGCTACTTGCCTCCCCACTGCCCTGATTGGCATCGGCATTTTTCTGGCTATTTTCCGCGCCAACCCACACCTGGGCCTCTATAGCGGCATTGCCGCGCTGATCGTGTGGGGGCTGACTATGGCGGGCTTGGCGCGAGCCTTGCAGGAAGTGGGTGACCTAGTGAAGGTGGGGGACGACGTCGTCGCCAAAGCGGACCAAGCCAAAACCAGCGCCCCAGGCAAAGCCAAGCAACGCCAGGGCGACGCCGCCAAACCCGTCCCGCACAAAACCAGCACCCCGGGCAAAGCCAAGGCCGCCCCGGATGAACCCGAAGCGGCCTTGATCAGCAATTGGTTTAAACGCCGCGAACGCGGTTTCCCACGCTGGATGCCTTACCTATTTGACCTGGTAGCAGCCATTCCGGCGGCGGCAGGGCTAGTAGCGGGGGTGGCTTTCTTTAGCGGACAGAGCGCTTCCCTGACCACTATGGCGGCCCTGATGCTGACCTGCATCCTGTACGTGTCCTGGCGTCAGCAGGCCTTCAAAACCCTCTAGCGCCAGGGCTAGAACTTCACCTCACGCTGGCTGGGCGTAGCCGAGTAGATCTGCTTACCGGCGCGCCACGAGCCCAGCACCGGCGCACCAAAGCTGAGCGCGTGGAACCAGTCGGGGGCGTCAAGCATGATGAAGTTGGCGCTGTTACCCACCTCAATGCCGTAGTCGCTTAGGTGTAGGGTGCGCGCGGCGTTGTGGGTGATGAACTTGTAGGAGTTGAGAATTTCGCTGCGTGACATCATCTGCGTGGTGTAGAGCCCGTTAAACACCACGTCACGCAGGTTGCCCGTACCCATAGGGTTCCAGGGGTCCTCAATGTCGTCTTGACCGAAGGAAACGTTGATGCCGGCGTCGGTTAGTTCCTTGACGCGGGTGACGCCTCGACGCTTGGGGTAGGTGTCCATGCGGCCTTGCAGGTGGGTGTTGACCAGCGGGTTTGACACAAAGTTAAGACCGCTGAGTTTTAGCAACCGCAGCAGGCGGATGAAGTAAGCATTGTTGTAGGAGTGCATGGCGGTGGTGTGGGAGGCGGTGACGCGCTCGCCGATACCGGCCTCTAGGGCGCGGGTGGCTAGGGTTTCTAGGCCGCGTGAGGCTTCGTCGTCGATTTCGTCGCAGTGCACGTCCATGAGCAGGTCAAACTCTTGGGCTAGCTCCACCGCATAGTTCAGTGATGACACCGAGTATTCGCGGGTGAATTCAAAGTGAGGGATGGCGCCAATGCAGTTGACCCCCATTTGGGCGGCGCGGCGCATTAGTTGGCGCCCGTTGGGGAAGGATTCGATGCCTTCTTGCGGGAATGCCACGATCTGCAAGGTGATGGTGTCGGCGATTTCTTCACGCAGGTCGATTAGGGCGCGTAGGGCGGTCAGTTCGGGGTCAGTGACGTCCACGTGGGTGCGCACGTATTGCACACCGAAGCTGGCTTGCTGGCGGATTGCGGCCAGGGCGCGCTCGTGGGCGTCGGCGTAGGTGAGCGACTTTTTGCGTTCGCTCCACACTTCGATGCCTTCAAATAGCGTGCCGGACTCGTTGTAGCGCGGCTGCCCACTGGTTAGCGCCGAGTCTAGGTGCACGTGGGATTCAATATAGGGCGGTAGCACTAGCCGCCCGCCGCCGTCGACGATCTGCTCCCCGCCCTGCGCCTCTAGGCCCGCCTCAAGCTGCGCAAACTTGCCGTCCTTGATGCGGATGTCGGTTAGCTGGGGGGCGTTTTCGATGCGTACGTTTTTAATCAGTAAGTTCATTTTCTTCCCTTTCGCTGGTTTTTAAGGCCGACGACGCCGCCCGGCCTGTGGGGGCGACGTCGCCGTTTAGTTGGGCTTAGCCCCGGCTATAGCGGGCCGGGCCGGCATCTCAAGCCGGGCCGGCGCCCCAAATCGGGGCGCCGTCTGTAGCTCCGGCTAACTTGCAGCCCTGGCCACTAGCGCCGGCGCAGCCGGCCAGCACAGTTACAGGTCTTGCGGCTCACCCACAGTGAATTCCAGGCCCAGGGCGTGCTCCAGGGCCATCCCACCCAGGTACACCACCACCGTGGTCACCATGGCGTTAATGGCGGGAATACCTAGGTCTTTAACAAACCAACCCACCAGGGCCCCGGCCAGGATAGACAGCACCGGCACCCACTTAAAGGCCACGATCCCGGCACTGTAGGAGCGGCGTCGGGCAAAGTAATCCACAATCAGGACCGTGCCCACAGGCGGCAAAGTGGCGTTCAAAATGTTGAGCCAACCCACAAAATTGTCGTACAGCCACAGGGCAGCCAGTGTGCCCAGGATGCCGGCCACCAGCACCAGCGGCTTCTTGGGGATCTTGGTGATGTTGGCGTAACCCAAACCGGTGGTGTACAGGGCGTTGTTGTTGGTGGTCCAAATGTTGGCGCCCAGCACCACAATGGCGGGAATGGCCAGGCCCTGGGCGATCATCACGTAGAAAATGTCGTCTTTGCCGGTAAACGCGCCGCCTACCGCACCGAAAGAGAACATCAGGGTGTTACCCAGGAAGAAAGCCACCACGGTGGTGATCACGGCGGAGGAGGTGGATTTAGCGAAACGGGTGAAGTTAGGGGTGGCGCTACCGCCAGAAACGAAGGAGCCCACCACTAGGCCCACGGCGCTAACCACGCCCATGCCGGTGCTTTTAGCGAAGATGGCAGACAGCCCACCGCCGTCGGCAGTGGCACTAACCATGGAGTAGGTGCCCAAAATAGCGATCAGGGGCACGGAAATGAACGAAACAATCTCAATTGCTTTAATACCGTAGTAGGCGCTGGCGGTCATCAACCCACCAGCAATAATCACAATCACCCACACGTTTACGTGCAGCAGCTCGGCGGTGGGTTTAGCGAACATGGCCACGCCCACACCAAACCAACCCATCTGGGTCAAGCTGATCAGAGCTGAAGGCAGGAATGAACCTTTAGTTCCAAAGGTGCGCTGGGACATCAGGTCGAAACTCAAACCAGTTTTCGCGCCGATATAACCCAGCGCGCCGGTGTAAACCGCCAAAATTGCGCCGCCAATAAGCACAGCCAGGATGTAGCCGTTTAAATTTAGGCCCTGGCCGAGTTTGGCGCCCACGCTCATGGAGGCGGAGAAGAAGGTAAAGCCCAACATAACAAAACCGACGGCCCAAAATGACCGTCGGCTTTGTGTGGGAACAGCTTCGAAGGAATAGTCTTCGTCAATGGCACTAGAGTGCTGGGAAATGAGTGCGTCTAGATCTTGTGCAGAATTTGCCGCGTCAGCAGCTGCCGGGGCGGGTACACCAGAACCGGCAGATGCACCGGAACCGGCAGACGCACCGGAGCTGGATGCGCCGGGAGATGATGAGGCTGCGGCCGGGTTGTGGCCAAAATGAGACGAGCTCATGGGTTTCCTTCCAAAAGGTAGCCAAAATCCACGGTAGGTTACTGGTTAAATTTAGGCTGATTCAAGGCTTTAAGCACTAAAGCTTGCCAAATGTGCATAAAGCTACTTTCTGGAATGGTTTTGACGGTAGGCTGTGGCTAGCAGGCGCCATAGTGGGTGCTGCTCAAGCTTGCTGCCTTGCTGCTTTGTTGCCTGGTGGCGCTTTTCAGCCCACGCACGCCCGCTAAGGCAAGAGCCGCTAGGCAAATATTTATCTGTACCAGGAGGCCGCGATGGCGCTGCAATGGATTGGTTCCCCCGAACACACCCGCTGGTTGGGTCAGCACACTCAGGCTTTGCTGGATTTTGCGCGCCGTAGCCGGGTGCCCGGTGGTTTTGGCTGGATCGGTCCCGACGGCGTCGTTGATTCTTCCCGACCGGTAGAGCTGTGGATTACTGGGCGCATGACCTACGTGTTTAGTGTGGGCGTGCTGTTGGGTGTGCCCGGGTGCCGGCGCTACGCCGACCATGGGGTGCAGGCGTTAACTAACGCGTTTTGGGATGAAACCAATGGGGGTTGGTTTAGCGCCATTGAGGGTGAGCTAGATGAGGACGGCCATGGCCGGCCAGCCCCCGGTTTTACCCGTAAAGAGTGCTACCAGCACGCTTTCGTGCTATTGGGGGCAGCTACGGCCCTGGCGGCGGGGCGTCCGGGGGCGACTGCCCTGCTTAAGCGGGCCCTGGAGGTGCATGAGCGTTACTTCTTTGACCACTCCCAGTCCATGCCCACCGAGTCTTATGCCCTAGATTTCACTGACCCGGAGGATTACCGGGGTATTAACGCCGCCATGCACACGGTGGAGGCCTACCTGGCTATTGCGGACGCCACCGGTGATGACCGTTGGCTGGAGCGTGCCCTGGGGATTGTGGATTTTGCTATTAACCAGCAGGCCCGCGCCCACGGCTGGCGTATCCCTGAGCACTACAGCACCACTTGGGTGCCGGATCCTGACTACAACATTGATGAGGTAGCCCATCCCTTCCGCCCCTTTGGTATCACCCCTGGTCACGGCCTGGAGTGGGCACGATTGACGGTGCAGTTGCGGGCGGCTTTGCTAGAGGTTGGTTTGGAGGCGCCGGCTTGGATGCTGCCGGCTGCTTTGGAGCTGTTTACCCGTTCGCGCGCTGATGGTTGGAATCGCGACGGCGCCCCCGGCTTTGTTTACACCGTTGATTTTGTGGGCACACCGGTGGTGCACGAGCGTATGCACTGGGTGGCTTGTGAAGCTATTAGCGCCGCAGCCGCCTTGCACTGTGCGCTAGTTAACGAGCCAGTACCGTTGGCCGCTAAGGCCACCAGCATGGCCTATTTGGAGCACGCCTACCGCAGCGCCTGGGATTACTGTGAGCAATACATTATTGGTGGTGGGGACCCCTTTACCCGCGCCGAGATTGACCCGCAAAATGCGCCCTTAGACCAGGCCGGGGCCTGGGTGCATGAGCTGGATCAAACTAACCAGCCCTCCACCCGCACCTGGGCCGGTTACCCGGACATTTACCATGCTTTGCAAGCAACTTTGATTCCGCGCGTGCCGGTGTGGCCGGTACTACCCGGCGCACTGCGAGATGGCCTGTTAGACCGTTAGTAGTGCGTGATAAAGTTACGCGTGCTGACCGCCGGAAACGCATAAGGATCTGTGGCGTTTGTGGAGGTCCAGCTGGAGAGGTGACAGAGCGGCCGAATGTGACGGTCTTGAAAACCGTTGTGTCTGCAAGGGCACCAGGGGTTCGAATCCCCTCCTCTCCGCCGGCCGGTTTAAAAATCGCTTTGCTAGAGAGAGATTTTTAAGCTAGGCTTAGTCGCGGTCGTTGACCGTTTGGAGACGTCGCATAGTGGCCTAGTGCGCCTTCCTGCTAAGAAGGTTGAGGTTGATAGCCTCTCGCGGGTTCAAATCCCGCCGTCTCCGCCACCAAACCCCGCTACGGCGGGGTTTTTTGTTACCTCGGGCAGCCGTTTCCCTGAGTTGCCCAGGCCATCCAAGCTGGCGCCGTCGTCGTCGCCACCGCCCTGTCAGCTGGGCTTTTAGCCACCCAAGCAGCCCAGATTTGCGCCAAAACATAGCTGTTTGCACAGACATTTTCAGAGCTTTCCCAGGTTCACTGGCGTCTACCTCAAGCTTACGATGCAACTATTTTTCCGGTACTGCTCGCTAATTTTTAGTAGGTATAATGCAGAAATTACGTAAATACGGGGTTTTCACCCTCGCTCTAGCAATGAGCGCTAGTGCGTTAATTCCGACTGCCGCCGCCTCCCCCAAGGCAGGCACTGCCCTACCGGCAGCTACGTCGTCGGCAACCCCGCAGATGGTGGACATGACCACCTCCTGGTCCCAGGCCCAGAAGCTAAACCAGCAGGTGCAGAGCCTAGGTAAGCAGGTCGCCCCGCAGATCACTGATTCTTGCAGCTACGTACCCCTGCCCCAGGACGCACGTCAGGGCTACGTTGACTACCTGAACACCTTGCGCGCCTTCAACAACATTGGCGCCACCAAGCTCAGCCCCAACGAGACCATTCATCGCGAGGCCCAGGAGGGCTCAATCGCGATGACCACCGCCAGCGGCATCAGCCACGGCCTAAAGCCTGAAACCCAGAAGGGAAACAGCCGTTTCCGTCCTGGCCCTAACGGCACCTGGCCTTGCAGCACCGCCGGTGGTGTCCGCTCCACCCTCTCTGGCCTGCTGTCTTGGACCACCTGGCAGTCCGCCACCATGGCCTACCACGCCGACAACCTGGCTGCCGACTCGGGCGTACCCAGCCTGGGCCACCGCATGTACATGTTCAGCCCCAACCTGGTTTACACGGCTGTAGGCGCTAGCCGCTCTAGCTCCGCACGCAGCTCCAGCGTCAACCAGGTGGTGCTCTCCTACGCGCACGGCTCACGCTACGCTGACTCGTCCTACGAGACCGGCTCTATCACCCAGCCTGACTCCAAGGTGAAGCGCCCGGCCACCATTGAATGGCCGGCTGCCGGCTACTTCCCCTACTCGCTGGTCAGCAAGGATGGCGAGTGGTCACTTTCGGTTCTCAGCAGCGAAGCTAAGCTGCTTGAGGGCGCCCAGGTGGAAATCACCGCCCCCAACGGCACCGTGACTCGCCCCACGGCCCGCACCAGCGGCATCAGCGAGTCCTCCGGCTACCAGAGCGTGGCTTTCGCCGCCCCCTCCCTGGTGGCCAAGCCGGCCGCCAACACGGTAGCCACCTACACCGTTAAGGTCACTGCTAAGGGCAAGTCCTGGACCTACCCGGTGCGTCTGTTCAGCTCGCTGAGCGGCGACGCCCTGTCCTCCAGCGCTGACAAGACCGCCCCGGTCTTCTCTATGCCCGCTACCTCCAAGGTGGCTTACGGCGCTAAGTTCAACGCACTTGAGGGCGTTACCGCTTTCGATGACCGCGACGGCGACGTCACCAAGTCCATCACTGTGGTTAACAACCTGAACACCTCTCGTCCGGGCACCCAGACTGTGGTTTACCGGGTCAAGGACAAGGCCGGTAACTCCACCGAGTTCAAGCGCTCCGTGACCGTGCTAAGCCAGCAAGAAAGCAAGGCTAGCGTATTCATTGTTGGTAACGCCGTATCCAACAAGGACGCTATTGTTCAGGTAAATGGCCTCAAGGGCGACTACCAAATGACTATCAAGTGGGTGACCACTAAGAAGCAGGGTAATTCCACATACTGGTACAGCTACTGGCGTGGTCCCTACAATGTCAGTGCTAACCTACAAACCCGCACCACTGTTTCGCTTAAGGACGTACCTTCTGGCGCAAAGCTAAGCGTAATCCTAAAGCAGGGTGGTAAAGACATTCTCACTAGTACTGAAGTCACTGTTAAGTGAGATTCTGATGCGATAAACCGGCGAATTTTGATAATTAAATTCGCCGGTTTACGTCTCAGATTATGAAAACTAGCCACAATTTCGCTTAGAGATGTGGCAAGGTTAAGGGTGGTTGTGTAGCTAATCTACATAAACTCCCGCATAGCAAGGAGAAACCAGTGCTCAAACCCAGTTTGAACCGGAGGAGGATCACGGCGTTTACGCTGAGCGTGGCAACTGCCTGCGCGCTTGCGGCTCCCGTTGTGGCATCTCCTACCGCAAATATTCCGTCAGGGACTTTCACTTCAGCCCTGCAGCTTGCCAATGGCACCCAGGCCACTAATGTGCCCGGCCACTGGCTAGTAACCCTGTCTGCGCCTTCGGTATCCAACGGTGGTAGCGCGTCCTCGATTGAAACCCAGCAGGACAAGCTCGCCGAGGCCATCAAGGACGCCGGCATCAACGCTAAGATCACCAACAACTACGACCAGGTCTGGAACGGTGTTTCCGTTTCCGTCAGCGACTCTCAGGCCGCTCAGCTGGCCAAGCTGCCTGGCGTTGTAAGCGTTCAGCCCGTTATCGAGGTTCCGCGTCCCGAGGTCAAGACCTCCAAGGACCTGACCACCAGCGAAGGTGAAACCAAGTACTCCTGGGGTGCTCCCCTGGGTATGACCAACGCTGACCGCGCTCAGAGCGAACTTGGCCTGACCGGTAAGGGCGTCAAGATCGGTATCATCGACTCCGGTATTGACATTGACCACCGTGAATTCGGTGGTACCGGCGTTTCTGGTTCCGGCACCTCCCGTGAAAAGGGCGACGGCGCCAAGGCTGACGGCGCTGTAGGCTTCCCGAACTCTCGCGTCATCGCTGGTTACGACTACGTTGGTGACGACTACGGCGCGAACGGCACCTACGACCCCAAGCCGGACCCGATTCCGGATGACTGTGGCGGTCACGGTACCCACGTTGCCGGTATTGCTGCCGGTGGCGGCGCTGCTGGTTCCAGCACCGAGGTTCGCGGTGTAGCCCCTGAGGCTTCCCTGGCTGCCTACCGTGTGTTTGGCTGTGACGGCAAGACCAGCACCGACATCATCATCACTGCCATGGAGCAGGCCACCAAGGACGGCATGGACGTAGTCAACATGTCTCTGGGTGCTGCCTACATGGTTCTGCCCGACTACCCCACCACCAAGGCCGTAAAGACCATGGTTGACGCTGGTGTGGTTGTGGCTATCGCTCAGGGTAACGACGGCGCCGACGGTCTGTGGACCCTGGGTGCTCCTGGTGCTGCCACCGAGGCCATCACTGTCGCCAGTGTGGACAACACCGTCGAAACCAACTACTACTTCACCGCTAGCGGCGTAGACAACAAGTTCTTCTACAACGTCGGTAGCAACGGTGGCGACTTCGCTCGCTCCAACGTTGCTTACCCGGTAGTTGCCTCCGGTGAGGCCGACTCTGAAGACGGCAAGCTGTGCACCGCCCCCAGCGACACTAACGCTTTCAAGGGCAAGTACGTGCTTATCCGCCGTGGTGGCTGTACCTTCGGCACCAAGGCCGCTAACGCTCAGAAGGCTGGCGCCGTCGGTGTAATCATCGACAACAACCAGGCCGGCACCATCGGCATGAACCTGGCCAACGAGGCCGACCCGGTAAAGATCCCCGGTGTTTCCATCACCCAGGCTGACGGTGACGCTCTGCGTGCAGCCCTCAAGGCTGACACCACTGTCACCTTCGGTGAGACCTTCGGCGACCGCCCGGTCAGCACCGGTGGTCTGGTTTCAGACTTCTCCTCTTGGGGTCTGAACGGCAAGCTGGAAATGAAGCCGGATGTAGCCGCCCCCGGTGGTCTGATCTGGTCCACCTGGCCGCTTGACCACGGCGGTCCGTTCAACACCATTTCCGGTACCTCCATGGCTACCCCCTACACTGCTGGTGCAGCTGCCCTGATCTTGCAGGCACACCCTGAGCTCAAGGACGCCAAGAACGCCAGCACCAGTGAGGGCGTGCGCGCACGTCTGCAGTCCACCGGTTCTCCGCGTCTGTGGAGCGAGGGCAACGGCGACAAGAGCCTGCTTGAGCCCACCGCCCGTCAGGGTGCCGGTCTGATCGACGTCTACCGCGCTGCTTCCACCAAGGTTCTGCCGAGCGTTTCTCGCCTGAACCTGGGCCAGCAGATTGCCGGTGAAAAGACCCACGAGATCACCCTGACCAACTCTGGTTCTGAGGCTGTGACCTACAAGCTGGGTCACGTGGACACCGTCACCACCACTGGTGAGTCCTCCAAGCCCACCCGTGGCACCACCAACGGCGCCACCGTTTCCACCGATGGCACCTCGGTAACCGTTCCGGCTGGTTCTTCCGCCAAGGTTGCCGTCAAGGTCAGCGCCCCCGAGGGCATTGGCAACGGTGACTTCTACGGTGGTTACGTCACCCTGACCCCGGACAACGCTGCTCAGACCCTGCGCATCCCGTTCGTGGGTGTAGGCGGTAACCTGGCCGAGTCCAAGACCCTGTACAAGACCGGTCCGGTTCTGGCTACCGAGAAGCTGAAGGTTGTTAACAAGGCTGGCCACCAGTTCACCATGTTCAACGACCGTCCGCACGTCTACTTCAAGGCTGACGTACCGCTGATCCGCTCCGGCCTGGTTGCTATGCGCAAGACCGGCGAAGGCAAGTACGAGGTCCTGTCTGACCAGGTCTTCATCTCCATGAGTGACAAGGGTTGGAACCGTACTAGCACCCGCCTGGTGCGTTGGGACGGCTCCTACCTGGACGCTAACAACCAGCTCCAGCAGGCTCCTGAAGGTACTTACCAGCTGTGGGAGCTCAACGCCCCCGCTGGCGCTGACACCACCGTGCTTGAGCAGTACAACATCTGGATGAGCAACGACTTCACCATTGACTGGCGTCGTAGCGACTATCTGCCCACCATCACCCTTAAGGCCAGTGGCGACGTTACCGCCGCCGCTACCACTGCCACTGCGGACGCTTCTACCTCTGACGCTGACCCGCGTAACGGCAAGCCTGAGGCAATGGTTGACGACAACGTCTTCACCTACGCTGTGGTTTCCTCTGGCGCCCCGATCACCCTGGACGCCGGCAAGGTCTACAACATCTCCAAGGTGCAGTACGTACCCAACCAGGGCAACGACGGCGTGGACTCCATGCCCGCCACCGGTTGGAAGGCCGAGGTCTCCGTTGACGGTAAGACCTGGACCGACGCTGGCTCTGGCAGCCTCAGCGGCGAAGCAATGGTTCCCCAGGACCTGACCCTCAAGTCTGGTGCTAAGGGCCGCTTCGTGCGCATCACCCTGACCAGCGACAAGGGCAAGGTTGGCGTAGCCGAGCTGCGCATCGCCGGCACCCCTGCTGGTGACGCCACCGCTCAGCCGACCGAGCAGCCCACCGCTGCTCCGACCGGTTCTGCTGCCCCCACCGCTGCTCCGACCGCACAGCCCACCGGCTCCGCTGCTCCGACCGCTCAGCCCACCGGCTCTGCCGCTCCGACCGCGCAGCCCACTGGCTCCGCTGCTCCGACCAACCCGGCTCAGCCCACCGCTGCTCCGAGTGTGTCCGCTTCCAGCTCGGCTTCTGCCCTGCCTGGCAAGCCCAGCGGCAAGCCCTCTGCTCTGCCCGGTAAGCCCGGCAAGGGCGACGACAACCGCGAGCCGCTGGCCCGCACCGGTACCACCATCGCCATCGGCATTGGTGCGCTGGTCCTGGCCGCAGCTGGTGCAGGCGCCCTGGCCCTGCGCAAGCGTCGCGACGCTGAGGCCGGTAGCGAGGCCTGATCTCGGTTAAACAGCGCGGCTAACGCGTTGATTTAACCCCTGTGGGGGGCGGCTCGAAAGAGTCGCCCCCCACTTTTTTATTCTCAAAACCTAGTATGTCTAGCGTCACAGTATTTGGATTTGCGCCCGCGCATATAGGTGTGTAAAGTTCTTTCTTGTCGGAAACGACATGCGCCCGTAGCTCAATGGATAGAGCGTCTGACTACGGATCAGAAGGTTGGGGGTTCGAGTCCCTTCGGGCGCGCCAGCAGCTCGCCGCCACTGTTTAAACTTTGGCTGCGGGCTGTTTTCAATTTTAGAGATAAATTCTCCCCTACTTTGTCGTAGCACTACTTTCTGTAGAGATCATGAAAAAAATATCGGTTACCAGCAGGTACGTAAATTTTTTTAGTCGCTCCCAACAGCTGCCGGATCCTCTACCCACCACAGCTGGCGGTATTTGGCGCTATTTATACAAAGAATCCTGGCAAATTCTGGCCCTCTACCTAGTTTTAACCCTGCTTCAAGGCATTGGGTTTGCCTTAATCCCCAAGCTGCTAGGTACCCTGCTCGACGACGCCCTCACCCCCGGGGTGAGCTTACGCGGCACAGTAACCGGGCTGGTTCTACTATGCCTAATAACCTCCCTGGTGGGTTCTTGGCGCACCCTGAACTACACGGCCTTAATGGTTATGCATGAGGCTTTGGTTATGCGCATGTTGCTAAGCAAAACCAGCCAGCTTGGTAGCGCCATGAAACGCGACATTTCCCTGGGTGACGCCGTGGCCACAACCGGTGACGACCCAGAAAACCTGGGAATGTGGATGGTGTCGCTGTGCAACCTGCTGGCTTATGTGCCCGCACTGATCTTGGTGATTTACCTAATGCTGACCCAGTCTCTGTCGCTGGGTTTAACCATCCTGGTTGCCCTGCCCATTATCACGGTGCTTATCAGCTGGATTTCCAAGCTAATCGAAAAACGTATCCGCACTATCCGTGAAGAAAACGGTGAGCTCACCAACGTGGCCACGGACGCCGTCGTCGGCCTGCGGATCCTGCGCGGAATTGGCGGCGAGAACGCCTTCAACGAGCGCTACCGGGCCCAATCCCAGCGCGTTAAGCAGGCGGGCATTGAAGCCGCTCCCTCCCAGGCGGCCCTGGAGGTTTTCTCTGAGGCCGCCCCCACCCTGCTGACCGCCGCCGTGGTGGCTTTGGGCGCCCAGCAGGTGCTCTCTGGCCAGTTACAGCCGGGCCAGCTGCTGACGTTCTTTGGTTACACCAGTTTCTTGCTGCTGCCCATGCGGGCCATCACTGAGCTGGTGGTGGTTAACGCCTTCACACGCGTGTCTATGCGTAAGGTGTTGCGCCTGCTGAACATCCAGCCGCACGTAAACAATCAGGCCAGTCAGCCGCTTGAGCTTAATCCGCTAGGGGCGCTGCACGACGACGCCAGCGGGGTCACTATCGCCGGCGGTAAGTTAACTGCGCTGGTGGCCCCCTCCCCCGAGGCTAGCGCCGCCCTGGCCATGCGCCTGGGCCGTTTCGACGACGCCGATACTGTCACCCTTGATGGGGTAGATTTGCGTAGCCTGCCGCTGGATCAGGTGCGTCGCACTGTGGTGGTTTCACCTACCACCGCCCAGGCTTTTGCCGGCCCGCTCTACCAGGCGGTGCTGGGTAATGACGCTCCCAAGCCCCAGGCGCAAGGCACCTTGGAGTTGGTGGCCCAGCAGGGGTACGCCAATTCGGGGGTGATAGCCACAAGCCCTGTTGCTGATCTGCCCAGCGAGCTTGAAGCCCGCTCTCAGCAGGCTTTGGACCTGGCCCACAGCGATGACCTGGTGGATTCGGTGGGTGGCCTGTATGGGCTTTTGAATGAGAAGGCCCGCAATATTTCTGGCGGTCAGCGTCAGCGTCTGGCTTTGGCCCGTGCCCTGGCAACTGATGCCCCCGTGTTGGTGCTGTTGGAGCCCACTAGCGCGCTTGATTCGCACACTGAAAACAATATTGCCGCCGATTTGGCTGCTGAGCGCGCCGGACGCACCACGGTTATTACTACCGCTTCGCCACTGATTTTGGGGCGTTGCGATGAGGTTATTTTTATTGATGACGACGGCGCCGAGGTGGCTCGTGGCACCCACCACCAGCTGCGTCAGCAGGTGCCCGCCTATCGGGCGGTAGTGGAGCGTGCTCAGGGCATCCAAAGCGCCCAGCCAGCCACTCAGCCAGACACCCAGGCCGCCGTCGCAGCCCCCAGCAAGCCGGCAAGCGCCCAGCCAGCCACTCAGCCAGGCGCCCAGGCCGCCGTCGCCGTCGAGAGCGCCTCCGGCAAGCCGGCAAGCGAGCCCAACCACGGACAGGAGCGCTGATGAAACGACTTCCTGTAGCTAACACACGTCAGTCAGGACGCGCTGCCGCCGGCCTGATACGCCACCACTGGTTGGCACTGACCGGTGTAACTGCCGTGCAGCTGGCGGGGGCCGCCACCGGCGTGATGATTCCACGTATTGTGGGCAAAATCGTCAACCTGGTGACCTCCGCGAGCGCCACTATCCCCACCAGTGCTTTGAGCAGCCAGGTAACTACCCTGGTGGTGTGGGCTTTGGTGCTTACCGGCGTGGGTATGGTGTGTACGGGCCTGGGTGAGTGGAGTGCGCGCGTGCTGGGGCAAATAATTTTCGCCCAGCTGCGTGAAGATCTGCTGGCTAAAATCACTGGCCTACCCCTAGGGGTGATTGAGGCTGCGGGCACGGGTGACCTGCTGGGGCGCACCCAGCATGATCTGCGTTCACTACAGTTTGTGATTCAACGTGGTATTGCCCGGCTGATGACGCTGGCGGTGACCTTGGTGGTGACTTTAGCTGCGGCCACAATCACCGCGCCGCTGCTGAGCCTGGCTATTTGGCTGCCGCTGCTGGCCTGTATTCCGGCTGTGCGCTGGTATTTGCACTATGCCGTGCCCGCCTACCGTACGGTTGGCTCCCAGTACGCCACTATTGATGGGGTAATTGCTGAAAGTATTGACCAGATTGACACGGTTAGCGCCTTTAATCTGGGGGCGCGCCGCAGCCACTACCTGTTTACTCGCACTAAAGAGCTGTTTGCGGTGGATGTTTATGCCGGCGCGCTGCGTGGTAAGGCGTTTTTCTGGCTAAATATTTTCACTTTGCTTTCACCTTTGGCGGTGTTGGTTTGGGGTCTGTACCTGCACCAGCATCAGCTGGTTGACCTGGGGGCAATCACTACTTTGGCGCTGTATGGCCTTAACCTGCGCGTGCCGGTGTTTGATCTGATTGTGTGGCTCGATGAGGTGCAAAGCGCCACGGTTGCCTTTGGGCGTATTGTGGGCGTGGAGTTGGTGCCTACTGAAACTGAAACCACCGATGAGCTGCCTGAAGATAATCGTATTAAGGTGCGTGACGTCTCCTATGCTTACCGTGAGGGTCACCCGGTGCTGCACCATATTGATTTGGATCTGGTTCCTGGTGAGCGGCTGGCTATTGTGGGCCCCTCGGGTTCTGGTAAATCCACGTTGGGGCGGATGCTGGCTGGTATTCACCCGCCCACTTCGGGTTCAGTGACTTTGGGGGGCGTGGAGGTTTCTCAGCTGCCTGAACACGTGCTGCATCAGGAAATTTCCCTGGTCACCCAGGAGCACCATGTTTTTGCCGCTACTTTGGGTGAAAACCTGCGCTTGGCGGCCGCTGAGGCTAGTGATAGTCAGCTGTGGCAGGCCCTGGATGCTATTGGCGCCACCTGGGCTCATGAGTTGGAGGCGGGTTTAGACACACCGGTGGGTTCTGGCGGCCATGCGCTTAGCCCAGCCCAGGCCCAGCAGTTGGCTTTGGCGCGTATTGCTTTGATTAACCCGCATACGCTGATTTTGGATGAGGCCACCAGCCTGATTGACCCCACCACTGCTCACGCTACTGAGAATGCCTTGGGGAGTCTCATGGCGGGGCGCACTGTGGTGGCTATTGCGCACCGGCTTTACACTGCCGCCGACGCCGATCGGATCGCGGTGGTTATTGACGGGCGTATCGCTGAGCTTGGCAGCCACGCTCAGTTATTGGCGAGAAAAGGCCATTACGCCAATCTCTGGAACGCCTGGCAGTCTGAATAGTACGCGAAAATTACGACTAAATAACAGGGGCGGGAACTAAACTTAAGGGGTTAACTCTTTTTAGTTGGGAGCAGCCATGCGCGCCTTGATTAAACCCGCCCCCGGCCCTGGCCTTGAGCTAACCGAGGTTCCTGAACCTTCACCTGGCTTTGGGGAAGTGAAGATCCGCGTGATGCGCACTGGCTTGTGCGGCACGGATCTGCACCTAGCCGGCTGGGATGATTTTGCGGCTGAAATGCTTAACCCACCCCAGACTTTAGGCCACGAGTTCTACGGTGAGATCGTGGAAGTTGGCCCGGGCGTCTCCGGCATGGATGGTGTGGGTGAGGTTAACGGCCTGCGTCTAACCCCCGGCCAGCACGTGAGTGTGGAGGGGCATATTACTTGCGGTCGCTGCCGTAACTGTCGTGCTGGGCGACGCCACATGTGCCTGCACACTAACTCCATTGGGGTTAACCGCGACGGCGCCTTTGCCGACTATGTGGTTGTGCCCGCCGGTAACGTGTGGCTACAGGCTGACCACATTGACCCTGACCTGGGGGCTTTGTTTGACCCCTTCGGTAACGCTGTACACACCGCCCTACAGTTCCCCCTGACCGCTGAGGATGTGCTGGTCACCGGCGCGGGCCCGATTGGGGTTATGTGCGCGGCTATCGCTAAGCACGCCGGCGCTCGCAATGTGGTTATCACTGATCTATCCGATTTCCGCCTGTCACTGGCTAAGGTGACCGGCGCCGTCACCGTAAACACTCGTGAGCAAGACCTACGTGAGGTTATGGCGGATCTGGGGATCACTGAAGGCTTCGACGTTGGCCTGGAGCTGTCTGGTGCCCCTAGCGCTACCCGCCAGATGCTGGACGTGTGTAACTATGGGGCTCGCATCGCTATGCTGGGGCTGCCTAGCGCCAGCTATGACATTAACTGGAACCAGGTAATCACCCATATGCTCACCATTAAGGGGGTTTATGGTCGTGAAATGTTTGACACCTGGTACAAGGCTGACTTCATGCTGGGCTCTTCTCCCCAGCTGCGTGACCAGATCCGTTCGGTGATCACCCACCGGGTCACCCCGGAGAATTGGGCTGAAGGTTTCGACGCCGCCCGTTCAGGTAAGTGCGGCAAAGTCATTATTGACTGGACTGCCTGACCCCACCGGTGCGCCCAGGCGCCGCCTTTGCACGCTTGCTGCTTTTGCAGTCTTGCTAGGCGCGGCGCTGGCGCACTAGGGCCTGGCCCCACCGCGCCACCACTTCTACCGCCACCGCCAGCAACGCTGCTGCATAACCACATAATTATTCAAAGGGAAAGTTTCATGTTCACTTTTAAAGATGAGCTGGCCGCCACCTTGGCCCAGATCGACGCCGCCGGACTGACTAAGCACGAGCGGGTAATCACCACCCCCCAGGGCGCCCACATCGCCACCACCGCCGGGGATTCACTGAATTTCTGCGCCAACAACTACCTGGGTTTAGCGGGTGACCCGCGTATCGTCCAGGCCGCCCATGAGGCGCTAGACCGCTGGGGTTTTGGCCTTAGCTCTGTGCGTTTCATTTGCGGCACCCAAACCCCCCACACTCAGCTGGAGGAGCAGCTCTCCCAGTGGTTGGGAATGGATGACACTATCTTGTTCTCCAGCTGTTTTGACGCCAACGGCGCCATTTTTGATGTGCTGCTAGGTAAGGAGGACGCCATTATTTCTGACGCCCTCAACCACGCCTCCATTATTGATGGCGTGCGCCTGTGCAAGGCTCAGCGTTTCCGCTACGCCAACGCAGACATGGCTGACCTGCGCAAACAGCTTGAGGCTGCGAAGGCTAATGGCTGCAAGCGGCTAATGATTGTCACTGACGGCGTGTTCTCCATGGACGGCTACTACGCTCCCCTGCCTGAGATTTGCGATTTGGCCGATGAGTTTGGGGCCCTGGTGATGGTTGATGACTCTCACGCCACCGGTTTTGTGGGCGACACCGGCGCGGGCACGCCTGAGCTTTTAGGGGTGCGTGGGCGCGTAGACATTTTGACCGGCACCTTGGGTAAGGCCCTGGGTGGGGCTAGTGGTGGTTACATTAGTGGCCCTAAGGAAGTGGTGGATTTGCTGCGTCAGCGCGCCCGCCCTTACCTGTTCTCTAACACTGTGGCCCCGGCTGTGGTGGGTGGTAGCGCTAAGGCGGTGGAGATTGCCCGTCACGCTGACGCTGAGCGCGCCCAGCTGCGTGCTAACTCCCAGCTGTTCCGTCAGCTTATGGCTGAGGCTGGTTTTGAGCTGCTGCCTGGTTCTCACCCGATCACGCCGGTTATGTTCCCTGGTGACGACGGCGCCGTTAAGGCCGCCCGGATCGCTAGCGCCATGCTGGAGCACGGCGTGTATGTCACGGCTTTCTCCTTCCCGGTTGTGCCGCGCGGCCAGGCCCGTATTAGAGTGCAGCTATCGGCCGCCCACTGTGAGGCCGATGTGCGTGCTTGCGTGGCCGCGTTCATTGCGGCACGTGACGAGGTTGAAGCCCAGGAGAAGGAGACCGCTAAGTGAGTGAACCTGCAGCTACGACGTCGGAAATTAAAACCACCGGCAGCAAAACCGCCGCTGAGCTGGAAAAGCAGCTGATGCGGGCGAAGCAGCTGATCGTGGTGCTGTGCATGGTGATCGCGCTGCTGCTGGGCGCCTTGGTGACGCTGTGGGCAGTGGGGGGTGATAAGGAGGCCACCACCGGTCAGGCTCAATCCACCGCCATCACTGGCACTAAGGCTGGCGCCGCTAAGAGCGACGTCGGCACTAACCAGACTCCCCAGGCGCTAAGTGAACCCACCCAGGAGGCCGCCAAGCAGGTGATCGCTAATGCCGCCCGCCGCCAGAGCGACGACCCGCGTGCTTTGGGGCGCCCGGACGCGAAGGTGACCATGGTGCTGTTCTCCGATTTTGCCTGCCCGTACTGCACGCAGTTCGCTAAGCAGGTACAGCCGCAGCTGCAGGATTTGATCGATAACGGTACTTTGCGTATCGAGTGGCATGATTTGGCGCAGATTAGCCCCACTTCCCCGCTGGCGGCCCAGGCTGGTTTGGCGGCGGCAGCCCAGGGTAAGTTCTGGGAGTTTGAGCAGGCGGCTTATGCCAGTGCGAAGGATGGCGATCACCCCACCTACACTGAGGAGTCGCTGCTGGCTTTGGCTAAGCAGGCGGGCGTGCCCGACCTGGCTAAGTTCAAGACTGACATGAACTCTCAGGCTAATGTTGATGCGGTTAAGAAGTCGCGTCAGGACGCCTATAACGTTGGTATTAACGGCACGCCTTTTGCTTTTATTGGCGACGCCGTTATGCCTGGTTATGTGGATGCGGCTACGGTTCGCGCCACGGTTTTGGCTCAAGCCGCTAAGTCTGGCAAGTAGTTACATGTAGTTATAGTTACATGTAGTTAGTTGCCTCGGCCGTTAAGGCACATAGTCTCACGCCTGCCCCGGGTACTGTCCCGATCGGCAGGCGTGAGTTTTTAGCGCTGGCGTTGTTAGCCCTAGTTTGTTGCCGACTTTGGCGCTGCTAGTAGCGCTGGCGTTGCTAGCTCTGGTGATTTTGTGCGAGCTGGTAGCGCACCCAGCGGCGCTGGCCGGTGGCAATGGCCAGGCCCCGCTCCACAAGTTCACGCAGCTCACTTCGCGCCTGCTCAGCGCTCACGCCGAACTGGTCGCGGTAGTCGCTGTTGCTCCAAATACGACCGTGGCGCATGTCTACCAGCGCCTTTTTCTGGTTCTGGCTCAAGCCCAAAGTTGAGCCGAGCCCACCAAGCCAGGTCAGATCACCGTCGGGAATTAGGGCCGAGTTTGGGAAACGCACCGTGAAGGAAACCCCGTTGTCATAAAAGCGTGGCTCAGCCATTCCGGCGTCGACTAGTTCCCGACGCGCCTGACGAATCCCTGTACCCATGGCCTCAATAACTCGCCCATTATGGCCTTGGACGTTGCGGCAGATCTGATAGAGCTTCTCATTTACTGCGGGATGTTCACCAGAACCAAGCCGGTCAACCGTGATCCCCCACAGACCACCTGGATTTGTCAGGCGGAACCCATCATGGGTGATTCTCAGATCAATGCCTTTGCCACGCGAGGCTTCAGACAGATCACGGTGAACCAGTGCGTTAGCGATTACCTCGCGCACTGCCACCATGGGCAGTGCATATTCTGTATTGCCATCACCTTTACTAGTGACGGTTTGTTTTGATTCTACGTTTTGCCTAACCCATTCCAGGGCGTCGTCGAGAATTACCGGTAGGGCTCCAGTGAAATCACGGCGGTTAACTGCCCGTTCATCACCACTACCTTCAACTGCCGCTGTAAGTGTCAGGTGAGGCAGAAGTCGCTGTGGGTACTCACCTAACGCATATAGGCCAGCCACCGTGAGCTCTGTGCCCACGCGGTCTGCGACGACGCCAGTGTAGTAAAGGACATCTGTGTCGTTTTCGTTAACCAGTCGCGGGGTGGTTTCACGTACAGCGGCAATATAACGGGAGACTAGTTCTTCATCTAGATCTTCCCGGCAACTACCAGCCACCGCCTGACCATCTGCATCTGGAACGTTGAATGTTTCGAGTGTTTTGCCGTCAGCATCGACTTGGCAAGTATCAACCTTGAGGTCCTCAAGATCGTTGATCATAGAGCTAATTCTATGTCATAGACCCCTGTTTCTATGTCATAGAAGGGGGTTTCTATATCATAGAAGGCGTTTTTTAGGCATTTTCACTTCATAGAACCCTATTTTGACTTCATAGAAGCCCTAAAAATTTCATAGAACTGGCTCTATGACCGCCCCAGCTAGAGGGCCTCACGCCGTAAACCTTGACGCAACCGTTTCATAGCATGCCAAAC